>Ga0209039_10000027_pt1 | contig 115339 bp, 103 predicted proteins | sample BogFormECP12_OM1_FD_188238 | JGI IMG/M metagenome (GOLD analysis project Ga0209039, IMG submission 188238) | Bog forest soil microbial communities from Calvert Island, British Columbia, Canada - ECP12_OM1 (SPAdes) (version 2) | ecosystem: Environmental > Aquatic > Freshwater > Wetlands > Bog ... | reverse complement strand
GTACCACCTAAAAAGCAACGCTTCCTGCGCAGGAAGTGGATTCGGAAGTTTGCGACTAGCGCTAACTCCTTACCCGATTCAAAAGTAGCATGGAGGTGAGTGCCGAGCCGGGGGAGAAGAACTGCAAGTGGATGATAACAGGGCAAATTGAGTTGAAAGTTTTTTGTCAATGGGACTTTGAGCTTTCGCAGGATGCCAACCTACGCTTGGCCAATTCAATCAACTAACGGCTCATGAGGCGAATTTGAAAAGATCGGGGCCGTAGCGAGGCCGGATGCCGATCACTGTGCCGGTCCGTCATTGGCGTATAGCAATAGTGAGCGAGATGATCGCCGTCGGTGGAAACAGAAGAGTTCCTGACCGATATGAAAGGCATCCTTTCAGAAGGCGAACATGACGACCTCATCCTGTATGTCGCGCTGCATCCTGAAACAGGTGATGTGACACCGGGGACGGGCGGCCTTCGGAAACTACGATGGGCCGCGAAGGGCAGGGGCAAACGAGGCGGTTCGCGAGTGATTTACTACTTCCACAATGCCGACGTTCCCCTGTTCCTTATGGCGATTTTCGCGAAGAATGTTCAAACCGATTTGTCCACGCGGCAGCGGGGGGCCCTGAGCAGGCAACTGCGCGCACTGAAATCGGATTGGAGGGAAAGGAAGCTGAAATGAAACGAGCCAGCCGGCGGAAGCCATCGGAAGAAAGCGTATTGGGCGAGAAGTTGCTGCGCAGCGCACAGCAGGCCCGCGACTGGGTTCAAGGTAAGTCAGTTCGCGTGCGGGTCACCTACGTTCCCGCGCCGCGGGTGGACGTGCGAAAACTGCGTGCGAAGATGGGGTTGAGTCAGACCCAGTTTGCCGCGAAGTTCGGCTTTTCGCTGGATTCGATTCAGAACTGGGAACAGGGTCATCGGCAGCCGGAAGGGCCTGCGCGCGTCCTGCTCGTGGTCATTGCCAAGAACCCCAGGGTCGTTGAGGATGCCCTTCGCGCGTAGTCAATTCACGGCTGGCCGAATGCGGCGGTAGTGCGTCACAGGAGGCGCATGTGACCGGCGGCATGGTGGAAACGCGCGGGAACGTCCCGTGCGTCCCCGGTTTCTCCCCGGTTTCTCGGTCTGCTATGCTAATAGCAGAATTACGTTATCGATTTTCCCTATGACCGTCACCGTGAAGAGCAAAACCGGGTTGGTGGTGCCTCCCAGCGTTCAGCGCAAGGCGGGAATCAGAAGCGGCGACCGGCTGGAGTTCAGCGTGTCTTCGAACACTATCATGATTGCTCCGGCAAGGCCAGCCACCTACAAACCAACCAAAGCCGAATTGGCTGCCATCCGCAAAGGCGAATCCGCCATTGCCCGCGGCGAGTGCATATCCTTAACCGATTTTCTTCATGGCCTGGACAGTAACCGTCGCAAAGCCGGCACAAAAACAAACCGCTAGGTTTCCCGCCAGAGACCAAGCCAAAATCGGAGGCGCGGTCCGATCGATGGCCGTGGCTCCGTTAGCCGGCGACGTGCTCAAACTGGAAGGTGAAGACAACCTCTGGCGCCGCCGTGTGGGCAGCTACCGGATTTTTTTCGCAATCGATGGGAAGGCAAGAACCGTAGCCGTGACCGCAATCGTCCGACGCACATCAAGAACGTATTAACGGCACGATCACGACATCCTTTTCGCGCAGCTGTCAATGGAACAATAAGATGACAGAACCGACACGAATTGCTGAAAGCCACTGGAAACGTTTCGTGCGTCCCCGGTTTTTCGTGGAATGCGGTGTTACGCGCCTTTACTCGGAGGGCCTGCCAAACCGCGGTGTTCGCTGGCCGCTGGAGATTGTGAACCCCTTCCTGCGACCAGGCTGATCTTGTAAGGTATACGAAAAATGCGTCGGTCCCCTTTTCGCCTGGCCGACGGTGTTCCGCGCAGAACCTGCAAGGCCCTAGCGTAGTGCGTCATACAGATTGCCGATTATCCGGGGTTGCAGGCAAGCCGCTAACCGCGCAAGTGCACTAAAGAGTCGGCTTTTGGCAGATGAAGGAGCGGGTCAATGGTGAGATGGATGCCGGAAGGCTACCATCGTCAACGGCCACCATGACGTGAAGGTATTTGTCAGTGTTCTCTAAAAGCTCCACTTCTCCCTGATACTGCTTCGACTCGAACTCCACCTCATACCCCTGCACTTCGTGGAGTTCTGAAACCAACTGCCCGCAAGACATGGCCGACCAACGCTTCACTTCGGAATCGAGAACCTTCTGCCACTCCATCCGTCGATTCGGGTCCGTAGCGTAGGGCGTTATGCCGATCGCCGGTCGCGGGCCGCCCGTGCGCGCTTCATTTTTTCCAAGATGTCAGTCGCCTTGGCCGTCCAAATGAACGGCTTCGGTTCCAGGTTATGAAAAACCCGTGACGGAAGACCCGTGACAGACGGGAAGTTTCCGTGGACCTCAACCCTTGAACACACCAATCGTAACGCCGCGCGGTGAGCATCACAATAACTCAAGGGCTCGTTCCGTATGCTGTGCCAAGAGCCGGGAAACCGGGGACAGACCGCTCTGTCCACGCGGCGCAAAGACGGCGCCTTGGGACAGAGAAGTCTGTCCCCTGGGGTGCTTCCCCTGGGGTTCTGATACGCTTGGGGCATGCCCCGTGAAATCGAACAGCGGCACCCGCATACTTCCCATGCGGGCCGCATCGCCTTCTTTGTCGTCCTCGGACTGCTACTCCTCGGCGCGCGCTCCTTCGCTTCCTACGCCATCGAGATCGAATGGTGGAAGGAACTCGGACAGTTTCACACCTGGCTGAGCATGCTGTATTACAGCATCGCTCCCGTCACCCTGGCCACCCTGTTGGGCTTTGCGGTCTTGTGGATCACGCACGCCCGCGCTTTGAAGTTCGCCGGCGCACCCCTCGGCCAACATCGCCTCTACAGCCGCCTTTCCACACTCGTACTGTTGCTGTTCGGGTACCTGGTGGCGGCCGCCACGATCGATACCTGGACGGTGGTGCGCTTCGCCGGCTCGCGCGGCTTGCCCGCCGCCGCCAGCGGCTGGCACGATACGGTATTCGGCAAGCCGCTCTCCTTCTACCTTTTCGATCTGCCGTTTTATGGAATGCTCCGCAGCTACGGGCTGGCGCTGGTGATTGTCGCCATCCTGCTGTATTGGCTGGTGGCGCGCGGCTGGCAATTGCGCCACAAGCTCGGCGACATCCAGCAGGCCCGCGAAATCGATCCCAGTATTTTCCGGCTGGAAGGCGGTCTGGAATCGCGTTTCCTGCGCGGCGCGGCGGTGGTTCTGCTCCTGGCGCTGGCAGTGCGCTTCTTCCTGGGCCGCTACGAAATGGTCTACAACCTGCACGGCACCTTCCTGGTGGGCGTGGATTACGTCGATGAGTTCGTCGCGTTGCCGCTGCAGTGGCTGCTGATCGGCGCCTGTTTTGCGGCCGCGGCGTTTGTCCTGGCCGGGCGGTGGATCCTGGCCGCCTGCATGGCGCTCGCGCTGGTGGTCTCTTTCGCGGCGCCGCGCCTGGTTTCCGCGCTGCACGTGCGGCCCAATGAGATCTCGCTCGAGAAGCCATACATCCAGACCCACATCCACGCCACGCTCAGCGCCTACGGCCTGGAACAGCGGCTCCACGCGATCGAATTCAACGCCCATCCCGACGCCGCCATCGACACGGCCCAGCACAAACCGCTGCTCGACAATGTGCGCCTCTGGGACTGGCAGCCTTACCACGACACCATCACGCAGCGGCAGGCGCTCCGCACTTACTACGTCTTCCACGATAGCGACGTGGACCGCTATACCATCGACGGCCAATACCGCGAGGTGCTGCTCTCGCCGCGCGAGCTGGATATCTCCAACCTGCCCGACGCCCGCAACAACTGGATCAACCCAGCCTTCATCTACACGCACGGCTACGGGCTGGTGCTCTCGGAAGTCAGCAAGATGACTTCCGACGGGTTGCCGGTTCTGATGATCGAAGACGCGCCGCCCAAGATCCACACCCCCAGCCTGAAGTTGACCCGGCCCGAAATCTACTACGGCGAAATGACGCACGAGCCGGTTTTCGTCAACACCGCCGAAGCCGAGTTCAATTACCCCTCCGGGGAAAAATATGAAACGTCGCGCTATGAAGGGACGGGCGGCTTTCCCATTTCTTCCTTCTCCATGAAACTGGCCGCCGCCGTTCGGGAAGGCGAGCCCAACATTATCCTGACCAATTACCTCACGCCCAACAGCCGGATGATGATCCACCGCAAAGTGCGGGAACGCGTGCAGGAGCTGGCGCCGTATCTGGAATGGGACAAAGACCCCTACATGGTGATCAACGATGCCGGCCGGCTGGTCTGGATCATCGACGGCTACACCACCTCGGAAGCCCATCCTTATTCCCGCACGGTGGAAGTCGCCGATATCGGCAGCCTCAATTACATGCGCAACGCGGTGAAGGCCACCATCGACGCCTACGACGGCGAAACGCATTTCTACGTCTTCGCGCCGGACGATCCCATTATCAACGCCTACCAGAGCCTTTTCCCCGAGCTGTTTCTGCCGAACTCGCAGATGCCGGCCGATCTGCGCCGCCACGCCCGCTACCCCGAAACGCTGTTCTCGGTGCAGGCTGAAATCTACCGCACCTACCACATGCTGGACCCGCAGTCGTTCTACAACAAAGAGGATGTCTGGGAGCTGGCGCTGTCCTCTTCCAGCCAGGACAACAGCTCCTCGCCGGTCACGCCGATGTACGTGATGGCCACTTTGCCCGGCGAAGAGCAGCCCGAGTTCCTGCTGCTGGTTCCCTTTACGCCGCGCAGCAAGAACAATTTGATCGGCCTGATGGCGGCGCGCTGCGATGGACCATACCTGGGTGAGACGGTGGTCTACCTGCTTTCGAAGCAGGAACTGATTTCCGGACCCATGAACGTGGCTGCCTATATCAACCAGGACCCCAACATTTCCAAGGACCTTTCGCTGTGGAACCAGCAGGGCTCGCACGTGTTGCGCGGGCAGATCCTGGTGCTGCCGGTGGGCAACACGTTCCTCTACGTGGACCCCATTTACATACAGGCCAACCAGGGCAGCATGCCGCAATTGAAGAAGATCGTGCTGGCGGTGGGCAGCCGGGTGATTTACGCCGATACTTACGATGACGCCCTGGCACAGCTCTCGGGCGGCGCCCAACAGTTGATCCGCCAGGCGACGGCGGCAGCCGCGGCGGGAGGGCAGCCGGTGGCGAACGCGGCGGCGAACGCGACGCCGACCGCCGACGCCCGCCTGGCTCGCATCCGCGACCACCTGCGCCGGTACCGCGAGTTAGCCTCGCAGGGCAAGTGGGCCGAAGCCGGCAAGGAACTCGAGGCCATCGAGGCCGAGGTTAAACAATAGCAGGGACAGCGCCGCGCACCGCGCGCGGCTGTGCGCAAAGCGGGGACAGGCACGAAGTTTCGCAAAGGCAGCGAAATTCGAGCCTGTCCCCGTTTTGCTTTTGTGGCTACAATGACTGTTCAGGCCCAATCGGAAAGGTCGGTATGCAACTCCATAACACTCTGCTCTTCGCCGCCGTGATCCTGGCGCCGTGTCTCGTCCCGGCGCAAACTCCAGCCGCCGCTGCGGCGAAGCGCCCCGCCGGCCCCCAATGGCTGGCGCCCGACGCGGACGCCCTGAAGACGCTCAACGACGGACTCGCCGAGGCGAAGAGCTCGCACAAGCGCCTGGCGGTGCTGTACGAAGGAAGCTGGTGCACGCTCTGCGACGATGTTCACGAGGCCATTCACAGCGATCCCGATCTGCCGAACCTGATGGCCGGCTACGTGGGTGTTCCCATCAATGTGGCCGATGCCGCGGCCGTGCGGGAGTTCGCTCAGAAGATTCACGCCAATCTGCCCAAAGACAATGCGATGCTGATCACGGTGCTCGATTCGGAGGGAGCCCTGGTCACCTCCATCAGCGCGCCGCGAATTCTGGAGGCCGGGCACATCGCTCCGGCCAAGCTGAAGGCCATCCTGATGGAGTTTTTCCCGGGCGCAGCAGCCTCCGAGGTGTTCGCGCAATCGCTTCCGGCGCTGGCCGCCAGCGGCAAACTGGGCTGGGTGGAGTTCCGCGCCGATTGGTGCGGCTGGTGCAAGAAGATGGAGAAGTTTTTCCAGGCGAGCGAGGCGGCGCCCATCTTAGCCAAATACTATTCGGTGGTCACCGTCGATACCGAGAAGAATGAAGGCTCCGAACAACTGGCGCGCCGGCTGGGATCGAAAGACGGCATCGACGGCATCCCGTGGTTTGCAGTGATCGATGCACAGGGCAAAGTGCTGGCTACGTCGGAAGGACCCAAGGGCAACATCGGCTTCCCCGATACGGATGTTGAAGTGGCGCATTTCTTTGCGGTGCTGCATGCCACCGCCAAGGGAATCACGCCCGGCGAGATCGAAACCATCACCAAGGCGCTGAAGGCAAAATAGCTTCGCCCCCGGCTCCGATCGCCATCGGAGGCCGTGAAAGAACCGGTTGGCGGGGCGCCCAATGTCGATTGGTTTTCCCAATTCCGGCCACTTGCATGAGTGGTGGGGCGGACGGTCGCAGCCTGGTTCGTCGAGAAGAGCGGGACGAGGGCGTCCCGCGCAGACCAGGGGGTCTGCCCCACAATTAACCCGTGAGTTGACGAACCAGTTGCATTCGGACTGAAACAGTGGTATCCATATAACCCATAAGCACATTTATTGATTGCGGGCGACCCGGGGATCGGGGCTTAACGCAAGCCGCCTTCCGGGGCTAGGGTCACAGGCGGCAGCGGCAGCATTTTAAGGGGTTGCAAAGGGAATCATTTAGAGTCACGGAAGTTTTTCGCTTGCGCTGACGGCTTTTTGCTTCAGTTTGTGGGATTAGGTTAAACACGGGTTAGTTTCGAGACCAAGGAGGGTCTTTAGCATGAAGGGGTCAAGGGATTTCAAGCGTTTCTGGCTGGCAGCCGCCGGCCTTTCTGTAATGCTCCTGCTGTTTGGCGTGCCTGCCGCGCACAGCCAGACAATGACCACGGGCGATATCGTGGGCGTCGTCAGCGACCCCAGCGGGGCCGTCGTGCCCAACGCCAAGGTCACCGCCAAATTCGTCAGCACCAACGAAAGCCATACGGCGGTGAGCAATTCGAGCGGCGAGTATCGGTTCACGCTGATGCAGGCGGGCGATTACCTGGTGACGGGCGAATCGACCGGCCTCAAATCCAAGGTGGAAAAATTCACCCTGATTGGGGGCAACGAAGTTTCCATCAACCTCACGCTCACCGTGCAAGGCACGCAGGAAGTGGTTGAGGTTGAGGCCCAGGCCGCCATCCTGCAGACCGAAAACGCCAACCTGGCAAGTGGCTTCAACACCAACCAGGTGGCCCAGTTGCCGGCCGGCGGCGGCGATATCACCACTATCGCCTATACCGTTCCCGGGGTCATCCAAGGCAAGGGTTCCGACACTTTCGTCACCAATGGCCTTCCCGGCGCCACCAACCTATTCACCCTCAATGGCTCCGACGACATGGACCCCTACCTCAATATCAACAACTCCGGCGCCAGCAACAACCTTCTGGGCGCCAATGAGGTAGCCGAGGCATCCGTGATCGTCAACGCCTATAGCGCGGACTTCGGACGCATGAGCGGCGCCCAGGTCAACTATATCGGCAAGACCGGCACCAACAGTTTCCACGGCAACCTGTTCCACAATTTCAACGACAAGATCTTCAACGCCAATTCCTGGTCCAACAACCGGGCGGGCCTGCAGGAACCACGCTCCGATTCCCATAACTTCGGTGGCTCCTTCGGCGGTCCCATCAAGAAGAACAAACTGTTCTTCTTCTTCAATTATGAGAGCTTGCAGTACGCCATTCCGACTTCGGGCACTGTAAGCTTTCCTTCTCCGGCGATGGAGACGTATGCCCTGGCGCACGTCGACGCGGCCGCCGTCCCTCTCTATAAGGACATGTTTGCCCTCTACGCCGGAGCAGCCGGCGCACCCGGCGCCGTTCCGGTGACCAACGGCAACGGCCCCTTACAGGACTCGCTCGGCCACCTCGGTTGCGGCAACGGCACCTTCTGGAACGCCGGCATCGCCGCTCCCGGCGGCGGCGTTTTCGGCACCACCACGCCTTGCAGCTACGCCTTCGCCGAAAACGCCAGCGAAATAAACAAAGAGAGCCTGGTCACCATTCGAGCGGACTACAACATCACCGACAAGCAGAAGATCAGCTTGCGCTACAACTACGATTGGGGTGTTCAGGCCACCGGCCCGAGCTTCATCAGCCCGATTTTTAATTCGACGAGCAACCAGCCTTCCGACCAGGGCCAGTTGACGTATACCTACGCCATCTCGCCCACCCTGGTGAACAACTTCATCGGTTCCGCCATGTGGTACACGGCGATTTTCGGTGTGCTTGATTTCGCCAAGACCACGGCGGCGATGCCGGAAAGCATCAGCGTGGGCGACGCCGGCTGGACCGGCGTCGGCGCCGGCTTCCCCAACGGCCGCAACGTGGGCCAGGCGCAGGTGGTGGATGACCTGACCTGGATCCATGGCAAGCACAGCGTTAAGGGCGGCGTCAACTACCGGTTCGATAAGATCACCGATACCAGCATCGCCAGCGGCGCTTACAAGGGAACCTACAGCTTCTCCGATTTGACCGATTTTACGACCGGCCAAGTCAACGCTACGGGGCTGGGCGATTCCTTCAGCCAGAGCTTCCCCGATATTTACGCCGCCCACATCCGCATGAGCTCGCTGGGCGCTTATGTGCAGGATGAATGGAAGGTCAAGCGCAACCTGACCCTTACCCTGGGATTCCGCATCGAGCACGACGGCAACCCGGCCTGTCTGGATAACTGCTTCGCCCGCATGAACACTCAGTTCGGCCTGGCAGGCTACGCTGGCGGCGCGAGCGTCCCATACAACCAGACCATCACCAGTGGCCTACACAACGAATACCAGAGCCTGGAATCCATCGTTCCGGAACCGCGCTTTGGCTTCGCCTGGAGCCCGAATTCCAAGACCGTGGTGCGCGGCGGCATCGGCTCGTTCGCCACCCTGTTCTCAGGGAGTTCCGCGGCCAGCGTGTTTGGCAATGCCCCGAGCAAATTCTCCCCGACCGTCAGGTTCGGTGAAGTCGGAATGCCCACCGATACCGCCAGCTCGGCCTATGGGGCGTTAGCGGCCTACAACACCTTTACCTCCGGATTCGGAAAGGGCTACAACTACACCCAGATGGTGGCGGCGCTGTCCCCGATTCCATACGCGCTGCCGGGCTACTATTCGCCGCCGAACAGCTTTGTCGCTCCCAAGACGACCGAGTGGAGCCTTGAAGTGGAGCGCACGCTGGATTCCCACGACGTCCTGGCCGTGACCTACGTTGGTAATCACGGCTACGATCAGTCGCTGACCAATAGCTGGGCTAACTCCTACCTGCTGCTGGCCAGTAACGGCCTCAACAAATATTACGGCACCGACTTCGGGGGCACAACTCCCCTGCCAACGGCTGCGCCGGATCCCCGTTTCCTGTCCATCAGCCAGGTGCGGACCGCGGCCTACTCCAACTACGACGGCATGACGATGCAGATCCGCCACGCCATGAAGTGGGGCTTCCAGGGCCAGTTCGGCTGGACCTGGTCGCACGCATTGAACCTTGGCACCATCTACAACCCGTACAACTTTCACCAAGGCTACGGTAACGCGAGCTACGACGCTCGCCACACCTTCGTCGGCGATCTCATCTGGACCGAGCCTCACAAGTTCGGCAACAGCATCGTCCAGACATTGGTGGGCGGCTGGACCTTCGGCATGAAGTTCTATCACTACACGGGCTTCCCCTTCTCAGGGTCCGACAGCAAGATCTCCGCACAGATCAATTCCGGCGGTGGCATCGGGAGCCTGCTGCCCGAAGTCATCGACCCCAACATCAAGCGGAACTGCACCGCGGTGGTCGGCACCTCTACTCCGCCGTGCTACACCCCCAGCGAGTTCGAGACCTACAATTTGACCTCGGGCGTTGCCACACCGGTACAAATGGACTTTGGTGAAACCGGACCGGGCACCTTCCGAGGCACTCCCTACACCGATATCGATACGCAGCTCACGAAGAAGTTCTTCATCAAGGAGCGGTACGTATTCGAGTTCGGAGCCCAGGCTTACAACACCTTAAACCATCCGAACTTCAGCAACCCGAACGCTTCCGTTACGGCGGGCTCGACCATGGGCACCACCGGCGGCAATGTCGGGCCGACCACCAGCCCTTACGGTTCGTTCCAGGGCGCCTCGCTGGTCTCCGGGCGCATCCTTCTGGTGACCGGGAGATTCACCTTCTAACGCCGCAAGGGCCCTGCCCTTGATATCCCCTACGGGATATGGGAGTCAGAAGTCAGGAGTCAGAAGTCAGAATGAAAACTGGTGGGGCAGGTTCAGGCCCGCCCCACCGTTCTTGTGGTTTCCTTTTTTTCTTACAGCCGCTTTACATCACAGCCGCCGCGTGTTATTTAAGAGTCAATAGTCCGATAACGGGGGATAGTGATGACCGCTCGCAAAGAGATCGACGACTTTCTGGCGGCGAAACGCGTCGCCATCATCGGTGTTTCTCGCAACCCCAAGAGTTTTACGCGCAGCCTGTTCCGCGAATTTCGCCGGCGCGGCTATGACGCCGTCCCGGTCAACCCCGGCATGACGGACGTGGAAGGCGTCCGCTGCTATGCCAGCGTGCAGGATATCGAGCCGCGCGTGGATGCGGCGCTGCTGGTGACGCCCGCCGCCATGAGTGAGCGGGTGGTGCGCGAATGCGATGCCGCGGGCGTTTGCAGCGTCTGGTTGTTCCGAGCCACGGGCGCCGGCGCAGTAAGCCAGGGCGCGCTGAAACTCTGCCAGGATCGCGGCATCCCAGTGGTGGCCGGAGAATGCCCCTTCATGTTTTTCCCCGGTACCCAGTGGGTGCATCGCTTGCATGGCTACTGCCGCAGGGTTCTCGGAAGCTATCCCAAGTAGGGAACGGGTGCTGCGGGACAGACCAGCGACTTTCGTCGCCTGTCATTGCCGGTTAGAGTACGGCAGCCGACAGACGACAAAAACCGATCGTCTGTCCCACTTATGCTTCGGCCAGCACTTCCCGCAGTTTCCTGGCGAGACTTTCGCGGCTGAAGGGCTTGGGTAGAAAATTCACGCCCGCATCCAACACGCCGTGGTGCACCACCGTATTCTCGGTGTATCCGGAGAGGAACAGCACCTTCGTGCCGGGCCGCCGCTGAAGCAACTGGTCCGCCAAGTGACGGCCGCTCATACCCGGCATCACCACATCGGTGAGCAGCAGGTGGATGATTCCGTCGTGCGTCTGGCCGATCTCCAGGGCTTCGGCGCCGCTCGATGCAGTCAGGATGACATAGCCGAGTTGCCGCAGAATGCGTACGGTCAAATCGCGCACGGCTTGCTCGTCTTCCACCACCAGGACGGTCTCGCTTCCGGATCGATTCGCCAGGCCGGCGTCGCCCTCGGCTGAATCGCTGGCGGGCTCGGCCACCCGCGGGAAGTAAAGTTTAAACGTGGTGCCCTTGCCGGGCTCGCTGTAGACCCAGATGTCGCCGCCGGTCTGCTTGATCATGCCGTACACCGTGGCCAGCCCCAGGCCAGTGCCTTTGCCTTTCTCCTTGGTGGTGAAGAACGGCTCGAAGATGCGGCGGCGTGTTTCCGCGTCCATGCCGTGGCCGGTGTCGCTCACGGCAATCATTACGAATTCACCGGGACTCACGCCCATGTGGGTGCGGGCATAGTTCTCGTCGAGGTGCACATTTTCGGTCTCGATGGTCAGGCGCCCGCCCAGCGGCATGGCGTCGCGCGAGTTCACCGCCAGGTTGACGATGGCCTGCTCCACGTGGAGCGGATCGGCCTTGATGTTACCGGCGGCGGGGTCCAGCCGCAGCACCAGCTCGACGTCTTCGCCGATCAAGCGGCGCAACATCTTCTCGGTCTGGCCGAGCACGGTGTTGACGCCGATCACGCGCGGCCGCAGGATCTGGCGGCGGCTGAAGGCCAGCAACTGGTTGGTCAGGGCTCCGGCGCGATCGGCGGCTTTGAGGACCTCTTCAGCGTAGCCGCGCAGCGGGTCCATGGCGGAGAGCTCATCCAGGATCATGCGGTTATAGCCGGATATCACCGTCAGCATGTTGTTGAAGTCGTGGGCCACGCCTCCGGCCAGGCGGCCCACGGCTTCCATTTTCTGCGCGTGCAGCAACTGCTCCTCGAGGTGCTTGCGCTGGCTGATATCGCTCACGAATGCGATGGCGTACAAGCCACCATCGGCTTCCACATAGCTGAGGCTCACCTCCACGGGGAATTCGGTGCCATCTTTGCGGCGCGCCGCCAGGTCGATGCCGCTCCCCATCGGGCGGATCCGCGGATGCGCGAAGTAGTCATCGCGGTCATGGACATGGTGGGCGCGCCGCGAATCCGGCACCAGCATTTCGATCCGCTGGCCCAACAACTCTTCGCGCGAGTAACCGAAGATCTCATCCGCGCGGCGGTTGGCCAGCACGATCCGGCCGGCGCGGTCCACTCCCACAATCGCCTGTGACGCCGATTCCAGCAGAGCCACCACCAGGTGGCCGGCTTTGTCGATGACTCCCGTCATGTCCAGGTTCTTGCCGTCCGCCGGCGGTGGGCCGGCTTCGAAATGATCCATTGAACACCCTCGAAGTGCCGTACCTTATTCTCTACTACCGGGCCTTGCCGGTGCAAGAAGGCGCCCACGGCAGTACGATGAATATCGGGGGTGGTTTGGTATGTTCCGACGTTTAATGGCGGCGGCGCTGTGCATGGCTCCCGCCGTGTACGGCGCGGACAAGAGCATTCTGGAATTGCAGCGCGATGTGGCCGCGTTACAGGAGCAGGTCAGGGGGCTGCAGAAGTCGCTCGACGACAAGTTCGCGGACCTGGCGCAGAAGCAGGCCGACCAGGCGCGCGCCTCGAACGAGCAGTCCGGCAAGGCGCTGGCGTCGATCGGCGACCGCATGCAGAAATCTCTCCAGGACGAGCAGAGTAAGAACTCCATCGCCATGGCGGAGATGGGAGCGCGGCTGCAAGGCCTTTCCACAGATGTCGTCACGATCAAGGATTCGCTGGGCGATCTCAATACGGCTCTCGCCAAACTGGCAACGCAGATTACCGACCTGGGCAACGCCGTGAAAATCATGCAGACTCCGGTGGCGCCTCCCTCGGGACAAACCACGCCCGACCTCAACGCGCCGCAGATTTCCGCCTCGGACCTGATCGCGAACGCCGCGCGCGATTACAGCGGCGGGTCGCTCGACCTGGCGCTCCAGGAGTATCGCGACTTTTTGAAGTGGTATCCCAACGATGCGCAGGCTTCCGAGGCGCAGTACCGCGTCGGCTGGATTCAGTATTCGCTGAAACACTGGGATGAGGCAGCCGCCTCATTCGACCAGGTGGCGCAGAGCTATCCGGAATCCAACCGGATTGCGGAATCGCTCTTCTACAAGGGAAAGAGCCTGGTGGAACTGGGGCGCTGGCCGGAGGCCAACGACGCGTTCAAGCTGCTGCGGCAACGCTTCCCCGGGAGCGCGCTGGCCAAAGAGAGCGCGGCCATCAAGCCACCCGCGGGAAAGAAATGAACACCGCCGCAGCCCACCAACTCAACTGCGCGAGAATACTACCATGAGCATGGAAAAAGTGAAGCTTGGCTCCGAAGGCGCGGTGGTCTCCCGCATGGGACTCGGTTGCATGGGCATGAGCGAGTTCTACGGCGAGCGCAATGACGAAGAGTCGGCCGCGACCATCCTGCGGGCGCTGGATCTGGGAATCAACTTCCTGGATACGGCCGACGCCTATGGCATCGGCGATAACGAGGAGCTGATTGGCAGGACTATCCGCGGCCGCCGCGATGAAGTCTTCCTCGCGACGAAGTTCGCGAATGTGCGCAGGAAGGAAGACCCGAATTACTGGGCCGTGAGCGGCAAGCCGGAGTATGTGGCGGCGGCGTGCGACGCTTCGCTGAAGCGCCTGGGCGTGGACCATATCGACCTCTACTACCAGCACAGGGTGGACCCCGCGACTCCCATCGAAGACACCGTGGACGCGATGGCCAAGCTGGTGAAGGCGGGGAAAGTGAAGTACCTGGGATTGTCGGAGGCGTCGCCGGCGACCATCCGGCGTGCCCACAAGGTGCATCCCATCACCGCCCTCCAAACCGAGTATTCGCTATGGGAGCGCCACGTGGAGGCTGAGATCCTTCCCACGGTGCGGGAGTTGGGCATCGGCTTTGTGGCGTACAGCCCGCTGGGCAGAGGCTTCCTGACCGGCGCGATTGCGAAGAAGAGCGACCTCAGTGCGAAGGACTTTCGATTGGAGCGGTATCCGCGCTTCGCCGGTGACAATTTTGAAAAGAACCAGGTGCTGGTGGATCGCGTGCGAGCCATCGCCGAACGCCGGGGCGTCAAAGCCGGCCAACTGGCGCTCGCGTGGGTGATGGCGAAGGGCCGGGACGTGGTGCCGATCCCCGGAACCAAGCGCAGAAAATATCTGGAGGAGAATGCCGCCGCGGCAGAGATCCGGTTGACCGCCGGCGAAGTGGCGGAGCTGGAGGCGGCTGTTCCGCGGAATGAGATAGCCGGCGATCGATATGCCGCCGCGAGCATGAAGACGATCGACCGGTGAGGAACGCCGGCTAAGAGCCGGCGGTGGCCGGGTTGCGCCCGGCTGCACCGATTGACAATCGGTGCGCAGGTTAACAACCTGCCCCACATAGGACTGAAATTATACAGAATGTCCAAACTAAGGACGCCGGCTGAAAGCCTGGCCCCACCGCAAGCGGTTTTGCCGATGAACCGTGCGGAAGCGCACCGGGCTTTGATGATAGAATCGTGGCGTGGCATCCTTCATTCAAAACCAGTTTGAACAGAATATCGTCACCACGTCGGTAGACTGGGTGTTCAATTGGGCGCGGCTGTCCTCCATCTGGCCGCTCACGTTCGGCCTGGCCTGCTGCGCGATCGAGATGATCGCCGCCAGCACGTCGCGTTTCGATATCGCGCGCTTCGGCGCGGAAGTTTTCCGGCCCAGCCCGCGGCAATCCGACCTCATGATCGTGGCCGGCACGGTGACGCTCAAGATGGCGCCGGTTCTGAAACGCATCTGGGACCAGATGCCCGATCCCAAGTGGTGCATCTCCATGGGCGCCTGCTCGAGCGTCGGCGGACCCTTTAATACCTATGCGGTGCTGCAGGGCGTGGATAAGGTGGTTCCCGTGGATGTCTACATCACCGGCTGTCCGCCGAGGCCCGAGAATCTCTTCTACGGGTTGATGAAGCTGCAGGATAAAATCGACCAGATGACCACGCTGGTGAAGCGGCCCACCGAAGTGCGTCTCGACGAAAGCATGCTCGAGAACTTCAAGCAGCAGATCCGCATCGCGCAGGTTCAGAACCCGGCGTAATCGTGTTCTATTGCGATTCGCGTCACATCTATCGATCCACTGAGCTCGACGCATTACCATGGCTGATCCACGGATTCGGCACGCGCCGCGCCGGCATTCCCGCCCTGTTTCGAAACCTGGCCACCCTCAAGCAGGCGCATTCCGGCAATTGCATTTCGGCCGATGGGCGCAGCGGCGTTTTGGGGCAGGGCGACGCGCTGCTCGAAGACGCACCTGGCGCGGTGATCGCTGTGAAGACCGCCGATTGCGTGCCGATCCTTCTGGTGGATGAACGCCACCGCGCGGTGGCTGCTGTACATGCGGGCTGGCGGGGCACGGTGGCGCGCATCGCCCTTGGCGCGGTTCAGGCCATGAGCCGGCGCTTCTCCACCAACCCGCGCGATTTGCATGCCGCCATCGGGCCGGCCATCGGCGGCTGTTGCTATGAAGTGGGGGCAGATGTTGCCGCGCAGTTCGGCCTCCAGGGCCGCGCGCACATCGACCTGGCAGACGCCAACCGCGCCCAGCTTCTGGAATCCGGCGTAACGACGGGGCGCATCTACGCGTCGAATCTCTGCACCATGTGCCGGCCCGAAGACTTTCATTCTTTCCGCCGAGACCGCGAGGCCGCCGGCCGCCTGTATTCGTTCGCCGGCATTACTGCGCGTTAAAGTAGGAGTGAGGCACACACATGTTCACGTGGATTTGCCCGCAATGCGGGCGCGAGGTTCCTCCGTCGTATAACGAATGCCCGGATTGCGCCGCGAAAACCGCGGAAGCAGCGCCGGCCGCCACGGCAGGCAGCCCGCAAGGTCCAACCGCGCCACCACAACCGTCGTTTGAGCCTGCTCCGCCGCCGGCCTTCACGCCGCCGCCAGCGCCGCCACCCCGCATATTCCGGCCAGCGCCGCCTCCACCGCCGCCAGCCGCGTTCCAGCCGGAACCGCCTCCGCCGCCACCCCGCGCAGTCCAGCCGGAAGCGCCTCCGCCGCCGGCGTACGAACCGGCGCACTCGCTCTCTCCGCTATTCGCCGCCGCGCCGCCGCCTGCACCGCAGGCAATCCAGCGCCCCGGCCCCATGCTGCCCACATGGGCGCTGACCGTCCTGTTTGCGATGGCATTCCTTGGCGTGGGTTTGGGTGTTTACGCCATCGCCACGCGCAACCACGCTTCCAACCGGGCGGCGGCGGCCGCAACGAATGTGGATAGCCCGGCCGCCAAGCCAGGCACCAAGGTGAACGCGCTACAGAAGTACATCGAGGTTTCGGGCATCCGCTTCAGCCTGGACAAAGACGATAAGAAGGTCATCAACGTGAGTTTCGTGCTCATCAACCATTCCGACGTGGATGTGGACCGGCTCACCGGCAACGTCACGGTGTGGGGCCGCACGCGGAATTCGGAAGAAGACGCCGTGGGGACTTTCGCCTTCATCACCAGCATCCCGGCGACAACATCCAAGGAGCTGGTCCTGCCGTTCAACACCAAGCTAAAATTCATTGAATTGCCGGACTGGCAAAACGTCACCGTGGACGTGCAGATCACCGGGCCGGCAACTTACTGAGATTCTCGCGAGCCTCGGCAAGGTCCGGATCGATGGCGAGCGCCCGCTCGAAATCCACGCGCGCGGCTTCCGACTGACCGATCTCCGCCAGCGCCACACCGCGATTATTGAGGTTGACGGCGTTCAGTGGATCGAGCGCCAGCGCGCGCCCGAACTCCGTCAGGGCCGCGTCGGGTTGCTGTTCGTCCAGCAGCACTTTTCCGATTGCCGCGGGCACATCCGGATCGTGAGGATCAAGCTCGCGCGCCTGGTTTAACAGATCGAGCGCCTCGGCCGCCGGCACGTCGTGCGCCAGTTGGATTTTAGGCCGCACCTTGTCCGGCGCGCGCCGCACCGCTTCGCGCCACAGCCGTTCGTCGGACAGCCACACCCAGGTTCGCGCTGCGCCCGCGGCCGTCAGCAGCAGCACAACGCCAATTGCCGCTTGGCGCGGCTTCACGCGCGCCAATAGAATGCCGGCTGCCGCGGAGAAGCCAATCATCGGCACATACATCCGGTAATCGGCCGCCAGGTCTCGCGCCGGAAATAGCGCGCTGCCAATCATGAGGATCAAGCCGGCGAAAGCCCACCGAATGGCCGGGCTCTTGGCTCTGGAGCGCCACAGCGCCGCCGCCGCCAGCAGCAGGGCCGCCCACGCCGCGACTGCAAGCCAGACAGGCGGCTCAGGGATATCCGGGTCCACCGTGAAGCCCCAGGGCGCTACCATCAATCGCAGGTATCGCCATGCGACCACGCCCTGTGCCAGCCAGTAGCGCGCCGCGTGAACGCCAGGAGCCGCGTGGAAAGTCCACTGGTTGTTGGCCAGCAGCATCGCTGCCAGGAACGCCACGCTCAAGAGCAGTGATGAAATCGCTGGGGTCGCCGGGTTGACAGACGGAAGCGTCTGTCCCACTTTGGTGCGCAAGGGCACTTCACGGCTTCTCAGCCAGGTTGCGAGCGCCGCCAGCAAGAGCGTCGCCGCCAGCAGGAAGCCGCGCGCTGAAACATAGTTCACGGCCCCGGCCTGCAGCGGATGCACCGCGAAGATAGCCGCGGCGAGCGAAGCCGCGCGCCGGCTGGCCAGCCGCCATACGCACTCATATAGCAGCAGCACCGCTGCCAAATGCAATGCCAGGTTGAACGCATGACACAGCGCGGCTCCGCCGCCCGCCTGGTAGTTCAGCCAGAAGGTCAGTCTGGTGAGCACGCCGGGCGCGAGCCACGCGCGCCCCGGGTGCAACAGCGGGGCGGAGAAAATGGCATAATCGTCAAAATGAAAGCCCGAACCGAGCGAAGCGCCGTAGGCAACCAACGCAGCGGCCAGCGGAAGAAGACGCGCGCGCATGTCCAACCACGAGCTTACGCGAAGCGGCCCAAGAACGCAGCCGAGCGCAAAGCCCGCGTGGCCGCCATTCTATCCGGCCTGGACGAAATGTACCCCGCGGCCACCTGTGCGCTCCATCATCACAACGCATGGGAGTTGCTGGTGGCGACCATCCTTTCCGCGCAGTGCACCGATAAGCGCGTCAATGAAGTCACCCCGGGGCTCTTCGCCAAATATCCCACGCCGGCCGATTTCGCCGCGGTCCGGCCCGAAGTTCTGGCGCAGGACATCCGCAGCACGGGCTTCTTCAACAACAAAGCGAAATCCATCGTGGGCGCCGCGAAAAAAGTGATCGCCGATTTCGGCGGCCGCGTGCCGCGCACCATGGAAGAAATGCTGACCATCCCGGGCGTCGCGCGCAAAACCGCCAACGTGGTGCTCGGCACGGCCTATGGCATCGCTTCGGGCATTGTGGTGGATACCCACGTGCAACGCATTGCGCGCCGGCTGGACCTCACCAAGCAGACCGACCCGGTGAAGATCGAGCAGGACCTGGTGCGCATCATTCCGCGCGACAAGTGGATTCTCTTCTCGCACCAGATGATTCTGCACGGGCGCGCGCTGTGCCAGGCGCGCAAACCGAAATGCGCCGAGTGTAAGCTCGATTCGCTCTGCTATGCAAAGGACAAGACGGCCTAGCGAATTGGCAAGAATACTGAGATCAAGCGCAAGAAGGAGGGAATCGATGAGACAACCCACGATCGACCCTGTGCGCGCACAAGGAGTCTTGCTGGCGCTGATGGGAGTGCCGGTGATGTGTCTGACCGCGGCGGCTCAATCTGCGCCCGCGCCCACGCCGAAATTCGAAGTAGTCTCTGTCAAGCTCAGTACCGGCTGCGGGAACGGCGGCGGAGGCAAAACCGGCAGAGGCGGAGGCGGAGGCAGAGCCAATTGGGATCCCGGGAGGTTGAGCCTGGAATGTCAGACTGTCGAGAATCTTATCCGGTGGGCGTACCTTCGGTTCCCGAATGGCGTGCCCTGGCCCGTTAGCCCCACCATCGGGCTTCCGAACTCGCCTATCTCCCAAAGGCTCCTGAATCAGGAAATCAAGGGAAGCCCAACCTGGATCAGTTCCGACCGTTACGATATCGATGCGAAACCTGTGAGCCCCCAAAGCATGGAAATGATGCGTGGTCCGATGATGCAGGTGCTTCTCGGAGACAGATTCAAGCTGAAGATCCATCGGGAGACCAGAGATATCCCGGTCTACGAACTGACGGTGGCCAAGGGCGGCCCGAAGCTTCAGGCATGGAAGCCGGGAAGCTGCCTTCCCTTCGACCTCACGGACGGTCCACCGCCTCCGCTGAAGCCGGGGCTGCCGCCTCCGCCAGCTCCGTGCGGCGCCGTCCATAGGCTCGGCAACGATCAGCTCGAAATAAACGGCGTGACGATGGCGGACCTTTGCCGGCAATTCTCGGTCTCATCGGATCGGGACGTCATCGACAAGACCGGCATCACGGGGGTTTTTGATTTCCATCTGGAGTTGTCGTTCACCGATCTCGGATACCCGGAGCCTGGAGCAGGTCCGGCGCCGTTTACGCCGACTGACGGCGTAGCAATCTCATTCGCTGTCCAGAAGTCTGGCCTGCAACTCAAGCCCGCCAAGGGGTCCGGCGAATTCCTGGTCATCGATCACGTGGAGAAACCCTCAGGGAATTGACAACAATTGTCGGGGAATCGTGCCAGCAGCCGGCTTTCAGCCGGCTGGACCCGCTGGAAAGCGGGTCCGCAGCCTGAAATAGGCTGCCCCCCAGGGGCAGAGGAGCCGCAACCAAAAGTGGTGTTGCACCAAGCCCGGGCGGAAGAAGCAGCGCGGCGGGAACTCTTTCGCCCCGTTCCGGGGCTCCCGGTGTCTTTCACCCGTTCCCAGCGCTTACGCGCTGGGCTATTTTCTTTCGTCCTACGGACTCGGGCGGCGCCAAAATCGTCGCGGGTTGCGAAGAATTGGCAGTGGTGTAATACAGCCGACCGATCATCTGGAGACGACGCCGACTGACTACTAATACGATCGCCGCAAACGAACTTATCTCGCATTTACTTTCTTTTTACAAAGCAGCCTAAACCAAACTGTCCGCCCATGCGTAAGTACATGCAGGAGGACAGAGAGATGCAATTTGCAATGCGGGGTAAGTCACTCATGGCTGCGGCGCTGCTGATATGCGCCGGAGTGGCCGGCGCGGCTGATAAATCGGCATCCGGAACGCCCGCTACCGATAACGACCTCGCTGCCAAAGTCAGGCATGAGATCTTGATGTACCCCCGGTATACCGTCTGGGACAATGTTACTTTCCGCGTGGCCGACGGCACTGTCGAGCTGAATGGCGACGTAAGTCAGCCTTATAAGAAATCGGACATCGAAAAGATAGTCCGCAACCTGCCGGGTGTCACTGACGTCAAAGATGCCATCACGGTGCTGCCGTTATCCAGCCATGATGACCGGCTGCGCATGCGCGTGGCGCGCGCAATTTACGGCAACGCCAATTTCACGCGGTACGCCATCCAGCCGCTGCCGCCCATCCACATCATCGTCGAGAACGGCCATGTGCGGCTGGAAGGCGTGGTCTCGACTAAGTTCGACAAAGATCTCGCCGGCGTGCGGGCTTCCGCCGCCGGGCTGAGCTTCGGCCCCGTCGTCAACAACCTCCAGGTAGAACAGCCGCCCGCCAAGAAGACTTAACCCGCCAGATTCCTTCCACACTGGGCGGTCGGCGAAGCAGCCGGCCGCCCACGTCTTTTTTGTCCCGCTGCTACAATCCCAACTGGAATGCAATTTTTCCTGGGCGTGGATGGCGGGCAATCCGGCACGACGGCATTGATTGGAAACGAGCAAGGCCGCATTATGGGCTGCGGCGAGGGTGGACCTTGCAACCACGCCTTCGCCGCCGAGGGCCGCGCCAAACTCGAGCGAGCCGTTGCGGAAAGCCTTGGAGCCGCATGCCGCGAAGCCGGCCTGGAAGCTGCCACCGCGAACTTCCGCGCCGCCTGTTTCGGTATGAGCGGCGGCCCGGACGACAAGGAAGCCATCCTGGCCGGCGTGCTGCGCACCGGCCGGTTGCTGGTAACGCACGACGCCGCGATTGCGCTCGCCGGAGCCACGACCACGGGGCAGGGAATTGTGGTGATCGCCGGAACCGGATCCATCGCCTTCGGCCGGAACGCCGCGGCACGCACGGCGCGCGCGGGCGGATGGGGCTACGTTTTCGGCGACGAGGCCGGCGCATTCGACATCGTCCGCCAGGCCACCCGCGCCGCGCTCCGCACGGAAGAAGGCTGGGGCCCTCCGACGGCTTTGCGCCAGGCGCTACTCGAAGCTACGGCGGCCAAGAGCGCCAATCAGATGCTGCACGATTTTTACAGTGCCGCGTGGCCGCGTTCGCGGGTCGCCACGCTCGCTCCGCTGGTGGATGCCGCCGCGGTGGAAGGTGACGCCGTAGCGCTGCAGATTCTGGATCGCGCCGCCCAGGATCTGGCGTTGCTGGCCGCCGCCGTGCGCGGCCAACTGTGGGCGGCCGGTGATGCCGTCGAGGTTGCCTATGTCGGAGGTGTCTTCCAAAGCGGCCGTTTGCGGGAGCGCTTTCGGATGCTGGCGGAGTTTGAGGGAGGGAACTGCTGTCACCCACCGATCCACGGACCCGCCGAAGGCGCGCTGCTGGAGGCCTACCGCAGCGAGGGGCTGAACCCCGAGCTGACGTGATTCCAATGGCTACCCAGCGTACCTGAGCCGAGTTGGAGCTTTCGCTTTACTTCTGATAACGAATATTATGTAAACTAATATGAAGATCCCGAACCGCTGCAAAAAAAAACGGCCCGGCCACCCGCTGATTGGGGACCGGGCCTAAGGGAAGAAACTGACTGCTTTCCAGGATGGAAACTCGTTAGCGCCGGCGGCCGCCTCCACCGCCCCGGTTGCCGCTGCTCGAACTCGTGTGGCCACCCCCACTGTTCGAAGGCGGCGCGGAACGGGGCGCGCTATAGCTGGGACTCGACTGCTGTTGCCGCGGCGCACTGTAATTCGGACTCGACTGCTGCGGCCGCTGGGTCTGCGTCTGGGTCTGTCTCTGGTCGGGCCGGCTATTCTGGCTTGGCGGATTGTACGGCTGCCGTGCCGGCGTGCTTGATCCGGGCGTGCCGAAAGAATTCCAGCCGTTAGTCTGCTGGTTCTGGTTGGTCGCCGGGCGCTGAGCCGCTGGCTGGCTGGAACCGGGCTCGCCGAAACGCCGGATGCCTTCGGTGCGGGCGGCGGGCGTCTGATTGCCGCCGGAGGTCGGCGCCGGACGCGAATTCTGAACTGCGCCGCCAGTCACGCTAGGCTCGCCAAACCGGTGGTAGCCGGATTGAGTCTGGCCTGCACCCGCGGAACGGCTGGCAGTTCCCTGCCCAGCCGATCTGCCGGCTTGCGCCGGGGTCTGCTGGCCGCGAGAGAAGAAACGCGTGTTGTCGCTGGCATGCGCAATGTTGGCCGCCGGCCGATCCGAAAACTGGCGGCTGGCCGCGCTGGGACCAACCGGCATCTGCCCGCGAATCGAGCCTGCCACGCCCACCTGCGCTCCGGACACGCGCTGGATGCCGCCGAACTGTCCGTTGCGGAAGTCCTCCGCGCGGACGGCCGCGATGCCATTCGTCACACGCGCATTTCTATAAGCGTTGGTGACGTTTACGCTGGTAATGTTAATCCCTCGGTTGAAGCTTCCAGCTCCGTTGAGGCCGCGGCCCCACCAGGGATGGAAGGCTTCGAACGGCGCCAGCGGCACCCATCCGATACTGCCGAACCCAAATCCGACGCCAAAGCCCACTCCGCGGCCGAACCCGAAGAACCCAACCAGCGCGGGCGACCAATGATGGCGCATGCCGAAAGCGCCGGGGTACCACAACCAACCACCATAGCCGGCATCGAAGAACCAGCGCCCGTAGTGATACGGCGCCCAGCCCCAGGTGTCGTAGCTAACCCAAACCCATCCATACCAGTCTTCCCACACCCAGCGGCCATAGCGGTAGGGCGACCAGCCGGCCACCACCACGGTGGGACGCCATACATAGCCGTACGGCGCATCATTGACCCACGTGCCGGAATTGTCCAGATCTTCCGTGCCATAGACGCCCTGCGGAACATACTGGGCGCTGGTTGATTGCAACAGAGCGCGGTCGCGGGTGTCATTCCAGCGGTCCCAATCGTCGTAAGAGAGCGCCGTCACCATCTGGAATTCCGGGTCCGAGGCGCTGCCCCGCGCCATCATGGTCTGTCCGTTATAAACCCATTGCGAACCTTTCGGCGTGAAGACTTCGACGTCGCCAGCCCGCGCGGTAATTTCGGTTTCACCGGCGTCGTTGACGGTGATGCGGTAGCTGCCCTCGCGCGACGGCCGGACCGAAACGCTGGGCGTATCCAGTTCGGCGTTGGCCGTGGAGGCATGCAAAATGCGGTACGTCACCGTGCCCTTGGCGATTTCCAAATGATAAATGCCGGACTCCAGTTGGGCCAGGCGCACTTCGGCGTTGCCGCCGATGCGCAGCACGTTGGAAGAATCGAACCCCAATTCGGAGCGGGAATTGGCGCCGGTCGCGATGCGATCGTCAGTCAGGAGGGGAGCGTTGATCACAGCCGCCACCCACTCGCCGGAGTCGCCGCGCCGCACCGAGACATCTCCATTGATCAAACTGATGCGGGCTACGCCGCGTTTCAAATCGTCGGGATCCTGGGCGCGCGCCGGCGTCGCCGCAGCGGCCATCCAGAGCACTGCGCCCGCCAAGACCAAGAACCGGAGATTCAATTTGCGTTCCATGGCAAAGCCTCGAATACGCCGCTCCTAGGGCACGATGCGGGCCAAATAGAAACTCTTTTGGAATGAGTTGATTTCGCGAGGCGACCGAGCTGCTCAGGTGGCCGAAAACCACCATGCTGGCTGCGTTCGATCATAGCTCTAACGAGCCTTTCTCACGCGTGGCCCGGGCGCCGACAGGAATGTCGGCGTTGCAGGCTGGAAAGCCTGCTCCACGTTGACGACCGGCGATCAGGCCGGCAAACACCGGCGGCAAGACCGCCGGCGCTACCAGTAGGCTAGCGAGCCAGTACGATGCCGCTATCCTGATATAGCACGATCAGTTGCCCATAAGCAGCGAGCACGGCGCCGGATTCCGACAGTACATAGTAGTCGGCGGCGGCATCGGAAAGCTGCCAGGTCGGCATACGAAACCTCGACCGGTAGAAGCTCAGCACGGGGGCGACGGCGGCGCTCGCCGCCACGCGAATTGGCCTTGTTCCGCACTCCCGGCGCAGCACTTCGACCGCCGCGCGAACGCCCTTCACCTGGGCCGAAGTCAGTTCCGGCGGCACCGATGGGGTTTCCGGAGCCAGGCTCAATGGCAGCACCAGGAATATAAAGGACGTGACCAAGGCCGGAATCAGGAAGGTTTCCACCGCCCGATCCCAGCGGAAATTGCGCCACACGACGATGGCTGCCAATATCACGGCCGGGATGGCGAACGGCAGGTGGGAAGCGACGGCCAAGCCCAAACATATGCCCGCCCGGTTCAGTTTCTTTGGGGCGGCCTCCATCGCCCAGGCCGCCAGAGTCAGGGCCAATCCGAGTCCGCTCGAGGTGGAGAAGCATTGCCAGGCCAGGGGCGCAGCGGCCAACGGTACCACCAGCAATGAACGCCGGCACAGGCGCCAGATGGCCCAAAGATATAATCCACCGGCGAGCAACGACGGCAATCGGATGGAAAACTCGGACACGCGGAACAGCCCCACGCTCCTCTTTTCCAGCAAGGTATAGAGGACGTCCGGGTTGCGGCTGGGCTGGTGGAGGGTCTCGCGCATCGGCGGCCGCACGAACCGGTCGTAGGCCAAGGCTTCCGCCGGAGTAACCGGCCGCACGGCGGCGAGCCAGGCTTCGACTGCGAATACGGCGATCAGTGCCGCCAGCGCCAGCTTAGTCGATCGTTTCATTAGTTCGCCATTGGTTGCAGATATTTACTTGCGTGGTGACGGACCGCTTGCTTACGCGCGCGGCTCGGATAGTAGCGATGTGGCGCACGCACTCGTGCGTGCCGCGTCGGCACTCATGCCGACGCCCGGTCGCGACAGACTGTTCGTTCCCCACCGGGGTGTCGAGAAGAGTCTCGACACGGCACGCACGAGTGAGTGCGCCACGTCCTCGGACCAAGTGTGATAAATGCGCGCTATTCAATCTGGTAGAAAGTGGTTCCATTCGCCTCTGCCAACTGCCCGATGCCCCAAGACGCCGGATCGCTCCTCATACTGGCGGCCAGAGGGTCGGAGTCGTTGATCCACAAATAACCAATCCCCAGCGCCTTCACTTCTCTGGTGGCGTGCCGCTCCAACAGTTGGCTCACCTGAGCGCCGAGCGAAGATTCGTAACCCACAATAATGTCGCGGTCGATATATGCCGCGGGGCGTCCGGCGAAGGAAAAGATCCGTCCTCCGGGCGGCACGGCCTGCTCGATGGCCGGCTTCAGAGCATAGTCGCCGATATGAGCGGCAATATAAGCGGATTCCGGTTTGAGGCGCAGCGCGGCGCGCACCGGGAGCCCGCGGACGCGCCAGGCGTTCGGGTCGCAATAGACGTTGAGGACGGTGGGCCAGGAAATCACGGCGTGGAACATCGCCAGCGCCGGCAGGACTCCCCAGGAATTGGCGAGAGCCAAGCCCATCGCCAGGGCCACGAATGGAATCGACGGGATGAGGAAACGGACCTCGGTATTGAATAATGCCGGGATCGCGAACACCGCGCCGGCCAGCAACAGGCGGCGGCCTTGAGGTTGGCGCAGGGCCAGCAGCGAAATCGGCGCCAAGAGGAAGACTGGCCCAAGAAAACCAGGGACAAGACCACCAATTACCGTGAGTTGCACTGGAATATCAAAATATGACTTCACTTGAGGATAGTGCGCCAGGCCGGAGAGATAACTAGCCTCCAGACGATCGGTCCAGTAGGGATTGGGAAACCAGTGGTTCAGAAATGGGGCGACCGGATTGCCCAGCCAGAACCAGTTGCGCAAGGCCCATGGAGTAATCAGGATAGCGGCTCCCAGCAAAAATATGGGCAAGCGCCGCGCCTGCCGGCCAGACAAAACGTACCCGATTGCGAAGGGTAGAACTACCGCAGCCGTATATTTCAATGCATAGCAAAAACCACACAATAAGCCTATTAAAAACAGTAGATTACTAAGTCTATTTTCATCCCATACTTGAAGCAAATAGAATACTGCAAAAAGCAAGGTTGCAACGCTCACGTCGACATACGCCGAAGACCCCGCGATCCCCACCACCGGGCAGGCAAAAGTCAGGATGGCGGCAAAGGCAGCGGCCCGCGGAAAGCCGAATCGGCGACCGTAACAAACCATCAGCAAAGGCAGCGCAGCCTGGAAAGCCGCTTCGACCAGCGCGGCTGCCGAGTGCTTTCCGAAGCTGAAGGCAACCAGAAACAACATCTCCATGCCTTGTGAGAGCGAAGCATAGATGCTGTGGAAGTCCCAGGCGAATCCGGCGTGGCGTGCGTAGCGCGCGACGTTGCCCAGATGATAACCGCTGCCATCCGGGCTGACTTCGGGCGCCAGGGCGTTAATAAAGTAACAGGCAAAAAAGGCGAGAAAGATGACGCCGAAGGTGGCGCGCCACGATGCCGGCAGGGGCGAAAAGGCGGGCCCGAAGCCGGCTGGAAAGCCGGCGTTGCGGGCCGGAGGCCCGCTCCACGGGCGGCGAGGAAGAGTCGCACCAGCCGGCTTCTTGAGTGCCTGCCAGACGGCGTAACCGATGGCTGAGGCTCCCAGGAAGGCGAATGCTACGGGCCGCGCCTGATGCACCAGGCACAGGAAGAACACTCCCAGACTCAGACAGGCCGAGCCGGAAACGAAGGCGAATAGCGCGGCTTCGGTCCGGCGAAACTCGAGCCGCAGGCATCGCAAAAGCAAAAAACCCAGGGCCATCGAGACCGCGATCGTGAAGCCAGCGCCGAAGATCGCGGTTACCGGGGTGGATGCCATGTACTATACTGCTTACTACTGTAACGGATGAATGGGCTTTTGGAAGATCTGCGCTACGGCCTGAGGGCGTTGGCGAAAAACCGCGGCTTCACGGCCGTTGCGGTGTTCTCTCTGGCCTTGGGCATCGGGGCAAACACCACGGTTTTCACGCTGGTTCACGCCGTCCTGATGCGGCCATTGCCGGTCGCCGACCCCGGCCGCCTGGTGGAAGTCTACACTCTGGACGCGCGCACTCCTGGCAACTGGGGCTGCTCCTTTCCGAATTATCAGGAGTATCGCAGCCACACCCAAGCCTTCTCTTCCCTGATGCTGTACACCGGCGTAGGCCTCAACCTCACGGGCGGAGCGGAGCCGCGCCTGGTAATGGGGCAGATGGCCACGGCGAATTATTTTTCCACCTTGGGGGTGAAGCCCGTGGTAGGCCGCGGCTTCCTGCCGGAGGAAGATACGAGCCCGGGCGCCTACGCGGTAGCGGTGATCAGTTACCACTTCTGGCAGCGCGAGTACGCGGGCGACCCCAACGTTACGTCGCGCACGGTGGGGCTGAACGGCCGGGCCTATTCCATTGTGGGCGTGGCGCCCAGAGGCTTCGAAGGAATCGACACCCTGACGGCCACCGAAATCTGGGTGCCGTTGATGATGTACCCGCAGGTATACGCGGCGCCTGGCTTGGTGAATCAGCGGAGAGCCCTTTTGTTCTCGATGGTCGGGAGACTGAAGCCGGGAGCCGGCATGGCACAGGCCGAAGGCGATCTGGACAGCATCGCGCAGGATCTGGCGAAGCGCTTTCCGAAAGACAACCTGGGCCGCCGCGTTTCCCTCACATCGGTAACCGACGCGGCCATCCCACCTTCGAACCGGCGCCAGATCAACGACGCCAGCGTGCTGCTGCTCATTGTGTCCGGCATAGTGGCCGTGATCGCGTGCGGCAACGTGGCCAGCCTTCTGATGTCGCGGGCGGCGGCGCGAAGCAAGGAGATCACGGTGCGGCTGGCGCTGGGCGCAAGCCGTAGCAGGCTGATCCGCCAACTGCTGACCGAGAGTCTATTGCTGGCAGTGGTGGGGGGCGCGGCGGGCCTGCTGCTGGCAGTGTGGGCGCGAGACGCGCTGTGGTCGCTCAGACCGCCCATGTTCCGTTTCGCGGCGGTTGATCTGGCGCTCGATCGTACGGTGCTGGCCTATACGCTGGCGGTGTCGGTGGTGACGGGCGTGCTGTTCGGGCTGGCGCCGGCGTTGCGCGCCACCCGCAGCGACCTGGCCTGCGATCTCAAAGAGCGAACCGGCAAAGTGGTTTCGCCGGGCGGGCCGTGGAGCGCCCGCTCGCTGCTGGTCATGGGGCAGGTAGCCTTCTCACTGGTGGCCCTGGTGGGGGCCGGATTGTTTGTGCGCAGCCTGCGTAACGCCGATCGCATCGAGCCGGGCTTCGATGCAGCGCACCTGGGCATCGTGGTCTTCAACCTAGCCGACCAGGGCTACAACGAAGCGCGCGGCCGGGAGTTCGAGCAGCGCGCATTGGAACGCGTGGCCGCCGTGCCCGGCGTGCTGAGCGCTACGCTGGCGAAAGACTGGCCCTTCCACGTTTCGCTTTCGCGCACCATGGAACTGGATGGCGAGGAGGCCGGCGCCGGCCGCATCATTCTGGCCGGCTTCACCTGGCCGGGGTATTTTCAAAGCGTGGGGACTTCCCTGCTCCGCGGCCGCGATTTCAGCCTCCAGGACGGCCCCACCGGCCCGAACGTGGTGATTGTCAATGATGCGGCGGCCAATTCTTATTGGCCGGGCGAAGATCCCGTGGGCAAACGCGTGCGGTTTTTCGGCGACAATCAACCGGCCGAAGTGATTGGCGTGGCGGCCAACGCCAACTACCAGTCGCTGGGCGAAAAGCCGCAGCCCTTTGTGTACCTCTCGATGGTGCAACACTACTTCCCCACCGCGGTGGTCTATTTCCGGACGGTAGGCGATCCCGACGCCGTGCTGGGAGCTGTGCGGCGCCAGGTGCAGAGCCTCGACCGGAACCTGTTGCTGCAAGCGGAGTCAATCCACTCCACCATCCAGCAGTCGGTGTGGGCGCAGCGGCTCTCCGCGGCGTTATTGAGTCTGTTCGGAATCCTGGCGCTGGTGCTGGCAAGCGTCGGCATCTATGGGGTGGTGTCGTATTCGGTGACCCAGCGTGTGCGGGAGTTCGGCATCCGCATGGCCCTGGGAGCGACGGCCGGGGATGTGCAGTTGATGCTGATTCGGGAAGGCATCCGGCTGGTGGCCATCGGAGTGTTGGTGGGGACGGCCATCGCGGTGGTGGCTTCGCGGGCTGTGAAGAGCATGTTGTTCACGGCTGGCGCAGGCGACACCATCACGTTTGTGCTGGTACCGGCCGTCCTGACGCTGGTGGCGTTGTTGGCCTGCTGGTTCCCCGCCCGGAGGGCGACGAGCATCGAGCCTTCGGAGGCGCTGAGGGACCAGTAGTACAGAGACGCCGGCCTTCGCGATATTTCTCCTATTGACAATAGTATCGTTATGCGTTAAATATTGTACATGAAAGCTACGCCAAAGGGCTGGCCCCAACTATCCACTGCGATCTACTACGACGACGCCGCGGGAGCCATTGACTGGCTTTGCCGCGCCTTGGGGTTTGAGGTACGGCTGAAGGTCGAAGGCGACGGCGGGCGCATTGAGCACAGCGAACTCGTCTATGGCGAGGCCCTGGTAATGGTGGCCCAGAGCGGAGACAGGCCCAGACACCCGAAGTTTCCGCGCGGCGCGAGTCCACGCTCGATGGGCGGAGCAAATACCCAGTCTCTAATGCTGTTCGTCGACAACGTGGACGAACACTGCGCGCGCGCTCGGGCGGCCGGCGCGACGGTGATCGAAGAACCCGCGGTTCACGATTACGGCGCAGACTACTGGGCCGATCGCAGCTATGGGGCGCTCGATCCCGAAGGTCATATGTGGTGGTTCACCGAGCGGGTACGGAATCCGCCGGGTGAGTAGCTCGTGCCGAAAGCGGAACTCAACGCGACACTTTGCGCACTGGCGGACCGGAACCGCCGGGCGGTGATCGACCTTCTGAAGGAGGAGCCGCGCCGCGCCGGGGAAATTGCCGCCGCCCTCCGTCTGACGCCGCCGGCACTGAGCCGGCATCTGCGAGTGCTGCGGCGCAGCGGATTGATCCACGAGCAAGGAGTCGAAGAGGACGCGAGGGTACGGATCTATGGGTTACGGAAGCAACCATTCGACCAGCTTCGCGGCTGGCTGGGGGAAGTGGAGTCCTTCTGGACCGGCGAGTTGGCCGCCTTCCGCGATCATGTAGAAGGCTCGAAGACGCGGCGCAGGGGCTCCGCAAAACGATGATGCCGCCCGCTTCCGACCTGGTGAGGGTGAGCGTCACCGTCTCGACGGACCCCGAGACGGCGTTCGACATCTTCACGAAGGAGACCGACCTTTGGTGGCGCCGGGGACCGAAGTTTCGCATCGCGGGAAAACAGCCCGGAGTCTTGCGGTTCGAGCCGTGGCTGGGCGGCCGATTCATGGAAGAGGTGGAGTCTCCGTCCGGACCGCAGGTATTCACGACGGGGAGGATTACCGTCTGGCAGCCGCCCGAGCGATTCCAGTTTGAATGGCGGGGAGTGAACTTTGCGCCGGGCGAGAGCACGCAGGTGGAGGTTGTGTTTGAAGCCGTGCCTACAGGGACGCGGGTTACCGTGCGTCACTCGGGTTGGGCGGCGCTGAGACCGGATCATCCGGTGCGCCACGGCCAGCAGGGCCCGGCCTTCATTCGCGCTCACGGGCTTTGGTGGGGGGAGTTGATGACGTCATTCCGCGAGTTTGCGGCGGAGCGGCCGGATGGAGCCGGATCCTGACACGTGGAGTGGGCTGGCCGCGGCAATCGGCTCAAGCGATTCTCTCTTCATGCAATCCGTCGGCCGCTTGAGGCGAAAGTTCACCTCCCGACAGACTAGAATCTAATTTGGTCCTGGTTCAGAACGTCTCCAAGCTGTACCGCCTGTATCGCCGCCCGGCCGACCGGTTACGCGAGATGCTGCCCCGCGCGCGGCCGCGCTACTCCGAATTCTGGGCTCTCCGCGACATCAGCTTTCACGTGGAAAAAGGCGAGATGCTCGGCCTGGTGGGTCCGAACGGCTGCGGCAAGAGCACCCTGCTCCAGATTGTCAGCGGAATCCTGCAGCCCACTACAGGGCGCGTGGTCACGCACGGGCGCATCGCCGCCCTGCTCGAGCTGGGCGCCGGCTTCAACCCCGAATTCAGTGGACGCGAAAACGTCTATCTGAACGGCGAGATCCTGGGCCTGAGCCGCGCCGAAATCGACCGAGCCATGCCTTCCATCGAAGCCTTCGCCGAGATCGGCAAATTCATTGACCGGCCGGTGAAGGAATACTCGAGCGGCATGTACGTGCGGCTGGCATTTTCCACCGCCATCCACGTGGAGCCCGAGATCCTCATCGTGGACGAGGCCCTGGCCGTGGGCGACGCGGTCTTCGCCAACCGCTGCGTGCGCAAGTTCCAGGAACTGCGCGAGCGCAAAATCACCGTGCTGTTCGTATCGCACGATCTCGGCCTGGTGAAACAACTGTCCGACCGCGCCATCCTCCTGTTGGGCGGCCGCATCGCCGCCGAGGGCGCGCCCAGCGACGTGATCAACCGTTATATCGGCTTAGTGCTCGAAAAGCAGGAGCCGCAAAATAAGAAAGAGGACCGCGTCCGTTCCAGCTTCCGCCACGGCGATGGATCGAGCGAGATCCTGGATGTCCGCCTGCTGAACGCGCGCGGCGACGCGGTGACCTCCGTGGCCAGCGGCGAGCCCATCACCGTGCGCGTGCGGTCGCGTTTCCGCCGCGCCCTGTCGGACCCCATGGTGGGGATCCTGATCCGTACCCGCATCGGCATGGACGTGTATGGCACCAACACGCGCCTGGAGCACGCGGCACTCGGCAATTTCCAGGAGGGTGACGAGCTCGAGGTGGATTTCGCCATCGAGTGCTGGCTGACGCCGCAGCCGTACACGCTGACCGTGGCGACACAGAATCCCGATGGCTCGAGCCACGACTGGCTCGACGACGCCATTGCCTTTGAAGTGGTGGATACGCGCGTCGCGGCCGGCGTGGCGAATCTCAGGGCGAAAGTGGAATGGCGCGTCTCACGGTAAGAGTGCACCCGCGCGCCCGGCGCACGGCGCTCGCGGGCCGGCTGGGCGATGCCTGGAAGCTGGCGCTCGCCGCGCCGCCGGTGGATGGCAAAGCCAACGAAGAATGCGTTCGCTTCTTCGCGGAACTGGCCGGTGTGCCGAAATCGCGCGTGCGCATCGTCAGCGGCGCTACCAGCCGCATGAAAGTGGTGGAAGTGGAAGGCGTGCTCCAGGAAGAGCTGGAGAAACGCCTGCTCCAGCTAACTAGATCGAACGCATGATCTTTAGCCGCGCTCGCTCCCGAGGCCGGCGCCCACCCACGCGTCGTAGCCGCCCACGACGTTGATCGTCCGCTCGAAACCGGCCGCCTCCAGCAGGCTGCACGCGATCGCGCTTCGATACCCGCTCTTGCAGTGCACCGCCGTCGGACGCCGGTGGTCCAGGTCTTTGGTGCCGCTCTTCAGTTTGTCCAGCGGCCGCAGCACCGCTCCCGCAATGTGGCCGCCGGACCACTCCGCGGGCCGGCGCACGTCCACCACCACCAGTTCCCCTAACTGCTCTTTCAATTCCCGAACCGTAATCTGCTCCGTCATCGCGAGCGGCAGACCCGCGGCCGCCCAACCCGCCACGCCATCTTCCAACACGCCCACCACCCGGTCCATCCCCACCCGGGCCAGCCGCATGCGCGCCTCTTCCGCCGCTTTCCGGTCTTCCGCCACCAGGATGACATCCCGCTCCAACCCGATCACCGCGCCCGCCCACGCCGCGAACTGTCCTCCCAGCCCGATGTGAATCGATCCCGGCACGTGGCCCGGCAGATAGTCCGTTGCCGGCCGCGTATCGAGCACCGCCGCGCCCTGCTTTTGCCGGTTCCGCACCTGCGCGGCCGGCAACAGCTCGAGGGCCGCAAGGCTCTCGAGCGCCGGCGCCCCGCGCCGGTTCGCCGCCACGTCCTGTGCGAAGTAGTCCGGCCGCACCGGCAGATCCTCCGTCATGGTCGCCACGAATTGCTCTTCGTCCATCGGCTGGAGCGCATAGTTGGTGCGCCGCTCCCGCCCGATGGTCGAGCTCCGCTCCGTCCCGATATTCCGCCCGCACATCGACCCCGCGCCGTGCGCCGGGTAGACCAGCACGTCGTCGGGCAGTGTCAGCAGCTTGCGCCGCAAGCTGTCGTACAGCATCCGTGCCAGTTCCGCCGGCGTCCGCGTGTCTGAAAGGTCCGGCCGCCCCACGTCCCCGATGAACAACGTGTCCCCCGTCAGCACCGCGTACGGCCCCTCGCCCCGCTCCCGGTCTTTCACCAGCACGCTGACGCTTTCCAGCGTGTGCCCCGGCGTTTGCAGAAACTCGAGGCGGCATTGGCCCATTTCGATCGAGTCGCCGTCCCCCACCGCACGGTGAGGAAAGGTCGCGCCCGATCCTTTTCCCAGGTAAATTGCCGCCCCAGTCCGCGCCGCCAGCTCACCGTGCCCCGAGACAAAATCCGCGTGCAGGTGCGTCTCGATCACGTGCTCGATCTTCAACCCCAGCCGCGCCGCCGCATCCATATATATGTCGACGTCCCGCTGCGGGTCCACCACGGCCGCAACTCCCTCCGACCCAATCAGATAGGAGGCATGTGCGAGGCACCCCAGGTAGAATTGCTCGAAAATCATATCCGCTCTCCCATTTCCAAATCTGCCTCCCCGCCGCCGCCCGGCGTCGTATCCGTTAATATAACCCGTGAAGGGCTTGTCGCAACCGCCATCCGTGACTGTTTTGGAAAACGCGCCGCAGACCGCGCTGGATTTCGCCGACCTGGTCGGCCGCCACCAGGCCATGGTTTTCAGTGTGTGCTGGCACTTCCTCCACGACCGCTCTCTGGCCGACGAGGTCGCTCAGGATGTCTTCTTCTCGCTCCACCGCAACCTGGCCGCCATCGAGTCCCCTGAGCACGCCACCCACTGGCTCCGCAAAGTGGCCGCGCAGCGCTCGATCGACGAATCCCGCCGCCGCAATCGCCGTCCGCAGGTATCCCTCGCGGATGTCGCCGAACCCGCCTCGATCGCTCCGGCTCGCGATCTTCTCCTGGCCGAAACCCTCCACCGCCTGATCGCCTCTTTACCCGAATCGCCCCGCATGGTGATGATCCTCCGCTATCAGGAAGACCTGGATCCCGCCGACATCGCCGAAACTTTGGATATGCCCGTCTCGACCGTCAAGAGTCATTTGCAGCGCTCGCTGGCGCTGCTGCGCGAAAAACTCACGCGCCGAGGCGTAGGAGTAGAAAAATGGACTGGTTAGAACAGGAACTCAAGAACGGGCTGGCCCGTAAAGAGCCTCCACCCGGTTTCGCCGATCGCGTGCTTCGTCGCGTTGGCCATCGCGCTCAGTCGCCGGTGTGGCGTCACAGCCGCTGGCTGGCCGCCGCCGCCGCTGTCGTCATGATCACGGGAGGCGCCGCCTGGCGCGAGCACCAGGGCCATGTCGCCAAGGAACAAGTCATGCTCGCCTTCCGCATCGCGGCCGTCAAAGTCAACCAGATCCAAGCCCATATCCAGGAGGCCACGCGATGACCGCCTTCCGCGCGCTTGCTCTGGTGGCCGCGGCCGCCGTTCTGCTCCCGGCCCAGCAGTTGAAATTCAATCTCGATTACCTCGCCGCCAAAGCTTCCGATTCCGTCGACCTCTCTCTCAACGGCGCCACCCTCCAGTTCGCGGCCCGCTTTCTCAGCTCCAAAGACGCCGACGAATCCAAGGTCAAGAAAATGATCGCCTCCCTCGACGGCATCTACATCCGCACGTTCGAATTCAAGGATACCGGCGGATGGTCGCCCGCCGACCTCGAAGGCGTCCGCCAGCAGCTACGCGGAGCGGAATGGTCCCGCATCGTCGGCGTCAAGAGCGGCCAGGAAGGCGAGAACGCCGAAATCTACGTGCGCAGCGAAAACAAGAAGATCGACGGCGTCGCCATCCTGGTCTCCGGCCCCAAAGAGCTCACCATCGTCAATATCGTCGGCCCCGTCGATCTCGATTCCCTGGCCTCGCTCGGCGGGCACCTCGGCATCCCCAAAGTGGAGATCGCCAAGCATAAGTAGGATCTCCTGGTCACGACCGGCCAGGAGGCCGGTCGCACCTTTTTCAAAAGAAATCTCGCTCCCGTGGAACTTTTTGCTTCGCCGGCGCAATCCAAAGTAGGCGGTATCGTTAACCGCCAACACTAGATTGAGGTAAGTTGATGAAACGAAGCTTGATTCTTGTTGGGCTGTGCTGCACTGCTGCCAGCCTTTTTGCGCAAGGCCCGCCCCCCGGCCGCGGTGGGCGCATGGGCTTTGGCGGCCCAGAAGGTGGCATGATGCCCGGCATGGGCCGAACCGTCACCGGCGCACCCTATTCCGGCGTGGAAGTCAGAGATTCCCAACAGATCCTGCCCAACGGGAACGTGATCACGAACCATTCCCAGAGCAACGTCGCTCGGGACAGTTCGGGCCGCGTGCGCACGGAAACCACCCTCCCGGCTCGTGGTCCCGCCGGCGCCCAATCGACGCCTCGTACCATCATCAACGTCCACGATCCGGTGGCCGGTGTGGCGCGGACCATCGATCCGCAGGCCAAGACCGTGCGGGAAGTGTCCCTCCGCCCCGGTCCCGGCGGCGGCAACGCCGCTGGCCGTCCGTTCCAGCAGGGTCGCGGCGCCGGCAATGGCGGCAACGCCCAGCGCACCGATCCCAACACCGTCACCGAGACTCTCGCCATGCAGACCATCAACGGCGTGCAGGCCACCGGTACCCGTGTCACGCGCACCATCCCCGCCGGCCAGATCGGCAATGCTCAGGCGATTCAGATTGTTCACGAAACCTGGATTTCCGCCGACCTGAAGATCCCCGTGATGGTGAAGACCACCGATCCCCGTAACGGCACCACCACCACGCAATTGACCAACATCACCCGTGCCGAACCCGACCCGGCCCTCTTCCAGGCCCCCTCCGACTACACTGTCACCAAAGGCGGCCGCGGACCCGGTGGCATGCGTGGAGGCCCTGGTGGGCAGATTCGCTAACACTTCAAGCTGACAGCGGTTTCTCTCCTTTTCGACACTTTTGCCGCGGCGCTTCCCCAAGGCGCCGCGGCCTTTTTTTGCCGGCAAACGGAAATGTAGAAACTCTGCGGGGAGGCGGGCACCGCCCGCCCCGCCAATGCGGTTACTTTACGGTGAACGGAACGGAGGCGGTCACGTTTTCCCAGGCGACATCGATCTTACCTTTGTTACCGACGGCAGTCAGGGCGATTTTGAGGGTTTCAACCAAGGCCGGCGGCTTGCCCATGGTCATGGCGACGCGGCCAAGTTCGTTGGCGGGATTATCGGTGGTGCTGCCATCCATATTGATGCCCCATTGATAGCGAGCGCCGTTCATGATCTGCTTGTTGACGATGAGCTGCCATTTGCCTTTATCGAGCGCGGCGTACAACGCGTAATCGCCCGCAGGGACGGCGAGACCGCCGAGATCCAGGGCTGCGTCGGTGTGCAGGATGGTGACGTAGTTTGCGCCCAGACGCCAGATAGTGTCGTCGGGCTGAAGGGCGGTGGCACTGCCGAATATGGCGCGGCCGCGGACCGAAGGGGCGTGGTACGCGATCCAGAGGTTCTTGCCGTTGACGGTGACGGTCGTTTCCGCGTAGGGACTCTGCGCATCGGGCGGCGTCTTGAGTTTTTCCTTGTCCACCTGGGCGAACACAGGAAGCATTCCGCCGAGCGCCAGCGCGCATATGACGATTCGTTTCATTTCGGTACGATCTCCTTTTCCTTAGCCGAGTATACAACGCGCTGGCCGGAAATCAGCAGAAGACATCAGCCGGTAGCGGCCAATTTGCGGGCGCGGCGGAACACAGCCAGCAGCATCTTCTCGTTGAGCTTGCCGGTGGACGTGTTTTGCTGGCTGGGGTGGTAGGAAGAGAGCAGGATGGGTTGGCCCGGCGCGGTGGAGAACTGGCGGTCGTGTCCGAAAACGAAAGGCGCGCGGCTGCGAATGAGGCCGCGCGACTTGAGGATGCCGAGGTAATTGTCGAAGGCGATCTTGCCCAGGGCCACGACCACTTTGAGTGTGGGAAGCAAGTCTAGCTCGCGTTCCAAGTAGGGGCGGCAATTGCGGATTTCCTCGGGCAGCGGTTTGTTGGCGGGCGGAGCGCAGTGGCAGACGGCGGTGATGTAGGCGCCGGTGAGAGTGAGGCCGTCGTCACGGGAACCGCTGGAGGGTTGCGAGGCGAAGCCGGCTTTATGGAGGACGCGGTAGAGGACGTCGCCGGATTTATCGCCGGTGAACATGCGGCCGGTACGGTTGGAGCCGTGGGCGCCGGGCGCGAGGCCGAGGATGAGAACGGCTGCCGCGGGATCGCCGAAAGAGGGCACGGGACGGCCCCAATACTTCCAGTCGCGCCAGGCGCGGCGCTTCACCTGGGCGATGCGGGCGGTGTATTCCGTTAGACGCGGGCAGCGGCGGCAGGTGATAATCTCTTTTTGCAGAATCGGGAGCAAAATGGGCACCTGGGGACTAGAATACGGGAAAAACAGCTTGACGGGAGCCTGGAGGGTTGGGGAAGATGAAGGTACCGGCTGCTCCGGCCGGTGGTTGGACGAAAGCTCCGGCACAAGCTCCTCACGATCTTCCGGTCCGTTGCCGATAGTTTAGGTATGAACAGGCGTTCCGCAACCGCTCTTTTTCCGATGCTTCGTTTCGCGCTGGTCTGGGCTTGCGTGGTGTGTCTGGGCTGGAGCGCGGTGCAGAAGAAGCGCGTGGTGCACCACGCCGCGGGGAGTCGGGCGGTGGTGGTGAAGACCGCGGCGCAGACCAGGGCGGCGATTCCGAAGGCCCAGCCGAAGCCCGCGGCGGTGCAGGCTCCGGTGATTGCGGGCGGTCCGTGGACGGAGCCGACTTTTGCCGATTCCACGGAAGGCGACCACGTGGACGGCGAAGATCTGAATGTGCGGCGCGCGGCGGTGGAAGCGTTGGGGCCGTATAACGGGTCGGTGGTGGCGGTGGATGCGGCCAGCGGGCGGGTGCTGACCATGGTCAACCAGAAGATCGCGACGGGGAGCGGATTCCAGCCGTGCTCGACCATCAAGGTCTCGGTGGCGCTGGCGGGGTTGAGCGAGAAAGTGATTCAGCCGGCCACCAAACTGCGCGTTCCCGGTATGCGCATGGACCTGACCTATGCGCTGGCGCACTCCAACAATTATTATTTCGCCACCTTGGGACAGAAGCTGGGCTTCGAGAAAGTCAGCTACTACGCGCACCTGTACGGGTACGGGGAAAAGGCCGGGTTGAGCATTGCGGGCGAGCAGCCGGGCCATTATCCGGCGGCTGTTCCGCGCAACGGCGGGGTGGGAATGCTGACCAGCTTCGGCGAGGAAGTGCAGCAGACGCCGCTGCAACTGGCGGCGCTGATGAGCGCGATCGCCAACGGCGGCACGCTGTATTACCTGCAATATCCGCGCGACCAGGAGGAAGTGAAGCGCTTCGTTCCGCGGGTGAAGCGGCGGCTGGAGATTTCGAAGCAGATTCCGGTGATCAAGGCGGGCATGCGGGGAGCGGTGGAGTTCGGCACGGCGCACCGGGCCCGCGAAGACGGCGAGATCGCGGGAAAGACCGGGACGTGCAGCGAGAACCACACGCACCTGGGATGGTTCGGATCGTTCAACGAGAGCGGGAGCCATCAAGTAGTGATCGTGGTTCTGCTGACTGGAGGAGCGCCGGCGATTGGACCTCTGGCGGCGGGCATCGCGGGCGATGTTTACCGGCGGCTGAACGAGGCGAACTACTTCGCGGCCGGGGCCGGCATGCCGGAGCTGGTTGCGCGGCAGTGGGGCGGGCGGTAGAGGCCAGTCCGGGCCAGCCCCGATGCTGATAGGCCGCTGCGGGTTTAGCGGGCGGGCACAGCGAAGATGTGCCGGGATCTGAATATCGATCCACATGACCTATGAGAGGTGAACCGATGTCCGCCTTTACGTATCCCGCAAGATTCACGGCCGGCAGCGACGGCCGCACTCTGGTTGAGTTCGTCGATCTCCCACGGGTCTCGACCGATGGCAAAGACGATCAAGAGGCAATGGAAGAAGCCATAGACGCCCTCGGGTCGGATCTCTCGATCCGGTTGTCTCGCAGGGAAGAGATCCCCGCGCCCTCAGCCGTGAAGCGTGGTCAGCGCCTGGTGCCAGTGCCGCTTTGGCTCGCGCCGAAACTGGCGCTCTACGTGGCGATGCGCGACCAGCAAGTCAGCAACTCCGAGCTGGCGCGCCGCCTTGGGGTCCACGAGCGAGTGATCCGCCGTCTGCTCGATCCCGCGCATGCTTCGAAGGCGGAAAAAATCCAAGCTGCCCTCGCGGCTCTGGGCAAGCAGATGACCGTGGAAGTCCGCGACGCGGCCTGAAGGTTCGTGGCGAGGACAATCTGGGACGCGATTTGCGGTTTGGCGAAAAATGCGTCTGTCCGCTCTTCGCTCATTTTCGCATGTCCTCTATTCGCACCTCTTCGAAGCGATGAAGGTAAAGTAAAGTAAAGTAAAGTAACGTCAGTTCCCGGACGGCTTCTCCACGTGATCGATCACCAGCGTTTCGATCGGGCCTTTGGTGGCTTCCAGTTTGAGCCCCAACTGTTCCTGAATCGCGCTGAAGAGGGATGGGTCCGACTCGGGATCGTCATTGATCGAGTAATCCAGCCGGAAGTCGAACTCGCCTTTGATCTCGGTGCGGTCCTGCACCGGACGAGCTAATAAGCCGGCCAGATTTTCAGCAATTACCGCCAGAGAGACTTTCTGTCCGATCAAGCTGTAGTGCACGCCTGGCTGGTCCGGCGGCTCTTGTCGCATGAGGCGCACGTAGGACTTGTCTTCATTCGATTCCTTTAGCTTCAGACCGTTTTTCCCAATCACCAGCGCGTACACGTTGCCTTCTTTGGGCTCGTGGTGGACCTTCAGTTGGAAGCGATCCGCTAACAGCGTCTGCAGCATCGGCATCATCTCGGCCCGGCTGGCATCGCCTGCAGCCTTGGCGACGATATCGAACCGGTCGTTGTCCAGCCAGGCCGGTCCGCCGCTGAGCTGATAGTACTTGATGCCATACGCCTCCTGGACGATGTTTTTCAGGGTCAGGTTTGTCATCTCCAGTCTGCCGCCGGGATACGTGCGGAAATCAACCAGAGGCTTATTCGGGTCGGCCCGCTTGACCGAAGCCACCTCGAACGCCGGCGAGGGTGCCGCGGGTTGGCCAAACAGCGATGCCACCGCGACCACAGCTAGCGCGGCACCCCCAATGGCTCGTATCATAATGCCAATTTTACACGCGCCGGAGAGGGTCCACCCCACTAAGCGCCGATCGAGGCGAACACTTCGCGGTAAAACTCGGGGTGGGCCCTCCAGGTTTGCGCGGTGACGATCCTGCCGTCGCGAATGGCCGGCTTGTTGACGTAATGGCCGCCGGAGCGCTCCACTTCCACACGTACGTTCGGGTGACAGGTGACCGTGCGGCCGTCGAGCAGGCCGCTGGCGGCCAGCACCTGGATTCCATGGCCGATGGCACAGATGGTTTTTTCCTGGGCGGCGAACTCGCGCACCAAAGAAAGCAGGCTGGCATCGTTGCGAAGGTATTCGGGCGCGCGTCCGCCGGGGATGACGACGGCTACGAAATCCTTGGCGGAGACGGCGGTGATGGCGACATCGGCATCGATGGCGTGACCGGGTCTTTCGACGTAGGTTTCCCAGCCGGGCTCGAAATCATGGGTCACCATGTGGAGATGACGGCGCGAGGGGGCGGCGACCACGGGATCCCAGAAGGACTCCCGGAAGCGGTGACAGGCGTAGAGCGTTTCGAAGCTGTCGCCGCCGTCTCCGGTGACAATCAGGACTTTCCGGCTCATGGAGACTCCGTACCCAAGGACAGCATAGCAGGACGCGCGGGGCGCTACTTGATTTTCTTCAGGATGGCGTCGACGTAGTCGCGGGTTTCGGGGATATCGGGGACGGCGCCGGCGGCGTCCACGGCGGAAGGGCCGGCGTTGTAGGCGGCGAGCGAAAGTTTGAGATCGCCCTTGTACTTGTCGACCAATTGTTTGAGGTAGCGGGCGCCGGCTTCGATGCTCTGCTGGGGATCGAAGGTGTTCTTGACGCCGAGCGAGCCGGCGGTATCGGGCATAAGCTGCATGAGGCCCTGCGCGCCCTTGGACGAGACGGCACAGGGGCGGAAGGCGGATTCCTGCTCGATGATGGCACGCAGGAGCTGGACCTGGATTTGATTGGCTTTGGCGGCGGTTTCAATGAGGGGATCGGCGACGGCGTCGGAGATGGGGTCGCATGGCGACGACGGCGCGGAAATGGCGGGTTCGTCCGACCCGGCGATGGGAGGGTCGTCCGACCAGGGAAGCAGCCAGGCGCCGGCGGATCGGGCCTGTTGGCGCGCGGCGGCGCGCTGTTTCTGGATGGCGGCGCGCATCAGGTCTGCGGGGGAACCGGCGGTGCGGGCGGAAACGGGAGTGGGGGTGGAAACGGCGGCGGGCGGCCGGGCGGCCGGTGGCTTAACGGCGATGCAGGCAAGCAGGATACTAATCCATCCCATCTCTAAGCTTATCGGCTGGATGGAGCGGAAACTCTAGATTCTTTACTTCTGACTTTTGACTTCCAAATCCCGCAGGATTTCGAGGGCAAAGCCCTCGGTTAGTCTTTCTTGATCTGGGGTACGGATGCGCAGAGCAGGACGAGCGAGATCCAGAGCAGGTCGGCGAGCAAAAGATGGAGCAGTTGCATGGCGACGGGCGCCAGCAGCAGCAGGTTGACCAGGCCGGCGGCAAGCTGCAGCCAGACCATGACCACGAGGCGTAAGGCTGCATGCCGGGCGGCCCGCAGGCTGGCAACCGCATACACGGAGAGCCAGGCGGCGACGGCGGCGGCCAGCAGGGGGTGGAGGCCGCGCAGGCGCAGCACGAGGCTGGCCGCGGGGTCGAAATCGCGAGCCATGCCGGCGGCCAGGGATGCGGCGGGGAAAAGCGTGTCGCCGAGGGCGGCGATGGCTCCGGTGATCGAAAGTAGCATCACGGCGAGCAGGCTGATGGCGGCCAGCCAGGCGCCTTTGCCGCGCACGCGGACGAGGGGCTTCCCGGATCCCCACCAGGCGGTGAGAGTGAGGCAGGCGAGCAGCGTGAGTGTGTTGACCAGATGAGTGGAGAGCGAGTAAATATCGGCGTTGCGAGCCACGTGCTGGCCCTTGACGAGGATGGCGCCGATGAGAGCTTCGGTAACCAGGAACGCGCCGGAGAGCGCGGCGGCCAGGCGCACGGGATGGCGGCGGGGGAAGGCGCGGAAAGCCCAGACGATCAGGATTGCGATGAGCGGGACGTCGAGGCCGGTGGAGGCGCGATGGGTGAATTCGATGAGGGTCGAAATGCCGGGGGAATGCGGCGTAATTTCCCCGTTGCACAGCGGCCAATGGTTGCCGCAGCCGGCTCCGGAGCCGGTGGCGCGCACGTAAGCGCCCCAAAGGATCACTGCCAGGTTGTAGGCGAGCACGCCCCAGGCATAGCGCGCGAAGGCAGGCGCGCGAGATTCGGATTCCGGCATCGTGATCTTTTATTGTACGGCTTATGGAAACCTCTTGACAGGAATCCGCGCTAGTGCTATTTTTGCAACAGGTTGCTGCTTTTGCAACATTCGATATGAGGAAAGACGGGCACCGCAATCTGAGCCGACGGGAACGCCAGATCATGGACATCCTGTACCAGCGGAGCCGCGCCAGCGCTTCCGAGATCCACCAGGCGCTGCCGGACCGGCCGAGTTATTCGGCAGTGCGCGCCAAACTGCGCGTATTGGAAGAGAAGGGTCACGTGCGGCACGAAGAGGAAGCGCTGCGCTATGTCTATCTGCCGACGCTCGGGCGCGATACGGCGCGGCGGTCGGCATTGCGGCACATGGTGTCGACGTTCTTTGCAGGATCGGTGGAAGAGGCGGTGGCGGCGCTGCTCGATCCTTCCGTCGCGCGGCTGTCGGACGAGGATCTGGACCGCATCGCGCGGTTGGTGGACGATGCCCGGAAAGGGGAAATGTCATGACGTGGATGGGATTATTGGCGCAATGCGCCTGGAGAGGGACCATCATTCTGCTGGCGGGGTTTGCAGCCGGTATCGCGCTGCGCAAGGCTTCGGCGGCGTGCCGCCATTTTGTGTGGATGGCGGCTCTGGCCGGACTGTTGCTGCTTCCAGCGGCCATGCGCCTCGAGCCGAAGTGGGAGATCACCGAACGGCGGGCGGCGGCCCAACCCGCCTACGCGCAGACCGTGGAGGTTGTCGAGTCCGCGCCGGCGCCGGTGGCATCGCGCATTCCGCTTCCTGTGGTGTTGTGGATGATCGGCGCGGCGTTCACGGCCGCCTGGTTCTCGATTGGGCGGGTGCGCGCCTGGCAAGTGCTGCGACGGGAGCCTGAGGCGCCGGGTGGTTGCGCCGCGATGATCGAGTTGTGCCGCGAAGCCGGGATTCGCCGCACGGTGCGCGTGCGCGAAAGCGCCGCGGTGCGGATGCCGCTGACATGGGACGTGCTGCGGCCTTCGGTCGTGCTGCCGCTCGAGGCGCGGGGCTGGTCCACGGCGCGGCTGCGTACTGTGCTGCTGCATGAGCTGATGCACATCGAGCGCCACGATTTGCTGGCGCAAGGGATCGCGCAGGCGACCTGCTGCCTGTATTGGTTCCACCCGCTGGTCTGGATGGCCGCGGGACAGCTCAAGTTGGAGCGCGAGTGCGCATGCGACGATGCGGTTGTGTTGCGCGGCGTTCCGGCTGCCGATTACGCAGGCCACCTGACCGACCTGGCGCGAGCCCTGGCTTCGAAGCGCGGCTGGCTGGCCGGCGCCGTGACCATGGCGGAATCGGGCAGTCTGGAATCGCGGGTACGAGCGCTGCTCGACGCACGGCGCAACCGGCGTCCGTTGACCTGGCGCGCGATTACGGCGATCGCAGTGGCGTGCCTGGTGGTGCTGGGTTGCTCGGCGGTGACCACGGCCTATGCGCAGCCGGCGCAACCGGCGCAAGCTTCTGCGATTGAAACGGCGCAAGCGGTTGCAGATGCCGCGGCACAAACACAGGCTGAGACACTATCTGAACCTGCGCCTGCTCCCAAGCCCCGACGGGCGGCGAAGCCCGCTGCCGACCCGGTTCGACAACCGGCGGCCGACGCGCCGCAAGCGACTGGATCGCTGTCCGGCGCGGTGAACGATCCCAGCGGCGCGTTCGTTCCTAATGCTCGCGTGACGGCCAAGAGTGTGGATGGATCGAGCCAGGAGACCGCCGTATCCGACGCCGCCGGCAACTACCGCTTCAATGCGCTTCTGCCAGGGGAATATGCCGTGGAGGTGACCGTGCCCGGATTCAAAGCGATGCGGGTGCAAGTTACCGTGGCGGGCGGGAAAGCAATGGTGGCGAATGCGCGCTTGACGTTGGGCGATTTGAGCGAGACGATCTCAGTGAAGGCGGCACGGCCTGCGACGGCCGCGCCTGCCGCGAAGACAACCACGCCAACGAGAATTCAGGTAGGCGGCAATGTCCAGGCCGCGATGATTCTCAAAAGGGTGCAGCCGATTTATCCCGCGGATCTGAAAGCCAATGGAGTCACTGGCACGGTGATGATTGAAGCGTTGATCCAGAAGGACGGCACCGTGTCGGACTTGCACGTGATGAACACCGATGTGGACCCAGGCCTAGTGACTGCCGCAACCGACGCGGTGAGCCAGTGGCAGTACCGGCCGACGTTGCTGAACGGGCAGCCGGTGGTGGTGCTCACGAATATCGCGGTTTCTTTCGAACTCTCGCAATAGCTTACTTCACGGCAACGGCAAGGCCGGATTGTCGACGGTGGCAAGGGGCTGGTTTTTCGAGAGAAGAGCGAGCGGGACAAGGGCGTCCCGCGCAGACCAGGGGGTCTGCCCCACAAGTGACTCAGCCTATGTCACCTGCCAGTAAACCGAGTATCTCTTGTCCGTGATGCTATTGAGCGGCTCGAGCGTGACGTCCTTCTGCTGGCCGGTGGTGCGGAACGTGAGCGGTTGATCCGCCGGCTTGATCCATGAAGCCGGGTCGTCGCCCGCCGCCTTGAAGACCGGCACCTGCATCTGCGCGCGGAACGGACTCGGCCCTTCCTGCCCATTCACCATGCGGTCCGTGATCCCCTCGTTGCCAAGATCGCCCGCCAGCACCAGCGGTCCGTAGAGCACCGCTTGCATCCTGGCATCGTCGGGCATCGATTCAATCGAGAGATGCATCGGCATCGCCATCTCGATGCGGTCGCCTGTTTTCCACGTGCGCGAAATCGCCAGGTAGCTGCCCGGAGCGGCCGTCGCATCGAGCGCTTTGCCATTCACTTTCACGGTGGGCGCCGATTGCAGCCAGCCCGGAATGCGCAGCCGCAGCGCCAGTTGCACCGGCTTCCCGGCCGTTACCACCAGCGCGATCGCCGGCTCCATGGGGAACCTGGTCTCCTGCCGCAGACGGAAGCCTCTTTCGCTCCAGTCGAGCTCCGAGGGAATGAAGAGGTTGACGAACAGCCCCGCGTCGTCGTGCCAGTAGATGCTGCTGTTGAGCTTGGAATATTCCTCCACGCCCGACCCCGTGCAGCACCAGAACGATTGATCCTCACTGCACCATGTGCGCCACGCGCCCGGCGTCAGCGACAGGTAATACTGCGTGTGCCCGGTCTTCGGCTGAATTGTGCCGAGCCGATGATTCAGCAGCGTGCGCTCGTAGTAATCGAAGTAGCGCGGGTCGGCGTCCCAGGAATACAGGTGGCGCGCCACCTTGAGCATGTTGTAAGAGCAGCAGCACTCGGCGGTCGCCGCGCTCTGCCGCAATTCGTGAGCCAGGAAGCGCGGCTGCGTGAGCCAGCCTTCCGCGTTGCTGGTGCCGCCCGTGACATATGTTCGGCCGGTCGAAACGGTGTAATAGAAAAAGTCGGCGACGTTATAGAAGCGCCGGTCACCGGAAATTTCATAGCGGCGCGCCGCCGCGATCACCTGCGGGACGTGGGTGTTGGTGTGCAGCCCGCGGAGTTCGTCGCGCCCCATGGCCAGCGGATTTACGAACACCTTCTTGGTGAAGCGGTCGCCGGCCTTGGCCCACCGATCATTGTTGGTGGCTGCCGACAGGTTGTACAACACTTCGGCCATGCCGCCGAACTCCGTGTTCAGAATTTCCTGCATGTGCTCCTCGGATTTGGAGGCGCTCCACGTATCGGCCCAGTCCGCCATCCCTTCGAGCACTTTCAGCGCATCCTTGTTTCCGCCCACGTCATACATATCGAACATACCGGCCATGATCTTGTGGATGGTATAGAACGGCGCCCACGGAATGGTCTGGCTCAAGTCTGGCGCCACGCGCGGAGCGTTCGGGTCGCGCGGCGGGCGCGGCTTGCCGGCCAGGCGATCGAGCCGCTCCCAGAATGACGTTGGGAACGCGCTCAGGTATCCGCCACCCAGTTTCTCCTGGCACTTGGCCAGTTCCGCCACCATTTCATCGGCTTTGGCTTTGGCGTCTTTGTCGCCGGTGGAAGCCCACACTTGCGCGCTGGCGGAAAGGAAGTGGCCGGTGAAATGGCCGCGCAATTCGGTCGCGCGCGTTCCGTCCGCCGGCCGCTCCCAGTTCCCGGCACCGCCGCCGGCGAAACCTTGTGACGATCCCGTGGGCAGGCCCGCATTCACGCGGAAATTGTAAAGCAGCCGGTCCGCGTCGAGCCGCGCCATGTAGCCCTGGTTCCAATCCTGCGCGTCGTGGAAAACACCAGGCAGCAGCCGCACTTGCGTCTGGGGGAACGGCCGCGCCTTCAGCGTCACGTCTTTGCGTGTAAACTCGATCGGCCCCTGGAACGGCGGGATCACCGCGATGGTGCCGCCGCGCATCGCCGGCGTCACGCTGGTGTTGGGGTCGGGAATCCCGACCGGGGGTGTTTGCTGGGGCGCGGCCGGCTGTTGTGCCAGCGCCGGCACGGCGGCCACGATAGCTCCAAAACCACGACGAGTAATCATATTTTTACCCTCCATACTGGAATCGCTCACATTATGCCACTTATCCGGGCAAGCTAAAGCACGCCCTACAACGGTGATGTCTCCTTGTCCGGAGAACCACTCCCTCACGGTCGTGGCTCGTAACGGCGCTGTGTCTTTGCCCGGAGAACCACTCCCTCAGGGTCGTGGCTCGTCTTGGAAGGACTGCATTATTGCACATGCCACTTATTCACACCCGCCGACCAGTTAGCCTGGATTACTAACTCCAGCCGCACCGCATTGGTGGTTACCGGCTTGAAAGTGACTTCATTAAATGCGCCCTTTTCCACGTTATAAGGCCCCAGATTCTCCACCGGCTTCCATTGGTCGCCGTCCTGGTATAGCAGCCTCCACGACGCCGGCACGGCGCAGCCGCCGCCGGTCGAGCTGTCGTCGAACCAGAACACGTCGCTGTGCGACAGTTTGTGTGGCTGGTCGAAGGTGTACTGCACCCAGACGGTGGTGTTGCGCGTCGGCCACCAGTCGAAATGCGTGCCGTTTTCGCCGCCCGCGGGTTCTTCGCCGTCCTGCAGCGTTGCGGTGGAGCGTTCGCCTCCCTGCGGTGGCCGCGACACCGTGATCTTCGCCGTATCTGTAATCGTCGGCAGCGCCGCCGGCTTCGCGCTGGCTTCCGACGCAGGCAGCCAGACCGTCATCTCGCCGCGCCCTCGATTGGCCCACGCGTAGTAAGGAATCGCCGTGAAGGCCTGCTCGGTCTTCACCGTCTGCCCCTGTGCGTCTTTGTTCAGCGCCACTGCCCTGCCCTTGATCACTTCCACGCCCTTCAACAGGTCGGGCCTGAACTCCGCCGTCAGCACTGCGCTGTCCGGCAGCATCAGGTTGCGCACTTTGCCGTTGGGATTGTCCACCCACTCGGCCGCGTAGACAATCGGCCCGCGCTGCAAGGCCACGCGCCCGCGGTCGGGCGTAACCTGGTCGTTCGCCGCCACCCGCCGCACCGGCATCGGCAGGCTCAGCTCGATGGTGTCGCCTTTCGCCCAGGTGCGCGTCAGCGCCACGTATCCTTTATCAATCTTCACCGGAACTGTCTTGCCGTTCACCCTCAAAAGCGCCGCCTGCGTGCTCTTATCCGTGAAGCGGTAAAGGTCGCTCGCAATGGGCTCATTGCGCGCCCAGCCCGGAATGCGCACGTTCACCGTCATGGCCGCGCTCTGATCCGGGTTAACGGTTATCTTCACGTTGCCGTCCCATGGGTAGCGCGTTTCCTGAGTGACGTTCACCGTGCGCCCGTTGTCCATCTTGATCTCGGCCGTCGAGCCCATGTAAAGGTTCACCCACATGGCGTCGCCGCGCTGCGCATAAACGTAACCCGGCACCGACGCCATGAAGCGCGTGATATTACCGGGACAGCAGGCCACTCCGAACCACTCGCTGCGCTGGTCCTTGTTGGCCTTGCCCGTGGCCTCCAGGGGATTCTGGTAGAAAAACGTCTTCCCATCCAGCGCCACGCCGGAGATCAGCCCGTTGTAGAGCGTCCGCTCCATCACGTCGATATACTTGCCATCGGCGTGCAGCAGGAACAGCCGCTGGTTCCAGTAGTCGTTGCCCACCGCGGCGCAGGTTTCGTTATACGCGCTCATGTTGGGCAGTTCGTAATCGTTGCCAAACGCCTCCCCGGCGCCGCGCGCGCCCACCCCGCCTGTCACGTGGATTTTCTTGCCCGCCACGTTGTCCCAAATCTTGTCGATGGCGTTCACGTAAGCCGTGTCGCCCGTCAGCGCCGCCACATCCGCCATCCCCGAATACAGGTACTCCGCGCGCACCGCGTGGCCCACCGCTTCGGTCTGGTCCACCACCTTCTTATACGATTGGTTGTATTGCGGTTCGCGCGCATTCCTCACCTGCGGCTGCGTATCCGGCCCGCGCGCATCCAGCATGAACTTCGCCAGGTTCAGATATCTCTCGTCGCCCGTCACGCGGTACAGTTTGGCGAGGCCCATCTCCGTGATCTCGTGGCCCGGCCAGATGACGCGCTTGCCCAGGCCGAACGTATCCACCAGCAGGTTCGCCGTCCGGATGGCTACGTCCAGCAGGCTGCGCTTGCCGGTCGCCAGGTAGTGCGCCACCGCCGCTTCATAAAGATGGCCCAGATCGTAGAGCTCGTGGCTGTCCACCTCTTCGAGCGTCCACCGCTGCGGGCTCGACCACGGGTGCGGATGCAGCGGGTCGATGGTGCGCGCCGTGTAGAGATAGCCGTCCGCTTCCTGCGCCGCCGCGATCTTCGAGATCAGTCCGTCGAGGTACGCGTCCAGCTTCGCATCGGGGTGCACGCTCAGCGTGTACGACGCTCCTTCGATCACCTTGTATACATCCGAATCGTCAAACGGATATCCCGGAGGTTTGTGATTCTCGAACGGAATTCCTTTCAGCGCCTCGGCAGCGCGGATGAAGTTATCCACCCGCCCGGTTTCTTCTTCTTTCTGAAAAGCGAACGGGATGGTCACCGTGCGATTCGTTTCGATACGCGGCGCCCAGAAACTGTCGTTGACGTGAACTGCCGTGAAGGGAACCGGCTTCACCGGGTAATCCCGCGGCGCTGTCTGCGCCTCCATACCGGGGACCAGAGCCAGAAGGGCAGCCAGTCCTGCAATCGCTTTCATGGGGCCCATTGTAATCCGTCCGGGGCCGGTTCGCACCTGGCTTCTATTCCAGTACCGTGACCGGTAGAATTCGTTCCGTCGTCCAGCAACCGCACTCTTACGTTCGCGGCTCCGATACGAGCCGGGCCCAGGGGGCACCCCGTCAGCAGGCGCTGTTCCAATACGGACCAAATCTTGCGGGTCAGAGGACTAGGCCACCACCCAGTATGGTTTCGTTATACAATGGCTCTCTTCTGGAGGTATTGCCCGCATGTTAGCGCTATCATCCGCTGCCGTCGTCCTGCTCGTCGCCGGCGCCATGACCATCCACGCCGCCACCAAGATTTCGAAGGCCGATTTCGGCAAGACCAAGGACGGCGCTGCCGTCCAGATCTTCACCCTCACCAACGCCTCTGGCGTGGAGCTGAAAGTCTCCACCTACGGCGGCGCCATCGTCTCATTGAAGACCCCTGACCGAAGCGGCGCCATGGGCGATGTCGTCCTCGGCTTCGACTCGCTCGACGGCTATCTCAATCCCAAGGAGCCTTACTTCGGCGCCCTCGTCGGCCGCTATGGCAATCGCATCGGCCACGCCAAATTCACGCTCGATGGCAAGACCTACACCCTCCCCGTCAACAACGGCGAGAACTCCTTGCACGGCGGCGACCGGGGCTTCGACAAGTACGTCTGGACGCCCAAAGAGCTTTCCGACGGCGGGCTCCAGCTCACCATTCTCAGCAAAGACGGTGATCAGGGCTATCCCGGCAACCTCCACGTCACCGTGGCCTATCACCTCACCAACTCGAACGAAGTCAGAATCGATTACACCGCCACCACCGATAAGGATACCGTTCTCAACCTCACCAACCACGCCTATTACAACCTCAAGGGCGCGGGCAACGGCGACATCCTCGGCCACATCATGACGCTGAACGCCTCCAAGTTCACACCCGTCGACGCCGGCTTGATCCCCACCGGCGAACTCAAGCCCGTCGCGGGCACGCCCTTCGATTTCACCAAGCCCACCGCCATCGGCGCGCGCATCAACCAGGACGACGAACAGCTCAAGCTCGGCCACGGCTACGACCACAATTGGGTGATCGATCGCAAAGGCGCGGGCCTCACCCTGGCGGCGCGCGTCGAAGAGCCCACCACCGGCCGCGTCATGGAAGTGCTTACCACCCAGCCCGGCATTCAGTTCTACACTGGCAATTTCCTTGATGGCACGCTCACCGGCAAGGGCGGCAAGGTCTATCCCATGCGAGCGGCCCTCTGTCTCGAGACCCAGCATTATCCCGATTCGCCGAATAAGCCGAGCTTCCCGTCCACCGAACTGAAGCCCGGTCAGACTTACAAGACCACCACCGTCTACCGCTTCTCCACCAAGAAGTAGGAAGGACGTGACCCATGGACCGCCGCGAGTTCCTGCAAAGCATCGCGCTGACAACCGCCGTGGCGCAGGCACTGCCCGCCGAGGCAGCCGACACCCCGGAAGTGCCCGAACAATCGGCGCCCGATACTGCCGGCCACACGCTGCAATGCGAATTCCAATACAACAACATCACCTGGGAAGTCTATGAAGACCTCCGCAAGCGCGATGGGTCCATCACCTTCGTGCCGTCGCGCGGAACAGCCCGCGTGTTACGCAAGCGGCTGGAAGCAGTTTTCTCGCAGGCCGCCGTGCCATTCCTCGGATTGTCGCAGCAGGACATCGGCAACTCGCTGCCCGACCTGCTGGCGGACAAACTGCTGGCCAACGGCGATCCCGACGAGATCCAGGTTCGCGATGCCGCGCCGCTGATCGGCAGTCCGGTGGCGCCCAACCCCAACGCCGGACAGGGCGGCGGAAATGCCGCGGGCGGCGGCGGCACCAGCTCCTGGAACACCTTTGTCGGCACCAAGGAATGCTTCGACACCGCGCCGGTCTATGCGACTGGCAACACGCGCACGTATCACCCCAATCAATATTTTTCCGAATTGCAGGGAGTCGTCGGCGCCCCCGGCGCCGTGGCCGCGGGCGACCATGCCAACACGCGTGAGCGATGGGAAGGCCTGCTGGGCGGATGGATGCCGGCCGTCCACAAAATTTTCCCCATCAACGACAAGTCGTATATCGACATGCTGATCTTCGGCGACGTCAAGTCGACCGGCAAGTTCATCGTCGAGACCTGGCACCGCACCGCCCGCATCGATATTGATAACGGCATTGATAACGGCAACGGCAAGATGAGCAAGGTTGTGTACGGCTACTCGTACCCCGCGTATCCTCCGTTCAAAGTCGATCCGGCGAAGGAAGAGTTCTACCGCGCGCTGCTGATCTTTGCCGAATATTGGGACAAGCAACTCGCCGATTTCGCGCCCACCACCTTGCCCGACCAGACCTGGGTGGACATGTCGAAGCACGCTGTCGCCAAGGAAATCATGGTGCGGCCCGGCGGCGTTTATCCCAAGTACGGCGCGGTGGATCGCGACTACTACGGCTCCGAGTACGACGGCTTTCAGGATATCTTCACGGCCTCGGTCTACACCAACCTGGAATTGGGCCGCTTCGAGCCGTGCAAGGCAATCCTCGACAACTATCTCTCCGAGTACACCGACGCCCGCGGCATGATTGACATGCGCGGTCCGGAAACCGCGCAGTATGGGTTGACGCTTTCGCTCATCGCGCGCTATCTCAACTACACCAAGGACACCGCGCTGATCCAGAAGCATCGCGCCAAGATCGAAGCCACCGCCGCCGGCCTTCTGGCAATGCACGATACCAGTCTGAAGCTGCCCCCTGACGATCGCGGCTACGGCCTGATCGCCGGCTGGAGCGAATCCGACGCCTGTCTGGCCGCCAAGCCTGACATCTGGTGGAAACCCTACTACGCCAACAGCGCCTTCGCCGCGCGCGGCCTGCGCGATCTCAGCCGCGTGTGGGGCGGCTTCAGCGCCTCGCTCGCGAGCGACTGGATGAAGCACTCGGACGCGCTGCTCGATACCACTTTGAAGAGCATCGACAAGTGGACCATGAACGACAAGACTCCGCCCTACGTTCCGTTGCTGCCAGGCTCCAAGCTGACCTTCAAAGAAGCCATGCGGACGGAACGGCCCAGCGAACAACAGTGGCCGCACCGTCCCTACGCCGAATTGCTCATGTCCGGCGTGTTGCCGCCCGCCGTGGCGAACAAAGTCGTGGACACCATGCGTGCTTACGGCGCCACCACCATGGGCGTGCTGGCAAACGTGGGCGGCGGAGGGAACCGCGCCATCCTGGGCTTCATCGCATACGGCTATGCCGAGGCGCTGATCCGCCTCGACCGCATCGAAGAGTATCTGCTGTTCTGCTATGGCCATCGCTACCACGACCATTCGCCGGGAAGCTGGACCGCGGGCGAAGTGGCGGGCCTGGGTCCCGGCAAGCCGACGTTCTGCATCCCCGCGCAACAGACCATCCCCTGCGTGGTCCGCTGGATGCTGGCCATTGAAGATCACGACGAAGACCGCCTCTATCTTGCCAAGGGCGTGCCGCGCGCCTGGGTAGCCTCTGGCCTTCCCATCCGCATCGATCAGGCGCCTACGCGTTGGGGCCGTGTCAATCTCAACCTCCAGAACAGACCGCAATCGAAGAGTGTGGTCGCCTCTGTCTCGCTCGCCCGCGCCGGCGCTCCCAAAGAGCTTCACGTGAAACTCCGCATGCCCATTGCGAACGCCGTGAGGACAGCCACCGTGAACGGCCGCCGCGCTACCATTGGCGGCGAGCACAACGATACAATCATCATCCAGACCGGGACTGAAAAGCAGTTTGAAATAGTGGGCCAATACAGTTGACCGAGATGGCATGCGCGACCGTGAGGAGTTGTAAGAGAATCGTCGGGATGGCCGAAGTTGACAGACGAAAGCGTCTGTCCCACGATGGTCGCCTGATTCTTCGAGAGAGGAGCGGGACGAGGGCGTCCCGCGCAGACCGGGGGGTCTGCCCCACAAAGTGGCATGGGCGCTCCGTTTGCCAACGGATTTCTTCGAAGGCCTGAGCACAACATGAATCGCCGATCTTTTCTGGGGGCATCGACGCTGGGTCTCGCTGCTCTCGCCCGCGCGCAACAATCGTCCGCACCTGTGCCCGACGCCATCCGCGCACTCAAACCCATGACCGCCGGCGTCGAGCCCATCACGTTGGACGAGCGCCGCGGCCGCATCGAAAAGGCTCGCCGCCTCATGCACGACCACAAGATCGATGCAGTCTTCATGGAGCGCGGCACTTCTCTCTTCTACTTCACCGGCACGCGCGCCGCCCAGATCACCGGCCTCGTTATCCCCGCCAAGCGAGATCTCGCATGGATTATTCCCGCCTCCCAAGCCCTACCCGACACCATCCAGATGGGCGGCTCGGTCGCCTCCTATCCCGATGCCGGCGCTCCCATCGCCGCCATCCGCCAGGCGCTCAAAGATCACGGTTTCACAACCGGCCGCATCGGCCTTGAAGAGCAGGTGCGCTTCTCCATCTTCGACGGCCTCCGCCAGGAGATCCTCGCGGCCGAGTTCGTCAACGCCACCCCGGTCACCGCCGGCTGCCGCATGATCAAGTCCAAAGCCGAGCTCGCGCTCATGCAGCGCGCGGCCGATGTCACCATCGAAGCCTACCGCGCCGGCCTCACCACGCTCCGCGAGGGCATGACTCCGGCCGAGCTCCGCAACAGCATCGCCGCCGCCTACCGCGCCCTCGGCTTCCAGGGTGGTGTCTCCGTCAGTTTCGGAAAGAACACGGCCTTCCCCCACGGCAGCACCGTGCCGCAGACCCTGCATGAAGGCGACATGATCCTGCTCGACGATGGCTGCTCCGTCGAGGGCTATCAATCCGACATCACCCGCGCCGTGGTTTTCGGAAAACCCTCCGCGCGCCAGAAAGAAATCTGGGCCCTGGAACGCAAAGCGCAGGATGCCGCTCTGGCCGCCGCCAGGCCCGGCGCGACGTGCGAATCCGTCGACGCCGCCGCACGCAAGGTCATTACCGACGCCGGCTTCGGCCCCGGTTACAAGCTGCCCGGCCTGCCCCACCGCACCGGCCACGGCATCGGCCTCGATATTCACGAATGGACCTATCTCGTGAAAGGAAACAAGACCCGTCTCGAGCCCGGCATGTGTTTCAGCGACGAGCCTATGATTGTCACCGGCGAATTTGGGGTTCGCCTGGAAGATTGCATGTACATCACCGATAGCCGTGTTCGCACGTTCAGCAAACAGAGCCCCGCCATCGATCAGCCCTTTGGTTAAACAGGATAAGTCAAGCAGGAGGCAGTATGAAATCGCATCTCGCAGTCGCAACCGCCCGCGCCCTGGCGCTCGCGGCTCTGGTCGCCGGCGCCGCCCTGGCGCAGGGCACCCTGGCCGATTATGAACGCGCACAGGGCCTGCAGGCCAAAGCCCGCGACCTGGTGGTCGGTACGCCGGCCGCCGCCACATGGATCGGCGATTCCGGCCAGTTCTGGTACTCGCGCACGGTGAAAGGAGGCTCTGAATTCCTGATAGTGGACGCAACTACTGCCACCAAGAAGCCGGCCTTCGACCACGACAAACTGGCCACCGCGATCAACTCTGCCACCGGTGGTCACTACACCGGACTGGCGCTGCCGTTTGCGCCTCCTCAGGGTGGCCGGGGCGGCGGTGGTGGCGCCGGACGTGGAGCGGCGGGTGCTCCGCCGCAGACCGCGCCGCTCCACTTCATCGATGCACAGTCGATTGAGTTCGGCACGGGCGGCTCGATGTACACCTGCAAACTCGCCGACTACACTTGCGCCAAGGGCGGCGCCATACCGGCCAACGCCGGCGGCCGCGGCCGTGGCGGGGCACCCGAAGATCTGGAAAATGCCGATCAGCCCATGCCCATGGAAGTCGGCGGCGATCCCGCCGATGGCCTCGAGTATCAACCGTTTCTCCAACAGGGCGGCGGTGGCGGACGTGGCGGCGCAGCCAACGCGCAGCCTCCGTGCGCACCCGCGCGCCAGGCGCAAGGCCAGGGCGGCGGACGTGGCGGTCGTGGTGGACGCGGCGGCGCTACCACCACCACCACCACCACTACAGCCACCGTCGGTTCCCAGATTCTGGGACAAGTGGCCGGCGCTCCGCCGGATGCCTGCGCCTCTTTCGACGGCAAGTGGGAAGCCTTCATCGAAAACTACAACGTGTTTCTTCGGCCGGCGGGTGCGGCCCAACCTGCCGGCGCAGCGGGCGAATCCCCTGTGCCACCCGGTGGCAGGGGCCGGGGCAACAACAACGCCCCCCAAGCCTTCCCGCTGAGCTATGACGGCTCGGAAGGGAATTACTATACGCTGCGCTCCGTCGCATGGTCGCCCGACTCCAAACACCTTGTGGCCTACCACACACGGCCCGGCTATGACCGCCAGGTTCATTACATCGAATCGTCGCCCGCGGACCAGGTGCAGCCCAAATCTACCAGCATCAGGTACCTCAAGCCCGGCGACACGCTGGACATCGCTTATCCGGCTCTCTTCGATGTGGAGAAGAAAACAGAAGTCGAAATCGATCATGCGCTGTTTCCCAACCCCTACGACATCACTCAGCCGGTCTGGTGGAAGGATAGCCGCGGCTTCACTTTCGAGTACAACCAGCGCGGCCACCAGGTCTACCGCGTGATCGAAGTCGAAGCTAATAGCGGCAAGGCGCGCACGCTCATCGATGAAGTCAGCAAGACTTTCATCTATTACAACGAATTGGGCCCGGGACTTTCCGCGGGCCGCCGCTACCGTCACAACCTCGACGACGGCAAGGAAATCATCTGGGCCTCCGAGCGCGACGGTTGGGAGCATCTCTATCTCTACGACGGCTCGACCGGCAAGGTCAAGAACCAGATCACCAAGGGTGACTGGCTGGTGCGCAACGTCATCGAGGTCGAGGACGCCAAGCGCCAGATCTGGTTCCAGGCCGGCGGCTCGGTTCCCGGCCAGGATCCTTACTTCGTCCAGTATTACCGCATCAATTTCGATGGCTCTGGCCTCACGCGCCTTACCGACGCCGATGGCGACCACGCGGTGGTCTTCTCGCCCGACAAGAAGTATTACGTCGACACCTGGTCGCGCGTCGATCTGCCGCCGCAGTCGCAGCTTCGCCGCACCGAAGACCAGAAGGTGGTCATGGATCTCGAAAAGAGCGACGCCTCCGCGCTTCTAGCCGCCGGCTTCCGCTTCCCCGAAGTCTTCGTGGCCAAGGGCCGCGATGGCAAGACCGATATCTGGGGTGTCATCATCAAACCGACTAACTTCGATCCCAGCAAAAAGTATCCGGTCATTGAGAACATTTACGCCGGACCGCAGGGTTCGTTCGTGCCCAAGACCTTCAGCGCCGTGTCGGGCGATCAGGCCATGGCGGAGCTTGGTTTCATCGTCGTTCACATGGACGGCATGGGCACCAGCAACCGCTCCAAGGCCTTCCACGACGTGGCCTATAAGAATCTCGGCGACGCCGGCTTCCCCGATCGCATTCTCTGGCATCAGGCCGTCGCCGCCAAGTATCCCTGGTACGACATCTCACGCGCCGGGATTTTCGGAACTTCCGCCGGCGGGCAGAGTTCCATGGGCGGCATGTTGTTCCATCCTGAGTTCTATAAAGTGGTCGTCACCAACAGCGGCTGCCACGATAACCGCATGGACAAAATGTGGTGGAACGAACAGTGGATGGGCTGGCCGCTCGGGCCGCAGTATGCCGAATCGTCCAATGTCGACAACGCCGCCAAGCTGCAAGGCCGCGCGCTGATCATCATTGGCGAGATGGATACCAACGTCGACCCGGCCTCTTCGCTGCAAGTGGTCAACGCCTTGGTGAAGGCCCACAAGCATTTCGACATGCTGTATATTCCCGGGCAGAATCACGGTGTCGGCGTGCTGGGAACCGAGCACTATCGCGACGATTACTTCGTCCACTGTCTGCTGGGCGTCGAGCCCCCGGATTGGAACAAAGTGTCGCTTACCGCGCCCGCTGAGCCGCCCACGGCCGGCGGCAACTGAGTACGGGCGAGCACAGGCGGCATCGCCTGCGCCACCCAAGAAGCGCTATTTCTTCTTCCGGATGTACACCGCGCCATTCAGCGTGCGAAAAGTAAGTTGCGTGCCGCCGCCGTTAATCGTGCCGGCGATGTTGCGGTCGATGCGGATCACAAAGCGCATGTCCGAATTGTCGCTCTTCTCCGTGACGGGATGCTTGGCGCCCAGCGTAACGTCGAAATCGGAGTAGACCGTGCCGCGCGTGGTCTTGACCGCAAGATCAGCTTTGAGGTCCGTCGGGAAAGTGACGTCGATCGGCCCGTTCAGCGAGGAGAAAGCCATGGGCTTGGCCGGATCCACAGCGTCAATCTCGACGTGGATCGGCCCGTTGAGCGAGTCGGCCGTGACCGTCCCGGAAATGTGATCGAGAATGATGCGGCCGCGCAGCGTGTGCGCCGACACCTCGCCGTGCACGCCGTCTACATTCACGTTGCCGTTCAGGCTCTTGAGATGGAGCGAAGTGTCGGCGGGCACGGTGATGAGCAGGTTGCCGCGGCTACCAAGCCGGTTGCGCACGGTGATCACGTTGTCGTCCTCCACAACTTCCAGGCCCCGCATGGGAACGTCGATGCGCTTCAGGCCGTCGTGCGTGTCGGCGGAGCGGCCGGCGTGCGCGCCGGGTGGCTCTTCGACAATCACGTCCGTGCCGCTGTGCGTCTTGATGGTGATGCTTCCGTTCATCACGTTGCAGTTGATCACGCGGCGATGCGAGGTGTTGCGGGCAGGCACCACCACGCGATCGCCCGTCGTATCCTGGGCGCCGGCCAGGGCGCAGAGCGCTATGAGGAGGCCGGCCGAGGCCAGAGTCGCTTTCATTTGCATATCCTTTTCCTGGGTCCCTTAAGCCGTTTTCGAATGCAGGCGGATGGCGCCGTTCAAAGTGCGGAACGAAAGCGCCGGACCACCCTTGCCCGCACGGACTTTCATGTCCCTGCCGGTGCGGTAGATGAGTCTGGTGCCGCTGCTCTCGCCCTTAATAACCGTGGGCACCGTGGTCACGTCGAAATCCGAATAAACGCCGCCGCGCAGAGTCTTGAAGGCGATGTCGGCGTTGAGAGAGGGCTGAAAGTAAATGTCGATTGGCCCGTTCAAGGTGTCGAACGAAGACTCGGCCGTGGGGTTGCGCGTGAACGCTACCTTCACCGCGCCGTTCAGGCTCTTGACAGAACCCACGCCCGCGATTTCCTGCATGTCGATCTTGCCGTTGAGCGTGTTGACCTTGAAATTGCCGCTCGAGTTCTTCACTTCGATCGCGCCGTTCAGCTCCTTGAGCTCCAGTTGCGCCCCGCTCGGTATTTGGATCTCGTAGTCGAAAGTCACCGCGTAGCGGTAGCGGTCGCTGCTCCAGTTCACACCGTCGCGCGTGCGGAACGGGCCGTTCTCATAGAGCCTGACGGAATTGCCGTCCTGCGACATGTCAACCGTGACGTCATGCTTGGCCTGGTCCAGAGCGCTCAGTGATTCGGCGCGGATATGTTTCTCCACCTTCACCTGGATTTCGGAGCCGGCGCCACCGGTCACGTGGATGGAGCCGTTGACATTGTCCACCAGGAGCTTCGAGACGTTGTCTCCGGCCGCCACCTTGAAGGTGCGGTTGATGGTTTCACGGTCTTCGAATGTCCAGTCGTTCTGGCGATGCTGAGCGGCCAGAAGAGGAACGAAAGCGGCGGCGAGTGCGATGAGTTTCACTTGGATGCCTCCAGTTTTTGAATGCCGGCCAAGGCGCGCTGCCGGGCCGATTCGTCGGCTTGCGCGTCCTGAGCCAGCTTGCGCATGCCAGGAAGCGCGGCCTGGTCGTTGTTCTCGACGAGAATATCCATCAGCGCGATTTCGACCAGCGGCGAATCCTGCAGCGGCAGAGCGTCCACCAGGGCGCGTCGAATTTCCGGATTGGACGCCAGCTTCTCCAGCGCATCGGTGGCGGAGAGCCGCACGTTGACGTTGGCGTCGTGATTCAGCGTGTAAAGCAGAGCCTGTTCCATTTCGCGATCCGGCCGGGCCACCTGCGCGCTATAGCCGACGCCGCGAATCCGCGAGCTGGGCGACTGGTCCTGAAGCATCGAGAGAGCCACCATCTGCCGCAGGTTTTCCACCTGCGCCTGCAGTTGCGCCAGTTGCGGACTGGGTGCGGGCTGCCGTGCCAGTAAGTGCGCACCCAGAGCGCCCGCGGCCACCAATGCGAGCGAGAATGCCGCTTGCCAGACCGCGCTCGCCGGCCACCATCCGGCTGCCAACCAGCGGCTGCGCACGGGCGCGTCGGGCGTTTCACGGGACTGGTCCATGCCCGCCTGGTAAGCTTGCAGCATTTCGAGGAAGCGTGAGCGCATCCCGGCATCCGGCTCCTCCAGGGGCAAGGATGCAAGACCGCGCCACACCACACCCATGTCGGCCAGGTCCGAACGGCAGCCCGCGCACGTATCCACGTGGGCAATCAACTGATCGCGCGCGGCCGCGTCCAGCCGGCCGGCCAGGCACTCGGGAATCTGCTCGCGGAACTTATCACAATTCATGACGCACGTTCTCCACTCAGCGCGAAGAACCGGTCGCCCAGATCGCGCAGCGCCCGGTAGACGCGAACCTTCACCGTTCCCACTTCGCATTTGAGAACGGCGGCGATTTCTTCATACTTCAGGTCGAGGAAGCGGCTCATCACCAGCACCTCCCGTTTGTCGCGCGGCATGGCGGCCAGGGCGCGCCGCAGCAGCACGGCCTCCTGGCGGCTTTGCGCCTGCCGGTCGGGCAGGGTCTCGAGCCCGCGAAGCTCTACGATGTCTTCTCCCAGAGCAACCTCCGCCATGTGCCGCCCGGCGTGATCGCGGTGGACATTGCGCGCCACCTGGTACATCCAGGCGCGGAACGAGGCCGCGGGTTGGTACGTGTGCCGGTATTTCAAAATCCGAAAAAAGACTTCCTGCACGAGATCCTCGGACATGGCCCGCTGCGCGGTGAGGTGCAGGAAAAACTGGAACAGCGGGCGGTGATGTCGCTCAAAGAGCGTCTCCAGCTTCGAGACGTCCCCGGCGCGGACTTCCAGCATGATCTGTTCGTCTTCCACTTGAATCCGCTGACTGATGTTACATATGAGGATACTGGCAAGTCCGCAAAAGGTTACGCGGGTCCGAAGACAAAAATGACCCATGCATGGGGCGGTGCGGGCTGGAAAGACGACAAAGGCCGATCGTCTGTCCCACAGATCCGGGGATGGCGAAGGGGCCGGTCAGTCGTGCAGCACGATATTGAGCAAGGAACTGTGGATTTTCAAGCCGCCGTTATAGTCGATGAATCCGAGCTTGCGGAATCGGTTCATGAAGAAGCTAACTCTTGGGCGCGTGGTGCCAACAATTTCGGCCAGCGTCTCTTGACTGATCTTGGGAATGACCGTTTGCGGTGTGCCTTCCTTCCCGAAATTGGCCAGCAAGAGAAGCACTCGCGCCAGCCGTTTCTCACTGGAATTGAAGAGTTGGTCCACCAGATCTACTTCGATCCGAACGTTGCGAGAGAGCAAATGAGCGACAAATACTTCCGAAAAGCTGGGCTCTTCCTGGAGCGTACGGATCACGTCCGCCTTCTCCAGTTTCGTGATTGAGGATGTGGACATCGAGATGGCAGTTCCCATACGTACCGGCTGTCCTGTCAGGCACCCTTCGCCAAAGAAATCGCCAGCCCCCAAAATGGCGACGACCGCTTCCTTTCCTTGCTTGGAGAGGACGGTGAGCTTGACCTTGCCTTCTTGAATATAAAAAACAGCGTTTGCCGGATCGCCCTGGACAAAAATGCGGTCGTTGGCGCGGTACTCAGCCTTCGTTCTTCCGCCGTTAGCATTGGTCAGAAAGACAGTCAAATCGAAAGGCGGTTTGGATTTTTTCTTCAGTTTCATGTTCTAGCTCGCTGCCTGCATTTCCAAAAAATACCCCAAGTGAACAGCCGTTGCAAGTGGCTGCGCCGGAAACGATGTCCGGGGGGGTGGTAGGCAGGCTTAGAGTGTTCAATTTTGAACAGCCAACCACGAAACAACATAGTAATCTCATTAGCAAATTATCTTCAATCGGCTTGGTACACGGTCGAGGGAACCAGCCTGGGAGGGGCAAGTTGTGGATGTAACAAGATTTATTTCGGAACTTCGCTCGGAGCATGAAGAAATCGAGCAGGAGATTCTCCTCCTGGAGCGATCCGGTCGCTCCAGTACCGAGAAGACCGAAACGGCGTCACACTGCGTGACCGAAATCAGAAAAGGCAGGGAGCCGGACCCCGCTGCGTAACCACGGGCCTGCCATCTGCGGGCTTCGGGAGAAGAAAACAAGAACGAGGCGACGGCGGTAATCGAATTCGCGGGTAAAAGACGACCGTCAGGCTGCCTCAGGTTCGGGTCGGGAAAGCCCCGATGCTGTGCCGACCCCATATGGGCGTGACCTCCGACTTATCCCTCCGAGTAGGCGGGGGTCACGCCTTTGTGTTTGGAGTCAACAGTACAACAGAAAGTGTAACGGCGTGATGCCAAAGCAAAGTAACGCAGTTATTCCCATCCGGCGAGACATTCGTGGATCGGACGCCGACCAGGAGGTCGCAGATCTTGCTTACCACCTCTGGCTGGCAAGAGGTTTTAGAGACGGTTCACCAGAAGGGGATCTGTTGACCGCTTGGCGGAAGTTGAGAGGGAAAGCGCCGGCGGGGCTGTTTCTAGTACCCGAGCGCAAATCTAACCTCCATCGGTGGGTTGCGATGAGGCATCACTTCAGAGGGCGGCCACAATAAAGACCCTGCCCGGTGTTCCTCTTTGAATGACCGGTGACGACCATTTCCGTCATCGGGTCAAAGCCATTGACCCTGGTCGAGTGTGCAGGTGACAGGCGAAAGCGCCTGCTCCACGTGCCCGGCTAGACGCCAATGTCTTCATTCCAAAGCTTGGGATTCGCCTGGATGAAGTCCGTCATCAACCGAATGCATTCCTCGTCCTGCACTACCTCCACTTGGACGCCATTGGCGCGCAGGTATTCTTCGGCGCCGAGGAAGGTGCGGTTTTCGCCTGCGACCACGCGAGCTATCTTGTAAAGCAGGATGGCGCCGCTGCACATGGGGCACGGAGATAGCGTGGTGTATAGCGCACAGTCCCGATAAACCCTGGCGGGCTGACGCCCGGCATTGCGGAGGCAATTCATTTCGCCATGGTCGATGGGACTGCCGGTCTGAACACGGCAGTTGTGGCCGCGGCCGATGATGCGGCCGTCGTGGACCAGAACGGAGCCGATGGGAATGCCGCCTTCGGCGAGGCTCTGGCGTGCTTGCTCGATGGCGGCCTGTAAAAAGGGGTCTCGCGGCACGGAGGGTGTCTACTGGCCTCCGCCGCCACCCGGGCCACCGCCTGTCGCGGGCGGACGCTGCGGCTGCGGCGGGTTCGCGTCGATGAGGCGCGTGGGGGCCATCTCGTAGGCGGAGACCAGGCTCGGGTTGCCGTCCTTGTCGTAGGCTCGGACGCCGATCACGATGTCGTCGATGGATAGATCGGGGATGCTGTACTCCGTCACGTTGCCTACGCAAATTTCCTTTTGCCAGACCGGGGAGGTAGTATCGCGGATCAGGATGGAATAGCCGGCGAGATCGGGCTCGGGGTTGGGCATAGCCCAGCGCATGACAGCGTCGTAGCCGTTGCCGCGGCTGAGGCCGGGTCCACGTCCGCCGCGGCCCCCACGGCCGGCGCCGGCGGGGGGATTGGCGGCGCCTGCTGCCGAGGCCGCGGCGGCGTCGGTCGAGCCGGCGCGGCCGCCTCGGCCAGTTGCGGCGTCCGCGCCCGCTGCCGCGGCCGTTCCCGCGCCGGCTGCGGCATCGCCGCGTGCTCCACCAAAACCGCCGCCAGCGCCGGCCGGCCGCGGATTCGCCACCACGGGAGGCTTGGGAGCGAGCGCGAGGGTCGCCAGGACGGCAGCGTTCATCCTGGCCACACGCGTGGTATAGGGCACGGAGGCATTGGTGAAGGTGTCGGTCGAGGTGTGCTGGTTGGCGAAGTTCTCACTCGGGGTGGTGAGCCGCACGGCGGTGAAGCCTTGAGCCACAAACGAAGTGTGGTCGCCGCCGCGGCCGAAACGGTCGTGGCGGAAGATCAGGTCGACGGTCATGGAGGGCATGTAGCGCTCGGCGATTTCCTTGGTGTAGCGGGCGAGCGAGCGACTGGTGGAATCGTCGGGCCCCTCGGAGAAGACACGCACGTGGTTGTTGGCGGAGCGGCCGTTGCCTGAGACGTCGGTGCCGATGATGTCGTTGTTAAGCACGGCCTCGATCTGCATCTTGTCTTCCTTGGCTTTGGCGGCGTAGGCGCGGCTGCCGTTGAGGCCGATCTCTTCGGCGGCGAAGGCGATGAAGACGATGCTCTTATCGAACTGATACTGGCTCATGACGCGCGCCAACTCCATGGTGGCGGTAGTGCCGGAGCCGTCGTCGGAGACGCCGGGAGCGAGCGGGTCGGCATCGGCCGCACTGGCCGGACCGGCATCGTCGGTGCGCACGGCCTGGTTGGGCGTGCGGCGCAGGGCGATGGAATCGTAGTGGCCGGAGACGATGACGTAGCGGTCCTTGTCGATGGTTCCGGGGAGTACGGCCACGATGTTGTTGAGCTCGGTCTCGGTAGGGACGCGCGGGCCCTTGGGCACCGTGAACTTCTGCAGACTGACTTCCAGGCGCGGGCTGTAGCTCTTGAACTCGCTCAAGATCCAGTTCTGGGCGCCGCCGATTCCGTGTGTGGGGTTGTCCTTCTCGGAGCCCACGTAGCGGGTACCGAAGCTTTCGAGTTTCTGCATGATGGCGCCGATACGCTCATCGGAGACCTCGTCGACAATCTTCTTGACGGCGGGGTTGAGCTGCGCGGCGGGAGGCTGCGCGAGCCCTTCGACACCGCAATAAAGAACCGCGAGGAACATCAGGCGTGGGCCGGCACGAGACATTGAGATCACTTCCTCTTCGAAAAATTGTACGTCCAGTGTATCACCGGGAATGCGGGCCGGGCGGCGGGGATATGATGCGTTACCATTACGAGTTGCGGAGGCGCAATGAAGGTCACGTTTTGGGGCGCGGCGGGCGAGGTCACGGGCTCGATGCACCTGGTGGAGGCGGGCGGCAAGCGGCTGCTGCTCGATTGCGGGCTCTACCAGGGGCGCCGCAAGGCGGCCGAGGCGAAGAACCGCTATCTGCCGTTTGCGGGCTCTTCGATCGACGCGGTGGTGCTCTCACACGCGCACATCGACCATAGCGGCAACCTGCCGACGCTCGTCAAGAGCGGGTTCGGCGGGCCGATCTACACGACGCCGGCGACCGTCGACCTGTGCAACTGGATGTTGCGCGACTCGGCGCACATCCATGAGAAGGACGCCGAGTTCCTGAATAAGCGGCGCGAGCACCGCAAGGATCTCGGGCTGGCGGACGGGCCCATTGTGCCGCTCTATACGACCGAGGATGCCGAGCGGACGCTGCCGCTGTTTCAAGCGGTGGGATACCACTCGCCGCAGAATCTGGCGCCGGGAGTGATCTACGTGCCGTACGACGCCGGCCACATTCTGGGCTCTTCCTGCGTGGTGCTGCACGAACAGCAGGACGGCGGGCAGGTGCGGCTGGCGTTTTCAGGCGACGTGGGGCGTCCCAACCTGCCGATCATCCGCGACCCGGAGATCATGCCGCCGGCGGAATACTTGATCATGGAGAGCACCTACGGCGGCCGGCTCCATAAGAGCACGAGCCACGTCATCAACAAGCTGCGCGAGGTGGTGATCCGCACGGCGAAGCGTGGCGGGCGGATCATCGTGCCGGCGTTCGCGGTGGGCCGCACGCAGCAACTGGTGCTGCTGCTGCATCAATTGGCGAACGCGAAGGAGATCCCAAGCATCCCGATTTTCGTGGACAGCCCGCTGGCGCTGAACGTCACGCAGGTGCACCGCGACCATCCGGAGTGCTTCGACGACGAGACGCGCGAATACCTGAATCGCGGCGAAGACCCCTTCGGATTCGGGCGTTTGCAGTACGTTCGCGAGGCCGAGGATTCGAAGAAGCTGAACGACCTGCACGGCCCGTTCGTGGTGATCTCGGCCTCGGGGATGTGCGAGCAGGGCCGGATTGTTCATCACCTGCGAAACAACATTGAAGATCCGCGGAATACGGTGCTGATCACGGGGTTCCAGGCGCAGGACACCCTGGGACGGAAGCTAGTGGAAAAATGGCCGGAAGTCGTCATCTTTGGCGAACCGCTGCGGGTGCGCGCGGAGATTTCGAGCCTCGACGAGCTGAGCGGCCATGCCGATCAACACGAATTGTTACAGTGGATTGAGCCGCTGGCGCCCTCCTTGCGGAAAGTGTTTCTGGTGCACGGTGAGCCACAACAAGCCGAGGTATTAGCGAAACTGCTCCACTCCAATTACGGGCTGGAGGTGGTCGAGCCGTCACCCGGACAGAGGTTTGAGTTGAAATAGGCGAAACCAAAACCGCCTGGCTTTCCATCTATACTAAAGAGAACAAGGAGTGCAAGTTAAGTGAGTCCCACACACAACGAAAAAGATCGTTCTGGCCTGATGACGGCGCTGGTGGCCGGCTTGATTATCGCCCTGCTGGCCGCGGTCATCTATTTGTTCGTGCAAGTCGATCACCTGCAGACGGACCTGGCCAAAGTGCAAGACAAGATGATGACCGCGATGAGCAGCGAGAAGGATGCGGCCGCGGCAAGCCTCTCGTCCCAACAGAAGCGCATCGAAGCGCTGAAGACAGATTTGGAAACCGCGAAAGCCCAGAACGCGGCGCAGGCCAAGAACCTGTCGGCGCAGGCCCAGAAGGAAGCCACGGCGCATACCGACGCGCTGGCGCGGCAGATCGCGGATGAAGAAGCCAAGATGAAGGCGCAGGTGGCGGCGCAGCAATCCCAGATTGGCGATGTGCAGCAGGCGGCCACCGCGGCTAATGCGAAGATTGCCGATGTATCGACCGACGTCGGAGGCGTGAAGACGCATTTGACCGCTACCGATGCCGAGTTGCAGAAGACCATCGCCGACCTGAAAACCGCGCGGGGCGATCTGGGCGTGCAGAGCGGCTTGATCGCCACCAACGCCACGGAGCTGTCCGCGCTGAGGCTGAAGGGCGAACGCAACTACACGGACATCAAGCTCACCAAGAAAGACAAGGCCAAGCGGTTCGCCGACATCACTCTGACGCTGAAGGCTGTCGACCCCAAGAGGAACAAGTTCACGGTGGATGTGATGGCCGACGACAAGCTCACCGAAAAGAAAGACAAGAGCCTCAACGAGCCGGTGCAGTTCTACACCGCCAAGGGTGGCCACACGCCGTACGAAATAGTAATCAACCAGGTAGGGAAAGACCAGATCGTCGGCTATCTTTCGACGCCTAAAGACGTATCAAGTCGATAACGGCGGCCAAAGCGGGGAGAGCTAGCAATTCCAAAAGGGGAAATGGGTGACTGTCCCCGTTCTTTCGGCGTCGATTTTCTCTACCAGGCGGTCTACGTGCACGCAGTAGATGGCCGGCTTGCCGTCGCGGTCGCTTTGGAAGTAGATGCGCTGGGCGTCGGGTGAAAAGCGCGGTGCGGTGGTTTCCGGGTGGCTGGCCTTGTGTTCGCAGAGCGTCAATTCCCGGTGTGTGATGCGCAGCAGCAGGAGGATGGTCGGCGAAGCGGCGCTGCGGCTGGCGCCCACGAACACCGAGGTATCGTGATTGAATCCGAAGTGCGCGAACTGGCTGGTCTTGGCCACAAGCTGGTCGGCCGCGGCGTCGGGCGAGCACTCGCGGATGGCGGTCAATTGTTTGGAATCCTCTGGAAAACTCAGATAGAGGACGGTCTTGCCGTCGGGCGCCCAATCGGCTGGACCTACGCGGCCGGCAGCGAGTTTGAGCGAATGCTTCTCGGTGCCATCGGAATTCACCAGCCAGAGAGCGTTGTCGCCCTGCCGGAAGAGGATCTGGGCGCGCATGGGCCGCGCGATGGGGTGGCTGATGTCGAAGGGTGACTCCACCACAGTGCGCGCGGTGGCTTGCGCCAGCGAGACCATGCGCAGGCGCGAACCATCGCCCTGGCGTTCGGCGAAGGTGGCGTGGCTGCCGTCGGGACCGATGCTGAGGCCGGCGGTGCGTTCCCAACCCTGGGGGATCTTGTAGAGTTCGCGCGGCCGGGCACCCGGGACCGATAGGAACAGGGAGCGGCCGGCAAAAAAGCAGAAGGAGCGGTTGTCGGGAGTCAGGGTGAGGGAGCTGCCGTCGAGGTCCTCGACTGTGGTGAGCTCTCTGGTCTCGCCCGACTTGAGATCGAGGCGGAAGGCCTGCGGTGAGCCATTGCGTTCGCAACAGAAGAGCATGGATGCGTTGTTGTGCGCGATGGCGCGGTTGTAGGCGGCGGGTAGCGTGCTGGAATAGGCGGGATCGGTGAGGCGGTAGACATCCAGCTCAGTGGTGGGGTCGGAATAGCGCTTGATGGCGGAGGGAAAGCTGGCGCTGGGCCTTTCCTGGGCCGGCCGGCCCTGGGCGAGCAGGGCTTTGGCGAGCAAATCAGTCGCAAAGCCCGAAAAGATAAACCCTCTGCGCGAAAAGGCGCGCGCCAGACCAGCCATACTAGGATGGTATCAAGGGGCGGCTGATGAGCGGGGTGGGAGAAGCCGCCGGAGGATTAGCGTTAGCATTAGCAGCTAAACTGCGGCGGCCCGGTCCGTCTTCTTTGCATACAGGCTAAAATAGAAGTTGCGGGCCTCCCACCGTACCGAGACCATTCATGATTGTTGACACCATCCTGGCGAAAGTCTTCGGCACCAAAACCGAGCGCGAGATCAAAGAGATGCAGCCCACCGTGGCGGCGATCAACGATCTCGAGCCGGCCATGCGCCAATTGTCGGATATCGACCTCGCCGCCAAGACCATCGAGTTCAAAGAAAGGCTGGCGCAGGGCGCGCCGCTGGACGATTTGTTGATTGAGAGCTTCGCGGTTGTGCGCGAAGCCGGGCGGCGCGTGCTGAACATGCGGCATTTCGACGTGCAGTTGATCGGGGGCATGGTGCTGCACAGGGGCAAGATCGCCGAAATGAAGACCGGCGAAGGCAAGACGCTGGTGGCCACGCTGCCGTGCTATTTGAACGCGCTTGAAGGCAAGGGCGTGCACGTGGTGACGGTGAACGATTACCTGGCCAAGCGCGACTCGGAATGGATGGGCCGGCTGCACAAGTTTCTGGGTCTGCACGTGGGCGTGATCGTACACGACCTGGACGACGCGGAGCGCACGGCGGCCTACGGCTCCGACATCACTTACGGGACGAACAACGAATTCGGTTTCGATTACCTGCGCGACAACATGAAGTTCCGGATTACGGACTGCGTGCAGCGCGACTATCACTACGCCATCGTGGACGAAGTGGATTCGATCCTGATCGACGAAGCGCGGACGCCGTTGATCATTTCGGGTCCGAGCGAAGAATCCACGGATAAATATTACAAGATCAACCGCATCATTCCGAAGCTGGTGCGCGGCGAAGTGATCGAAGGCAAGGAGCCGGGCGAGAAGTACACCACGGGCGATTACACCATCGACGAGAAGCACAAGACGGCGGCGCTCACCGAAGAAGGCGTCTTCAAGGTGGAGAAGCTGCTGGGTGTGGGGAACCTATACGACCCGCACAACATCGAAATCAACCACCACGTGCAGCAGGCGCTGCGAGCGCACGTGCTCTATGTGCGCGACCGGGAATACGTGGTGAAGGACGGCGACGAAGGTCCGGAAGTGGTGATCGTGGATGAGTTCACGGGGCGCCTGATGCCGGGACGGCGTTGGTCCGACGGACTGCACCAGGCGGTGGAAGCCAAGGAAGGCGTGAAGATCCAGCGGGAGAACCAGACGCTGGCCACCATCACCTTCCAGAATTATTTCCGCATGTACAAGAAGCTGGCGGGGATGACCGGCACGGCGGAGACGGAAGCAGCTGAGTTTCAGAAGACCTATAACATCGACGTCACGGTGATTCCCACCAACATGCCGATGATCCGCAAAGAGAACCAGGATGTGGTTTACCGGACCGAGGAGGAGAAGTTCCGCAACGCGGCGAAGGAGATCAAGGAACTCAACTCCAAGGGACAGCCGGTGCTGGTGGGCACCATCTCAGTGGAGAAATCCGAGAAGCTCTCGGGCATTTTGAAGAAGATGGGCGTGCGGCACGAAGTGCTGAACGCCAAGAACCACGAGCGCGAAGCCAGCATCGTGGCGCAGGCCGGGCGCAAGGGCACGGTGACGGTTTCCACCAACATGGCCGGCCGCGGCACGGACATCCTGCTGGGCGGCAATGCGGAGTTCATGACCAAGGACGCCTGCCTGAAGGAGAAAGTGGCGGAGCGGCTGTCGGAGAGCGAAGCGCAGTATATCGCCGATGAGCATTTTTACTACTTCACGCACCTGGATCAGTTCTACCGCGTGCGACGCGACAAGTGGGACGAGATTTTTGCGCGTTTCAAGCAGCAAACCGACCGCGAACACGACGAAGTGGTGGGGCTGGGCGGACTGCACATTGTGGCGACGGAGCGGCACGAATCGCGGCGCATCGACAACCAGCTTCGCGGGCGTGCCGGCCGCCAGGGCGACCCCGGCAGCTCTAAGTTTTTCCTCTCTTTACAGGACGATCTGCTGCGGATTTTCGGCGGCGAGCGGATGCAGAACCTGATGCTGCGCCTGGGCATGGAAGAGGACGTGCCGATCGAGAGCGGGCTCATCACCAAGCGCATCGCCAAGGCGCAGGAAGCCGTCGAAATGCAGAATTTCGAGGCGCGCAAACACCTGCTGGAATACGACGATGTGATGAACAAGCAGCGCAAGGCAGTCTACGGAATGCGGCGCCAGTTGCTGGAAGGCATCGACCAGAAGGAGCGGGTGATGGAGATGGTACAGGGCATCGTCGATCAATTGATCGATATGCGCTGCCCCGACAACAAGCACCCCGACACCTGGGATCTGGCCACGCTGCGCAACGACATCCTGAGCGCATTTGGAGCGAAGATCGACCTGGCGGAGCTGGGAGACAAGACGCCCACTGAGATGTCCGACGTGGTGCTGGAACGGCTGAAGCAGAAGTACCAGGAAAAAGAAGACATGGTGGGCGCCGATGTGATGCGGCAGACCGAGCGCATCGTGATGCTGCAAGTGATCGACAACCAGTGGAAGGACCACCTGCTGACGATGGACGAGCTGAAGCAGGGAATCGGCAACCGGGCGTACGGGCAGAAGGACCCGCTGGTGGAGTACAAGAAGGAATCGTTCGAGCTGTTCACGGCGATGATGGACCGGATCGAAGACGAGACGGTGCGGTACCTTTATTTTCTGCAGGTGAGTACTAGCTCCGGGCCGATCCTGCCGTTCCCGGAGGAAGGCGAAGAGGAAGGCGACGGATCGGGCAACGGGGGGCCGTCCGCGGCGGCGGAAGCCGTGGCCGAAGAGCAGCGGCGCGCGGAGAGGGCCAAGATGGAGGACTTCACGCGCAACATCGAGCGCAAGAAGGATAAGGAACTGGCGGCGTTGCAATTGGGCGGCGACGATTCCAGTGGGCCGAGAACCGTAGCCGTGGGGCAGAAGGTGGGACGCAACGATCCTTGCCCGTGCGGCAGCGGGAAGAAGTACAAAAGGTGCCACGGGGCGGGATAACACTGGTCCTTGTGGACAGTCCTAGTACCTAACTTATCAGCCTGGAGTAACCAGTACCGGCCTGGGATTTACGGTACCTGGTTTTCATCGTTTCCATAACAAAAGACCTCTTTGTCTGAAGCTAGAACGCAGGCACAATGTCACTGTCGGCTGCTCCTAGCGGAACTCACCGGTCAGGCCAGCCGCGAAAATCAAATCTGCTCCCCGAGTGACAGGAGAAGCTACGTGCATAAAAAGGTTCTTGCTTTACCAGGTCTTCTTGCGCTGTTAGCCGTTTCGGCCTACGGCGACGGTCTCGTCATCTCAGTGTATACATCGGTGGCACCCAACGCCTATGGGTCGCCCAGCTATAGCGCATATGTGTCGAACGCGATTTATGCGCTCGAGAACGGGCTAAGTTCTTACGGAAGCCCGAACGACCCCAGCTACTATAGCCAACAGACGTCCATCGGTCCCAGCCAGATGATCGTGACTGGCTTTCCGTCATGGGATGGCCAAGCCGATCCGGGTACGGTCTTCGGCGCGGCGTACGCCGGCGAGCTCGGCAACCGCCCTCTGTTTGGCGTAGTTATCAATGCGGGGACCGTCCTCCCGTCAATCAGCATCAGTGAGCTGTCGTTTTCCGCTACCAGTAATGACCCCGGCGGCTTGCTGAACTTCGGCTTTGCTCAAGGTAGCTACAACTACTCTAGTGACTACGTCGGCGTGATTTTTGGAACCGGCGGTAACCCCAACACCTATATCACAAGCGGGCCAAATACTCAACTGGTCAACGAGATCGTGGGCAGGGGTTCGGGAAACGCAGATGCGGCCTATTGCACGGGATGTAGCATCGGCCAGCAGCAGGCGGCCATCAGCGCCTTGAGTAGCGATTTCATCGGCATGACCCAATTTTTCGGGACGTATACACTGACGGACCCAATCTTGGGCACTTTTACCGGCAGCGGGGACTTCGATGTCACTCCCGAGCCGGGAACATTTGGCATGATGATGGGCGCGGCACTGGCGCTTGGCGTGGTCTTCATGCGGCGTCTTCGCCAGACCCCGCAGCGCTAACCAGCCCGGGATCTCGCCGTCCGTGTCAAAATGGACCCTAGGGGCACTGCGAAACGCAGGATGACCGGGAGGGTATGTTGATATCGGTACGGAGAAGATTCCTGATTGGCGTGTGGTCGGCAGTGGCGTTGGCGGGGGCTCAGACGGCAGCGCCCCAGAAACCCGTGGCTCCGCTGGCCTTCGAAGTGGCGTCGATCAAGCCGGCTGAGCCGCTCAGCGCGGAGCGAATGATGGCCGGCCAGCAGCACATCAGCGCCAACGTGGATGCCGCGCGCGTGAGTTTTTTGGACCTGTCGCTGGCCGAGCTAATTCGCGCCGCCTACCGCGTGAAGCTGTATCAGATCTCCGGACCGGATTGGATGACCACTGCAAGGTTCGACGTGGTAGCCAAACTGCCCGAAGGCGCCAAAGCCGACCAGGTGCCCGAGATGCTGCGGACGCTGCTCGAGGAACGATTTCACCTGGCGCTGCACAACTCCAGCAAGGAGATGCCAGTGTATGCGCTGGTGGTGGGCAAGGAGGGATCGAAGCTGAAGGAGTCGATGCCGGATGACGCTACGGACGGCGCGGACGCAGCGGCTGGCGGTTCCGCCGCTGCCGGCGGCCGGTCCGGGATGGTCGCCAGTCCGATGACCACCAGTGGTCCGAACGGGTCGTCGCGAATGTCCGTGAGTCCGAATGGGATGCACCTGGATCTGAAAAACATGACGGTCGCCAGTATGCTCGACTGGCTATCGCGATTCACGGATCGGCCGGTAGTGGACCAGACGGGCCTCGCCGGGCGATACGACCTGTCATTGGACGTCTCGCGTGACGAGATGCTCAACGCGGCGCGGGCCGCAGGCATGGTGGTCGATGCGGTGCGGCGTGCGCCGGAAGGGGCGACGGACCCCGGCGGAGACTCGGTCTTCGCCTCGGTAGTGAAGGCCGGTCTCAAGCTGGAGCCGCGCCGCCTGCCGTTGACACTCCTGGTGGTGGACCGCCTGGATAAAACGCCAACCGAGAATTGATGGGGCAAATCGGGGTTCAGCGATCCAGCCCAAAAGGGGTAATTGGTTACTGTCCCCGTTTTGGGTACACCGGATATATGCCGGCACTCTCGCAAGCATTTAGCGAGACTTTCATCGGGGAGTAACAATAGGCGCGTAACATCGAAACCGTAAAGCACGGGAGGTGTATCGTGTCGCGAAAGATCCGAGAAACCTTACAAACCGTTCTCAACACTGTGATTACTCCGGCTTGCCTGCTGGCAGTGCTGGTGATTTGGCCCGTTTCGAACCTGGTTCGGACGCTTCGCGCTTCGCATTGAGCCGCTGGCCTCGATGAGACGAAAGATAGACTTCATTTACATCGATGCCGGTGGCGGTCACCGCGCGGCCGCCAAGGCTTTGGCCGAAGTGATCGGCGAACAGGAGCTTCCCTGGGACCTCCAATTTCTGTGCATCCAGGACTTGCTCGATTCGATCGACTACATCCGCAAATCAGTTGGCATTCCATTCCAGGACTTGTACAACATCATGCTGCGGCGGGGCTGGACGCTGGGAACGGCGCAAATCGTGCCGGTGATGCACCTGGCGATCCGCATGAGTCATCGGGCGCAAGTGGAAGTACTGACGCGGCACTGGGCGGCGCACCGTCCCGACATGGTGGTCTCGCTGATCCCACACTACAACCGCGCGTTGCGGGAGGCCCTGGACCACGCATGGCCCGGGACGCCGTTCGTGACCATCCTCACCGACATCGCCGATTATCCACCCCACTTCTGGATTGAGCCGCTGGACCAGCACGTGGTGTGCGGTTCGGAACGGGCGGTCGACCAGGCGCGCGCGATGGGGCTGCCGGAATCGCGCGTGGTCAAGACTTCCGGCATGATTCTGAACCCGCGATTTTATGCGCCACGGGAGATGAACCGCGCCGAAGAACGCGCGCGGTTGGGACTGCGGGCCGATCTGCCCACCGGGTTGGTGCTGTTCGGCGGCGAGGGATCGCTCGAGATGGCGCGGATCGCCAAGTGCCTGAGCGACGCCGCGAGCGGCGTGCAGTTGATCCTGCTGTGCGGGCGCCACCAGGAAGCCATGCGGCAACTGCGTTCTCTCGACAGCCGCATCCCGTTGTTCGTGGAGGGATTCACCAAGGATGTCCCATACTACATGGCGCTGGCCGATTTCTTCATCGGCAAGCCGGGGCCCGGTTCGATCAGCGAGGCGATTGCCATGGGGCTGCCGGTGATTGTGGAGCGAAACGCCTGGACGCTGGCGCACGAGCGTTACAACGCGGATTGGGTCGAAGAGCAAGGCGTGGGGCTGGTGGTGCGCAGCTTCTCGAAGATCGCCGACGCAGTTGGCGATCTGCTGTCGCCGGAACGTTACCGGCGCTTCCAGGAGCGCATTTCCCGTATGCGGAACCGCGCGGTGTACGAGATTCCAGCAGTCCTCGAGGAGATTTTATCGCGGAGCGGCTCACCGAGTGGATTTCCCCCGGCGCAGGCGCAGGTCTGCGCGGCCACCATTATGTGACATGCGGTACGTCCGCGGTTGTCACCAGACTAACGCGGCGGGGCATATAATGGAGTTGTATGAGTATCCCAGAGCGGGAAGGCACCGGTGTCCTGGTAGCTGACGGCGAAGAACGGGTTCTGCGGCAAGTCTCAAGCACACTGGAGAAGGCTGGCTTCACGGTTTTCACCGCACTGGGCCGGTCTGCCGCGCTAGATTTTTGCCGCATGAAAAAGGAGCCGGTCGACCTGGCGATCATCGATATGGCGATGGGCTCGAGTGGTCCAGAGCTGGTCCAGGAATTATATCAATCCTACCCTGACGTTCGCGTTCTCCTCACGTCCAATCAGGACGAGTCTGCCAGCATTCAGCGGGCTGGTCCGTCGGCCCACTTCCGCGGCTTCCTGCAGAAGCCTTTCCGCCGCTCGAAACTGCTGGGGTCTGTTCTGAGGGCCATGGATGCTCCGCTGGCGCGCACGGCGTAAAGGGGGACACAAGACCAAACGCGAATTAACTCCTGGCGGGCCGAAGCCGGAGCAAGCAAACCAGCGAAGCATAGAGCAGAATTCCGAGCGGCACGCACACCACGAACCAGCCAGTGACCGCTTGCAGCGCGGCCGCGCCCAGCTTCCAAGCGGCGGGCGCCGTGGCCGGCGAAGGCACGATGCGCGCGCCCAACCGCGCGAACGGCACCAGCAGCGCGATTTGCAGGGGCGAAGTGAGTTGATTCACCACTTGCAGCGCCGGCAGGTTCAGCCGCAGTGCAACCGCGGCCAGGAGGCAGAACAGCGTGGGGCAACCATAGACCGGAAACGTGCCGAGCACAAAACCGATTGCCAGGATCAGGGCCACGGCATCGGGCGAGAGGCCGTCGAGCGCCGTGACCAAGCGAAGCGCCACCAGGCGAAGCTCCGCGGCCCTCACGGCAGCGCCTCGACGCGCCGCGCGAGCAGCAGTCGCAGCGCCAGCCGAATTTGTGCGGACGCCAGGAGCTGTACCAGCCCGGTGGCCGGCCTCAGAATCCACGGCATGCGGGGGCCCCAGATCATCGAGAGCGGGCGCGCGACGCCGTCGCCAGAGCGGTAAAAGACGCGGTCAGTCCACCGCTCGCGGCCGGGATACTCGGGATACGGACGGAGAATGTCCCAGGCGGTTTCGAGCACACGGAGGGGCATGGGTTCGCGGTAGTGCGGCATAAAGAGAACAGAGCTGTGACCGGCGCGGACTTCCGCGACGAACTCGGCGAAGGAGCCCGCATTAGTGAGGTTGAGACAGGCGGCGGGCTCGCCGGCATGGCGGTCGCCACCGGAGATGACGGGCCGCGAGTGGGCGCGCGCCAGTTCGACCACGTCCGCGTTTTCATGCCAGCGGCGCGTGCCATTCAGCTCGAAGGCGTGCAGCCAGGGGAGGCATTCGCGCAGGACGCGATCGAGCGCGCGGGCGTGATCGGCTTCTTCGACGCCCTCCTCCAGCCAGTACGGATGGTTGAGAACGACGAGGACTTCGGGGAGGGCGGCGAGCGCGCCGAGGATTTCCGGCAGCGCGCTTTCCTTCGGCGCCACAGTGTAAGCGGCCATGGTGGAGAGCCAGTTTCGAGCCTCGCCGGGCGACAGGTTGTGGATCCCCAGATGCAGGATGGAGCGTTCGTACGGAACCGTCCACTCGACCGATACCGGGACTTCGCGGCAGCGCTCGGTCACCTGGAGCGCCATACCGGCTTCGATATTGTCGTGATCGGTGAGAGAGACCAGCGGACGCAAACCGAGCTTGGCGATTTGATCGCGTTCCAGGCGGAGCGCGGAGGAAGGCGTGAGCGGAGGCGTCCACCAGGCGCGCGCAAAATCCACCGGCCGCGGGCCGCGCTGATACCGGCTGACGATCTGCGAGATTCCGGGAACCAGATGCAGGTAGCGAGGCAGGAATGACAGGCACTCTTCGGAGTACATTGTGTGGCCGTGCAGGCAGACGCCGGTGGAGAACGGCATGGCCGCCCGCGGATTTTGCCAGAAGAACGATGGATTAATCTTCACGTGTCCCTCCGCCTCCAGCATGGCCGGGACATGGTTACAATTCGTTCGCAAATTGGTAGTCTTTTGAAAAAACATTTTCAATAAGCTTTGTTTTAATTCGCGTGGCACTACACTAAAAGAATGGATTCCCTAAGAAACAAGATCGCAATTGTGACGGGCGGCACACGCGGCGTCGGGCGCGCAATCGCCGAACGGCTGCTGAGCGAAGGTGCGGCGGTGGCACTCTGTGGGCGCAGCCAGGACTCGGTGGATTCCGCCGTCGCCGGCATGAAGCCGCTGGGCCGGGTCTTCGGACAGGCCGCGGACGTCACCCAAGTAGAGCAGGTGAGCCGATTTTTCCAGGCGGTGGAACGCGAGTTCGGCGGTTTGGACATCCTGGTGAACAATGCCGGCGAAGGGGTGTTTCGCAAGGTGGGCGAAATGACGCCGGAGGAGTGGCGCCGCAACATCGACCTCAACCTGAACGGCGCATTCTACTGTTCGCGGGAAGCGCTCCACCAGTTTGCGCGACGCGGCGGCGGGTTCATCGTCAACATTTCAAGCCTGGCCGGGAAGAACCCTTTCAGCGGCGGCGCGGGCTATAACGCCTCGAAGTTCGGGCTTAACGGTTTCAGCGAAGCGATGATGCTGGACCATCGCTACGACCATGTACGAGTCAGCTCTATTATGCCGGGGAGCGTGGACACGGAATTCGGCGGACAGGCGGGTAAACGCGCGGGCGACACCAGTTGGATGATCGCGCCGGAGGACGTAGCGGAGGTGGTGACCCTGGTGCTGCGCATGCCGGCGCGCACGATGGTGAGCCGCGTGGAAATGCGGCCTTCCGAGCCGCGCAAGCAAGGGTAGTGTTTTACACAAATTTACGCGGCGCAGTCGTACTCCAAGCGGTCCTCCTGACATCTAACAAAGTGAGAAGGGCTGGGGGTATATGGAGACGATCAACCGGATGTTGGACCCGACGCGAACCGGAAGCGACGCCGGGAAGCTCGAGTCGGACTTGCGGAGACGGGTGGTGGGGCAGGACGAAGCGATCCGCCAAATCATCGATGTGTACCAGACTTTCCTGGCGGGAATGTCCAGCGCCGGGCGGCCGATCGGGAACCTGCTGTTTCTGGGACCGACGGGCTCCGGCAAGACGCGCATGGTGGAAGCGGTAGCGGAGAGCCTGGTGGGCGACGCGCGCGCCGTGGTCAAGATCGATTGCGCGGAGTTCCAGCACAGTCACGAAATTGCCAAGCTGATCGGCTCGCCTCCCGGATACCTGGGCCATCGCGAGACGCACCCGCTGCTCAGCCAGGAAGCGCTCGACCAATACCACACGGACAAGGTGAAGCTCAGTTTCGTGCTGTTCGACGAAATCGAGAAGGCCAGCGACTCCCTGTGGAACCTGTTGTTGGGCGTGCTGGACAAGGCGACGCTGACGCTGGGGGACAACCGCCGCGTGGATTTTTCGCGAGCGTTGATCTTCATGACCAGCAACCTGGGCGCGGCGGAGATGCAAGCGCTGCTGCGGCCCAACCTGGGATTTGCGGCCGCCGATGCCGAGCGGCGGCAGGCCGGAGGAATGGTGGACGCCGAGTTGACCGGCAAGTTGGCCTCGGCCGGCATGGACGCCGCGCGCCGCAAATTCACGCCGGAGTTCCTGAATCGCATCGACAAGCTGGTGGTTTTCCAGCCGCTGGGCGCGGCGCAACTGCGCAAGGTTCTGGGGATGGAACTGAACCTGGTGCAGCAGCGCATTTTCAGCACCGCCGCCAGCGCGCCGTTCGTGTTTTCCGCCACGGAAGCGGCCAAGGATTATCTGCTGCGCCAAGGCACCGACCTGAAGTATGGCGCGCGGCACCTGAAACGCGCCGTCGACCGCAACCTGGTGCATCCGCTGTCGAACCTGATGGCCACCGAGCAGGTGCGCGGCGGCGACCTGATTCGCGTGGACTGTGACGCATCCGGCTCGCACTTGACCTTTATGAAGGAAGCCGAGGATGTCGCCGTTAGCGCGATGCTTCAGATGGTGGATGGGTCGATCGCGCCGGCTCCGGTGATCGCGTCCGCCAACGCGGTGGTGGAGCCGAAGATGGCGGCGAATGCGAAGTCATCGAGGCGATAGTGAGGAGTCGATCACTTTGTCGCCTGTCACAAAGGCGGGGACTAGCGAGGCGCGACAGACCACGAAGCCCGATGGTCTGTCCCACCGGCTGGATGCAGCCACGCAGCGGCGTCCAGCGGGGCGATACCGAGCACCACGGGGCTGACTTCGTCGCTCGCGCTGAAGACCGGATGCTGCTTCCATCCGTTGGCTGCGGCTTCCTTCGACACCTGCGCCGTGATCCATGGATAGATCTTGTCGAGCGGCGCATCCTTCTGCTCTTTGAGGCCTTGCAGCAGATAGTAAGTGAAGAGGCCGTGGGAATACTTGGCTAACTCGTAGGAACTTTCTTCGGTGCGGCTGGCCGCCAGAATCACGCGGCCGGTGCCTTCCTTGATGCGATCCAGGGTCTGCGCAGATAGCGACTGTGGAACGGTCACGGTCTGCGCGAGCGCGCCCTGGCTGTGGCACGTGTCCAGGATCACAGCCACCTTCAGCGCCTTAATCCTGGTGCGGACGACGGTAGTGATATCGACCATCGGAATAGAGGTGGAATACAGGCCGTCCAGCGAGTTGACGTCGGTATCGTAGGTCACCACGTAGCTGACGCCTGCAACATCCTGCTCCCGCGCCGTGCCGTGAGTGGCGATGTAGATCACCGCCATGTCGTCTTCGGTCGAGCTGCGCGCCAGCCAGTTGAGGCCCGCGCGGATGTTAACGGTGGTAGCTTCCGAATCAGTAATCAGGCGCACGTGGTCGGCGCGGAACCGGCCGTAAGTGGGATCGCGCAGTAACTCGGCGACGGATTGGGCGTCGTTGCGCGTGTATTTCAGATTGAGGCGCGGGTTACGGAATTGGCCGACGCCCACCACCAGCGCCCATTTATGCGAGACGGCGGGTTGATGGATGTCGCGGGTGGTGTGCGAAACGGAACCGGGAGCCGGGTTGCCATGCGCCACAACCGCGACGCCGCGCGCCGGAGTGGAGAGCGTGAAGGGGTCTTCGGCGTTCCTGAGGGCTGGGGCATTACGCTCCCGCGCCTTCCCAAGGGAGTATTGCGGGTTGCCCGTGCCGAGCTTGCGCTCGAACAGCGACCGGTAATACCAGGCGTTGCCATTCTCGTCGCAGGCCTCTTCGGCCTGCTTGAGCAGCAGCAGTCCATTCGACAGATCGTTGCGAGTGGGCGAGGCGGAGACCAGTTCCAGCGCGCGGACCACCAGATCCGTGGAAACGGCGCACCCTTGCTGCGCGTGGCCGGCGGCTGCCAGCGCCAATATTACAGCCCACAGTCTCAATTGCTTTTCCCCTTCTTGGGCGCCGTGCTGGCGGCCGGAGCGGACAGTTGCTTGTAGTGCTCCAGGGCGATTTCGATACGGTTTACCGGCTCGATGAAATACTTCTCCTGGGGGTTGGCTTCGCCCGCCTTGCGGTATTGCATAACCGCCTGCTCGAAGTAACGTTTGGCGCCGGCCGGGCTTTCGGCTTTGTAACCGAGGGCTTCGTCTCCTACACCGATGTTATAAAGGCGATACGCATCGTCGTCTAAGTGGGGGAGCGGCGGCATGGTTTCCAAGTTCTCGACGAACTTGGTCCATTGGCCGGCGTCGGCATAGCGGTTGTTTTGATCGAGCGCGCCGCGCGCCAGAGACACGGTGACGCGCTCATTGGTATTCACCAGACGGGCCGCCACGCGCTGCGCCGCGCGATCGACCAGAATCCCGATGACGTCCTCCATGGTGTGAGGGTCGTCTTCGCCCTCTTCATCCTTGTGTTTGGCGCCCGGGTGAGGAATCTTGCCGAAGATCTTCCTGGTTTCGGAAATCGCGCCGGTCAACTGGTTGAATTCGTGGTTGTATTTGACCTCGATGGGCTCGGCATCCACAAACCCGCCGCCGCGCGTCCGGGCCTGATAGGTCACCTGCAGGTGCCCGTTCACCTTCACGCCGGTAGTCTGCTGCTGTCCCCTGTTCTTCCCGGCAAGCATGGTAGTACGCTCCGGCGTAGCAGCCGCGTTGCAGATCAGCACCTTGAGCGAGATCAGCGTGTCCGGCTTGTCGGGATTGAGCTCGAGTCGGCTGTTGAAACGGACGAGGCTGGTTTCGACCATGGACTGCAATTTGTCGGCAGCCAGTTTCTGGCACTCGTTCTGCGGCTTTTCCGCCGTGGCTTTGACGTTGAACGCGTTGCCCGGCAGTTTGACCGCGGCGGGCAGCTTACGTTCCAGAACAATGGTTTTCTTCAGCGCTCCGAAGCCTTGGCCGCGGAGAAAAGCCGGGCATAAAACGATGAAGCTGGCGAGCAGCAACTTGCGCATTCCCAGGGCCTCGCTATCGGGTAATCATACCACGCTCGAACTCCGGGCTATTTGGTACAATTCGGCTGCGAGTGAAACTGCCGGCAGAGAAACAGGACCCGCGGCTGATGCGACGGATGTTTTCGACCATCGCGCCGCGCTACGACTTCATCACGCGAGTGTTTTCCTATGGGATGGACGGGCGTTGGAAAAAAATGGGCGTAGAGCGGGCGCGGCTGCCGCAGAGACCGGTGATCCTCGACCTGGCATCGGGCACCGGCGATTTTTCGGCGCTGGTGGAGGCGCAATACCCGGGCGCGCGGGCGGTGGCTACCGATCTCACCGAGCGCATGCTGCATCTCGCCCGCGGGCGTGGCGTGGAGCATGCCGTTTGCGCCGACGCCAGCCGTCTTCCTTTTGCGGATGGCGCCTTCGACTGCGTGTTCGTGGGCTATGGCCTGCGCAATTTTCCGGACCTCGCACTGGCGGTGCGGGAGATTGAGCGGGTGACACGGTGCGGCGGGCTGCTGGTGAGCCTGGACTTTTTCCTGCCCGCCAACCCGGTGTTCCGGCGGCTGTACCTAAGCTATCTTTTTGCGCAAGGCGTATTCTGGGGCCTATTGCTGCACGGCCGGCCCCGCGTCTATACCTACATTCCCGATTCGCTGCGCAGCTTCGTGTCGATCGACGATTTTTCGTCGCTGCTGCGGCGCACCGGCTACGGCCGGGTGTCGGCGCGCGGCTACATCCTGGGCGGCATCGGGCTGCATTGGGCGGCCAAGGAGTAGAAGCATGAAGGAACGGCTGGGCGTTTCGGACTATCGCTTCATCGCCATTTGCGTGGCGCTGCTGGCGGGCACCACTTGGTATTCCGCGCACAATTTCTACCGCGCGTTTCCAGAAGCTTCCATCGATTTTCGCGTCGATCGCGAAGAAGGGCGGCAACTGGCCGAACATTTCCTTGCCGGACAGGGGTACCGCACAAATGGCTATCGCGAGGCCTCCAGTTTCAGATTCGACGACGACGCCAAGACCTTCCTGGAACGCGAAGCCGGACTGGAAGAAGCCAACCAGTTGATGAGCACGCGCCTGCAGATGTGGCGCTGGTCGTATCGATGGTTCCGGCCGCAGCAGAAAGAGGAGTTCCGCGCCGACATCACGGCGGGCGGCGCCTTCGCGGGTTTCGACCACGAGCTGGCGGAAGATGCCCCGCGCCCCGACGCGACCGACGCCGAGGCGCGCTCCCTGGCGGAAGACTTTCTGCGGGCGCGCGCCAAGACGGACCCGACATCGCTCGATTTCGTGGAGAGCTCGACGGTCAAGCGGCCCAAGCGGATGGACCGGGTATTCACGTGGAAGGAGCGCGATTTCAACCTGCACGACGCGACCCTGCGGCGCGAGGTGACGGTGGAGGGCAACGAGGTCGGCGGGTATCGCGAATATCTCAAGATTCCGGAGCAGTGGACGCGGGACTATGAGCGGCTGCGCTCCAAGAACAACATGGCGCAGACCATCGATACGGTGCTTATGGTGGCGCTGATGCTGGGCCTGGTAGCCGTGATCGTGATGCGGGTGCGGCGCCAGGACGTGCGTTGGCGCACCGCGGCGGTAATCGGAACGATAGGAATGGCGCTTTCGTTCTTGTCGACCCTGAATGAATTCCCGCTGAACGAATTCGGCTTCCCCACCACGGATGCGTATGGCAGCTTCGTGACCACGCAGTTGCTGGAAGCGCTGCTGGGCGCGCTGGCAGTGGGCGGATTGCTCTTTCTGATCGCGGCGGGCGCGGAGACGGTCTATCGCGAGGCTTATCCGCAACAGATTTCCCTGGGCAACCTGTTCCAGCCGCGGGGGCTGCGAACGAAGCGCTTCTTCCTGGGGGCGATTCTGGGCATCACGCTCACCGGAATCTTTATCGCGTACCAGACGGGGTTCTACATCACGGCGTCGAAGCATGGCGCGTGGTCGCCGGCGGACGTGCCTTACAGCGATCTGCTCAACACGAAATTTCCCTGGCTGTTTGTGCTATTCGGGGGCTTTTTCCCGGCCGTCTCCGAAGAGTTCGTCTTTCGGATGTTCGCGATTCCGTTTCTGCGCAAGCTGACGCGCTGGCTGCCGGCGGCCGTCGTGCTGGCGGCCTTCATCTGGGGGTTTGGGCACGCCGGTTATCCGAACCAGCCGTTCTATATCCGCGGCCTGGAAGTGGGAATCGGCGGCGTGGCGCTGGGCATCGTCATGTTGCGCTGGGGCATTCTGCCGACGCTGGTCTGGCATTACTCGGTGGACGCGATGTATACCGCCATGCTGTTGCTTCGCTCGCACAGCCTGTATTTCCGCCTGTCGGGCGCGGCCAGCGCGGGGATCGTCGTGCTGCCGGTGGCGGCCGCGCTGGTGGCGTACTGGATGCGCGGCGGATTCGAGCCGTCGACGGGGCTGCTGAACGCGGATGAGCCCATGCCCGTCGAGCCGCCGGAAGCGGCGCCCGAGGTGGTGGAAGAGAACGTGACGTACCAACCGCTGAGCGGCCGGCTGCGCGTGTGGGCGGCGGTCCTGTTGATTGTGGGGCTGGCGGCGCTGTTCATCCCGACCGGCCACTTCGGCGAATCTCCGCGATTCAAGCTCACGCCGAAGCAGGCGGAAGCCTCCGCCTCCGCGTTTGTGCGCGCGCAGGGATTTGACCCGGGAGCATTCCGCCATGTCACGTTCCCGACCGTGCATTGGGGCGGCCAGGACAGCCTGGCCGGGAAATATTTCATGGAGCGGCTGCCGGAGGGCGCGGCCGCCAGACTTTTCGAGCAATACCGCCCGGTGCAGGCTTGGGCCACGCGCTATTTCAAGTCGCTAGACAAGGAAGAATTCACGGTCACGGTGCATCCCGAGACCGGCAAGGTTGCAGGTTACGTGCACGAGATTCCGGAAGATCGCCCGGGGGCCGACCTCTCCGACGAAGCGGCCCGCGGGATCGCCGCCGCGTTCGCCGCGGCGCAGGGGCTGGACGTATCGGCGATGGAGTTGAAAGAGAACTCGTCCGAAAAACGCAAAGCGCGGCGCGATTACACGCTGGCGTGGGAGGCCCGGCCCGGCGACCCGCGGAACGTCGACGAAGCGCACTATCGCGTGGACGTGGAAGTAGATGGCGACCGAGTGGCCTTGTTATGGGCGCACTGGAAGATCCCGGAAAGTTTCGAGCGCAGCCGCGAGCGGCAGAATTTCATTTCCATCGCCGTGCTGGCGCTGAAGATTGGCGTTATCGCTGGCGCGATCGTGTTTGGACTGTGGATGTTGATCCGGAATGTTCGCCTGGGACTGGTAAAGTGGCGCCGGGTGCTGCTGTGGGCGGTGCTTCCCACGGTGGGGATCGCCGTGGCGGCGGCACTCTCGCTTCCGATCAAGGAGAACTCCCAATACCAGACCAGCATGCCGTTTGAAACCTGGCAGGCGATGATGATGGCGGGTCTGGCGATAACGCTGGCGTTCCTCTACCCGATGTATGGCGCGGCGGGCGGCCTGGTGACGTCGTTCTATCCGGAATGCGTGGAGGCCTTCCGCGCGGCGCAGCGGCGCCTGACGGGGTTGGATGCGCTGGTGGCGCTCGGGGCAGCGGCCGGATTGTGGGGCATATCCCGCGGCGTGGCCGCCGTGCTCACCAGCCGCTTCCACGCGCAGGCCATTCTGGCGGTGAGCGCGCCGAGCCTGATCGGCGATCCGGCGCCGGCTCTGGAGGTTGTGGCGACTGCCATCGGGCCGGTGTTCATCGATGCGGCGATTATCGTAATTGCGGCGGTGCTGGTGGGAATGCTGCGGAGGCGGTGGATGGTTGCCGGGCTGGTGGCGGTGGCGGCTGCGGCGGAGCTTTCGAGCGAGATCCGCACGCCCGGCGAACTGGCGCTGCAATATGGGCCGGCCTTGCTGGCGGTGGCATGCGCCGTGGTGTTCTGCCGCTGGTTCGGGAGCAAGAACTACCTGGCTTATGCCCTGGTGTTCTTGGTGATGGCGTTGCGGTCCGGAATGGTGGAACTATTGGGCACCGGCAACGCGGGCATGCAGATGCAGGGATGGATGGTGGCGGCGGTGATGGTGGCCGTTCTGGGGTGGGCCGTGGGGCCGTGGCTGGCGCGCAGGCGATAAGGGCTGGACCGCGCGTCACGATCTGACTAGGATCGGGAGCAGCCTGTTGCTGCCGCTCAAGCTGTTCAGATAGAGCCAAGTCGCAGTGGCGGTGGACTAGCGAGGAAGGATTTATCATATGCTGTTTTCGGACTTTTTCATCAGCCTCGCAAAAAGCGGCTAGAGCCCAGGCAACCTCTATACTGGTTTCATATGGCAACTGCAGTCGAATTAGTGGACCCAAAGGACAACGAACTCTTAGCGACCCTGGAAGCGCGCAGCAAGCAGGCGAATCTTTTTTTTCGCGCCATGGCGCATCGTCCGGAGGTATTGAAGAACTTTCCGCCGCTCTACATGGCGATCATGGGGCCGGGATCGGTGGCGCGTCGCATCAAGGTTCTGGTGTACCTGGCCTGTTCCTACGCCAACCGGTGCCCTTACTGCATCGCGAGCAACCTTCCAGGCGCGCGCAAGGCCGGAATCACCGAAGAGGAAATCGCGGCGCTGGAAGCCGAGAACAACGGGATTTTTCCCACGGATGAGCGGGCCGCGCTGAACTACGCGCGCGAGCTGACGCGGACGGCCAACGCCACCGAAACACGGGCTGCTCTGGCCGCGCACTTCACCGATGAGCAGGTTGTCGAGATCACGCTGGTCATCGCGCTCTCGAACTTCACCAACCGGTTCAACAACGGGCTCGAGATTCTGCCGGAAACCGGGCAATCGAGCTGATGGCGATTCTGAGCGGGATACATCCGGTGGCGGAGGCTCTGCGGTCAAACCATGCGCTGGACCGGGTGCTGGTGGCGCAAGGGGCCGGCGGCGCGCGCATCCAGGAAATCATCGATCTGGCGCGGCAGTCGGCGGTGCCGGTGCGGTTCGAGCCGCGGCCGGCGCTCGACCGCCTGGCGGGAACGGCCGCGCACCAGGGGGTGGTGGCCCTGGGGGCAAGCAAGAAGTTCGCTGATCTGGAGGATGTCGCGGGCTCGCAACTTGTGGTGGTGCTGGACGGCGTCGAGGACCCGCACAACCTGGGCGCCATCATCCGCACGGCGCACGCGGCCGGCGCCGGCGGCATCGTGATTCCGGAACGGCGGGCGGCGGGAGTCACGGACGTGGTTGCCAAGGTGGCGGCGGGCGCGCTGGAACACGTGCCGCTCACGCGAGTGACGAATATCAACCGCGCGCTCGAAGACCTGAAGGAGCGCGGATACTGGATCTACGGTCTGGACGAGCGCGGCACGGAAACCTACGACCAGGTGGAGTACGCGATGCCGACGGCGATTGTGCTGGGCGGCGAAGGCAAGGGGCTGCACGAACAGGTTCGCAAACATTGCGACGCGCTAGTGCGCATTCCGATGGCCGGCAAAATCTCCTCGTTGAACGTCTCGGTGGCCGCCGGCATCGTGCTGTTTGAATGGCGGAGGCGCCGCGCGGCCCATTAGTACAGTAAAATCGAGTTCTATGCGACGTCTTCTGCTTCTCTTCGCAATCGCGACCACTCTACCGGTGTGGTCCGCGCAGCCGGTGCGCGCCAAGAACGGGATGGTGGTCAGCGTGGAGCCTCATGCCACCGAAGTCGGGGTCAAAATTCTGCAAACCGGCGGCAACGCGGTGGACGCAGCGGTGGCGGTGGGACTGGCGCTGGCGGTAACACACCCCGGCGCGGGCAACCTGGGCGGCGGCGGCTTCATGCTGGTGCGCCTGGCCGATGGACGCACCGCCTTCCTGGATTTCCGCGAGCGCGCTCCTGCGGCGGCGGCGCGCAACATGTATCTGGATGCCAACGGCAAGGCCACCCAGGACAGCACCGTGGGATACCGCGCCAGCGGCGTTCCGGGCACGGTGCGCGGACTGGAACTGGCCTCACAGAAATTCGGTAAGCTGCCCTGGGCGCAACTGGTGCGGCCAGCGGAGGAGCTGGCGTCCAAAGGCTACGCGCTTTCCTATAGCGAAGCCAACTCCATGCGCGGCGGCGGCCGCGGCCTGGAGCGCTTCCCGGAATCCAAGCGCGTCTTTCTGCGCGACGGCAAGTATTACGAGCCGGGCGAGACTTTTGTCCAGGCCGACCTGGGACGGACGCTCGGCCGGATTGCGCGTCTGGGCGCAAAGGATTTCTACGAAGGCGAGACCGCGAGGCTGCTGGCCGCGGACATGCAAGAGCACGGCGGGCTAATCACACTAGCCGATCTGAAGAATTACAAAGCCATCGAGCGGCAACCGCTGATCGGCAAGTACCGGGGCTACGACATCATCACCGCGCCGCCGCCGAGTTCGGGCGGTGTGGGCATCCTCGAAATGCTGGGCGTTCTGGAAGGGACCGATTTCGCCAAGGCCGGCGCCGGCTCGGCCACGGCGGTTCACTACATGACGGAAGCCATGCGCCACTTTTTCGCGGACCGTTCGGAACATCTGGGCGATCCGGATTTCGTGAAGGTGCCGCTCGCCGCGCTGCTGGACCCGAAGTACATCCTCAAGATTCGCGGCTCGATCGACCCGGAGAAGGCCACGCCCAGCAGCCAGGTGCATGCGGCGGTGTTCACCGGGCATGAATCGAACGAGACCACGCACTTCAGCGTGGCCGACGCGCAGGGCAACGTGGTGGCCGTGACCTACACGCTGAACGGCGGCTACGGCAGCAAGGTGACTGCCACGGGACTGGGCTTTCTGCTCAACAATGAAATGGACGACTTCGCGCCGAAGCCCGGCGAAGCCAACATGTACGGGCTGATCCAGGGCGAGTTCAATGCCATCCAGCCAGGCAAGACGCCGCTCTCTTCGATGGTTCCAACCATTCTGATGCGTGACGGCAAACCGTTCGCCGTGCTGGGATCGCCGGGCGGGCCCACCATTATCAATACGGTGCTGGAAGTGGCGATCAATATGATCGACTGGAACATGAACGTCCAGGACGCGGTCAACTGGCCGCGCTTCCACCACCAGTGGCTGCCCGACGAGTTGCGCATGGAGAATGGGTATTCGCCCGATACCATCGATTTGCTGACCAAGCGCGGCTACGTGGTCAGGCGCGTGGGCGCGCAGGGCGAGTGCGCTGCCATCCGATTTAATAGCGGATGGCTGGAAGGCGCGGCCGACCCGCGCAGCGCCGGCACAGCCGGAGGATACTGAACACTCGATGACCCACGCACTGTCGACGCATCTCTTCGTCAACCACCGGCTCACCGTGGCGCTGTTGGCGAAAATCGAGCAATTGCAGATTCCGCTGGTCGAAATCTTCTGCGCGCGGCAGCATCTGGACTACCGCAACAAGGCGCAGGTGGCCGAGCTGGGCCACTGGTTTCGCGATTCCGAACTGAAACTGCACTCGCTGCATTCGCCGATGTACAACGACGAGATCTGGGGCCGCTCGGGGCCGCACGCGGTGATCACCATCACCGAGCCGGTTAAGTCCAAACGGCTGGAGATGGTGGACGAGATCAAGCGCGCGCTGGAGACTGCCGAAGTGATTCCTTTCCGTTACCTGATCCAGCACGTGGGAGTGAGCGGAGAGGAATTCGATCTGGCCAAGGTGGATGCGGCTTGCGCGGCGCTCGAAGAGCTGAGTTTGTTCGCCGGCCAGCGGGGCGTGGAGATTCTGCTGGAAAACATCCCCAACGATCTTTCGACCGCCGAGCGCCTGCTGCAATTCGAAGAGTTGACGCACCTGCATCTGAATTTTTGTTTCGATACCGGGCACGCCAACATGGGCGCCGGCGTCGAATCGACTTACGGGCGGATGAAACAGCGCATCCGCTCCACTCACGTCCACGACAACGACGGCAAGGAGGACAAGCATCTGGCGCCGCTCGCGAGCGAGGCCGGCACGGTCGATTGGAAAACCGCCATGCAGCTCTTGCGCAGCCGGGAGGACCAGTATCCGCTGCTGCTGGAGCTGAAAGACCACAACGATCACGCCCATCCGCTCGATCTCGTCCTGCCTGTTTTCGAGCGGCTGGAAGAGCAGTAAGGCCGGCAAAACGCCGGGCCGGCAGAAGGTTCCATAACCTATGATTCCGCGAATTACCATTGCCCAAGCGGGCCAGTACGTCGGCGAGACGGTCGAGATTGCCGGTTGGCTTTACAACATTCGACGCTCCGGGAAGATCGCGTTCCCAATTCTCCGGGACGGCTACGGCCTGATGCAATGCGTGGCCGTCAAGAGCGCGCTGCCGGAAGAGCTGTTCGAAACCATCAAGAATCTGACCCAGGAATCGTCCATCATCGCGACCGGAAAAATCCGCGTCGAGCAGCGGGCGCAGGGCGGGTTCGAAATGGACCTGGAGAACCTGCAGGTGTTGCAGCGCGTGCCGGAATCGGACCCGTACCCGATCACGCCCAAGGAGCACGGCACCGACTTCCTGATGGACCATCGCCACCTGTGGCTGCGCAGCCAGCGGCAGCACGCCATTATCCGCGTGCGCCACGAGGTAATCAAGGCGGTGCGCGACTATTTCGATTCGCACGGCTTCACGCTGGTGGATACGCCGATCTTCACGCCGGCGGCCTGCGAAGGGACTACGACGCTGTTTGCAGTGGACTACTTCGACGAGGAAAAGGCCTACCTGGCGCAGTCCGGCCAGCTTTACAATGAGGCCACCGCCATGGCGTTCGGCAAGGTGTACTGCTTCGGGCCCACGTTCCGCGCGGAAAAATCGAAGACTCGCCGTCATCTCACCGAGTTCTGGATGGTGGAGCCGGAAATGGCCTACGCCAATCTGGAAGACGTGAAGCACGTGGCGGAGGAACTGATTATCTTTATTGTGGGCCGCGTGCTGGAAAACCGCCAGGAGGAATTGAAGCGGCTGGAGCGGGACACCGGCAAGCTCGAGGCCATCCAGGTGCCCTTCGTGCGCATGAGCTACGACGACGCCGTCAAACTTCTGCAGTCGAAGGGCAGCGAGATCCAATGGGGCGGCGATTTCGGCGGCACCGACGAAACCATGATCACCGCGGATGAGCAACGGCCGGTGATGGTGGACCGCTTTCCGACGTCCATCAAGGCTTTCTATTTCGAGCCCGATGCGGAACGGCCCGAAGTGGTTCTAGGCGTCGATGTGCTGGCGCCCGAAGGCTACGGCGAGATTATCGGCGGCGGCCAGCGCATCCACGATCCGGAGCTGCTGTTGAAGCGGATCGAGGAACACAAACTGCCCAAGGAGGCGTTCGACTGGTACATCGACCTGCGCAAGTACGGCAGCGTGCCGCACGCCGGATTCGGCATGGGAATCGAGCGATGCGTGGCCTGGATGTGCGGGCTGGAGCATATCCGGGAGACGATTGCCTTTCCGAGGATGCTGTATCGGCTGCGGCCGTAGCGCGCTACCAATATGCCCCATTCACACATCGCCATTATCGGGGCGCCGCTTGATCTCGGGCAGGGACGCCGCGGCGTGGATATGGGGCCTTCGGCCGTTCGCGTGGCTAACCTGAACGCGCGCGTGAAGTCTCTGGGCTACGAGGTGGAAGACCTCGGCAACATTCGGGTGGAGCAGGCGGAAGCCTCGCCGGAAGGCGACCCTCACGCGAAATACCTGCCGCAGATCGCCGCAGCCTGCGATGCGCTGGCCACGCGGGTGGAGCAGGCGCTCGCGCGCGGCAACGTTCCGCTGGTGCTGGGCGGCGACCATTCGGTGGCCATCGGCACGGTGAGCGGCGTCTCGCGGTACTTTCGCCAGCGCAACCAGCGCGTCGGCCTGATCTGGCTGGACGCGCACGCCGACATGAATACGCCCGGCTCCAGCCCGAGCGGCAATATCCATGGGATGCCACTGGCCTGCCTGCTGGGCATGGGGCCGGTTGAACTGACCGATATCGGCGGTTACCGTCCCAAGGTAGCGCCCGCCAACACCGTGATCGTGGGGCTGCGCGCGGTGGACCAAGCGGAAAAGGAATACGTGCATGCATCGGGCGTGCGCGCTTACACAATGCGCGACATCGATGAGCGCGGGCTGCGGGTGGTGATGGAAGAGGCCATTCGAGCGGCTTCCGAAGGCACGGCCGGTTTCCACGTTTCGCTCGATATGGATTTTGTCGATCCCAAAGACGCGCCGGGCGTGGGCACGGCGGTACGCGGAGGCGCTACCTACCGTGAGGCGCATTTGGCGATGGAAATGCTGTGTGATTCCCACCTGGTGACGTCGATCGAAGTGGTGGAAGTCAATCCGGTGATCGACGAAGCCAACCGTACGGCCGATCTGGCCGTGGAACTGGTGATGTCCGGATTGGGAAAACGAATTCTATGAAACTACGGGTAGCCGTCGTTTACGGCGGCCGCAGCGGAGAACATGAGGTTTCGGTGCGCTCGGCGCGGTCTATTCTGGACGCGCTCGACCCTGCCAAGTATGAGAAGCTCGAGTATTTTATCGACCGGAGCGGCAAGTGGAAGCCCGAAGCGATCCGCCCGGAGCCGGGCGCGCACCCGGGAATCGACGTGGTCTTTCCGGTGCTCCACGGCACCTTTGGCGAAGATGGCACCGTGCAGGGCCTGTTCGAGCTGGCCGATCTGCCTTACGTCGGCGCGGGCGTGCTGGGCTCGGCTGTCGCGATGGATAAAGAGATGATGAAGCGTGTCTGCGCGGAACGTCTGTTGCCGGTGGTAGACTACGTCACCGTGACGCGTCAAAAGCCGGACGTGGCCGAAGCCTGCCGCCGCCTGCCGTTCCCGATGTTCGTCAAGCCCGCCAACCTGGGCTCGTCGGTCGGCATTTCCAAAGCGCACAACCGCGCGGAGCTGGAAACCGCCGTGGCGCTGGCCGCGCAATATGATCGCAAGGTGATCATCGAGCGCTCGATCATTGGCCGCGAGCTGGAATGTTCGGTGCTGGGCAACGAAGATCCGGTGGCTTCCCTGCCCTGCGAGATTCTGCCGTCGCGCGATTTCTACGACTACGACGACAAGTACCTGCTCGATTTGGCCAGAACTCAGGTGCCCGCCGATCTGCCGCCCGAAATGACCGACGAACTGCGCCGCCTGGCCGTGGAATGCTACCGCGCGGTGGAGTGCGAAGGCATGGGCCGCGTCGATTTTCTGCTGGAAGCCGCCACCGGAACGCTGTTTATCAACGAGATCAATACCATCCCCGGCTTCACGTCGATCAGCATGTATCCCAAGATGTGGGAGCACAGCGGCTTGAGCTTTTCCGCGTTGATCGACCAGCTCATCATCCTGGCGCTCCAGCGCCATACACAGAGAAAGGCGACCAGGTTCGCGCGGTAGCATGGTGCCGCCAATCCTTCGCCTCACTGCACTGGATCCGGCTTCTGGCATGGCCTGCGATTACGCAGCCCAAGCACTACCGATGCCCGCGTACTTCATCGCCGATTCGCATCGACGGGCGCCTGGAAGATGCGGCGTGGCGTAAGGCTCCCTGGACCGACGATTTCGTCGATATTCAGGGCGCCGGCCATCCTTGGTGGGACAGACCATCGGGTTTCGTGGTCTTTCATGCCTCGCAAATGAACCGCGACAAGAGGGGACGCGCGCCACTTTGCTCGAACCGTCCGGGCGTGGTATATTTGGAGCGCGTTTGATAGCTTCCGCGAATCCGGTAGAGAGTTTCTTGAGCGACGGCTGCATATCCCCGCTTTTGTTTCCTCTTCGATGAGCCCGGCGTCAATCAGCAGGAGGAGTGAATGAAGAAGATTTTCGTGGGCAACCTCGATTTTCAGGCAACGGAAGAGGCTGTGCGCGGCCTGTTCGAGCAGTACGGCCAGGTGAGCAGTGCGCACATAATGACGGATCGCGATACCGGCCGCTCGCGCGGGTTTGCCTTCGTCGAAATGGACAACGAAACGGAAGCGGACCAGGCGATAACCGCACTTAACGGGTTCACAATGGGGGGACGCGCGCTGAATGTGAATGAAGCGCGGCCCAAACCGGATCGCGGATTCGGCGGCGGCGGTGGCGGCGGCGGCCGTCCTGGCGGCGGCGGGCGGCGACCCGGCGGTGGTGGGGGCGGCGGCGGCGGGCGGCGCGAACCGCGCTGGTAGGTTAGCCTCCCCGAGCCCCGTTTTCCAAAAAGGCGCGCAGACGGTGACTGCGGCTGGGATGCCGCAGTTTCCGTAGCGCCTTAGCTTCGATTTGCCGGATCCGCTCGCGCGTTACGGCAAAGTTTTGCCCCACTTCTTCGAGCGTGTGCTCGCTGCCATCTTCCAGGCCAAACCGCATCTTGATGATTTTCTCCTCGCGCGGCGTCAAGGTCTTGAGCACCTGTGCGGTCTGTTCGCGCAGGTTGAGATTGATGACCGCATCGGAAGGCGAGATGCCGTTGTGATCGACGATGAAATCGCCCAGATGCGATTCTTCCTCTTCGCCAATAGGCGTTTCGAGCGAGATCGGCTCCTGGGCCACGCGCAGCACCTTGCGCACTTTGGGCACGGGCAACTGCAAGCGTTTGGCCAGCTCCTCATTGGTGGGTTCGCGCCCGAGCTCCTGCACCATCTGGCGCGAGGTCCGGATGAGCTTGTTGATGGTCTCGATCATGTGGACCGGAATGCGGATGGTGCGGGCCTGATCGGCGATGGCGCGGGTGATGGCCTGGCGCACCCACCACGTGGCGTAGGTGGAAAACTTGTAGCCGCGCCGGTATTCGAATTTGTCCACGGCCTTCATGAGGCCGATGTTGCCCTCCTGAATCAGGTCGAGGAACTGCAGGCCGCGGTTGGTGTAGCGCTTGGCTATGCTGACCACCAGACGGAGATTGGCCTCGATCAGTTCCTTCTTGGCAGCCTCGGCTTCCTGGTGGGCCTTGGTGATGATTTCGAGGGTGCGGCGCAATTCCGCCGCCGACCCGCCAAACTGCTCCTCGAGTTGCTGGAGCTTGAGCGAGTGGGCCCGCTGCTCTTTGCGCACTTCCTTGAGGCCCTCGGCGCGGCCGGACCAGGTCTCGAGCTTCTTTTGGACGCGCGTCACCTCGCGCTCGAGGGGCTTGAGATCCTCGACGGCGGCGCGAAGGCGATCGATCAGGTGGCGGATGACGGGGCTCTGGAACTTCACCGCGCGCACCAGCCGCGAGGTCCGGATCACGAGCCGGCCGATCTCCCAGAGCTGCCGCCGGTACTGCTTGGGCTTCATGCCGCGCGGTACAGCCTGCAGCTTCTGGCGGCACTGCAAAATCTTCCTGTAGTGGCGCGAAATGTCTTCGATGGATTGGGCGAACTCCAGCCGCTTCTCCTCCACCAATTCATCGGTGAGCATGGGGTCGGCAATCTGGACCACGTCGCGCGCCGAGATGAGATCACGCTCCATCTGGTCGCCGAGCGAGATGATTTCCTGGATGACCAGCGGGGCGCGCGACAGAGACTTGATGGCGGTGTTCTGGCCATGTTCGATGCGCCGCGCGATTTCGACTTCGCCTTCGCGGGTGAGCAGCGGAACGGTGCCCATCTCGCGCAGGTACATGCGGACCGGATCATTGACCTTTTCGCCGAGGCCGGCGGGCAACTCGAGGTCAACCAGCTCGTCGCCCTCGTCGAGTTTCCTTTCGAAATCCTTGGGCTCTTCGAGGATTTCGATGCCGGCGGTGTCCAGGCCGGCGAGGATATCGTCGAGGTCGGCGCCGGCGGACAGGTCTCCGGGCAGCATTTCGCTCACCTCGTCATAGAGGACGTAGCCCTTCTCCTTGCCCATTTGCACGAGCCGTTGGAGACCATCACCTTTGTCGTCAACCGCCACCGGAACCCCGTAACTCCCAGCGAGAAGAATCGAGATTATTGTACACCACGGCACGATGCCGATTGAGGAGACGTCAAGTCTTGGGTCCCCCCGAACGTTCCAAAGATTGCAATTCCTTTAACAGGCGCATGACTTCGGCGCTGTCACCCAAGCGCTCGGCCTCCTTGATGCGAACCTTCAAATCCCGGCAGCGGCGCTGGTCGTCGGAGCGGCGCAGGCTTTCCAGGCACTGTCGGCCGTACTCCAGCGTGATCTCGCGGCCCTCGACTTCTTCGGAGAGAATGGCTTCCGCCAGCGCGCTCTGGTCTTCCGGCTCCAGGCGGCTGCTGACTGCGTCGAAGGTGAGCGCGGCGCCACTTGAGTGTACACCCAGCACCGCCTGGTAAATGCGGCGCGTGGCCAGGCGATCGAGGATATCGAGTTTCTCCAGATCGGCGAGGAGCGACTCGCGGCCCTCCACGTCGGAGAGCAGCACGCTCAGCAGCCCCCTTTCGTCGACGCGCAGGGGCTCCTCGGGCCGCTCGATGGTGCTTTCCCTGCGATCGGCGACAGTCTTGCGAAAACTGTCGAGCACCAATCCCCGATCCACGCCGATGTAGTCTGCAACATCGTTGGCGATGGTCATGCGCTCCAGCCGGTCGGGGATCCGCTGCACCGCCGGCAGCAGGAACTTGAGAACCTCCACGACGCCTTCGCTGGTCTTGGTGTCGAACCTCGAGCGCGCGCGATCAGCCAACCAATAGAAATAGCCTTTGGCTCGATCGAGCTGTTGCTGGTAAGCCGCGGCGCCGCGCTGCTTGCAATACTCGTCGGGATCGAGATCGGCGTCCAATTGCAGAATGCGGACCTGCAGGCCCTCATCCAGCAGCAGGCTGATGTACTTTTCAGCGGCCCTGGCCCCGGCCGCGTCCGGATCGAAATTGACGATGATCTTATTGGTGTGGCGCTTGAGGGCCCGTACCTGGTGGTCGCTGAGCGCGGTCCCGCAAGGGGCCACCACGGGGAGGATGCCCGCGGCGGTAACGCCGATGACGTCCATGTAGCCTTCCACCAGCACGACGCGGTCTTCCTTGCGGATAGCTTCCTTGGCGCGATGGAGGTTGTACAACACGTCCCTCTTTTTATATATCGGCGTTTCCGGCGAATTCAGGTACTTAGGATTGTCGTCCTCGGCCAGCGCGCGGCCGCCAAATCCGATGATTTTCCCCGACTCGCTATGGATGGGAAACATGAGACGGTTGCGGAAATAGTCGTAGAAGCTGCCATCGTCGCGGCGGCCCACCAATCCCGAGGGCTCCAGTTGTGCGGCGGTGAATCCGCGCTGTTCGAGGAGACGGACGAGCGCGCGGCCATTGCGATCGGAATAGCCGAGGCCGAACTGCTCGATGGTTTCGGGCCGCACGCCACGGCGGGCCAGATAGGCGCGCGCGATCTCGCCGGAGGGACCGGCCAGGCCGGCACGAAAACTCTCCTGCGCCAATTCGTGCATCTGGTAGAGAGCTTCGCGCTGGCGGGAATCCTCATCGGCATACTGCGAGCGCCTGGGCATGGTGATGCCATGCCGGTCGGCGAGTTCTTTCAGGGCCTCGAAGAAGGTGAGTCCTTCGAGGTCCTGGACGAACCGGATGACGTCGCCCTTGGCCTGGCATCCGAAGCAGTAGTAGAACTGCTTGGTAGCGTGGACCGAAAAAGAAGGCGTCTTCTCCTGGTGGAACGGGCAAAGGCCTTGATAGCGGTTGACGCCGGCCTTGCGGAGCCGGACTTTTTCGCCGATGACGCCGACAATGTCGACGCGCGATTTCAGTTCCTCGACGAAGTCCATGGCCCCTGGTTCATTATCCCGCATTGTGCCAACTGGTACCCCGGCTAACCGACGATAGCTTGACCGACGCGGCCCCGGCGTCGACACTCAGTCATGCTCGGCAGCATTCTCCACCATTTGAGCCCGTATGCACGGATACTCACGGCGGTGATGCCGGTTCCACTGGCCCTCGCGATCCGGTTCATCTATGGGAAAAACCGGATCACGCATATGCTGTTGTCGATCAGCGCCATGTGGTTTGCCGTCAATATTTTGCTGGCGCCGTATTCGGCCGGGATGCAGCGGGACATCGCGCATGTGCGGGCCTGGCTCCGGTAGGTGCGGACCGTAAGCGCCGCGCGCAAAACGAAGTCGGGCGGTAGCAACGGTTGCCGGCCGCGGCCCAGCTGCCGACGTTGTCCCTGCGCGGCGAGGACGCTCACGCGAGCCGAGGCGAGAGGGAAATCGGGCGAGCACGATCCGTCATGCTCGTTTTATGGGAGCGGGCGATTATCGCCTGAAGGCGCGCGGCGCACACGTGCCTGGTTCCGGTAAGCCAAACGAGTGTGCGGTCCGCTACAATAGGAGCGACAAGGAGGCCGTATGGAACCCATCCAAACCGCCGGTTTTTTCGGCCTGGGCGGACCTGAAGTAGCTGCACTTTGCGTGCTGGCCGTGCTGTTGTTCGGCGGCAAGAAGGTTGGTGAACTCGGGAAAGGCCTGGGCGAAGGGATCCGCAACTTCAAGACTGCCTTGAAGGGCGATGAAGATGAAAAAGACAAGAAGCGCGACGAAGAAGAGAAGAAGTAGGAAATAAAGCTTCGCGAACAGCCCGCAATTGGGGCTGGGTCCAGCTCGGCTTCAAGAAATCCAATCCAGTAAAGAAAACCCCGCAGGTCCGGAAGGGCTTGCGGGGTTTTGATTTTCCAGCGGACAGCCGCGTCCGCCCGAAACTATTTCTTCTTGGGCGGAACGATGGCGTCCTTGGCGGCTTTGGCCACGCGGAACTTCACGACCTTCTTGGCCGGAATCTTGATTTCTTGGCCGGTGGCCGGGTTGCGACCCATGCGGGCCTTGCGATCCTGGCGGACGAGGCGCCCGAGACCGGGAACCACGAATACGCCGTTCTTCTTCACTTCTGCGATGGCCAGGGCAGCCAGGCCGTCCAGGAACCCGCGCGCCACCTTGCTGCTGACTTCGCAGTGCGCCGCGAGTGCCTTCACAATCTGGGTCTGGGTCATTCTTGTAGTTGCCATAAATCTCCTTTGATTCTCCCGTCAACTTTCCATCGAAACATTTTTGTGCCGCAATGTTCTGGAGAACATGCGCCGTAATCGATATCAATCATAAGGTAAGGCTATGGGGATGTAAAGGGGATTTCACAAGAAAAGCCCGGTTTTCCGCTGTTTTTTTGCATACTGGCGGCCGAAAAGCCCGTTTTACGGGGTTTTCACGAAGCCCTGGCCGCGCTGGTAGTGTAAATCCCCCTCGCCGAAGGCTGCCACTGCCTTGTTTTTCAGCACTCGGAAGCGTACCCGGCCGGCGGCGCGCGCATCCAGCGAGATGCGGACGGCGGCGTACAATTTGAGCGCCGGACCGCCGGCGGTGGTTTCCGATTCCGCTCGCGAGTCCTCGCGGCGCGAGCGCAGTTGATTGAGAAAAACCACGACGGAGCCGGTTCTCGCGACAATCCCCGCCAGGTGGCGCAGCCCGGAGGCCAGCACGCGGCTCTGCAAGCCTTGCCCACCCTCTCCCAGAGCGGTTTCCAACTCCAGCCTGGGGATGAGGGCGGCAGCCGAATCCACCACCAGCAAGTCGACGGCCTGGGAAGCGGCCAGTTGGCGCGCTATCTCGAGGGCCTGCTCAGCCGATTCGGGCTTGGCCACCGGCAGCCGGTCGATTGACACGCCAAGCATGGCGGCGTACGCCGGATCGAAAGCATGTTCGGCATCGATCCAGGCGGCCGTCAGGCCGTCGCTCTGTGCTTGGGCAATCACCTGAAGGGCGAGTGTGGTCTTTCCGGTGGATGAGGCGCCGAATAGTTCGACCACCCGGCCACGCGGGAATCCTCCCGCGCCGAGAGCCGCGTCGAGAGCCGCAAAACCGGTTGGAATGACGGGCACCGCGGGCGGCTCGCCCATGCGGACCAGTCTGAGCCGAATGGCGCGTTCGCGGTCCTGCTCGTTCATGGCTGCTGCGCCGTCCGAAGGCTACTTTCGGGGAGAGGCGGTTTTCGCTGCGGGGGCCGGGGCTTCGGGTGCGGCGGCGGCCACGTCGGTTTTGATCAACCCCAGAAGCTTGCGCAGTTCGGTGTCGAGGGACTTGCGGATATCCGGGTTGTCCTTGAGGAACTGGCGGGCATTCTCGCGGCCCTGCCCGATGCGTTCGCCCTTATAGCTGAACCACGAGCCGCTTTTCTCGACCAGGTTTTGCGCCACTCCCAGATCCAGCAGGTCGCCTTCCTTGGAAATCCCCTCGCCGTAGATGATGTCGAATTCGGCCTCACGGAAGGGCGAGGCGACCTTGTTCTTGACCACTTTGACTTTGGTGCGGTTTCCCACCACGTTGTCGCCGTCTTTGATGGCGGCGATGCGGCGGATGTCCACGCGCACGGAAGCGTAGAACTTGAGCGCACGGCCGCCGGTGGTGGTTTCCGGATTGCCGAACATGACGCCGATTTTTTCGCGGATCTGGTTGATGAAAATCAGGCAGGTGCGCGACTTGGACACCACGCCGGTAAGTTTGCGCAGGGCTTGCGACATCAGGCGCGCTTGCAGGCCCATGTGGCTATCGCCCATTTCGCCGTCCAACTCGGCCTTGGGAACCAGCGCCGCCACCGAATCCACCACCAGCACATCGATCTGGCCGGAGCTGGTGAGCGTGTTGGTGATCTCAAGGGCCTGCTCGCCGTAGTCCGGCTGCGAGACCAGCAGGTTGTCGATATCGACGCCCAGTTTCCGGGCGTAGGTCGGGTCGAGAGCATGCTCGACGTCGATGAAGGCGGCGATGCCGCCCGCCTTCTGGGCCTCGGCGATCACCTGTAGAGCGATGGTGGTCTTGCCGGAAGACTCCGGTCCGAAGATTTCATTGACGCGGCCGCGGGGGAAACCGCCGACGCCCAAAGCGGCATCCACTGAAATGGAGCCGGTCGAGATCACCGAGACCGGTACGATGGCATCCTTCGACCCAAGTCGCAGAATCGAACCCTTGCCGAACTGCTTTTCGATCTGGCTAAGGGCGGTCTCCAACGCACGCGCGCGCTCTTTTTCGTCCATGTCGGGTAAAACTCCTAAAGGTGGGGTGAAAGGCTATTGTAGCAGCGGTAGGGCCGCGGGGCTCGGGCGTGTTGACCTTCAGTATGGCTCAGTTCAACGCGGAGACGCGGAGACGCGGAGAAAGCACGCGAGAAACAGGCACTTCGATGGCATCTCTGGGCCGTGGAGCAGGCAGACGAGAATCTGGAAAAACTTCCCAATTCCCCGGTTTTCTCCGCGCCTCCGCGTTGAACCAGAGCGCCGCATGGAATACGCGCTCAAGGCCCGGACGGTATAATCACACCAGAGGTTGTGCGATGGCGGTTCGTTTATTGGTTCTCGGTTTGCTGGCAGGGCTGCTGATGGGATCTCCCGCCAAGAAGAAGACGGTGGGCACGGCTCGCGGCGAGAACGAGGACCTGGTGATCGAGGCCACTATCTACGTCGATCCGGCGGACGTCAAAGAAGTGCTGGGCGACGATCTGGGCGGGCACTACATCGTGGCGGAAGTTAAAGTGGAACCGAAGTACGGCAAAGAGGTCGCGATCGACCGCGACGACTTCGTGCTGCGCACCGACAAAGATGGTGAAAGAGCCAAACCGTTCGTGGGCAGCCAGATTGCGGGACGCGAAGCCCTGATTGTGACGCGCTCCGAAGGCACGTCGAACGGTCACCACCCCGGCATCAGCATCGGGGGTATTGGCGGTGGGGTGGGCAGCGGCTCGAGCGACAACGGTCAAGCTAACTCCAAAATCCAGAACGCCGCCACGGTCAAAGAAAATCCGCTGCAAAAGGTGCTGGACGACAAGATTCTGGTGGAGGGGAAGACCAAGAACCCGCTGAGCGGGCTGCTCTATTTCCCGATGGAAAAACAGAAAATGAAGGAACTGGAACTGTACTACGGCGGCAAGGAAAACCGCGTCAGTCTGAGGTTCAAGTAAACCCGCATGAGAATCCTGGTGGTTGAGGACGAAAAGCGAATCGCGGACTTCCTATGCCGGGGTCTGGAAGGCGCGGGCTACGCCGTGGACGCCGCACCGACGGGCACGGACGCGCTCGAGAACATCCATTCGACGGATTACGACCTGGTAGTACTGGACCTGATGCTGCCCGATATGGACGGCCTACAGGTGCTGGAAAGAATCCGCGGCCGCAAGGCCGGGCCGCCGGTGCTGATTCTGAGCGCGCGCGGCGGCCTGGATGACCGCGTCAAGGGCCTCGAACTGGGCGCCGACGATTACCTGGTGAAGCCGTTTGCCTTTGTGGAGCTGCTGGCGCGCGTGCGCGCCCTGTTGCGGCGCGGCCAGCCGACTCCGGAAAAGCTGCAGGTGGCCGATCTGACGCTTGACTGCATCCGCCGCAAGGTATCGCGGGGAGCCGACGGCATCGATCTGGCGCCCAAGGAGTTCGGCATCCTGGAATACATGATGCGCAACCGCGGCCGGCCGCTGAGCCGCACGATGATCGTGGAGCACGTGTGGGACATGGATTACGACGGCCTGACCAACATCGTGGATGTCTACATCCGGCACCTGCGCAGCAAGATCGACGACCGCTTCCCGCAGAAGCTCATCCAGACCGTGCGCGGCATCGGGTACATGATCGACGTGCCCGATAAACAGACCGAACGGCCGGTTGAACCGGCTTCCGAGCGGCAGGTGTAACGTGATCCGGCGCCGCGACCTCCGCCGCATCAGCCGCGGGCTGCGCTTCCGGCTGACGGCCAGCTATGCGCTGTTCTTCACGGTGCTGCTGATCGGTGCATCCTTTCTGTTTGGCATCCGGCTCAACAACACGCTTCAGAAGGAGGCGCACGATGCTCTGACCGATCATTGGGACGCGATGAAAGGCTATCTCCGCATAGAAAAAAAGGAGGGAATCGATCCGGACGAGCGGGCCATCTGGTACTACGACACGGATGACACCGAAGAAACCACCATCGTCCTGGACATTAAGAAAATTTATCTGATCGCGGCCGCCGACGGCAAAGTAATCCTCGACAAGGACGACCAGCCGGCATACTCCGAGACCTACAAAGAAATCTTCGACTCCCCGGCGAACATCCAGGCACGTGTAGCCAAAGCAAGCCCCAATCCAGCGGCCCCGAATCCCGGACCATTTTGGGATACGCGGCGAGATTCCGATGGGGAACAGTTTCTGGTCCGCTCCGGCATTGTTTGGGATACGGAGCATCACAAACCCTATTACGTTTCGCTCGGGTCTTCGCTGGCGCAATATGCCAAGATCCAGAGCGGGTTCACCTGGATCTTCATCAGCGTGGTCCCGAGCGGTCTGGTGCTGGGCGGCATCCTGGGATGGTTCATGGCCGGCCGCGCGCTTACTCCGGTGAAGGATGTGGCGCAAGCGGCGCAGCGCATTTCGGGATCGAACCTGAGCCTGCGCATTCCCACGCGCGAGGCCGGCGACGAGCTGGATTACCTGATCCTCACCTTCAACCGCATGATCGAGCGGCTGGAGTCTTCCTTTCAGCAGATGAAGCAATTCTCCACCGACGTTTCGCATGAGCTGCGCACGCCTATCACGGCCATCCGCGGCCAGCTCGAAGTGGCGCTCTTCACCGCCAAGACTACCGAGCAGTACCGCGAAGCCATGTTCAACGCGCTGCAGGATATCGACCGGCTCTCGCAGATTGTGCGCGCCTTGCTTCTGCTCTCGCAGGCGGAATCGGGCCAACTGGCGCTACAAAAGTCGCGGCTGAATCTGCGCGAAGTAGCGGTAGACCTGGTCGATCAGTTTCAGATTCCGGCCGAGGCCGCCGGCGTCCGCCTGGAGGCCGATCTGCCCGACGAATGTTTTGTGGAAGGCGACCGCGTGCAGATGGAGCGCATGATCAGCAACCTGCTTTCGAACGCGCTTAAGTTCACCCCGGAAGGCGGCGAAGTGCGGCTGCGCGTGGTTTCTTTGCCCGAGCGGGTGGAGATCGTGGTCGAGGATAACGGCCGCGGCATCTCAACCGAACACCTGGGGCACATTTTCGACCGCTTCTATCGAGTGCCTGGCTCGGGCACCGCGCCCAGCCCGGACCAGGGCCTTGGGCTGGGGTTGAGCTTCGTCGCGTGGATCGTGAAGGCGCATCACGGCAAGATCGAAGTGGATAGCACTCCCGGCAAGGGCTCCCGGTTCACCATCACGCTGCCCGCCGCAGGGGTGGCGCCGGACACCATGGAACTGGCAGACGAGCCGGCCGGCCGCTCTTAGAGACCACTAGAGTGCGCCGACCGGAAAGGCTAAAGCTCGCGCGAAGCGAAACTGCTACAATCCAGGTTCGAGCTTCGCGGCACTGCCGGGGAGCAGCCACCTCAAAATCGCGCCGTGCTTCGCCGGGTCTTCAAAGCTTTCCAGTATCGCGACTTCCGCTTGATGTGGATTGGCGCCTGCACGTCCGCCATCGGCACCTGGATGCAGATGACGGCCCAGGGTTGGCTGATCTGGAAAATCAGCGGCAACGCTCGTCTGCTGGCCCTGGACCCGATTCTCCAGGCCGTCCCCATTATTCTTTTCTCGCTCGTCGGCGGCGTGCTGGCCGACCGCTTCGAACGCCGCCACCTGCTGATCTTTTCGCAGTGCGTCCAGATGGCATGCGCGCTGCTGCTGACGTTCCTGGTGGGTTTCCATGTGGTGAGGGTGTGGCACATGCTGTGCTGCTCTTTCGTGGTGGGCTTCGCGCAGGCCTTCGGCGGTCCGGCCTATTCGGCGCTCATCCCCACGCTCGTCCCGAAGGAAGACATGCCCAACGCGATTGCCCTGAATTCCATCCAGTTCAACGCTGCCGTAATGGTGGGACCGGCGCTGGGCGGCTGGGCCCTGCATGCGTTGGGAGACACCTGGTGTTTCGGGCTCAACACGCTCTCGTTCCTGGCGCCCATCATCTCCCTGCTGATGCTGACTATCCGTTTCCTGCCGGAGAGGACCGGCCAAAGCATTTTCACCAGCCTGAAAGAGGGTCTGCGGTACGTCCGCCGGGTCGGGGCCATGGAGAGCCTGATCGTGCTGGCTTTCTGCATGGCAGCGCTGGGCGTACCGCTGCGCACCTTCCTGCCGGTCTTCGCCGCGAAAGTGTTCCACCAGGGCTCGGGGACTTACGCGACCTTCCTCTCGATGTCCGGGATGGGGTCGGTAATTGGCGCGCTGGCGGTGGCGTACCTGGGCAACGTCCGCAGGAAAGGCCGACTGGCCCTGGTTATGCTGACGTGCCTGGGCGTCGGCATTACCGGCTTTGCCCTCTCGCGCTCGGTGGTGCTGAGTTGCGCCATGCTGCTGTTCGGAGGCGCCGCCATGATGGGAGTCTTCGCGATGGTCAACTCCCTGGTGCAGCTTGTGGTTACCAACGAGATGCGTGGCCGTGTGATGAGCGTCTACAATCTGTCGTTTCGCAGCGGCATGCCTATGGGAAACCTGTTGGCCGGCTGGCTCGTCCCTATCTTTACAGCTCCCGTGGTGCTGGCCGTGAATGGTGTGCTCCTAGTGGTTCTGGGGGCCTATTATTTCATGGTGCAGCGGCGGGTAGCTGAGCTTTAAATGCAAGAGCCGAGCTCTAATTGAACAGGTGATATCGATCATGTGGATATTGTTACTGGCCGGTTTTATGGCCGCCGCTCCATCCGCTCTGGAAACCGCGCGGGACGCGGAGGACCGGCCGGCGCTCGAAAAAATTGTCGCCGATTACTCGGCCGCGGCCGAAAAAGCGCCTAACGACGCCGAGGCGCAGTACCGCGGAGCGCTGGCCTGTTCCTACCTGGCGGAAATTGCCATCGAGCAGCGCGACCGCAAACTGGGACAGCAGGCGTCCGAGCGCGGCATGAAATTCGGCGAGCGCGCCATTACTCTGAAGCCCGATTCGGCCGAATACTACCGCGTCCTGGGCACGCTCTACGGTCAGGCCATCATCGACCTGGCGAGCGGGCTCAACTACGGGCCGAAGGCCAAAGAGGCCATCAACAAGGCGGTCGAGAAGGCGCCCAAATCCTCGGCGGTCTATGTGGCGCGCGGCGTTGGCAACTACTATCTGCCGGCCATGCTGGGCGGCGGCCCTAAGCCGGCGTCCGACGATTTCCGCAAGGCCATCGAGCTCGATCCCAAGAACGCCGAAGCCTATCTGTGGCTGGGCCTGAGCCTGCGCAAGGAAAACAAAGAAGCGGAAGCCCGGCAGGCCTTTACCAAATCACTGGAACTCAACCCCAATCGTTTTTGGACCCGGCAGCAGTTGGCTAAGACGCCGGGAAAGTGAGGAGTTCCGTGCGCCGCCATGTCCGAATCGTCCCATCCGGACTATCGGTGGTATGCTTTGGCTATGAAGCTCACAATCGAGCTTGATCGCGAAATCGATGGCCGTTGGATTGCCGAAGTACCGGAATTGAACGTTCTCCTGTACGGGGACTCGAAGCAGGACGCCATTCAACGCGCTCAGTCGGCCGCGCGGGAGATTGTTCTCGACCGGATTGCCCACGGCGAGTTGCCTCCTGATTCGGCGAATGCCACATTCGACGTTGCAGCATGAGCTCTTGGTCTTCGGCGAAGGCGCGCCGTGTGTTAGCAGCTCTGAAGCGGATCGGCTGGCGTCATGACCGTACGGTGGGCTCCCACAAGATCATGAAGAAGGTAGGATGGGCGGACTACCCATTCTCGTTCCACGATTCCCAGGAACTTGGTCCTGCCGTCCTCGCGAAGATTTCAAAAAGGACGGGTCTTCAACCCCATGACCTGTGATGGGCTACACCGCGACCCCAGCCCTCCACAGCAGATACCCGATGGCCTGCTTGACGTAGTTCCACCGTTCGTGCAGGGTGTCGCCGCCGCGTTCCTTGCGCGGCGAGCCGTAGACGCTGAGGCCGCGGAACTGCAGCATTTCCTTCACCCGGTAGATGTGGTACCCATCGCTCACCACGATTACCGAATGCAGGCCCATGCGGCGCATGATCTCACCGGCCATGGCGGTGGATTCCACCGTGCTTCCGGCTTCGTTCTCAAGCACCACCGCCTCCGGCGGCACGCCGTGGCCGATCAGGTAGGAGCGGCCCACGCCGCCCTCGGTATAGACCGGATCACCGCCCGAACCCCCGGTGGTCATGATGCGCGGGGCCATTTTTCGATGGTAGAGTTCGAGCGCGTGATCGAGACGCGCCTTCAGGACTTGCGAGGGCCGCCCGCGGTATTCGGCGGCGCCCAGCACCAGGATCACGTCGGCGGGCTGGGCCTCATCCCGCGTGGATTGCCGTTCGATCCGCACTGACATGTACGCGATCAAGACGGCGGCCGCAATCGCTGCGGCGAGGACGGCGGCCGATACGGCACGTTTCATCTGCGTTATTCTGATCGTTCAGAACTCATTGTAATCGCATGGCCACACTGGAAACGATCACGAGCGCGGCCAATCCGCTGTTGAAAGACGTGCGCCGGGCGATGGCCCGCGGCGGCCTGACCGCGCAGGGCTGGTGCGTGGCGGAAACCTTCCATCTGCTCGAAGAAGCGTTGCGCAGCGATTGCGAAGTGAAAGTGGTGCTGGCCGCCGAATCGGTGCGTTCCGCGGCGGAGGCGCAGGTGCGGCGCCGGGCGGGCGTCAAAATGGTGGTGGTCCCCGACGCCTTGATGCTGAAGGTCTCCGCCACCGAGACCAGCCAGGGCGTGGTGACGCTGGTGCGCCCGCGGGAGTGGACGATGGAGCAGTTATTCCGCGGCCGCGCCCTGGTGGTGGCGCTCGATGGCATGCAGGATCCGGGTAACGCAGGCGCCATCCTGCGTGCCGCCGAAGCCTTCGGAGCCACGGGCGCGGTTTTTCTCAAAGGCAGCGTCAGCCCCTACAATCCCAAGACCCTGCGCGCCTCGGCGGGCTCGCTGTTTCGCGTCCCGTTTCTGCACGGCATGGACGCGACCGCCTTACTGGCCGGCTTCCAGCAGAACCAGGTGCGGTTGTACGCAGCCGTGCCCGCAGGCGAGGGAAAAGCGCCGCGTTCGCCGGCCGGGTGCGACTTCACGGCAAACTGCGCGTTGATCATCGGCAACGAAGCCCGCGGCGTCGGCCCGGAGCTTCGTGCAGCCGCGCTCGATGTCTCGATTCCCACGGCCGGCGTGGAATCCCTGAACGCCGCCGTAGCCGCCGGCATTCTGCTTTACGAGGCGCAGCGGCAGAGGAGCATCCGGTGAGCCTGTTCGATACTTCCGGCTTCGACGCTTCCGGCTTGGATAAGACCGGCCCAGAGCCGCCCGATGGCAAAAGGCCGCTGGCCGAGCGCATGCGTCCCACGCGCCTGGAAGATTTCATCGGGCAGGAACACATTCTCGGCCCCGGCAAACCGTTGCGCCGCCAGATCGAGCGCGACGAGCTGACCTCCATCATCCTGTGGGGGCCCCCGGGCGTCGGCAAAACCACGCTGGCCAGTTTGATCGCGCGAGTCACGAAGTGCGAATTTATCCGGTTCAGCGCGGTGCTCAGCGGCATCAAGGAAATCAAAGCGGTGATGGCGGACGCCGAACGGCTGCGCCGTCTCGGGCGGCGCACCATCCTGTTCATCGACGAAATCCACCGCTTCAACAAAGCCCAGCAGGACGCCTTCCTGCCCTACGTGGAGCGCGGCGACATTATCCTGATCGGCGCCACCACGGAGAACCCGTCGTTTGAAGTCATCTCGGCGCTGCTTTCGCGCTCGCGCGTCTACGCGCTGCGCGGGCTCACCGTGCCGGAGCTGGTCACGCTTCTCAGCCGGGCGCTGCCGGTGGTAGGCAAGGAAGCTTCCGATGAGCTGCTGGAACAGATCGCCATCTATTGCAATGGCGACGCGCGGCAGGCCTACAACACGCTGGAAGCGGCGGCCGCCGCATCGCCCGGGCCGGCCCTCACTGAAAGCGCCGTGCAGGACGCCATGCAGCGCAAGGTACTGCTTTACGACAAGGGCGGAGAAGAGCACTTCAACGTGATCTCCGCGCTGCACAAGTCGGTCCGTTCGAGCGACGTGGACGCCGCCATCTACTGGCTGACGCGCATGCTGGAAGCCGGCGAAGACCGCCTCTACATTGCGCGCCGCCTCATCCGCATGGCCATCGAAGACGTCAGCCTGGCCGACCCGCGCGCGCTCGAACAGGCCGTGGCCGCCATGCAGGCCGTGCATTTCCTGGGGATTCCGGAAGGCGATCTGGCCCTCATACAGGCCGCGATTTACTTATGCGTGGCGCCTAAATCCGACGCCGCGTACCGCGCCAGCACAGCCGTGCGCGAAGACGTGCAACAGACCAGCGCCGAGCCCGTCCCCATGAATTTGCGCAACGCCGTCACGCGCTCTATGAAGGAATGGGGATACGGCCAGGGCTACCAACACGCGCACCAGTTCGAGGATGCCATGGTCGGCATGGAATGCCTGCCGCCGTCGCTCGCCGGCCGGCAGTATTACTTCCCCACAAACCGGGGGCTGGAAAAACGCATCGCCGAGCGCCTGGAAGAAATCCGCCGCCGCAAGCGCCAGATCACTTCTTCGGATTCAGCTTCAGATTGATCACCGCATCTTTCCGGCTGTCGAAGACGGAAAGCGTCTTGGTGGAGCTGCCAGCGCCTTCAAACGAGGCCGTCAGCTCATAATCGACGTCCGGGCTCAATCCGTTGAAGTAGTAGTGCCCCTGCTCCTGCGTGTAGAAGGAACGGACCTGTTTGGTCTTGGTGTCCTTCAACTGCACCACGGCGCCGACCACCGCCTTGTCGTCGCCGGAAGTCACTTCGCCCGACACGCTGCGGGTGGCCGGCCCCTTTTTCTTCTGTGCCAGACCGGCCGGAGCCAACGCCAGGAAGACCGCCAGCAGAACCACCCATTCTCTGTTCATCTCATCCCGCTTTCCATCGGCGCGATCGGCACGCGCCGTTCGGCGACGCGCGCCGCGGCTACTTCCAGTCCGCGTCGGACTCTTCCTCTTCGTCGTCCAGGAAGCTTTCTTCGTCCTCGTCGTCTTCCTCCAGTTCTTCGGCTGATTCCAGCTCCAAAGGACTGGTGCCGACCACTCGCAGGTCGGCCCCGCACTCGTCACAACTGACGGTATCGCCTTCGTCGACGTCTTCTTCTTCCACGTCGATTGCGCCCTTACATACCGGACATGCGACCATCGGCAATTCCTCCCGAGATAATACTGTTATACGATAACTTACGCGTTTTGCAACTCCGTTCTGAAGACCCTATTTGCCGGCCTGTTTGGCCAGGCGCCGGCGGGTGGTGGCCGGAATAATTCCCTTCATCCATTGTACCCGGAAGCAGTCGTAATCCGCCGATCCCGCGCCGAGGCTCTGGATTCGCTGCGGCGAGAGGGCTTACAGTTTACAGAAGGACTGCGCTCCTGGGCGCCGCCCTCCAATCGGTATAATAAATATATTCATGCACCAGAAGAGAAGTGAGCGGTTTGTAGACCTCAATCCGCAGGAAACCGAGGAGTGGCTGGATTCGCTCGACCAGGTGATCGACGAGGCCGGGCCGGACCGCGCCCGTTTCCTGCTGGAACGCCTCACCGAACAGGCCCGCGACAGCGGCGCCGAACTCCCCATTCACCTGAACACTCCCTACGTCAATACCATTCGCGCGGAAGACGAACTTCCCTACCCCGGCGACCGCGCCCTGGAGCGGCGCATCAAGAGCGTCATCCGCTGGAATGCCATGGCCATGGTGGTCCGCCAGAACAAGTACGACCCCGGCATCGGCGGCCACATCTCCACCTACGCCTCGCTGGCCACGCTGCTCGAAGTCGGCTTCAACCATTTCTTCCACGCGAAGTATGGCGACCAGCCCGGCGATCTCATCTACTTCCAGGGCCACGCGTCGCCCGGCATCTACGGGCGCGCCTTCCTGGAAGGCCGCCTTACCGAAGGCCACTTGAAGAATTTCCGCCACGAGCTGCGCGGTGAGCCGGGACTTTCTTCCTACCCGCATCCCTGGCTGATGCCCGATTTCTGGCAATTTCCGACGGTTTCGATGGGCCTCGGCCCCATCAACGCCATCTACCAGGCGCGCTTCATGCGCTACCTCGAGAACCGCGGCCTGATCGAGCCCACGCCGCGCAAAGTCTGGGCCTTCCTGGGCGACGGCGAAATGGATGAGCCCGAATCCATGGGGTCTCTCACCCTGGGCTCGCGCGAAAGACTCGACAATCTGATCTTCGTCATCAACTGCAATCTGCAGCGGCTCGACGGACCCGTCCGCGGCAACGGCAAGATCATTCAGGAACTGGAAGCGGCCTTCCGCGGCGCCGGCTGGAACGTCATCAAGACCATCTGGGGCGAGGATTGGGACGAGCTTCTGCGGCGCGACACCACCGGCCTGCTGGAAAAACGCATGGGTGAAGCGGTGGACGGCGAGTTTCAGACCTACATCACCCACGATGGCGCTTACATCCGCAAGAACTTTTTCGGCAAATATCCGGCACTGCTCGACCTGGTCTCGCACCTCAGCGATGAGGCCCTGGAAAAGCTGCGCCGCGGCGGCCACGATCCCAAGAAGGTCTACAACGCCTACCATGCGGCGGTCTCCACCAAGGACAAGCCCACCGTCATTCTGGCTCATACCATCAAGGGCTACGGACTGGGCGAAGCCGGCGAGGGACGCAACATCACCCACCAGCAGAAGAAGCTTAACGAAAAAGAAATCCTGCACTTCCGCTCGCGTTTCGAGATCCCCATTCCGGAAGAGGACGCGCTCAACGCTTCCTTCTACCGGCCGCCCGCGGACAGCCCGGAGATGAGCTACCTGCATGAGCGGCGCCGCATCCTGGGCGGCTACTTACCGAAGCGCACCACGCCGGCAGGCAAGCTGCACGCCCCGCCGCTCGATTACCTCAAGGAATCGCTGGAGGGTTCGGCCGGCCGCGAAGTCTCGAGCACCATGGCCTTCGTCCGCGTGCTCACCTTGCTGATGAAGCATCCGGAACTGGGCAAGCGCGTGGTGCCCATCATCCCCGACGAAGCCCGCACCTTCGGCATGGAGTCGCTGTTCCGCCAGTTCGGCATCTACGCCAGCCAGGGCCAGCTCTACAAACCGCACGATGCGGAAATGTTCCTCTATTACAAGGAATCGAAGGACGGGCAGATTCTGGAGGAAGGCATCACCGAAGCCGGATCCATGGCGTCGTTCACGGCGGCCGGCACGGCGCACGTCAATTACGGGCTGGAGATGATTCCCTTCTTCATCTACTATTCGATGTTCGGCTTCCAGCGCGTGGGCGACATGATTTGGGCTTTCGGCGACGCGCGCGGCAAGGGCTTTCTGTGCGGCGGCACCGCCGGGCGCACCACCCTGGCCGGCGAAGGCTTGCAGCACCAGGACGGACACAGCATCGTGCTGGCGAGCACGGTGCCCACCTGCGCCGCCTACGACCCGGCCTTCGCCTACGAAATCGCCATCATCGTGCGCGACGGCATCCGCCGCATGTATGAGGAGCAGGAAGAGCGCTTTTACTACCTCACGCTCTACAACGAAAACTACCCCATGCCGGCGATGCCGGAAGGTCTCGATCCCGAGGACGTCATCCGCGGCATGTATCGCTACCGCGTGGCTTCGGGCGGCAAGGCCCAGGTGCAGCTTTTCGGCAGCGGCCCCATCTTAAACGAAGCCCTGCGCGCGCAGGAAATTCTGGCTGATCGCTACGAAGTTTCGGCCGATGTGTGGAGCGTCACCAGCTATAACGAACTGCGCCGCGAAGCGTTGCGCGTGACGCGCTGGAACCGCCTGCACCCCGATCAGCCGGCCCAGGTGCCTCACATCGTTGAGGCGCTCAGTGGCGCCGAAGGCCCCATTATCGCGGCCACCGATTATATGAAGGTGGTAGCCGACCAGGTGGCGCCATGGCTTCCGGGCCGCCTGGAAACGCTGGGCAGCGACGGATTCGGACGCAGCGACAACCGCGAGCACCTGCGCAAACATTTCGAAGTGAACGCCGAATCAATCGCCTGCGCAGCTCTGTCGCGCCTGGCGCGGGACGGCAAGTTCGACTCGCGGAAGGCCTGCGCGGCTTTCGCCGAGTTGGGCGTCGATCCAGAAAAGATAGATTCCGCCAGGGCCTAAGTAGGACAGACGATCGGTTTTTGTCGTCTGTCGGCCGCCCGCTCTTGACTATCTCGCCATTGCTCCTTGCCGAGGATCTGTCCTACCGCCCCGTCACCACCATCTTCCCCACGCCATCGGCGTACCGCCCCGCAATGTCGAAGGCGTCGGCGATGCAGTCGAGCGGCCGCTTGTGCGTCACTATCGGAGCGAACCATGCGGCCCTTTCAGCCAGCAGTTTCACAGCGGCGTGCGCTTCGCCGTTCGAGCGCCGCACGTTGAAAATCGCCAGCTCCTTACGGCGCATCGGCGATACTTCGAAGGGCACCAGCGCATCGGAATAAATGCCGGTCAGCACCACCCGTCCGGCCCATCGCACGGCGCGAATGGCCTGGTTGGTGGTATCTTGCTTGGCCGCGCAATCGATGGCGCAATCCACGCCGCGCCCGCCGGTTTCCGCGATAAGCTCGCGCGCGGGATCCGTCTCTGCCGGGTCGATTGCCGCGTCGGCGCCCAATTGGCACGCCATCTCGCGGCGGTGCGGCACGGGCTCGACGGCCCAAATCCGGTCGGCGCCGGCCAGCTTGAGGCAGGCGATGGTCAGCAGCCCGATGGGACCGGCGCCAAACACCGCCGCGGTTTCTCCCAGTCCGACGGCTGTGAACTGCATCGAGTGCATGGCCACCGCCAGCGGTTCCGCCAGCGACGCCAGATCCATCGACATACCCGCCGGAATGGGCAGCAGGTTGGTGGCCGGCAGATTCACCAGCTCGCGGAAAAATCCCGGGTGCCCCGGATTGCTCAGGAAACGGATATTCTGGCAGACATTGTAATGCCCCGTGCGGCAGGCTTCGCAGTGATAGCAATAGAGCGAGGGTTCGAGCGCGGCGCGATCTCCCGCCGCCCAACCCGTCACCCCTGCGCCAGTTTTGACCACCGTCCCGGCCGGTTCATGGCCCAACACCATGGGGTATTGGCAGGGAGTGTCGCCCACGGCGCCTTCGCCGTAGGCGTGCAGGTCGGAACCGCAGATTCCGGTGGCTGCCACGCGCACCTGAATTTCTCCGGGAGCGGGATCTTCGGCCGCCTGATCGAGCAGGCGGAATGTGCGCGGCGCGGTGAGTTCGGCAACCAGCATCTTTGCGCTATGGTAGTCTTCGCCCCATTGTAAAATAGCCGCAGATGCTTAATTTCCGCCAGTTCGAAGCCGGCCCCGATCCGTTCGGCCGAAAATTTCAGGTCATGTTCAAATGGCTGCAAACCGCCATCTCGATTCGCCACGCCGACACCGTGGACGTGAAGTTTGTCCTCCAGGACGAAAGCGGCGCCCGCACCGAGAAGACCATTGCGCTTCCGCACGCCTTGCTGGTGGAGTTGAGCCGCTCGACGGGTCGCAAAATGGACGATGCCTGGTGCGCTCGCATTGCGGAACTGCACCTGCTGCGGCAGGTAGAGACCGGCGAGGACATGGAGAAGGATCTGGTCACGCTCTCCGCTGCCGAGCTCAAAGAACACGCCGCCGAAATCGCACGTCAGGAACAAGCCAAGAGCCCCGCGAGCTGAGCCGCCTTGATGGAACAGCATTGCCATTCGTGGAGCAGCCGACGGTTGCTGCGAACCTGCGTTCCAGCCGGGGTTGGCTCCGGCAAGAATGCCGGCATTGCAGGCTGGAAAGCCTGCTCCACATGACGCCCGCTACGCTCTTCCATTTCCGGGACCGCTCCTATCAATCGCAAGTGGCGGCCATCCTGCGACGCCTTCCGCCGGTTGAGGGAGCGCCGCTCGAGATCGAAAGCGCGCGCGGCCTGCGCAGCCGCGGCCAGGCGGTTCACGCCGGCTCGTTACTGCGTGAGCGCCGCATGGTTTTCGATTGCACCCGCTCCGAGTTTCCCCGCATCTTCGTGCATGAGCTGTTTCATTTCGCCTGGCTGCGCGCCGGGAACCCCGCCCGCTTTGCCTGGGAAGCGTTGATGCGCCGCGAACTCGAAGCCGGCGCGGGCGGCGAATTAGGCTGGTCCGCCGAGTGGAGGAAGCAGGCCATGGCCGCCCGCGACCACCGGTCCCGCAGCCGCCGCTGGCGCGAGTATTGTTGCGAAAGTTTTTGCGACACGGCGGCTTGGCTCTATTCCGGCGCCGCCCGCCACCCCGAGTTCACCCTGGCCGCCCGGTTTCGCTCCGCGCGCCGCGCCTGGTTTCAGGAAACCTTTGCAAACCGGCGTTTGCCGCTATAATTGGATCAGGAACTGACCTGTGTCCGCACCGCGTTACTTCATCGCCGCCCTTGCCGTCACCGCGCTGCTGGCGTTCGTTCTGCACGACCGCTCGGCCAGTTCGGCCAAGGCCGCCAGCGTGAAGCCCGATAAGGACCGTCGCGAGGCCCCCGATTTCACCCTCAAGGATGCCGATGGCAAAACCGTGCACCTCTCCGATTACAAGGGCAAAGTCGTGCTGCTGGATTTTTGGGCCACCTGGTGCGGCCCCTGCCGCATCGAGATCCCGTGGTTCATGGAGATGGAGCGCCAGAATAAGGACAAGGGTTTCGAAGTGCTCGGCGTGGCCATGGACGATGAAGGCTGGGAAGCCGTCAAACCGTTCCTCGCGGAATTGAAAGTGAATTACCGGGTGGTGATCGGCAACGACGAGACCGCCCGGGAGTATGGCGGCGTGGACGCGCTGCCCACCACCTTCCTGATCGATCGGGAG
>Ga0209039_10000026_pt1 | contig 115355 bp, 113 predicted proteins | sample BogFormECP12_OM1_FD_188238 | JGI IMG/M metagenome (GOLD analysis project Ga0209039, IMG submission 188238) | Bog forest soil microbial communities from Calvert Island, British Columbia, Canada - ECP12_OM1 (SPAdes) (version 2) | ecosystem: Environmental > Aquatic > Freshwater > Wetlands > Bog ... | reverse complement strand
TCACTTTACTCCTAAATGTATATATCAATTGCTTGAGGAATGACCTTTGTCATGAATCACAAGGAACGGTTCTTCGCGACTATCAACCGCGAGCCCGTGGATCGCCCCGCATCGTGGCTTGGCATGCCAGCGTCCGCGTCGTTACCTGGCCTCTATGAATATTTCGGGGTTAACAACGTGGCTGGATTGAAGGCCGTGCTGGATGATGACATGTATCCTGTTGATGTCCCGTATCATTCATTCTGCGCAAACCACATCGCGTGCGCGTTCCCGTTCGCCAAGACAGAAGCACCCGATTACGAGAACCGGACGCTCACGACCCCGGGTTTTTTCGAAGGATTTACCGATCCAGGTCGCATTGACGAGTTTGATTGGCCTGACCCATCAGAGAACATCGATCCAGCCCTATGTCGCGCCGCCGTGGAGAACGTGCCCGAAGGCTATGCGGTGCTCGGTGTCTTGTGGTCGGCGCATTTTCAAGACGCGTGCGCAGCTTTTGGCATGAAAAACGCGCTCGTCACGATGCTGCGCTATCCGGAGATGTTCCAAGCAGTCATCGATCGGATCGTCGATTTTTATCTCGAGGCGAATGAAATCTTTTACACCGCGACAGATGGACTCGTGGACGTTGTTCTCATCGGGAATGACTTCGGCGGCCAAACTGGCCTGCTCGTCTCGCGTCGCCACGTGCAGGAATTCGTCTTGCCAGGCACGAGGCGCCTTATCTCACAGGCGAAGGATCACGGGGTAAAAGTGATGCACCACTCGTGCGGTGCCGTGGAGGAGTTGATCCCCGACATCATCGACGCCGGGGCTGACATCATCCATCCCATCCAGGCACTCGCGGCAGGCATGGAACCGCGCTCGTTGCATGCAAAATACGGGAATGAAGTTGCATTTTGCGGCGGCGTCGACACGCAAGACCTGCTCGTCCGGAGAAGCCCGGAGGCCGTGCGCGAAAAGGTGCACGAGCTCAGAGAAATTTTCCCGACCGGCCTCGTCATTTCACCGAGTCACGAGGCACTCTTGCCCGATGTTTCGCCCGCTAACGTGCTAGCCTTGTTCGACGCGGTAAAGGATTGATCCATTTTAATTCATGTACGACCACGAAGGAACGAAATCCATGAATGAAATCCCAATAGACAATACCGCCGACGACACGAGCGAAAATCCGGGAAAGAGCTCGCTCAAGACGATATTCCGCATTAAGAAGGAGCGCTATCACTGGATCGACCAGGGAAGGGGCATGGTCATGTTCTTGCTCGTCGTAAGCGGGCTCATGCCCGACCTGCTGCGCACCGGCAACCCGATCAGCGCGTTCTTCTTCGAGCATCCATCAACGACGGCGCCCTACATGGATTTGTACGACGTCGGCGTGCCAGCGTTCTTTTTCATCATCGGCCTGCTCATGGCCGTCTCGTTCAAGAACCGGATCAAGAAAAAGGGAACATGGAACGCCGTGCTCAACGAGCTCATCCGGTGGGGCTTGATCTTCGCGACATGGGAAATCATCCTTTTTTTCACTGGCGACGGGTTCGGAAAGATCAAGCAGATTTCACCCGGCGTGTATTGGTACGTCGTGTCATGGGACGTGGTGAATGCCCTTGGATTCTGCGGGATGCTTGCCATTCCCTTCTTGTTCTTGTCAAATAAAACTCGATTTTACATTGCCTATGGCATGATCGCGTTTTACCAAGTCATGATCTCCGTGCCGGACACCATGTGGCGGCAATACGCCATCGCGAGCGTGCACGGCGGCTTTCTCGGCGCGATCTTCGTGCTCACGCCCATCGTGCTGATCGGGAGTTGTGTCGGAGAATATTACGTGCTTGGAACGGAGCGGACGAAACGTGAAAAGGACAAGCGGCTCGTGATCTTGTGTTTGGTTAATCTTGCCATCGGTTTGGTGTTATGGTTGATTCCTGGAGGATTCCCGAACAAGAGACAATCCACTGCAGGCTATGCAACCATTTCCATGGCGGTCGTCATTGCCGGCTTGCTAGCATTCGTGTACACCGACTGGAAGGACGAGCATTACGCGAGCCTCAACAAGGTGAACAAGGGGCGGATCGTTTTATTCAATGCATATGGCCAAAACCCGTTTCTCATCTTCATTCTGGGCGAGATCTTCGGTGGTGGGTTTGGGGCGATTTATGGCGACCTTGATTTGTACCTGCAAGTCATCGTTTGGCTCGCCGGCGTGCTCGTGATCTCGATCGTCGCCCTTGTCTTGTACAAGAAAGGGAAGATCATTTCCACGACGAAGATTGCCCTATTCATCGTCATTCTCTTGGTCACGGTTGGCTTGATCTTGTACCCACTCGGCATTTTTAACATGTTTTGAGCTTCATGACCATGCTCGAAAAACATCATATTGAACGGTACCATGATTGCAAGCAGAACTCATGTACTGGATGGGGTGTGTTCATGGCATCGAAAACAATGCACAAGGCCGTGGCGTATCTCGGCGCGATTCTCTGCTTCGTGGCCGTGATACCGATCGATGTTCTAAGTTGGTGGAAAGCTGACATAACGCAAATCATCACGTCCGACCACTTTTCAAATTATATCAATGCTTTTGGCCAATGGTATCATAAGGTTGCATCTGGTAATGATTACACGATCACCAATCTCGGGAATCTTTTCCTTTTCGCTGGTATCATCGTTATCATTGGCGGTGTCATCTTGATTGCTGGTGGTGCTAAAAATAGCAAGGGTATTGCCGTCATCGGGGCAATCATAGCCATCATAGGACCGATCATGTTTCTCGTGGCATTGAACGGGCTAGATTCCGTGGCTGATTTGCTCCTTTCCTCCGGCGCAATGAAATTCTTTGGATCCGGCAACGTGTATTTTCATTTAGTGCTTGACATACAATATGGAACCGGCACGTGGTATCTCAACATAGGTTTCTTTTTGGCTATCATTGGTGCAATTCTTGGTTTCGCGAGCATCAAGAGCAGTAAAAAATGAACTCGGACAACATGATATCCTTTTTTTTCAATTTCCTATATTTCCAGGGATACGGAGCGGCAGAGATATATATCCAGAAAGCGGTTTTCATCGTGGAGGAACAATGCAAACATGTCCCCGTTGCGGTACGGCAATTGAGGAGGGATCCATCGTCTGCGGAAAATGCCGCCTTGTTGTCCTGTACACGTGCGAATCGTGCAACGAGCCGATAACGATCACCATGAAACAGTGCTCGAATTGCCAGGCTGATAATCCGAATTATGACCCGATCTTCGATGATGCGAGAAAACCTGCGATCGATGATGAATTTGATGAGAAAAGCTCCGAAATTGCCAAGGAAATCGCGGAACTCAAATCAGCAATGGAACCAAAAGCAACAAACTCTAAAAAAGTACCATTCGTGGCTGAAAACACCGATAACCGTATCGGCTCAATCAGGACGATAGACGATGAATCACTTGATATCCAGAAAGAACCGGTCATCGACGAAGCCCACATGCTCATCCAAACCATGGCAATTTCCTCGGTAGACATGCAAGAAGAGCAAATGGCCACCAAGCCGGAGGAAGTCGCACTACACTGGGATTGCAGCGTGGTTGTCCATTCAAAAAACAAGCAAGAACCGGTGCACATCGGGCTGGGTAGCGACCCGTTCAAGGCCAGGGGAATTCCCGGCACCATCATTTTCACCCGTTCAACCGTTCTTTTTATCACTTATATTCCCAAGTTCACCACCATCAACGACATCTTCGCGTATTTTTCGTTCAACATCAATGCCTTGCAAGACTATGCCCTTGACGCGGATATCAGAAAAAATTACATGATTTTCAAGAGTTCCGGCTTGTTCAAGAAAAAGTTTCCCGGCGTTCTCTCGATCAATGTCAATTATTCATGGGCAAAAGATCAAGGCGACATCGAAAATCAGATGCTAGTATTGCGATCCATGATCGAGAGGATGAAACTTTATCCGTCGGAATCTCGATTACTCGGCGGGGATTACTTGTTCACGCAAGGAAAATCCCTGAAAGACTTCGAAATTCACGATATCCTTATCGAATTAAAAACTAACATGCCCGGTGTTTTTGATGTCATCACGCAACAATATCCATCGATAGGAAGGGCAGTGCCTTAGAACATTTTTTCTTCCATGGTCTTGATGTTTTCAGCCTTTTCAAGCACGTTGGTTATTTCCTCCGGCCTGAGCACGACCACGCCATCGATATCCGCCACGATGTAATCACCCGGCCGGATCAGGACACCGCCAACCATTATCGGCACGCTAACATGGGTACCGAGTTCGAAACCTGGCGTAAAAGTGGTAGCCCACTCCCCGGTGATGACACGAGGCGTGATGTACCGTGCCCATATCGGAAAATCCAGCTTGCGAATGTCTATGAGATCCCGAACGCCACCATCGATGATCACGCCGATGATGTTGGATTTCTTCGCGAAACGGGTGAAAATCTCGCCCCAAACGGCGCCGAACAATCCCGAAGCGTCGATCGCGAGGATGATCGATGATTTTTTCGCGCACTTGTCAAAAATTGATCGCACCGGGTCGAGAGATTTTTGCAAGATCTGGACGGTTTCGGCAATACCAGCGATGAGGTGCTCTTCATTTGTTCTTGATCGGATTTCATAATTGACGACGTCGGTGCCACCTTTCGCATCGGAAATTAGCGAGCTCCCCAGCAACCGTAATTTTTGAAGGATCATTGCCTGGTTCATGCACGATCACGACTTAGAGTGATTTCTCTCTCTGAGGGAGCTGAGGGCAGCTCTTTCTCGGAGCAATCTGGGGATTGCTCCCCAGCAATCGCAATTTTTGAAGAATCTTCGCCTGGTTCATGCACGATCAAGACTCACTTTGACCTAGATCTCTCTCAATATATGTGTATATTAAACACGTATTCTTGCTTTAATTTTAACGTTTCAACTGCGGATTTCAGTCTTTCATGGCTTTCATCCGTTATCAAGGTATCCAAAAAAGAAAATAAGATTTAGTGATAAATTTTACAAGAATCGACCTTCAATTAGTGCTTTATCTATTGAGAAATATAATACAGATCCTGGTAGATTGAACATACCTTTGGTGCCTTTGGCGGTACCTTTGGTGGTACCATTCCTATGTCTGGTGCCAGTCAATTGCAGATCTTTTTAATGGGGAACTCCAATTTAAACAAGAATTGATGAATTGATCGGAGAAAGGCTCCAACGAAGGTGAAATGAACGGCGCATTCACCTTGCAGGGGGCTCGTAACGGAACGAGTTCCGACCTTTTCGGTCTTGATCGCACATGACATACTACCTTCAACCAGGCATACCTCACGGCTGGGACGATCCACGGTTGCTGGAGAGCTTCCCTCACTATCGGAATCTCTTGGATGGCAAGACGGTCGCGTTCTACAAGATCGCCAAGACGATCACGGTCCCTGAACTTGATGGCGACCTGAGCATCGATGACTTGTTGCAAATGCACGCGGATGCTCGCGTTAAATTCAGGGATGAAGTTGCGAAAATGCAGACCCTGGAGGAGTTCGAGCAGGCCGCTGTCCCATCAGGCCCTTCGTTCCTTGACTTGAAAATCAAGCTGGCCAAGGAATATCTAAAATCCTGCAATTTTTGCGAGAATCAATGCGACGTGGACCGCACGCAGGGACAGTTAGGGGAATGTGGCGTGCCCGCGGAGGCTTGCGTCGCGTGGACCGACATCGGGATGGGAGAAGAATCGATTCTCGTGCCGTCGGGAGGATTATTCTTCTACGGGTGCACGCTCAAGTGTGTCTTCTGCCAAAACTTCAATTTCTCTCAAGAATAGCGCAAAAAAGAATTAGACAAGTCATGGTTCAATACCCCTGAGGAGGTAGGAGAGATCGTGGGGGATCTATGCGCCAAGAACGTGAAGAACATAAATCTAGTAGGCGGGGATCCGACGAGTGACTTGCACGTTATCTTGGAAGCGATGAAATACATCGATATGAACATCTGTTTCTTGTGGAATAGCAATTTCTACAACTCCGCCCCCGCGATCGATCTCCTGCTAGATGTGATGGACGTGAGGCTGCCGGATTGGAAGTTCGGCGACGATGCCTGCGCCGAAAGATACGCCAAGGTCTCGAACTACGTGGAAACTATGAAGCGGAATTTCCAAGCGGTCCACGAGGAACGAAAGGGCGAGATCATCATCCGCCACCTGGTCATGCCTGGGCACGTGGACTGTTGCTCGAAGCCCATCCTCGATTGGATCGCGAAACACCTCCCAAAAGCCGTCGTGAACATCATGGAGCAATATTTTCCGGCTTATCACGCACCAGATTATCCCGAGATAGATCGACGCCCTACCGCGGAAGAAATGAAGGAAGTGTGGGAATATGCGACAGACCTGGGCATTGTTTGGGAACCTGCAACGTATATCAGGGACGTTTGGTTCCCCTTTTGACATTTCATTTTATCTTGCAAACTCGCGAACCGTTATATCATTGCATTGGCGTGGCTTGTCACGCCGTTCCTTTCATAAGACAAGGCTTTAGGATGATGCTCGTTCTTGACACGAACGCCATTTTTGCTAATTCGAGGTAATTAAATATCATTATTAAGATTATTATAGCGGTGATAATCACGACCACGATCGAGATCATGTATTTGGCTCAGGTCATGGACCAAGCACGCTAATTACTTTATTTTCGTGAGCTCGCAAATCATATTGCCATAATATCATTGCCTGATTCATGCGAGATCACGGTTCAAAGCTTCAAGAAATACTCGTCCTTCAAGACATCGAGGGCGATGTTGACTTCCGCTTTCATGTTGTTGATCTTGGAGATCTTGTTGTTAAACGCGCTGAAATCGATCATGTTCTGGAATCGTGCGATAAGTACGAGGTCATATATACCCGACGTCTGGAATATGACGTTAACCTCGGGAAATTTTTCCAATTCTCCCTTGATTGAAGGAAGATGACCGCCATCAACCTTGATATACACCAGCGCGACGATCGTGAATCCGAGTTTTCCGTTGTCGAGAATCGGCACAAATCCTTTGAGGATGCCATCCTCCTTGAGTTTCTTCAATCTATTGTGCACAGTGCCAATGGAAATCCCGTGCAATTCCGAAATTTTCCGGAACGGGACACGTGCATCTTTCTGCAATTCACCGAGGATCTTCTTATCAAGATCATCCATGTTTCGGTAAATCCCCCAAGATCGATTTTGTCGACAACTTAGTCAAGTTCGTTCGATGGATATTTAATTTTTTTTTACAAATTTGGCCGCCTTATCGCGCTTTGATTATAAGGAGTGCCCTCGAGTTGCATGAACGCGATTGGATTTATTAATAAAATGAACAAGTTGCTATCCGAACTACAACCATGGCAATTTCGTCAAACGTCAATTTGATGTTGGTTCTTGCGTATGCGAAGAGCTAAAAAAGCACAGAACGCGACGATGGATGATATGACAAAAGCGGTTGCGAGATAAGATGCGGCATAGGTCGAGAACTGCGTTAAATATCCCGCGAGCAAAGGGCCAATAAAAGTGGCGATGCCGATGAATGACTCGAACATACCCATGAGCATGCCCCGCTTCTTGCTTGCCCCGCTATTCACGAGCAAGTTCATGGATTCTCCATAGATGATGCCAAACAAAAAGCCGGTCACCGAATACAATGCCATGAACGAGAAGACTTCGAACGCGTTGGTGAAAAAAGCCATCGCTACGAACGAGATCGCTAGAATCCCGCTCAGGATCAGGAGCTTGATTTCCTTGTGATTGCTGATTTTCATCCTGTTACTCGCATAAGCTTGGCAAGCGAGTCGTATGGCTTCCGTGAAGCCAACCAGCATTGCAACGCCTTCTGCCTTGTACAGGTTCGTGGTGGTCGTTGATAATGCATTCTGGCTAAAAGCATAAACGAATATGAGAGCTAACGCGAGCATGGCAACGATCACGGGCGCATTCGCGTGCGGCGCGTGATTCTTGCCGGCATCAGGGCCGATCGCTTCTGTCACCACGGGTGCATTGCTGGCCTGATTTTGCGGAACGTTGAACTTCTTGAACGCCTGGAACAAGTTGAATCCTTGGCTGAACACGGGAAGGATGAGCACCAGGTCTATCAAGCGCAGGTCGATTACCGTGATGCACGAGAGGAGCACTTGGCCGATCAGGGAACCGGAAACCCACCCCGTGTTGTAGATGGTAATTCCCGATCTCGATATTCTCTCGAAATCCTCCTTGTCCGAGCAGCAGCTTAAGGCAACATCTGAGACGCTAGCTTGAAGTATTGGCCAAAAGAAACCATTCGCCAATCCTTCGAACATGCGCAGGACGATGATGAACCAGATGAGCCACGTGTCTCGATTGACATGGACGAGGATCACGACCAGCACATAGAAGAACGCGATCGTGAAATTGCCCGCGGTTCCTATTTTCAGCGCATTTTTTCGCCCGATGCGATCGCTGATGCGGCCGCAGATGGTGGGAGAAAAAATGTACGTGAGCGCGATGGCAGATGCCGAGAGACCCGAGTAGAAATTGGAATTTGTCCAGTAAAAAAGGATGAAGAGTTGCGCGCCGGTGCCAATGAGCCCGCCACTGATCGTGCGGAATAACCCGAGCGACGCGATGGTGCGAAAATCGTTCTTGGGCTCTGGCATTGGATCACGGCACGTCACGTGTGAAGAGAGACACCGTGATTTTAATTGGTGTCAAGAGTCTCGAGTGATCCCGTTCTCTTATCAATAACCAGGATTTTCAATTTGACCGCCGTTTGAATAACGCCTAAGGCTCTTTGAGGATTTGTAGGCACCTTCATCTTTTCTATCACGAGAACGTGATCGCACGTCTGAATTTGTAATATAGATATAAAAATTCAAAAGAAAATTCTTACGAGACAACTCATCAAAAGATAGAAATCTTGGTGAATCAAGCTTGCATCAATTTTTCGAGGCACGTTACCATGAGTAAAGACATTACATCATCAGATAGACGAAACGATGCGTTGAACAAGCGCACCTTCTACAAGGCATTTTACGTTGCCATGGTCATCACGGCATTGGGAATGGTGGGTATCATGGGCGGGATCACGATTCTAAACGTCACTCAGCCGAAATATTCGATAGCCACTTATCACTTTAACGTTCAATATCGTGCTGGCGACGCCGAAGCAATGATAGAAGTCGTGAACAATTCGCTCTTGCCGATTCTATACATGTACGATCGGCATCCGACGTGGAGAGCAAACATCGAATTCCAAGCCATGATGATTGAAGAACTAGCTTTAGTAGATAATCTCACCACGAGTAATACCTCATTGAAGGAATATGGTGACAAGAAACCATACGGCAGCGGGATGCAGTTGCTGCAGACCCTGGTGAATCGTGGCGAAATCGAGCTCATCATCTTGCAATACAGCGATGCGTTATGCGTCGCGTACCCGTACCTGGCGTGGTACATGAGCATCAATTACACCCAGCAAGTTCTTCAAAAATACCACATCCACCACGTGTGCAGGGCAGTCCAATTGCAAGAGGGACAATTCTTGTTCGGTCTCTCACGAGTCATGGCAGATTACAAGTATGCGAATGGCACCCCGATTTATGACACGATGCTGGTCATGACCGATGTCTTGAATTATTATCACGTGCAGACGCAGGCACCTATTTACACGTGGAAAGTCCAGACATCAACGGGAGCGAGCTGGAACTCGACGAGTAATTTCTACGTCGTGCCGTATTGGATCTTGCCATCCGAAGAGGGCACCGCGTTTACATGGAGCATCTGGTGCCAGGATGGCGAAAACGTCGATACCAGTTTCGAGTCGACATATGTGGCCGAGAACTTTGCATATAGCGATGTCAAGTTGAAGAATCACGAGGCGCAAATCGAAGCCATGGAACAGGAAGGAAACACGTTCATGACCATCTCGGAGTGGGAGAACTTGCTGTTGTCACCGTCAAAACCACTAGGCTCCCCGATGCCGCTCGATTCATTCGTCACCGAGACGAATTGGCAAGCATTCAGTTACCGGGGCGCGTTCCGGTGGATGGGTAAAAATGGTGTTGGCAATAATGATGACGGGCAGATCATCGCCCATTGTTATCGTGCCTACCAGGAACTCCAAGCCGTGGATATCTTGCTCAATTACTCGTATTTCGGAATTCATAACCTGACGAGAAGCCAATACGAAAATTGTTCTTCCATACTTGCGAACGCATGGGCCTGCCTTGCCGCAGGCATGGGCACGGACACGACCGGGTTAGATCCAGGTTTCCAAGAAAGCAACTACGGGTTTGTCGAGTCAGGGTATGCGTTGGGCAACGCGACGCGGGTCAAGAATTACATACAATCCTTGAACCCAACGCTAAAAAGCACGTTCCAGGTCGTGCCGTTCAATTTTGACCCTCTCGTGCAATGGGACCACGCGAACCAGAACACGACAGACTGGAGCAGCACGATCGTCACGAATGCTTCGAAGTTCATCAATTTCACCCGTGTGGGAGCAGCAAGCCTTGCTGACTTGGCGCCCGTTTCGTTGACGCTCATGAACACCCGCAATGTTAACATCTCGAAATACCAGGTAGAAACCAAGAATGCCCTGTCAATCGGCAATCAATCATATTACAGCGTGTCCTTGAACTTCGTACGGGACAATGAATCGACCAACGCATCCCTCAACCAGCCTGATTGGCAGTACATCAAGTTCAACGGGGATTTCTCGAACATCAGCTATTCCCCGACCATGTACGAGAACGAGACGGTCATGCTCGAGCGCAACAATTATTATCCCGATGCGCAGGATCCTTATGGTGATTGGTCTGGCGGGCCAAAGGAAACACTCACCGATAATTTCGAGATTTACTTGCCGCTGTCCAACGGGATGGTGTACTCGGAAAATGAGCATTTCGCAATCGTTAAGAACAACACTGCTGACCACATCGCTGGAAAGTGGAACACCAATGACTTGCGGTTCATGCAGACCGACACGAATAACGACACGGCTCCGGTCCAGTTCTTCGTGCTGACCAACGTGACCCGCACGCAGGCACTCGCGTTTGCCAATCTGGTGAACACGTGGAAACAAGTGACCATAACGCAAGGTGACTTGAAATGACCGAAAACGTTGCGCGTATCGACGACGATGTGGCCAAGATCGAAGCAGATAGCCACCGCTACATTGGAAATGGCATTGCATGGTCGGGCTTGCTTTACATCGCGCTGGGCTTGTTCATGATCGTCGTCGGCAACATCTGGGATACCTTACCGCTCAACACGCCTGGCGTGTTCCAGTTGCTCGGATACTACGCCCAAGGCGCTTACATCAAGTACATGAGCATCGCATTTTTTGGCATCGGGGGCCTGGTCATCGCCTCGGGATTGCTGTACAAGAATCGAACAGGGTCGAAACCCGTGATCAAGCTCTCGAGGATAACTGCGATCGTTCAGCAGCCGTGGATTGCCATAGCATTGCTTGTTATCGGTGGCATCTGGCTGTATATCATAAATGATTCAAGCGGCGCCGGGCATTTTGCGAGCACGTTCGCGAAACTTGCCGGATATGATCTCTCCAACCAAGGCCAGCGGGATCAATACATATGGATGATGGAGCAATATCCCATCATGCCGTTCCTCATGTTCGGGGTGCTCTCGCTTTGCATCTATCCGATGACCATGTACACCAGCGCTGTCCTGTTACAAGATACCGGCTTGACCATGAACAAGAAAAAATCCATGCCGCAAGAACAACGCTTCCGCATGTACACCGTGAAGGGATTGTTCGTTGGCGGAATCTTTTGCTGCATCATTGGTGTCGCGGTGTGGGGTATTGGCTACGTGCGTGCTATCGGGCTCGATCTCACGTACTTTCTCCTTCCCATGTATACCTACGACTTGTGGATGAATTTATATTACATCTTCCCGATCGTCTTTGGCGTAGCTTGCATGATCACGAGCTTCGTGTATTACTTTGCACCGCGATCAACCGTGGCGCGCGTCCTGGCATGGTATTGTGGGTTGGTGCTGCTGCTCGTCCCGTTCTGCTGGTTCTTCACCATCACGCTGGTGATGAACTTGTGGCATACTGGAAAAGAAATCGAGCCGAAGAAATCGAGGAGGAGCTTTTTTTATGGCTTCGCCATTGCAATATTCTCGATTCTCATCCCGTTGTTCATATTCTGGATGCTCGGGCTGAACTTGCTCAATCCGGGGGCTTTTTCTTTCACGATCAACTGGAGCAATCTCACGCAACAAGCTGGTGGCCTCGTGTGGACGTTCACTCTAATTCTCGTCCTGTTCTATGTGGTCGCGGCCTTGTACATGATCATCGAAGCACGATCATCAACAGTCGCTGCCCAGAAGAGTTTCATGCGCGGGTTGGCCTTCTTGTTCACGTTCCTTGCATTGATGGAACTGGTTGTCGTGTTATATTCTGTATTATACCACCCCCCGTATGGATTTGCCTTGATACCTAACACGATAGGCTCGACCGCCGGAAGCGGCAATGGCGTTCGCGGGGATCTTGGCCTTGCTATCGAGTTCGCGGGCATTTCCGTGATCTACATCACCTTCTGCATCGAGAAATACATCAAGAATAGCAAGAGCTACATTCTCACGAAGATCATCTTGATCTTGGCGATTGCAGGATCGTTGGCATTCTTCTTTTCTTACGTGCCAGACATCAGCAATGCAAAATGGTATAAGACCGGCGGCTATGCATTCCTGGCATTCCCCGTGATCGGCATGGTGTTCGGGATGCTGCTGATTCTCGTCACCTACGGGCAACTCGCGAAACAAACAAGCGGCGATATTAGGAAAAATTCAATCACGATCATGGTAGGATTTCTCATCACGATCGCCGCGGTCATCTTGCACACGCTTCGGGGCAATCTTCCCTTGTTCCCGTTTAACTGGCTCGTGTTCATCGTGCTTAACATCGTCGGGATCGTGATCTTGATGCAAGGTATCTTGAAATCGTCATATTAACTTTTTTTTCCCTAACTTTCTTGTAATATGCTAAAATCAAGGCGTAAATTGACCTTTAGAAACGAGCGTAGCAAGCCGAGAAAATGCCGCCGCGCCCGTGCGGAGTATTACATGACAGCCGTGTTTTGCTCGATCACGCCCGGGCAGCCGGTGCAAGCTCCATCCTTGTACCGGGTGCATTCTCCGACATCCTTGTCGAAATATCGAACGGGGAAGAATTTCGGCATGAAAAACGTGGTTGACACGACGACGACCGCGTCGCGGACACCTGACGCGGTGCGGGGCGACGACCCGTTGATGAATTCCTCCAGCTTTTCAATGTTGTCACCGAGAATGCCGAATACCAGGTTATATTTTCCTATGGATCTGAATGAAAAAACGATGCGAGGGCAATCCTTGTAATCACCAACGATCTTGGATGCATCAGCAGCTGTCGCTGTTTCGATCAGCAAGATACCGAGCACCGCATTAAACTTCTTTAAATTGACATTAGCTTGTATGGCGATGGTTTCGTTATCGATCAATTTCGTTATGCGATTTTTGACCCCGACGTGAGAATACCCTTGCTTATCCTTCACCGCGAGTTTCTCGCCAATATCAACCAGTTTCATGCGACCATCCTTGCTAAGAAGGCTGATGATCTGCTTGTCGATTGGATCGATGTCCGAGATAGTTCCCCGTTCCATGACCCGCATCGCGAGTTGCTCGTTTAATTCTGTCAAGGCTTTTACCCGGGCATCGAGCAGCTGTTTCTTGAACTCCTCGCGGTTTTCGATGATGACTTTCAGGCGATTGCCGATATCGTTCACGAGGTAATGCTCGAATTCAAGGTATTCTGCGTCTTGCAAATAATACACGTCCAGCTGGAGTGGCTTTTCCGCGACGATGGCCGTCGTGGAAAGTCGCCATTGCGTCTCGCGGAAGTTGTCGGTCTTATAGACCTTGCCATCGTAGGCGATGCTTACGGCCGTGATCTCGGGATATTGAAACGCGGGAGGAATGAGACCCGTGACGACTTCCGTGATCAAGTCGTCCACGGAGATGTCGCGGTCCTCCGCCACCTTAGAAATGCCGTACAAGCACTTGAGTTCCTTTATGCGTTCGCGAAGATCATGCTCGGACTTCGCCAATTTATCGATAGTCTTTTGTTGGTTTTCCTTTCCACCGTTCTTTTGACTCATCTTAAACCATCCGAGATCATGTTCGCTAGATTACTGGCATCTAAATAGCTATTACGAGACCCATTTTTCAGAATGATCCAAACATTGTTCATGAAAGATTCGAATAAGTGCAGATTTGTTCATTTTCTTTAAATAAACATCCTCATTTTTTTTAATACCCCGTTTGTTACAGAATTGGAACCATTGTTCTTGGGGTAAAAACCTTGTATGGTCTGTAGGTGGATGGCATTTTCTCGTCAATGACAAGCGTCGAGACCGTGTCTTGAAGTTTTCCCGTGCGATACAATGATTCGAGGAATTGTCGATATTCCGCGATGCTGCCCGTCCGCACGACTGCTAGGATACCGTATTCCTCGCCCGTGCGATAAAGTTCGACGATTTCATCCTTCATCGCGAGATCGGCAGCCGCGAGGTCATTGTATGCGGATAATTGTTTCGGTAAAATTTGTAAATAAAATTTAACGCTGTAGTCTGTCGCGAGAATGAGAGCAGGAGCAATCTTGATCGTGAAGGTGTCGATGATGCCAGACTCCATCATGGTTGTCACGCGCTTGTGCACTTGGGGATATGACAGTTCTTGCCCGCGATCCGTGGACTTTGTGGATAACCATCCATACGAGAAGCGTTCGGGCATGGTGTCCATTGCATCCAAGATGAACTCGTCGATAACGTCGAGAATCGGAGGCGTATCGCCCCGATCCAAATCCAAGACATTTTCTCCCGAGAGAATTTTCCCGCCGTCCTTGAACGTTTTTAACACGTTGATGATCTTGTAATGCTGGAATCGAGTTCCCGTGATGATCTCATCAATTTTCTCGAGAATTTCGGCGAATTGCTGGTCGTTGCGCGCGGATACCTTGACCATGAGCGAGTTTTGCCCGATGATGCCGTCAATCGCCCGAACACGAGAAATATCGTTGAGTCTTGAGACGATTTCAGGCTCCTCGGGATTAGTTTTGATTTCCAGAAAAAACGTGCGAAATTGGTGGATGTTGGGATTTTCGATGATGGAATAGACGATGTTCCGTCCGGTTTCGAGCTTTTCAAGATATTTCGCGATGTTCTGCCTGGATGCGTTGAAGCCAAGGTCCTTGAGCTTCGATGCTAAGCCATCCTGCGACACCATTGCATCATCGTAGAGCAGATTGAGGATGCATCGAGCCTTGTCGTCTTGCATGTTAACCAGTTGTTAATGATAATTGTTTAATACCCGATTAGTAAGCGTGAAAATGCAGAACTGTTACATGTTTTGTAAATATGGTAACATCTTTTAAAAATTCATGGCTTATTACCTTGAACATGTAATGCATTGTGTGATCGCATCCTTGAAGCCCCCTTTATTTGCGAATTATGGTCGACCATGACATCTGATCTTTGGCGATTTGTGGGAACGTGAAAGCTTGAGATGATGCCTATCGATGCCTCGAAATTTTTACTGCGATCCGTGATGGGGATACTGATGCCTTGGAATTGGTTGTGAAGGATTATCAAGAAGTTAACAACCACGCTCGAGATAGTGTTATCCTTTTTCATTAAATGATGACATGTTCACTGCGTTTCATTGCATTTTTGCTCGAACATGTAAACTTAAAAACGGCACGTGCATTTTGGTTGCAAAACCAATTGATAAAAATTGAGTTTTTCTATAATTATTCAAAAATTGAGATCTAACGAGTGAACAAACATGGACGCAGAAGAAGGTTCGTACAAGGTCGCTGACATGTCGTTGGCGGAAAAAGGCGAGGAATCGATCTACGTGGCAGCCCGCAAGATGCCTGTTACGTGCAAGATTCTCCGGGAGCGGTTCGCTGAAGAAAAACCGCTGGAAGGGCTCAAGATCGCGGGTTGCTTGCACGTCACCAAGGAAACGGCCAATCTTGCCTTGACCCTCAAGGAAGGCGGGGCGGAAGTCGCGCTTTGTGGCTCCAACCCGCTCTCGACGCAAGACGACGTGGCCGCCGCGCTCGTGAATCACGGCATCAAAGTGTTCGCGTGGCATGGTAACACGTCTGAAGAATTCTACTGGTGCATTCGCGAGTGCTTGAATCTCCAGCCCAATGTCCTCATCGACGATGGCGCCGATCTTATCGTGACTTGCCACAAGGAGTACCCCGATCTCATCACGGGTGGAACCATCAAGGCATGCCAGGAAGAAACCACGACTGGCGTCAAGCGGTTCAGGGCCATGGCCGAAGCAGGCGAGCTCAAGGTGCCCTTGTTCCCGGTCAACGATGCCCGATGCAAGAACGAGTTTGATAACGAGCTAGGCACGGGCCAAGGTGTCTTGTCGGCCATACAGGGCATGCACATCCTCATGGCGGGCAAAACAGTCGTGGTTGCCGGCTATGGTCATTGCGGCAGCGGCATGGCTCTCCGTGCTCGTGGACTCGGCGCGCAGGTGCTCGTGACCGAGATCGACCCCATCCAGGCATTGAAAGCCGTGTTTGCGGGCTTCAGGGTCGTTCCCATGGACGATGCATGCAAGGAAGCAGACGTCATCTTCACGGTCACTGGCTGCAAGGATGTTGTTACTGAGCAGCACTTTGGTCAACTCAAGGACGGCTGCATCCTCGGCAATCTCGGGCATTTCGACGTGGAAGTTGCCACGAAAAAGTTGTACGACGCGTGCGTGGAAAAGAAGCCCATCCGCAAGGATGTCGAGGAAATCACGCTCGACAATGGCAAGAAGATTTACCTGCTTGCCCAAGGGCGCTTGGCCAACCTGGTTCTCACCGAGGGGCATCCGTCCGAGGTCATGGACATGAGCTTCGGCTTGCAATGCCTCGTCTCGGAGTACATCGCCAAGAATGCCGATGATCTCAAGCCTGGCATGATCGAGGTGCCGAAGGACATCGATGACAAGGTTGGCCGCTTAAAGCTTGATGCGTTGGGCATCAAGATCGATGTGCTCACCGATGAGCAATACAGCTACATCCACGGCTACGAACAAGGCACGTGAATACTTTCCATTCTATATTTTTTTATTTAATTGATTAAAAATTAGACATTAATACAAGAAAAAGTGAAAAAACGCGAGAAACGAGATATACCACAGGACTTTAGCCACTCGTCGCGATGAGCGTCTTCGTGTCCTTCACGTCGGGATGTTTCCGAACGCTGACAACGAAGTCCGTGAGGTCATGTAGCGTGTCCGTTTCGCAACGAGCAATAACGTCCCATTCACCATAAATGATGAATGCTTCCGTCACGTAATCCGATTCTTTGACGATTCGCAATATCTCATCGGGACCTGAAGTCGATGTCTCGATCAAGATAAAACTGACAATTTTACCCATGTCTTTGCACCAAGTTTTGATGTATATAATGCAACGAAATACGTTGGTACATGTTTGTTTTTCCATAATAAATCCTCTCTGCTTCAATGACTTATCATGCCAAGGCAATACCCCGATGAAGATGTTGATCTCGATGCCTGGGATGTGCAAGGTGATCGCCCCGAGGACCTGTTCGAGACCCCGGGCGAGTATTGGACGCCAGAGGCCATCGAACGGTTGCTCAAGGCCAAGGGACAAGCAAGAATCCAGCATGACCTGGCAGCAAAAACGCTTACCAACCTTTCTGGTCAATTCCCTGGCATCCTCGAGATCGAGGGAAGTAGTCCCGTGGCTCTCGATATCGGTTGTGGCCTTGGATTCGCTTCCGACATGCTCGTGAACGCGGGATACACGGCAATCGGTATCGACATCCTCGTTTACATGACTCTCCTGTCATCAAGCCGCGCCCCGGTGAAATACAACGCGAGCCGGGGGCGATATCATCGCGTGGTCGCTTCGGCGACGTGCATGCCGTTTAGGGCGGTCATGATCGACCTCGCGATCTCCACGTCGGCATTGCAGTGGCTTGGCAAGACGGATCAAGAGGTCGCGTTTGCGGCAAGCATTGCTCGAGTTATCACGACCGGCGGGGCAATCGCATTCCAATATTATCCTCGATCGAGCCAGGATTTGATACAGCTTGGTGCCACCATCAAACAAGCGGGTTTCGAGGGGGGTGTTCTTGTTGAAAACGTGAAGAACCCGAGGAAACGGAAGAATTACTTGTTAGCGCGGAAGGCATGATTATTACCATGGGAATCTCCCCATGCGCCGAGGTATCAATAGAATTAAATAATTATGCGCCTTGTTTAATAATAAAGCATATGTAGTGTTTAACTATGAGCGTTACGAGAAAAGATGCCAATCAATTGAAGAAGGGTAATTACCTCTTGGTGGATGGAGAAGTCTGCCGGGTCACCTCAGAGCCTCAACATTCCAAGTCGGGAAAACACGGCCACGCCAAGATGCGCTTTGATGCGGAAAATATTTACACGGGGAAGAAATCAAGCGTCGTGATGCCTGCCGGTGAATCCGTCGATGTACCGAACATTGAAAAACGCACGGGACAAGTTATTTCCAAGTCCGCGGATTCAGTCACGGTCATGGACTCCGAAAATTTCACCAACTTCGAGGTCGAATTGCCGAATGACGAGGAAATGAAAAACCAGCTCGCAGCAGACCAAACCGTGGAATACTGGTTGGTCATGGATAAAAAAGTAATTGTTAAAATCATGTCTTGATCGTCGAGATCATGCCATTTTTTTGATTTTTCTGATTTCTGCCTTGAATTTACGATGTTCAAGATTACCTCGGCACATTTTCACCGTCAAGGGAATATGCCTCAACTGGCACGGGAGAATCTTGGAAATGCGTTGGATTTCTCGTTAAAATCTTGGTTACTTTATAGAGTTCAGCTGTCGCGGCGATGATTGCATCTGCTTGATCTATCATCCACCCCTTTGCCTGCATAGAACCTCTAAACACGCCGGCTTTTCGAAGTAACCGCTCCGTGATTTCAAAAATCTCGTATTGTGTCAGGATTTTTTCATACCCATCTTTCAACTTTTCGAAATATTCTACACCCTTTTGTTCAAGCGTGTGACCAAGTCCTGCATAAATTTCTTCAATAGTGATGGCAGAAATACCGAAAGCTTCAGCACTATTTTTTTCGATTGCCACCTTGACACCTTCTTTCATTCGCCCGATGTCGATGATAACGGTTGAATCTACGAGTATCATGAAAATACCTACCATTCTTGTTCGATTTTTTCGCTACCTTTCATGGATGCAGATTTTTTCAAATTTTCCATTCCTTTTTCGAAATCATCAAGAATTTCGGTAGGAATATTCTCTAAAATACCGAAAAATCGGAGGGGATCTTTTTTTCTTTCCATCACGAGGCGTCTAATGATATCTGAAAAACTTTCATCATCATTCTTGAGTTTAACCAGCTCATCGTAGAGTTCTTCCGTGATCGAAATGTTCTTTGATGTCATCCTTAGATCAATATGCATGTACTCATGCATGGATTTTATCTTTTTGGCTTTTAATAAGTCCCGAGAATTCACCATGCATTTTCAACTTAAATTTTGTAAAATACTCTAGTTCCAGCTTGATCGCTCTTGATTTGCAAGAATACATTTAAATCAAACGGTTTTTCACTCGATCCATCTTTTGAATAAAATCTAGTGTTGATCCTGGCAATAGATGTAAATTCATGCAAATTATTTTCAGACCTTCGGTTCATCTTGACTTGTTCGGGTTCGTTGAATCGGGTTTGCGAGGTTTAAAACGTTTAAAACCTATGAAACGAAGCTATTCTTAACTAGCTCGGTGGGGAACATCACACATGACCGAAACGCCACGCCATGGCATCTCCGTTGCCTATCACAGCAAGGCAATGGCCCTTGATTCCTTGTCGATCGATGTCAACGAGGAAATCGTTGCCACGAGCGACGAAAATCGCTCGAAATTCATTGAATTGCAATCCAAAGCCTTGTCAGAAATCGACGATGCCTTGAAACGATATGCCCACGTGGGTTTGAACCGTGCCACGTTTGCCTTGCATGAAAAACAGCAGCTCGTGAATTTCGATGGATCAACACCGTCCGTAAAAATCATGTTCTTCCCCTTGCACGTGCAAGAAGACGCGTTCACGTGCATGCTGTGCATGAAGGATGCCCCGCAACTGGATTTTCGGAAAATGTTCCCGTTTTTCGAGAAGTCTCAAGGGTTGCTCGACGAGATTCGAAAGGTAACGCTCGTTCGCGGGGTCAACTATGACCAGCAAGCCCTGATATTGCAGCGGTATGCGAACCGATTCTTGCAACATGCGGAAAATGACATCGCCGAATCTCAATGGAGCATGGAGCCGGCAGCCATGGAATCAGAGGCGGTTCAAGGGGATACCGACAAGAAATCCACCATCAAGGAACGGCCGGATTACGTGAAACTCGCCACGCTGAAATGCCACTGGAACGTCGACTTTTTTTCCAGCGAGATCGCTATCTTGCAAGATGATGTGTCGCAAGAGCTCGAGACACTCGAAACGATCGATGACGAGTACAGGGTCGAATTCGAGAAGATATGCATTCCCATCCCGCTAGTGACGCGGTTGGGCGATATCGTGGTTGGCAAGTTCAAAGCGCTCTGGGCCGGGCTTGCTCCCTCGTTTGTCCCGGGATGGAAACAAGACCTCGTGCAAGGCATCGCGAGGCACGTCATGGACGAGATCGACCTTGGAAAATATTCCTGCCAAACAAGCATCGACACCATGAAAAACGAGATCCAAGAGAAGTTCGAAGGTTATATGCAGGGTTTCGATGAATATGTCACCGGCTTGGAGTCCAAGTTCAAGGGCCTTGAAAACCAGTCCATCGATTACACGATCTTCAATGCGATGCTCGATGGGTATAAGGATGCAGTCGGATCGCCACCAAATATCGATATCATGGCCGATGCCATTAAAGCAGCACGAGGTGCAATCCTGGCAACGAGCATTGCGCCGAACATGGAAACGGACGCTCTCATTGCGGAAATGACCATGGACCACGTCAAGAATTGCCTCGTGGGTTTCAAGGATGGCATGACTCGATTCACGCTGGAACGCGTGCAGCAAGCCATCGTGATGAGGATTTCGCGACACGTCGAAGAACAGCTCGAAAAAGCTCTGGTCCAGGCAGAAACGGGCATCGTGCAGGTGGTGAATGCAGCCCTGGTGAAAAAAATCGCCCGTGAATTTGCGAGTAACCAGGCCAAGCGGCTCGCAACGCAAGATGTCCAGGAAAGCGAGGCGATCCTCGAACCGTCCATGATCCTCGAGGCGTACAAGACGACCGCCCGCTCGGTCATTGCGGGATTCAAGATCGACACGGACGGCCTCTTGCAATTCGCGAACGAGATGCTTGACGAGACGATCCGTGACATCATCGCCCCGCACGTGCAAAAATTCCTGGCGCTCAAGCGTGATGTCTCGTTCTTGAAAGAATTTGTCTTGAAAGGGGACGTGTTAAACAATTACCTCGACCAGCATTCCGAGCATTTCTACGATCCGAAGAGTTTCTCGAAGGGTCTCTCCGATTTCGTTTCAGAAGACTTGTCCCAATTGCCAGTGGAGTGGGGATCGCTCCTTGTCAACTGGTTCACGGCCTTCACCAACGTGTTCCAGCTGCAGCACACGCAAAAGGCCATGACGCGGCCAGAAATCGTGCAAAAATTCTTTGATTTCATCAAGATCGTCGCCGATGAACAAACCAATTTCGATAACACGTTCGCTATACTTTCCAGCTACGCGGGCTCGCTCACGGATTCCAAGGAAAAAAATGCATTGCTCGAGTTCTTGAAATGCTTCGAGCAAAGCCAGGAAGTGCCTGAAAAATTTCTCCCCCATTTCGAGAATCGCATTGTGAAAGCCATCGATGCCATCGATCCATCGGAACTCGAGATCCCGCTCGATCACGAATCGATTTCCAGCGAGATCATCAAGGGCATGGCGACCGACACGTCTTACCTGGTCCCGGGCACTATCCTCGTGCCCTCGGAAATCGTGCTCCAGCTGGACAAGGATGCAAAGGTGGAATTCAAGCTCCAATTCAATGCCGGGGCGGATGGACTGGAGATCTCGATCCTCACCAATTGGATGCGCTTGATGGAGGCATATTGAAATGGTAAATGAAGAAACCGCCACCATTCAGGATAGCACTACAGGGATCCAAGGCTTGACGCAGGCGCTGGTGAACTTGTTCCGGGACGATGAAAAAAAGGACATCATATTCACGATCGTCGGGGATGACGAAAAAACCCTCGACAATCTCATCAAGGCCGCTGCCGCGTATCTCATCATTTACCAATACGAGCTAGAATATCCTGGTGAAACGCCGGTTGAAAAATCTGATAACTTGTATCAAGAATTGAAATCATTGTTCGGTGACACGATCGGCGATTCGATCAAGATCCAGGAAAAATCGATGGGCTTTTTCACTAGCTTGTTCGAGTTACAGTTGAAAACACCGGCCATCAAGGTCAATGAGAAGCGGAAAGCCATACTCTCGGATCTGGAAGGCGATCTCATCGAGATCTTGCGGACATTCCCCGAATATTACTTCTTCGATTTTATCGAGGGTTTGATGGAGATCGCCAGCCTTTCCCGGAAAATAGCAAGACGCGAGGGAAAGGCTGCAACGGAAGGATTGAAGGAAATTTTCAGCTTCAACTTGTTCCGCAAGACAGTCATCGAATTCCTGCGCATTCGCAGGTTGAAGGATCTCGAGCTCCTCTACCAGCCCATAAAAAAGCTCGCGCAAACTGTGCATGACCAGAACATTGAAGGTTTCCCAATTTCTCGGCGCGGCATGGATGCTTTTTACAATGCAAATCAATTCAAGAACGAAGTATTGGCCATCTTCAAAGAAGCGAATGCAGAAGGACAGAGTCTTGACGAGATATTTCAAAAGATTCACGCGCAAATCCAGGAACAGCTACGAAAGGCCGCAGAACTCTCGTCGAATGATCTGATTTATTACCTCCAAAACCTGCTCGGCACGAGCTTCACGAAAGTCGTGGATTTGCTCAAGTCTTACGGCATCCAGGATCTCACGCTCGTCGGCACGGCGCTAACCACGGATTACACGAAACTCGAATATCAATTCTGCGAAAAAGGCATCGAAAAAACTGATATTGACAAGGTTCTCAAGTATGACGGGAACATCACCGGGTTCGTGGAAGTCTCGCTCGACGATTACAAGCGTTCCCGGAAGGATCAAGGCTTTTCAGATGAAGACTTCGCGGGTATCACGATCCAGTCCATTATCCAGGATCATCTCTCGGACGTCGCTAACCCGGCCTTGGGCTTCCTCTCGTCGGACCTGAACTTGACCGAGCAGGAACTCGTGGATTTGCTCCTGCTCGAGGTCAACATCAAAGAGATCGTGCGAAGCGAGAACTTGCGATCCATGAACCACCTTGTCATGGTCTTGAAACTGCAGAAATTCATCGACAGCATCACGGAGGAAATCTTCATCTCCATGCTCGCCAAGCTCACGAGACAGGTCGCCCGGATCGTCGAATTCTTCTTGTCATTGGGCAAGATCAAGAAAGACATGTTTCAAACCATTGCAGACGTGGTAAAATCCGAGCAAGTGCAACCTCGACACCAGCTGAGAATGCAAAACGAGCACACCGGGGTGATCATGCAATTGCAGGATAACGTCTCATACCTTCTCAACAAGAACGATCCTTTTGACGTGAACGCTTTCATCCACGGCAAGCTGTGCGAGCTCACCTACGACGATGCCTTGAAAGATCTCAAGGAAGGAAACAGCCCGCTCTATTTCGGCATCGTGGATCATCCCATCGTGCTCGACGATCTAGATATCGTTTCGCACGTGTCCGCGCTGGATTTGTATTTCAGGTGCCGAGCGCGGAAATCCGTATGACGATTTCTTCTCGCATGAAACGAAACTCTTAGTAAAAATTATCTACATTGCGAAAGAATCGCATGATTAAGCCGATAATCCCGCCATCAAAATTTTATTTTATAAGATAAGTGCAGATTATTTAGATCGATTTTATGTAAAATAGCTTGAGTAGAAACAAAGAAGTCTCAAGCAGTAAAACAAGAAAAGGCAATGCCCAAAATGGAGCGTGATGTCACGTCTTCAGAAGAAGATGGCAATCTTCAACAATTAACACTTGAACTGAATTCTCTTAAACATTCGGTGAATCAGATACAAAAAGATGTAAATGAACTCAAAAATACGCTTGTAAATCTGAGCAGTACTCAAGACAAAGTGATAGAGTTAAAAGAAATTCCGATTGAGGATGCGTAAGCGCAGATATTATCCTATCTTGAAACACACGAGTATTCATGGACAGGGGAAATTGCAGAGGCGTTGGGTATAGATTACTTGGTAGTAAATAAAGCACTGCACGAATTGAAAGAAGAAGGAGTCCTCGATACAAGGTCGGATTGAATGTCAGACAGAACATCGGATATCCGCGCAGGAGATTTTATTTGCTTCAAAAAATTGTTAGTTTCTTGCCGAAAAATGGGTAAACCGGTAATAATTCACCGATCTGGAATGGATAAAGGAACTAGAACCACGCATCGTGATGGAGAATGCATATTTAAGGAATGCTGGTTTTTCAAGGCGCATTAAAGGATGCGTTCAGCGCTGCATTAAACTTGTTCTTTAAGTCGTGTTCATGAATAGGGCGAATCGCGGCGGATCAAAAAATTTAGTAAGACCCAGATAACACCCGCCTTCACAACCAACAAACACAACATTGCAACTCGAATGTTTGCACGGAAAGATTTCATTCCAAGCATCAAGCACGCTGTATTACGCTCGTATTACGGTTGTATTACGGAAAATTAATTGTATTACGATGTGTATTACGGAATCTTTTTGTATTACGTTGCGTATTACGGATGTTAGATGGATATGGAGCAGATTATATCCAAGATGGAAGATAAACACAGGGACATACTAGTATCATTCAGGCTAAAATCAGACCAAGAACGGGACTTGTTGCAAGCCAAGGCAGATCGATTGAACTTGAAGGTTAGCGAATTTTTGCGGCAGTGCATTAACGGACAAGAAATCAAGGAAAATACCGATCAACGAGGATTGATCTCGAGCTTGATTGAAGATATGGGGTTTATGTTAAAGTTTTTCCAGAAGAATTATGAAGATTTGAAGATTGATACTGCAGAGGCGGAAAGATTCAAGAAAATCTTGCAAAAACTCAAGGAGATGCGGGAAAAATGAGCCTGGATGACATCGACATCGATTCATGGGGAAAGAAAAAGGAAAAAGTTGAACTTACGAAGGACCAAAAACCCCGGGAACCTAAGGACAAGACCTCGAAACCACCTCGACCCAAGACGCCGGTTCCCGAAAAGCAAGCCAAGACCCCGTGGGCACCCAAGCCAAGAAAATCCGTGATCCTGGATGACGTGCCCATCGACGCGTTGCGCGGCTTGTATTACTTGGTAATAGAACGAGCTGACAAGAAACTCTCCAAGATGGAGTTGAAACGAACGTTGCAAGAAGTTCTCTCGTCAAGAGACAAGTTTGATAAACTTCAACAGAATATCATCGACTTGGTCTTTTCTTGAAGCTTTCTCGCTCGAAAGTTCTTTTCGACCATAACTTCAAAATTAAATGACGGCTTTAATGACGTGTTTATCGATAGTGGTGTAAACTCCCGTGGTGCTTGAAGGACTCAGGAAATCGCTGGACGATGCAATGCGCGCGCTCAAGCGATTGCCGCGTATCGACAAGGAAAGCCTGGAGGAGTTCATGGGAACGCTGCAACAAGCACTCATCGAGGGCGATGTCAACGTTGACCTGGCCATCGCTCTCACGGAACGGATCAAGAAACGAGCCTTCGATCAACACATCTCGGAAGAATTCACCCGTGAAGATTTCATCAAGAAACTGATCTACGAGCAACTCGCGCAATTCCTGGGAGAAACGCCCGCGCCTATCCGTGTCCAGAAGGGCAAGGAAAATATCATGCTGCTGGTCGGCATCCAGGGAAGTGGCAAGACGACGACGGTGGGCAAGCTCGCGAATTATTACAAGAAGCACAATTTCAAGATAGGCCTCGTTTGCACGGACACGTGGCGGCCAGGGGCTTACGAACAATTGCAGCAATTGGGTGAAAAAATCGAGGTGCCCGTTTATGGCGATCCCGCCGAAAAAAACTCCATCAAGCTCGCCACGGAAGGCGTGAAATACTTCTTCGACCAAAAGGAAAAGCCAGACCTCGTGATCGTGGACACGGCGGGACGCCACAAGGAAGAAGTGTCCTTGATCAAGGAAATGCGCGAGATCGAGAACACGATCAAGCCGAACGAGACCGTGCTCGTCATCGATGCCACGCTCGGACAGCAAGCATTTGCACAAGCACGCGCATTCGCGCAAAACACGACCGTCGGCTCGATAATCGTCACGAAACTGGATGGCACGGCAAAAGGTGGGGGCGCGCTCTCCGCGTGCGCCGCGACGGGGGCAAAGATCAAGTTCATCGGCACCGGCGAGCACGTCGACGAGCTGGAGCTGTTCAACCCGCAAGATTTCGTCGCGTCGTTGCTGAACATTCCGAATCTTGGATCGCTGCTCGAAGCGTTCGAGGATGCCGAGATCATGATCGACGCCGACGCCGAGAAACGATACATGAGCGGGAAGATCACGCTTGATGACATGCTCGTGCAGCTGCGACAGTTCAAGAAGATGTCCATGACCAAGATCCTCGGCGCCCTCGGGCTCGGGAGCCAGTTACCACCTGAATTTTCCGACATTGCCAAGGAGCAGATCAAGAAATGGGAGATCGTGCTGCAATCCATGACCAAGTACGAGAAGGAAAATCCGTCCGAGATCAAGGGCAGCCGCATCACCCGCGTCGCCATCGGTTCTGGTGCAGGACGCAGCGAGATCAAGCAATTGCTCTCGCGTTTCGATGTCATGAACAAGTTCATGAAGCGCGTCGGGAAAAACAAGAAGATGCTCCAGAGTCTCGCCAAAGGTGGTTTGCCAGCTCTCGGCGCGGGTAAAGGGTTTCCGGGCGGCAAGGGATTTCCCGGGGGATTTCCTGGCGGCAAGGTGAAAAAGATCAAGTTGTGAACCATGCCATTCTCCTTTTTTCTCGAAAATCTCGCGACACGTGGCTTCACCAAGAAGGACATCGACGCGTGCGACGTGAGTCCCGAATGGTCCGCAGCGTGTGACGCGATCCGGGCGGTTTTTTTCCTGTCACGGTCGATCCGCAAGGAGCGTGACGCGTGGTTATCTTTTCCTGGCCTTGGCATGCTGGTCGTGCTTTCAGGTTGGTCATTGCGATATCTTGGCCCGGACGAGCGATCCATGTTGATGCTCGTCGATAAAGCCATGATCGCATTGAACAAGCGGCCGAAGAACGAAGATGGTGCACGATCCAGCGATGATTGGATAGAATCCACGCCAGGGGTTCGTTGCATGGCGATCCCAGGGCGAGAAGATGCGTTGCAAATCTACGCAAGGAAGCAGGAAGAATGCGTGTTTTTTCTTCCCGAATTCACGGCTCGCGAGGATAGTACCTTGGCAGGGTTCTCCATTCCAGAAGAACTTGCCGGGATCGCCGCGGCGAGCCGTGTTTGCGTTCTACTAGGCGAAGGCGCTGCAATGCCCATCCCGTCGTGGCTCGCGGGCGATGATCAAGAAACGATACCGGAACGTGCTATCAAGTTAATTAAAGCGCCGGTCTATACCAAAATCAAGCTGGATACGATCGCCTCGAAAATAATGCTTTTTAATTTGATCGACGACAATTTTCGCGTTGATAAACGTGAGCCTTGATATCAACATCAAGAATGGATCCTATTATGATCCGGCAGACCACGTGCTCAAGAAGGGAACCATCGGGATACGGCACGGCCAGATCGTGTCCGTGAATGAAAAGAAGAATGTGGATACCGAAATCACCATCGATGCCAGCGATGCCCTTATTTTGCCAGGATTTATCGACGTGCATGCCCATCTCCGCGATTTGGATCTATCTTACAAGGAGACATTTGCATCTGGCACGAGAGCAGCCATCCATGGAGGGGTCACGACGCTGCTCTGCATGCCCAACACGAAGCCCGCCGTCACTCGCCCGTCGATCTTCATCGATTACATCAACCGTGCACGGTCCGCCGCGTATTGCAACGTCGGCTTCCTGTGCGGGTACCCCGTGGAACAAGCAGATTTGAAATTGCTGAAGGACTACGGTGCCTTCGGTATCAAGCTCTACCTGGAACGGTCACTCGAGGGGTTGGATTGGTCCGATGACCGCCTTCTCGAGGAAGCCTTGCAAAATATTTTCGAGATTGGCTTCCCGCTCCACGTGCATCCTGGGATCCCCCATTCGCGTGAAGAAGATAGTTTGAAGTTCCTCGAGCTCGTGCAAAAGCAAGGATTCACGCCATTGCAAGCATTTTCATTGCTGTATTCTGATACCATGGAAACCGCGAGCTTGGAACGCCTCTTCCAACTAACATCCAAGATTGCAACAGCAAATCCATCCATCAAGCCCCGCATCCACGCGTGCCACGTGTCATCAGCGTTGGCCATCGACAAGTTACTCTCGTGGAAGGAACGATTCCCGGGAACGATCACGTCGGAAGTGACGCCACACCACTTGTTTTTGACAAATGAAATGCAATTCGACAATGACGTTGTGGCAAAGGTGCAGCAACCCTTGAGACCGGCGAGCGACGCCACGTATTTGTTGCAGAAATTCCTTGACGGGAGCATTGACATGATCGTATCCGACCACGCGCCCCACACGGCCGAGGAAAAGATGGTCCCGTTCATTGAAGCTCCGTCGGGCTTTCCCGTGCTCGATATTTACGTGCCGCTCTTGCTCACGTGTTTCTTGCAACGGCAAATCCCGATCAGTGAGGTCATCCGTGGCTGTTGCGAAGCGCCCGCGGCATATCTTGGTGTCGCGAGCAAGAAAGGCTTGATCAAGAAAGGTGCAGATGCCGATCTCATAATTGTACGCCAGGTAAATCCCTACACGCCGTTAACGGATAACTATCAGAGCCAATCGCGCATAAGTCCTTATGAAAGTGCTGGATTAACCCTGGAATGGGAAGTCACCCACGTCATCGTGAACGGGGAGCTGCAAATCGAGGATGGCGTGATGGTCGGACAACCGAACAACCGGTTGCTCTTGAACCGGCGGATCCCGTTGAAATGAGCATGGCAACCTTTCATCATATTTATTTGATTAAGATGGCATTGCAGACATGATGCACATGGATCCAGCGTACAAGCTCATCATCGAGCAGAAATTGCGGGACTTTTTGCTCGAAGATTGTCACTTTCAAGATGTTTCTAGTTTATTGATCCCCGATGCCAGGTCGACTGCGATCATCATGGCTAAAGAAACAGGATTTGTCTGTGGCCTTCTTGAAATTCAAATTTTGTTTGACCTTGTGGGTTGCAATCTAGTTGCATCGAAAGTGGACGGTGATCCGGTGAGCCACGGCGATGTCGTAGCTACGATTGAAGGCCCAGCTCGCGCCATATTGCTCGCGGAGCGGACGGCCTTAAATATTCTCATGCATCTCAGCGGCGTCGTGACGACAACTCGCGAATTCCAGGCCATCGTGGAGAATGAACGTGTTAATCCGCGATGCCGCATCGCTGCAACGAGGAAAACAATACCGGGTCTCAGGGCCATGGAGAAACGGGCGGTCATGATTGGCGGTGGCGACACGCACCGGTGGAATCTTGACGACATGGTGATGCTCAAGGACAATCACCGCGTGTATTTTGATGACATCGAGGGAATGATCGCCGCTTGCCGCCACATGATCTCGTTTACCAAGAAGATCGAAATCGAGGTAACGACGGTTGATGATACCCTCAAGGCAGCAAACGCCGGTGCCGATATTATCATGCTCGATAACATGACTTTCGACGACATGGAAAACGCCGTGAATACTTTGCGCAACACCGGTCTTCGTGACAAGGTGGTCCTGGAAAGCTCGGGCAATGTTGATCTCGAAACGCTCCCGCAACACGCGAAGACCGGGGTCGACTTGATATCGACGAGTGCCATCACGCTCAAGGCAAAGCCACTTGACTTCTCGCTCGAGATCTCGGATCGATAAATTGTTACTACAAAACCATCCGTTGATGAATCTTCTTAAAGATACACGTGATTATTGCTATTGAATCCGTACACAGTTACTCGTCAATAATGAACATGAACCCGCGATGGTTGCCGTGGAAACTGATTATCTCAAGTTCTTCCAAAGTTTTATCGCTTCGATGGTCCAGATCGGCGGCATCAATCTCCCGAAGAGCGTGTCGACCATGCTCGGCCGCAACCTAGGCGAAGTGTACAAGAAACGCGGCGTGACCGACCCAAAAGAGGCTCTGGGGTCCATGTTCAAAGCGATGGGTGGAGAAAGCGTCATGTTCGAGCCATTAGAGGAGGAAACCGGCGAGGATATCCTACCGATGGAAAACGGTTTCAAGGTAACGACCGAATATGCAACGGAATTTTGCCCTATCGGCGGTGGCTTGAAGCCAAAACGACATAGCTTGTTTTTCGAGGGGATCTGCCAACCATACGCGTCCGCATTTCTCGCTAGTTTTCGTCCAGGCTCAAAGATCACTCTCACGTGTGATAGGTGCGTGCTCAAGGATGGCGATAACAAGTGCTGCATCCAAGCCACGTTTATTGATTGAAATCAACTGGATTTTTCATGGGTTCATTCTTCTTGCTCATATGCCTGCTTTAACGTTTCGATATTGATCTTGTCCATTTGCAGCATTGCTTGCATGACTTTCCTTGATTTTTCGGCATCCTCGCCATGCAATAACTCGTCCAAAGCAGGGGGAATGACCTGCCACGACACGCCATATCTGTCCTTGAGCCAGCCACATCTTTGCGTTTCTCCACCTTCTGAAAGAAGGTCGGCTGGATCTGCTGTTGATAAGGCATACAAGAAAGTGGAGATTCGAGGGGCGTCGATGAATGCATGAAAAGCAAAAGTTTGCCAGAGCGTCACGACAATATTTTCATAAACATCTTATTAGATCCAACAATTTTTCGGCAATGGCTTTGCCAAGTAATGGCGGTACCGCATTTCCGATTTGCACCCACACTTCAGATTTTTTGCCCGAAAATGCAAACGAATCAGGGAAGCTTTGCAGGCGTGCAAGTTCCCTAGGGGTTAACGTGCGCGGCAACCACGGATGGCAATGCACGCCGCCGTGGTTTTCCTTTACCGTCCTTGACGGTCGATCTGGTAAAAGACGATACCATCCATCTGTGTAGGATGGAAAAACCGTGTTCCCCGGCTGCGTCTCGGCGATTCGCTTGATGAATTCAGGCTTGTGTTTCATGAAGACGTGATTCGGAATCGATTCCTCCGGCACATCAGCCAGGTCACTGATCGCTTCACGAACCGTGACGAATGGTTTTAAAGTTGACTCGCTATTGATGAGGTTTTTGAAATACTTGGGAATTTTAGGTGCTTGATCTTCGATCATGTCAAGATATTGCGGCACCGGATGAAACATGACGTCTTCGCCATATTTTTCCTTGATCTTCTCAAAAATATCGATCCTTATCCCGATGGCAATGAATCTTTCGCGCAGTTGCGCAACGCCATAATTCGCGGCGTTGAGTATCTTGTGCTGAACAGTGTAACCGGAGCCCGAATGTTCAAGAGCACTAATGATTTGCGGCAATAGGGGCACGAGATTGTTCGCTATCTTTTTCGTGAAAGTTTTTTGTAAGCGCACGAGTTTTTCTAGTTCATAATTTTCATCATCGGTGAGATCTCGTTGGCGGGCATATCGGCGCAAGTCCTTGATGCGTTGGAGCGATCCCGCGCATTTCTCGAGCTCGTGTTTCTTTGATGCACTGATGTTCGCATCGAGATGTTTCATCGAGATGATCCCCTTGACATTTTCCATCACGAACGCCACAGGTTTCGTCACGTCCACGAATTCCACGAATTTTTTCCATAATTGTCCCCTTGGATCAATGGGATTTCGATTGCCTGCCGTGGAAAATCCTTGGCATGGAGGACCGCCAATGACAACGAAAGGCTCGTGATTTTTTGTCGAATCGACAAGCTGACCAAATATATTTGCATCATTGATATCCCCGCAAATGATGCCTGGTCCAATATTCTTCTTGTAGGTTTCCACCGCCGTGAGCCATATTTCATTCCCCTCGAGATGCTGAAATCCAGCATCAAGAAAACCCTTGGAAAAGCCACCGCAGCCAGCGAAAAGATCAACAAACCAGGGGTTTTCACGCCGTTCCATGAGCATCTCCGGGATACTGATTGAAATCACAGTGTTCGATTACAGGGATTATAATGATCTGCCTTTCAAGAAGAGAAGTGATATTTAACAATCTTGAGCTTGGGAAATAACTTGTCGATATTCTTCTCTGTCGTATGAAATTCCATTTTTTTAATTAACGCATGCCCGATTGCGATGCAATTAGCCAAGGATAAAATATTTCGGTGCTTGCATTTCAACTGCCCCGCCTTGATGATCAAGGATTGGTTCAAGGAAGCCAGTTTCACGGGGTACGTGTTTAAAAATTCAATGATAATTTTTTCTGCAAAATCGATGCCTCCATCCAGCTTGCACAATTGTGAGAAGGCTTCCACGAGCACGGGAGAAACCACGTATGCTTCAATGTTCCCGGTAAAGATGGCCTCACGCAACTGCGTGACTTTTAGCGGCACGGGATTAGAATAGAATAGCGTGATTACACCCGTGTCCAGGCACGCTTTCGGGATCATTTGCTTTCCAGCTCCAATTCTTCAGCACGACTCTTTTCCAACATGTGAATCATTTCGTCAGCGCTGCATGATTGAGCCCTGAGTTTTTCCTCAGATATCAATGGGATGATGCGAAGTGTGCCTTCGTCTTCTATTATCACGACCTTGTCACCATCGTTGAGGTCCAATCGCTTGCGGAGCACCGCAGGAATTGTGATCATGCCACGGCTTGTGATTGTCACAGGCTTCTCATATTCTGTATTTTCAATTTCCAAACAAAACACCACGGATCAATGTAATAATCTAATCCATCCAGCATAATATAATTATGCATGTAAAAAGAAGAATTGACAGGCATTATTTCTTGATGGTAGATAAGAATTTGGATGATAAGTTCAATTGGCTTCGCATCACGATGTAACCATTATCACGCGAGACGAACAATCTTATATATTGATTATAAGAAGATGGTTAACATGAAACTCGGCGCAGCCCTTCAAAACTTGAAAATATTGCAAAGTAAACTCGCTAGGCTCTACCGGCTCAGAACCAACACCTTTAACGTAATCGAGACGAAAAGCGTCGAGGTCGACTTCAACGTCGTCACGAGCGAGATCAATGCGTTGGTTGATGAAATCCGCCACTTGAAGACGCAGATTCACAAGACCAACGCGAACATGGTCGTCACTGTCGATGACAAGGAACTCTCCATCCAGGAATTGATCCTTCTCATCGGGGATCTCCGTTCAGAATTGAGCTTCCTCGAGCAATTGAGGCCACAAGGCGCAGTGTACCTTGGCGGGCAAGCAGTGGAGTACATCCCTCAAAAGAAGCAAGACGAGGTTGCTCAACTGATCTCGGAAAAGGAGCAACAAAAGGCAGATCTCGACAAGATTCTACAGGCGCGGAACTGGGAAGTTGAATTATTGGATTCTTGAAATGTCTTCGATGAATAAACCGGTGATCGTCTAAACGCTCGAAACCCCCATGGAAAGTCCTGATCAGACTTGCAGGTTCGACTCCTGCGCCAATATTGAGGCTTTATAGATTATGGATTAGAGTTCATGATTAATGCTCACAGTTTAAAGCTCATTAACCTTCGTACTTTTCTCGATCGCGGGATTTGAATCCCCCGGGTTCAATTTCGAAGACTTTTCTTGGATTTTTTAATCAAAAATAACTTCCACTTTACTAAGCGAAACAATCTCATTAATTTTGCAAATAAATGCCAAGATCGAAGTTGTTTTCGAATGAAAATTCTGCACCGTGTTCAAAATTAGAAAAAAATATTGCTGGGAAGAATTTATTTAGTCGATTCGATGGCTACTTCCGCAGCTCTTTCAAAAGAATGACAAGGTTTCTCTGGGGAATATTCAACCGTTTCTGGTAGATTTGTTTCCAGATCCAAATGCCGCCTTGGCCGATCGCCGAAAATAGAAACACATATACCCCGAACCCTATCATGGATGGCGAGAAGGTTACCCCCAAGGCTTTGGCAAGGATGCTCACCAGCAAGGTAAACAAAATCGGCCATATGCAATTCAACAAGCTTGATAGCAGCGGATTCAACAAGCTCGTGAGGGCAAACACGGTAAAGAACAAGAAGAGCATGAAACTAAAATAATATGCTGCACTACCCAGGACGCCCGGATACGAAAGATATTCGTTCATGATATATATTCCCGACCAAGACACTGGCTGCAAGTTCGGGATCGTGGACATGCTCAACTTGCCCCACGGAAGCGCAAGGGATCCAAAGATCGCCACCTCGGTCACTCCCAGAAGGGCATTCTCGACCAGAAAGTGCACCTTGGCAAGTTTTTGCTTTGCCGGGTCTGCGTGTTTTACCTCGTACGTGTACCGGTATTTCAAGACTGCAAAGGCTAGCAATGTGATGGCTGCAATGATGCCAATGATCGGTAAAAATGCAATGTAATCGTTCAAGGTACCTGCCGAGTAGATCTGGCTCGTGAATACTACATCGCCCCCTTGATTTGCCAGGTACACGATGACGAAATAATCGACATCTGATCCCGCCCAATAGGCATCGATTCCTCCTTCCCACGTGCCGCTACCTGGCGATGTTTCGACCATGGTATTATTGCGCCACGGGTCTCCGATAATTCCTTTGTATTTATAGCACACGTCCACTCGTTCCACTGCTGCAGCGCACGTTATTTTAACCTGTAGCTGCATGTGGTCAGATACACCGGCGATCGATTTCTGCCCGGGAAACCCTGTTATAACGGGTGGTGCAGGGCCGCCGAAAAACTTGTACTTGATCATGTATTGCGGCGTAAAATCCTTGCCAAGTTGATGGTGACCATTTGGTGTTATGCTCAACCATTTTCCACCGGCATTCGATGATATCATATTATATGTGTCGTTTATACCCGAGTACTGGAAAAACTCATCGTTAGTTCCCGCGAACAAGCAAATCTCGGGATAATTTTTTACACCGATGTAGTCGATCGGATCCATCGTGGCACCTTTCTGAGCTTGCCATGCTTGAAATTCCGCAGGCGTGGAATTGGCAAGATTGTACCACATGCTGTTTGGATCCATGGTGCTAAAATTTCCCCAGCATGCCCACGGCATCACCAACTTGATCTTGTCCCTGCATATTGCGCCCACCCCGAGTGATGTCCATCCTCCATATGACATACCAGTTATTGCAAGCCGAGATGTGTCCACGGTCTTGGTCATGCTTTCCAATACCTGGATTGCCTGAATGCCATCGCAGAAAACCAGGTACGTGAACGAGGACTTGTTGAAATCGCCTCCATAGAGCAGGTATTGCGGGAGCGGACGCGGTCCCTCGCTGTCGCCGTGACCGGGCAAATCGGGCACGATCACGCAGCAGTTCAACGTCACAATTGACAAGGCATAATCAAACATGTCTTGCCGCCGGCCACCATATCCGTGGAAAACTGCAACACCAGGCATCAAGCCAAGATTTTTTGATGCGTTCGTCGGCGTGAACATGGTAGCGTTGATCGTCAGCGTCGCCGGGTGCGCTCCGACCCAGTTCGGTATCTCGTAGGACAATTCAGTCCTGTTGTAAATCACTCCATTATATAGTGCTGTCATGGAGTTGTTTACAATCGTGAGATTGAGGGGTGTTGTCTCTACTCTCAGTTTTTCAACGTTCCAATACGCCGTGGCATTGAAAGGTGATAGATCCGCAGAAGCATTCAATTTCCCGGTAGATTTTACCGGTGATACAATGGTACTATCATGACGAGTAATGAGGAAAAACGCTGTCATCGTGACGAACATCATCATCAATGAGAGTTTCGATTTTCATGATAACTTGAATCCTTTTAAATTTTTTATTGTCATAATCTCTCGCCCATCTCTGATGGATTTTACATCTCTGTTATTAATACAATTTACCTCAAGATCGAGGTAAAATATAAGAACGTGCTAGTAAAAGCATGGCCTCGGATTCCAACTATTCCCGCGATGCATCGTCCCCGACGGAGTTGGATCAAGCGAACCGGCCTCTCGGTCGTTCGATCGTGGCGTTGTGCATCCTAGGGGTCGGTGGTCAATTGTTCACCGAAATTTCCGGCACGTTTTTCAGCACGATCATTCATTTTGGCGCTGGAATTCCCTACAAATATACTGCATACATGAATGCGGCTTTTTTGATTCTGGGTGTGGTTTGTTACATCTTGTTCGGGGCTATATCAGATAATTTGCGTACTCGCTTCGGACGGCGGATGCCCCTCGTTTTCATCGGCGTCGTGAGCACGGCTGTGCTCACGTATCTTTTTACCGTTAGCACGAATTTTCTATGGCTTTTCATCGATGGCGGAATCCTCATCGCGATCACCAATAGCATGACCCGCGTGTCGAGCAGTCTCACAGCGGATTTGCTTCCCCAAGAGAAACGCGGGCGGATCAACACCTTGCTCACCGTGATGACTCCCATTGGGTCAGTCATCGTGTGGATTCCTTCCCTTGTCTCCTTGATCAGTAACAATGGTAGTTTTTCCGGTGAATCAAGTATTGTTGAATTTGATGCAACAATTGGGGGAGCAGCAATGTGGGAGCAGCACTTCAAAACCTGAAGATTCTCCAGAGCAAGCTTGCAAGATTATACCGGCTCAGGGCAGATACGTTCAACGTGCTTGAAACCAAGAGCGCTGAGGTGGATTATGATCAACTCACGGACGAGATCAACGCGCTGGTCGATGAGGTTCGTCAGTTAAAAACGCATATTCACAAGACCAATGCGAACACGATGGTGACCGTTGATGACAAGGAATTGCCTATCCAGGAATTGATACTCCTCATCGCGGACCTGCGATCCGACTTGAGTCGACTGGAAGAATTGAAACCCCGTGGCGCGGTGTATCTTGGCGGCCAGGCTGTCGAATACAATCCCCAGAAAAAACAAGACGAGATGGCGCAGATCATCTCGATCAAGGAGCAACGGAAAGCGGAGCTTGACAAGATTTTACAAGCCAAAAATTGGGAAGCCGAGCTCCTCGAAAATTGATTAAAACGCGTCTTCGTTGAGCACACCGGCGACCGGCCAAAGATTCAGACAATCATGGTGGTCCTTCTTGGACGACAGGTTCGACTCCTGCATACAAGCGAGGCTTTATAGATCGTGGATCACGGATCATCATTCATACTCACAGATCACGGCTCACTTTCCCGTTTGCATTTTTCCCGATCGCGGGATTTGATCCCCCGGGTTCAATATCGAAGACACGCGACGACTCGATGCATGGTTTTGCCAAGGGTTTTCTTGTTGTTCGTTTTTTTTCATGTGAGCAAGAAAAGCGATTTTAACATACATGAGCAAGAAAAGCGATTTTAACCTTGAATGTGCATGAACATGGCCTCAAATGCCGATTCCAACCGTGAAATGCCATCTTTTGTCGAATCAAGCCCAGAAAACCGTACACTTAAACGTTCAATCGTGGCCTTATGTATCCTCTCCGTTGGTACCCAGCTATTCACCGAGATTTCCACCAGTTTTTTCAGCACGATCATCCATTCGGCTGGCTTGAACTTCGTCTGGGCGGGCGTGATCAATGCCGTCTACCTGGTTCTAGGCATTGTTTTTGCCATCATGTTTGGTGCCATATCCGATGACATGCGCACGCGATTCGGGAGGCGAAGGCCGCTCATTTTGATAGGCATAACGACAACGGCCGTGCTTGTTTCCTTGTTCGTGAACAGCACGACCTTTCTCTGGCTGTTCCTGTATGGTGGCGTCTTCATGGCAATCGCAAACAGCATGACAAGGGTATCGGGAAGCCTTACTGCAGACGTTCTGCCGCATGAAAAGAGGGGACGAATCAACACCTTGCTCACCGTCATGACGCCGATCGGCTCGGTCATCGTGTGGATTCCCTCGCTTATCTCGGTGGGAAATTCAGGCAATTACTCAAATGAGCCTATCGTGATCGAGGCAGGAGCAGCCATCTATGCGGTGATCGGACTCGTGGTGTTCTTGCTGGCAAAAGAACCACAGGTCCTTGCACCTCCCCAGGGCTGGATGCATAGTCTCGCGAAAGTCTTGAACGTGCAAGAATTGAGGCGACAAAAGAATTTCATGAAGCTGTTTTTCGCAAACTTTTTCGTGGCGGCCGCCGACAACGCGATTTTCCTGTATTTATTCAATTTCGTGGGCTCGATATTTAACAACATCGATATCATGCAAATCGCCATTTTCGGCCCGATTGCAGGTGCCATCATCGGTGTGACCATTTATTTCCTCGGCAAGGCGATCGACAAGACCGGTCGCCGGCTGATCACGGTGCTCGGTTTCATCGTTGCCCCGTTTGGATCGTGGATGATCGCCTTCGGAGGTAATATTGTCCCCGTGCTCATGTTTGGCTTTGCGATCTTTTTCCCGTTTTACTGGGCAGGCACGACCGCGGTGGCAGCATGGTCGCAAGACATCGTGCCTAAAGAAGCGCGGGGCAAATTATTTGGATTCATCGGGATCACCAGTGCGCTCGGAAGCGGCCTCGGCGGCATCGTTGCCGGTGCGATCGCGGATAAATTCGGCATACTTTGGATCTTCGTGGCGTCAGCATTATTTCTCTGGGCCAGTTTGCCCATTTATAAATTGGTGCCTGAAACGGTCGTGAGAACGAAAAAGCAAAAATCCACGCCTCTTGCCGAGAAATCCATCGAGCCACAATAGCCTCGAGACATGCAAGATGAGTAGCAGAAGGTTTTCCCATCTCGACGTGCAACGTTGCCCGATCTAGCAACGAAAACACCATGAATGAAATGTTGCCGTGCCGTTAAATTGGCGAATCAGATTTCCATCAAGGGAATATCATGCGTTGGACACAAAAAATAAACTTAGATGGGCCCTGGAATCTCACCAACGAAGATGGCGACATCTCGATGCCAGCAATGGTCCCCGGGTCTGTCTACGAAGCGTTGATCGAGAACGTGATAATCGAAGACCCATTTTATGGCGAAAACGAGCACCAGATGGCATGGGTATTCGATTCATCATGGATGTTCGAGACAACGACGGTCATACCTGCCGAATTTCTCGAGCATGAATGCGTCGTCATGCGTTGCCATGGTATCGATTCCATCGCCGAGATAAAGGTAAACGGGGCACGGATCGGTGCTGTGGAAAATGCGTTCATGCGCCACGAGTTTGACGTGAAGGCAAACCTCGTGCAAGGTGAAAACCACTTTTGCATCACCATCAAGAGCCCGACCGCAGCCGCTCGGGATAAAATCAAGCAATTCAAGGTAAAACTGCGCATGCTCGGGGCGTTAGCCGGTGGTCCATATCTACGAAAGCCGCAATTTTCTTTCGGATGGGATTGGGGCCCGCAACTTCCTGACTTGAGCATTTGGCAACCAGTTGAATTGATAGCTCACGATGGCACGATGATAGCATCCGTGTTTCCGATCCTTTCCTTGGTATATAACAAGGATCCCTTGGCAATATCCGATCCTCTTGAATTATCAGACATTATGATCCCTTCTGCATCGATGCGCGTGAACGTGGAACTTGCACGTACCAGCAATGACTTCGATGCCTCAACCCTTACTATCAACGTGGTGCTGCACGCCCCCGATGGACGGACATTTGAAAGTGTCATGCCAGTTCGAGAAGGGACGCAAGCCAGCATTGATCTCGAAATTCCGGATCCTGTATTGTGGTGGACCCACGACCTGGGGCAACCAGCATTGCACGAGCTCGTCGTCACGCTCCTCGACAATGACGAGCCCGTGGATGTGGTGACGCAGAAGGTCGGCATCAGGGACATCCAGCTCGTGCGACGCCCGGACACGTGGGGAGAGACCTTCTATTTCATGTTGAATGGCACGCCTGTATTCGCCAAGGGTGCCAATTGGATACCGGTCGATAGCTTCATGCCAAGGGGTAAGCGGCTTGGCCTGTACAAGATGCTCCTGGATGATGCCAAGGAAGCCAACATGAACTTCCTCCGTGTTTGGGGTGGTGGCGTGTACGAGGACGATCTTTTTTACGATCTTTGCGACGAGCTGGGCATCCTTGCATGGCAAGACTTCCCGTTTGCATGCGCCGTGTATCCACCATCGAAGGAATTTATAGATGCAGTGCGTCCCGAAGCTATTCAGAACATCAAGCGGCTACGCCACCATGCGAGCCTGGCGCTGTGGTGCGGGAACAACGAGATCGAGCAGTTATGGCCCTTATCGTTGATACAGGCAATCACGTGGAAATTCTGGCTCGCGCCACGGTTCAAGCGAGGCTATATTGAATTGTTCGAGAGGATGCTGCCGGCACTGGTCAAAGAGCTCGATCCAACCAGGAATTATTGGCCGAGTTCACCATCGAACGGTGGCGGTGACAAGAAACGCGGCCCATTGTCATCGAACGATCCAACGAGAGGTGACTCGCATTTCTGGAAGGTCTGGCACATGGGTGCCCCGTTTACCGAGTATCGCAAGTTCGATTCTAGATTTATGTCCGAGTTCGGGTTCGAATCATTCCCGTCGATGCGGACTATCGAGACGTTCTGCCCGCCGGAGCAATGGAGTTTCGAGTCCCCGATCATGAAAAATCACCAGAAAAACATGGCAGGGAACGGCAAAATCATGGCGTACATGAAGCGTCGATTTGCTATCCCATCCGATTTCCGCAAGCAAGTCATCTTATCGCAGATCACGCAAGCCGAGGCCATGGAGTATGGGGTCGAGCATTGGCGCCGCAATCGAAACCAGCAGCATTGCATGGGGTCGCTCTACTGGCAACTCAATGATTGCTGGCCGGTCGCGAGCTGGTCATCGATAGATTACTTCGGCAGGTGGAAAGCATTGCAATATTATGCGAAGCGTTTCTACGCGCCTATAGTCGCGAGCGCGAGGGAAGATAAAACCAACGTTGATCTCTGGGTGACGAACGATGCCCGGGATTCCCGGCAAGCCGTGTTATCTTGGACGGTTCTCCACCATGACGGGAGCGTTTTGCTTTCCGGCTCGCAAGATGTTGACGTACCACCGTGCAGTTCGATCAAGGCAATCACGATCGACACGGCAAGCGTTAACAAAACTGAAGTCTCGGCAAACTCCAACATCTTGTTCTATAGCATTACGACTTCGAGCGAAGGGCAAGTTACGGTTCAACACGGATTCCGGCTTTTCGGCAATCCGAAAGATTTTCCGTTGCATGATCCGGGCATCTCCTGGACCATGGAACGAGCCGGCGAAACGCGAGCTGGGGATCCGGTTTACACGTTCCAGCTCGCGAGCCGGGAAATTGCCTTGTTTGTCCACGTTGAATCGGATAAATGCGATTTCATTGCATCGGACAATTTCTTTGCAATGGCACCAGGTGAAGGACGCCAGGTATCGCTTCGCATCGTGCACTTACCTTCAGTTCCCGGTGCCATTGAAACAGGTGAACTCGACCAAACCGCGTTCCACGTGAACTCTCTCTACGATCTCTTGTAATGGTGTAATTTATGAAAGCAGTCGGTTTGATCGGGCTCGGGCTTGTTGGCACGGCTCTTGCGGAGAAATACATCGCGTCAGGCTTCCATGTCATCGGCTATGATATCATCGATGCAAAGATCGAGCATCTCGAAAGAATCGGGGGAAAAGGCGCTGCATCACCGGCTGCCGTCGCGAACCAGGTGAACTCGATTCTCTTGTCATTAATGACCAGCGATATCGTGCAAGACGTGATCGAGGGCGAGAATGGAATCATTTATGCGAATAACACGCCACGTCTCATCATCGATACGACCACGGGCGATCCAGAAAAGACCACGTGGCTTGCCAATGCCCTTCTCGAGAGAGGCATCGTGTATGTTGATGCGCCAGTCGCCGGGTCAAGCAAGCAAATCCGGAATGGTGAGGGGGTATTCATGATCGGCGGTTCACCTGAAGCATTTCAGATGGCCAAGGAATTGCTTGGCGTGGTGTCGAAGCAAGTCATACACGTGGGTGGTAGCGGTGCCGGATCAAGAGCCAAGCTCGTCGTGAACCTCGTGCTCGGGTTGAACCGTTTAGTTCTAGCAGAAGGCCTGGTATTCGCGGAAAAAGTCGGACTTGACCCTGCAAAGGCTCTTGAATTGTTCGCTGTGACGCCCGCCTATTCTCGTGCCATCGACGCGAAAGGTGCCAAGATGGTACGTGGGGATTTTTCACCAGAGGCGAGATTATCGCAACATTTGAAGGACGTGCATCAAATTCTTGCAATGGCACGCCATGTTGGCCAGCAACTACCCTTGAGCGAAATCCATCATGAATTGCTGGAGCGAGCGGTTGCCGCGGGTGATGGAGACCTTGATAACAGCGCGGTGATCAAGATCATGCGACAGCTCGTCGACGACTCGTGATCAATACAATATTCGCTGGATCTTGAAATAATTCTCGAGGTTTGCAAGGTTGTGTTGAAGCACGTACGCGCCGACGGGAACAATGCAAGAACATGTCGAGCAATCCACGTTGTCGCCCATAACACATCGTTTCCGGGTCATGTCAGCGTAAAACGAGATGACGCCTGGATGTTTACCGAGGAACGGGCATTTCTTGACGAAATCCTTGTTGTGGTAGGCTTGCAATATATCCTCGGTGATTAAAACCGTATCAGGATATTCTTTTATTACACGGGTTAGATCTTTCATGATCCGGGCATAGATCTTGCCAGTGGGATACAGGGGATTATCGCGGGTTCCCGAATAAATCATGAAAAACACGCCCTTGATGTTCATTGCTTGGACCACCTTCACGATATCGTCAATGTACTTGTAATTCGTCGTCGATATCGTCGAGCTCACGGAAACTCGCTTGTCGTCTTGATAATTCTCCTGCAATTTGCGAAAACAAGATTTCGAGCCCCGGATCTTGTTATGAATCTCCTCAGGCCCATCGATGGATAACCATATCCCCCGAGGTTGGATTTTTTCAGGAATGCGGATTATTCCGTTCGTCGCGGTTTGGACCTGTGGAAAAGAATCGTGGGCTCGTTGAATGATGTTCATGCGAAGCGTGGGCTCGCCACCTGTAAGTGACACGTTTTTCACGCCCAGTTTCTTGTAATATCGAAAAACGTCTAGCCATTGATCGTCGCTGAGCTCCCGGTTCTTGATACCTAGGGCATTTATCGATTTCCAATAATAACAGTGTTCACATCGTAAATTGCAGTTATACGTGATGTCGAAATTCACGCCTATAGGAATGCTTGCTATCCCCATCTTTAGAAACTGACCGATGAACCCTGTGAACTGCTGTCCTATATTGACGACATCTTGCATTCCATTCAAACCGCCTATTCTCGATCTCGTGAACGCCACCCAACCAAATATATTGCAGACATTCCATCTATCTTTTCATGGAATATATAGCAATGCGTGCATTTTGAAGAAAGAAGAATGATGCATAGATAAGTAGGTAGAACTATCAAGTACCTAAAATTATAGGAAAACCGTGGTAAATCGATTCGATAAATAGTTCCTTGTTACCAATCAAAGACAGCTTTTAGCTCCTCGCGCAACCTGGCATTGGCAATGGTTTTTACATATTCATTTCGAGCTGAGGAGCCAGGTCCAGCGAGAATTGAATGTAAAGGCTCATTTTCGCGCGAGATTTTATCGGCGCGCAAGGACGCGATCGCCCGTGCAATGCCTACCTTGAATTCCTTGCAATCTGGAGAATCATCATCCATCCCGTCCATGACCTCTTTCAAATCATCGATGATGGTGTTGATATCATCCCATTCCATGCAACTATTAGCAATTTTCGAGTTAATCATGAATTTTCACGTTGAACGCTCTTGAATTTTACTTAATATCAGGATTAGACGATTCACTTGGACGAGGGACGAGGCTTGTAGGATTTTCTTTGCTCTTGATCGATGTGCTTCACGAGATATAGCATTCTCGCGGCCTCGAAATTTTTCTTGCAATCTTCCGAGCAAAAATAAAATACCCTGCTCTCTGTGAACGTTATGTAATGCGTGTCGTCATCCAATAATCGCTTGCAGATGGGATCTTGGTGTCTCACTGGTTAATCATCCTTATTTTTTGGAGTCAAGGTTTATTTCGGATTTAATTGAAAAAGAGCCACGAGCTGGAGCTCGTGGCCCGGAACGGAAAGGTTTTGTCGGTTATTTGGGCATTCAACTTGTTGGGGCGCCGAACACACAACGAGCATTCGTACTCACAACAACTAAGTACATGATCATTCTTTGCATTATAAGTTTTATGTTTTCATGACATTTGTGCAAATGATGATCGGTTTGTTGTAACAAACACCCGGGATTGAATGCGTCAATGCGTCTTTTTGGCAGGATTTTTTCAGGAAAGAGTTATCGAGAAAAAAACTCCGTAAAAAGAGCTTCAATAAGCACAAATCTAACGAAAAATCAAACGTTCCTAATGATTTCTTCAAAAATATTGGAAAAAAAGGATCAATCTCATGAAATCAAGGTTTTTTCGATAGCTATTTCTTTCTTGATGGAAATCGCCGGTTTGAAAAAGCCCCAAAAGATGATGAGCCATCCAAAAAGGTCGATGATCTCGCTCAACCAACCATAACCCCATCCAGGCCCAATCGCGATGAGGAAGGGCCGAATAAATTGCGATCCCGCGTAAATGATCGTGCCGATTGCCACGTAGAGGGAATTGAACTTGCTCGCCAGACGCTTATGGCGGTATGTGAATATGAAAGTCGCAATCAAGGCAACTAGGACGGGCACGACCATGTATGAGACGCTTTTCGAAATTTCATCATAGGTAGATGTTAACATCAAGACAAGTATCCATGCCATGGCATACATCGAAAAGATAAAGAAATTCGTCTTTTTTTTGGAACGGAACCAGATGATGAGCACGATCGCGAGCATTTCAAGGGTGTTCACGGCCATTACGCCGTACCTCAATTGAATCCAGCGAAAAAAGGTCAAAGTCGAGTCTTGCGGCATAAAAGTGTTGGCAATGTAAGCATCGAATGCTTTTGCGAATGCGAGCGTGAAAAACATGAGCGAAAACACGAATGGAAAATCGGACAAGTATCTCTTTTTACTTTTCATCCAGCTCCTGAACAATAAAATCCCGCACGAAAAGTTTATTGCAATTCTGATTATCAATATTGTAAGCAGTGGTGTATCCAACGTGATTCACTTCCTTTAGAGCAGGATAATCCCTCCGGGATCCCAGGAATGTTTTTAAATAGCGTGAATTTCATGATGCAATACAATTAAAAATCATCTCAACATGCCTTTAATCGAGGCTTTTAACGTGCGACAGTCCAAGATCGTCCTCGTGAACAATTATCCCGGGGAAAGCAATGACCACGGTTCAACTCGCACGCTTAACCCCTGGAAGCATCGAGAGAACGGATTTCATGATGCCTTCGCATCGTATTTGCCGATTCAGAAGGATAGAAGGATCAAGCTCATTGTAAACGAAGTCCATTTCACGGAGTTAGAAAGCGAGAGTAAATTGGACATGTTGAACGAGGCAGATGGCATCATATTATCAGGGTCTCCCTTGAACATCAGCGAATTGGCCGAGGGGGACGAATATAAGCGCAATTTTGATAGGCTCGAGGAGTTCATCGTCAACGCCCCGATGGCGATTCTTGGCATATGTTTCGGGCACCAGCTGATTGGCCACGCATTTGGTTTTCGGATCGACAAGTATGCGAAGGTAAATGGTAAATATGGTGAAAGAAACAAGACCGGGACATTGCAAATAGATTCTTCATGTGATTTGCTAACGCGATTCATGATCTCAAATACCAATTTAGTGCCGCTCTGCGTTGAATGGAATCACGAGGAAGAAATCAAGCGCGAGCATCGTGATGACGGGAAAGATCAGTCCATCTTTACGCAATTTGATGAAGTTTTCAACATGTACGGTTCAACACCTGTTTGCGAGATTCAAGTAATAAAACACCGCCATCGCCCGATTTATGGCGTGCAATTTCACCCGGAAACGACTTCGTCCGTTATCATCGATGGAATTGGTCCAGCCAAGCAGCACGGGATACTCGTGCTTCAAGGCTTTCTAGATAGAGTCATTGAAAATGCAAGAAATGACGAATTTTAGCACAACTCGCTTCCGTTTTTTGCCTCGACACTGCAATAGATTTCTGTGGCAGTGTAACACAATTATGCGTTACGTTTAAATAACCAAATGCCGTATTATACATAGTGGGATCTAATTTGCATGCGTGTAATATTCGCAATTGAATACACTGGGTCGAACTACTCTAACGTGCTGCGTGATGGTATGTTTTTAAATCAAAATGACTCAACACGTGAACTTAACATGGCTTCGTGGTCTGGTGGCGTTGAAACGCCTCATGCTGAATTGCTCCGGAAAAGGGAGCAACTCATGGCCGAGTCGCAACAATACTTTGAAGATAATGATTTTGAACATTGCCTCGAAGGACTCAAGACTGCTTATGAAATTTCCATTCAATTAAAAGATAAAGAAGCTCAAAAGTTTGTCAAGGAACGAATGCAGGCGGTTGACAAAAAGCAAAAAAATGATTTCATTGAAAAACTAACGGGCACATTCCGAAACGGCAGTAAAGGAAAGCGCACGCAAGAAGAAATCATGGAAGGCCTTACGAGCACCATCGAAGTCGTCATGAACGGGGCTTTTGCCCTCGAAGAAAAGATCACGCAACTCGAGGAGCGTCTCACCATGCGCGAAAAATTATCCGAAGCGATGGTCGAGCAGATCGGTGGACTCTCGTGCACGATCAAGGAATTGAAAGATACAATTGTCAAGTTATCCACGCAACCTGCAATTCAAGGTTCCCAACCGCAAGGATCGTCCATGGCCCCTCCAAAAATCCCGGGAGGAGCTGCATGCTCAATGCCACCCGGTGTTACACCACCAGGTGCATCATCCGCAAAAGCACCTCCGAAGCCTCCGGCCGAGAAAAAGATGCCGGATACCCCGAAATCCATGCAAGGTTCATTATTAAATGAAATGGCAGGGATCCTTGCAAAACGACGAAAACAATTGGAAGAATAAGCTTCTTTTAAATTTATTCTAATATTTCAAGTTACCAGCATGATCAAGCATCTTCAGGCAAGCACGATCTTGTTGTTCTCGTTGATAGCTAGTTGTACCTGGCATGACGAGCACGAGCCTTTCATGCGAATCCATTCTTCAAGATGCAGGATGTGGGACATCGCGCCGCAAGAAGGGCAAGATGTGATCTCGTCAAAAATCTCCATGGGTTTCCCGCAGATCGCGCATGGAGCAGGATTGGGGTGCATCTCGATTTCCACGATCCCAGCCACCTTCTTCTTGTCGAGCGAGAAAAAGGCACCCTTGATGTTCTCGTTCGTCGGATACAAGAACTTTTTATTATCAAGGTAAAGCACCACGCCGCCTTCCTCCTTTTCAGTAACCCAGAGCAAGTTTGCTGACATCAAGGCTTGATCTTCGCGTATCACGGTGATTTTCAAGGGATTTTCCCTGATTTTTTCCATGATATATGTATCGACTGCTCTTGTACATTCCAGCCCACTATAATCTTGAGATATTTCCTGGATCCATTTTCTCGCGCTGGTGATTAGTGATTTGCGAACGTTCTTTCCAAGGACCGCGGCTTTTTTCGCCATTGTCGTGTTTCACCAAGCATTCATTCAATATGCTTACATAAGTGCGGTGTAATAAACATGTCCTGGATGATCACTCGTAGTTTGGGTCGAGGATCATGTCAATATTACATCTTTTGCATACATGGGGATCGAGCGTGTCAAAATCTTCCGTATGCTTGCATCTCGTGCAATAATATGATATTTTCATGCGCGTGTCCTTGCATTCTGGGCATTTTACCCCCGCGTGAACCCGTCGAAAGATGACCTTGAAATACCCGTCACATTTCGGGCAATGGAACAAGATCAACTTCCGTTCTTTTTTCAGGGCACGCTCTTCATTGCGTACTGATTCAGTCATTTCCTCGTCGGGAATGTATTCCGCCGGTTTGAATACCTTTGCCACGGTATCGATGATGTTCGGCTTTTTCTTGATTTCCGGCGGAGTTAATGTTTTATCACCAAACGGGATTTTTTTCTTCTCCGCGATCATCGAGCCTTCTGATCCATTTGCAACCGTGGATGGTGGGACGTCCGGGAAGACCGTGCCACATTGCCAGCACCTGCTCGCGAAATGTTCGCATTGGCTTCCACACTTATCACAAGTTTTGAAGGCAAGGTGTTGGCCTGCCAGGGGATCATACTCTTGCTCTTCCCCTAGCACATTCGCATTACTTTCACCTGCGGGTCGTTTCGATCCTACGAAAACATACCCGCAATTCCAGCAAGGAAGACCGGGAACGTCTTCGACCTCAGCCTTGCAATTTGGACAAGTCGTGAATTTTATCAATGGTTGAATCCTCCGGCTGCGATGCGAATGGCAGTTGCATCTAGAGTGTTTGATAAATATATCTTTTAATTTTCTCGATATCCCGTTATGCGAGGCATAACAGCACGGTTATGCTACCATTTTCGTTGATATTCCTTCACTTTTGTAAGGATAGGCTCAAGCTCGTGGTGCACCGAGATGCACGGGAGATAGGTAAACCTTTTTTTTTTTCAAAAGGATATTGTACACCGGAACTTGCATTTCGAAAAATGCCCGTGGTTCCGAGATGGTTATTTTCAGAAAGTAACACCGCGCACGTGCGTGCTCGTCTCACGAGATGACCCTCGAAATGGTTGCTATGAAATTACTCGTGTCGCCGAAAAATGTCGACGAAGCCAATGAGGCAATCAAAGGGGATTGCGACATCGTTGATTGCAAGAATCCCGAGGAAGGGTCTCTCGGTGCCAATTTTCCTTGGGTCATCCAAGAAATGAAAGCTGCCATATCGAGCTCCCAAAAATTCGGCATCCAGCTAAGCGCCACGATAGGTGACATGCCTTACCTGCCGGGGACAGCCTCGCTCGCGGCAGCTGGTCTTGCGACGATGGGAGTCGATTACATCAAGGTCGGCGTTCATGGCCCGAAAACGAAAGATCAAGCACGAAAGTTGCTTGAAAATATCGTTAGAGCCACGAAAGATGTCGATGACAAAATATTTGTCGTTGCTGCAGCGTATGCTGATTACAAGCGCATAAAAACATCGATTCCGCCTCTCGATCTGGTCGATGTTGCTGCCGAAGCAGGATGTAACGTCGTGATGGTTGATACTGCTATAAAAGATGCCAAAGGCTTGATGGATTTCATGGACCATGATGAAATATCCCGATTTTGTAGCAAGGGTGAGCAAGCAGGCTTGCTGGTCGCGCTGGCAGGGAGATTGAAAATGCAAGACATTCCGTTCTTGAAAACAACTGGTGCTAGCATCATTGGTGTTCGGTCCATGGTTTGTCAAGGATTTGACAGGCTCAACGGGGCGATCGATGCATCCTTAGTGAAGCAAGTGAAGGAACTCTTGGCCGTCGAATGATTTCACTTGTTCTGTTGAGCAAGGATGTTTTCCGAAAATTGATAATGTGGTCTGGATCGATCAATCTCGATCGATAACCAATCGAAATTTAATCCTTGGCATCCTTGTATAGATTACAACGCATTTTAGTGGTGTGATATTTTATGACAGATGAACAAATGTGGTACCTACCGGTAGAGACGGTATATAATTTAATCAAGGACTCGTTCATGGCCATGGGCGTGAGCGAAGACGATGCCAAGATCGTCGCAGACATCTTGATCGAAAGCGACCTCCGCGGGATTGAATCGCACGGTGTCGGCCGCTTGTATTACTATTATGTCAGGATTCGGGATGGCCAGCATCTTGTAACAAATCCTTACTATATCGTGAAAGAAACGAAGACCACGGCCCTTATCGATGCGAATAATGGTGAAGGCCACGTGGTCGCGTATAATGCCATGAAAATGGCCATTGCGAAAGCCAAGGAATACGGGCTCGGCGCCGTCGCGGTACGCAATTCTACCCACTTCGGCATTGCCGGGTATTACACGAACATGGCCGCCAACGAGGGCTTGATCGGCCTCACGACGACGAATGCCCGGCCGTCCATTCCACCAACGTGGAGCGTGGAACCAATGCTCGGCACGAACCCGTTGTCATGGGCAATGCCGACTGACGAGCCATTCCCGTTCTCGCTCGATTGCGCCACGTCCATTGTACAGCGCGGAAAGATCGAATGGTATGATCGAGCCGGGAAGCCCGTGCCGGAGAATCTCGTTATCGGCAATGATGGCGAATCATTGACTGACGCCGCGTTTATCTTGAAAGGCTTGACCGAGGACACGGCGGCATTGCTCCCGGTCGGTGGTGCAGGTGAGGCAACCGGTGGGTACAAGGGTTATGGCTATGCCACGGTTGTCGAGATCTTGTCCGCGGCATTATCGACTGCCAAGTTCTTGAAGGGATTGAGCGGAGTCGCCGAGGATGGCTCGAAGACCTTCTTCGGGCTTGGCCATTTCTTCTTGGCGATCGATCCAGAGGCGTTCTGTGGACTTGACGAGTTCAAGAAAACAACCGGCGACATCATGCGTTCCTTGCGCGCGGCTAAATTGGCGCCGGGTGCCGAGCGCATTTACACCGCTGGTGAAAAGGAATATTACAACAAGCTCAAGGTCCAGGAAGAAGGCGTCCCGATCAACGAGGGATTGGCCAAGGAATTGCTCGCGGTCAAGAAAGCATTGAACTTGACCAGTTACGAGTTCCCTTTCGATTTCCTAGACGAATGATCAATGAAATCAGGACTTTTTTTGTCTTTTTTAACCTTTCATCATCTTGTTACCAGATAATCCTTGGTTCGAGAATCGTATTTAACAGGATCACGAATTCACTCTTGAAAGAAAGAAATAGAAATCGCGAGTGTGGGAAAAAATGAAAAATGTCATCATTTCAAGTGCTCGTATTGATTGGCAAATGCAATTATGAGTATCGACAACAATATGAGTAATGGCGACCATATCGTGACGATGAATGCTTGCACGGCTCTAACAGCGAAGTACAGCAAGAAACCGATGCCATTCAGGAAAAATGATCGAGCGAGGGTGCCAACCGATTTCTTGGCAAGGTAGAAAAACATGAACGGCAGCAAGACAATGTACGCGAGCAAGATGATCGCGTCGAAGTAAAACTGCACGATTGTCAACGAAACGGTGTAACTAAGTACTGGAAAGATGATGGTCTTTTCATTAACCCAGCTAGCCGGAATGAACACGACGAAAGCAGCAACCACGAGGGGAACGATCGGAAAAATTATTTTTACGATCATATGGAATTTTGATTCTCCCGTGAAGAGCAACGTGCTCAAGATGCCACTTGCAGCGGCGACGGCTATCCACGCCGTGGAATTTGCATATTTCCACATTATCGTGAGATCTGTCGTGTCATCAGGACTGATGAAATAGTCATGAACGATATACATCACGCGTGAGATCGCTAAAAAAATGAAAAACAGTGCAAAGTAAAGCCAATAAATGCGTTTCGATTTTCGATAACGAATGAGCAAGAAGTATCCGAACATGAGAAATTTGTAACCAACGACCGCGAACCACAAGCCGATGGAGATTGTTTCGTAGAAAGTGAACATGCCACCTGCGCTAACCATGTAATATCAACTATGTTCTTTTGGAAATCTTTGTCGCGATTATCAATAACCATGAGTTTATAACTAATTCGAGTTTTAGTTCCATTTAAAAAAATTGCAATGATGTGTTTGGTTTTTCAGTTGTTGAATCTTTGTATGACTGATAAAAAGCTCCACAGAGGTTATATCAACTCATGAGTGCAAAAAATTATGATCTTTTTTCATTCGGTCATATTTCTCTCGATGTAATAAATACCCCGGACGATCGCAAGGAAGCGTTGGGTGGCGCGATCCTGCACGCGGCGTGGGTAGCCTACCAGCTCGGGTTCAATGCTGGTATCTTGACGAAATCTACTCTCGCTGACAAGGCAAAGCTCGATGAATTTCCCCCGATCTCGCCGGAAGACCTGTATTGGGTGAAATCAAAGGCCACGACGTCGATCGTGAACGACTACAAGGATCGGTCGCTAGAGACGAGGGTAAACTATAGCCAAGGCCAGGCCGATCCGTACAAGAAAAAGGATTTCCCGAAATTCTCCGCGAAGATCATCCAGTACGCAGCGCTGATGCAGGGCGAGGTTGATCTGGAGCTCTTGAAATGGCTCGCATCGCAGGCACCGCTCGTGACCGACGCTGCGGGATTTATCCGCACGGTTATGCCCGACAAGAGCATGGAATCCCAACCATGGCCTGACTTGATGGAAGCGTTCCCGTTTTTTTCGTTTTTCAAAGCCGATGCGGCGGAAGCCAACTATCTCACCAGCATAGACACCGAAAACCATGAGGGCCGGGTGCAAGCGGCGCAGCAATTCATCGAATGGGGTGCAAAGGAAATCATCTTGACGCATAATCAAGAGGTGCTCGTCGCGACGAGCGAAGGCACCTGGGATGCCCCGTTCAAGAACAGGAACTTGTCGGGTCGAACCGGGCGCGGTGACAATGCAACAACGTCCTATATCCTGGCAAGATTGAGCATGCCGCCAGAAGAGGCCGTGCGATTTTCAGCAGGGTTGACCTCATTGAAGATGGAAACCCCTGGTCCCTTTAAAGGAACGCGAGAGGACGTGGAAGCATACATTGCTGAATACTATTGAAATTCTTCCTTTTTTTCTTGTTCTCGTTCAAGAATCGTTAAATTAATTGCCAAGGATTGACTGGCATCATTGCCACGTTGCCACGTTGCCAATTACAAGGGTAGCCGTTGCTTGATGAAATGAACCATTCACCACCTGGAAATCCATGATTGTGGCCAATTATTGAAAAAATGCAGAGGTAACCAAGCCAGCAAAGACCCGCCACGTTCGTCTGGTCTTTGGCGAAGTCTAAGGTGCTGGATTCAGGGTCCAGACCCAATTTTAGAAAAATTGGGGGTTAATCCCGTAGGGGTTCACGGGTTCAAATCCCGCCCTCTGCATATTTTTATTCCAAAGAGACTCTAGTTAGAGCAAGACAGAATATTGTTTTCCCGGGGAGAACGGCACTTGCCCGATCCTCGTGCACATGGATCTTGTTTCAGCCTCACCCTGCATTGAAAGTAGCGAGATAATCGATGATAATTGAAATCCTTCTGCTCGTGCTGCTGGTTGCCATCTTTGTTTTTCCCTTCATTTTCAGGAAAATCGAGGCGGAACTTGAAATTTTCCTTTTTACCGCGGGCGTGCTTGCAGTGACGATCGCGTGGCAATGGAGTACGGCGCTGGTCATGGACGCATTGATCGAACCGGTCACTATCACGGTCGCCGTGTTCCTCGCGGGGCTGATTTTCAAGTTCATTGAACATCGATTATCGAAAGCCTTCGCAAGGATCATAGACAAGATAGGGCAGAAGTGGTTTTTCTTCATCATGATCCTGCTTCTTGGCATGATCTCGAGCATCGTTACAGCAATCATCGCTGCATTGATATTGGTTGAAATCACCATTGCAATCGGTCTTGAGAAGGAAATCAAGATACGATTCACCGTGCTTGCTTGTTTTTCCATAGGGCTCGGTGCAATCTTGTCCCCCGTTGGAGAGCCCCTCGCGGTCATCATCATCGCGAAATTGAGCGGCGCCCCGTACCACGCGGAATTTTGGTATCTCTTCGAGCACACGTGGTTTTACATCATTCCCTCCATCGTTGCTTTGGGAATCCTCTCCACGCGGCTGATTAACCATGGCCAGTATCATGCCACGAACGAGATCGAGGACAAGATCAAAGTGGAAAGCATCTCTACCATCACGAAACGTGCGGTGAAAGTGTACGTCTTCATCATTGGCCTCGTGTTCCTTGGCAAGGGTTTTGCACAGTTAATGGAAACAATTATGGCAAACATCCCGCCTCAAATCATCTACTGGTTCAATTCCATTTCCGCGGTGCTCGACAACGCAACGCTGGCTTCTGCCGAAATATGGCCGTCCATGAGCCTCGCGCAAATAATCTCGGCGATACTCAGTCTCACGATGGCTGGTGGTATGCTGATTCCTGGAAATATCCCGAACATCGTCGCGGCTGGAAAACTAGAAATAAAAAGCAAGCAATGGGCCAAGGTGGGCCTTCCGCTGGGAATTGTCTTGATGGCGTTCTTTTTCCTTGTGCTATTCTTATAACCGGTACGATGCGTTACTTCGCACACGGAAATGTTGGACAAGGATATGTGCTTGATTTCTTTTTGATCGATTATGGATTCATGGTTATCATTTCTTGAATCAATCGTTCGAAAGGCCAGCGACGCCATAATGCCACTTCTAGGCACGAGCGAAGGCAATGTCGACATGGGAACCGGTGCCGGAGGGGATGTAACAAAAAAAATCGATGCGGTCGCGGAAGACGCGATCTTGTCGGAGCTGGAAGGCACCGGGCTGGCCATGAAGATTATCACGGAAGAAAGGGGTATCATATATATCAATTGCTCGCCGGAGGAAGATGAGACCATCGAAATTCGTGCAATCATCGATCCAATTGATGGCAGCGTCAACGCTACGAGAAATCTTCCCTTTTTTGCAGTCAGCATTGCCATCGCGAATGGTACACGGTTGAAAGATATCACCGATGCCGTTGTGCTGAACGTGGCGACCGGCGACGTAATGACCGCATCGAGAGGACAGGGTAGCTGGTTGAACGGAATCCCGTTATCGCTCGCCGAAGCGAGCCCGCGCCTTCAGGATGCCCTCATGGGTATTGACTTGAATCCTAAGAAAGGTGAATTCGTGCGCGGGAATTTGATAGGCGAATTTGCTGCCTTGGTCAACGCGCCAAGAAAGATCAGGGTACTCGGCTCGAATGCCCTGGAACTCGCCCTCGTGGCAACCGGGGCACTTGATTGTTTTGTTGATGTTCGTGGATCGCTTCGCATTCTTGACATCGCTGCTGCGTGGTTGATTGTTAAAGAGGCTGGCGGCCACGTGTTCGAGTTTCGCTCCGGCAGCACCCGTGTACTCGATGATCTCGAGCTAGGTCTTGGCACGAGAATGGCCATGTTGGCCGCGTCCACACTTGAATTGAAGGATGAAATCGAGATCGAATGGAAAAAATGCTTGAAACATGGACGCTAGAAGCTTTCTCTGGTTCCCGTAAATACTTTATTTTCACTTGAACCTATATACATCTCAAGAACATCTTGGAATAGGATGGAACATGCCACGATATCGCAGCGGCAAAATCACAGCAGCCCAGAAGAGCAAACGAAATTTATCATTTTGGATTATCGTGATATTGATTGTTTCGATGGTCTTTTCAATCGTCTTATACTTGACACAACTTAAATAAAGATGAACTGGTGCGGGTGCCTTAACACGAGCGAGAATTTAGAAAAAGGGGCAGTTAAGACTTATCACTTTGACGATGAGACGGGAGAATTCGAGGAAATTTCGCAGGAATCTATCCCTGAAGAGGGAATCAAGGAAATACTTGTAGCGAATCCAGGGGTGTCATATGCGATTTTTCAGGTTCCGTTCATCGTGTGGCTTTATCACGGGCCAGAAACATCGGTTCAAACCAAGTTCAAGTCTGCACGTGCCATCGCGAAATTGCGTGATGATGTCCTGCTCGGGGCCAAGATCGTCACGGTAGACGAGGGTAGCGAGCCATTACCATTCAAGTTCGTGACCAAAATGGCCAACCCGGAAGACTATAACATCGTGCAAGGATCGGCAGAATTCGAGCCAGCTTACACCGGTTCGGAAGCCGACATGACCTCTCTGGAAAAAATGTCAATAGAAAAAATTTCATTGCTCCTCGAGCAAATTCCAATTCCGGAAGGCTATGAGCGCGAGGTCATCATCCACGAGAATACCATGTATGCCGTGAAAAATGCTCGGCGAAGTTTCATGGGCGCGGAAATCGAAGAAATCGAACTCATTCCATTATCGAAAGAAGCAACTATCGAGAATGGCACGTATCTTGCAAATGACTTGAATCCGCGATTTCTCTTCGAGAATAACAATCTCGTGCTCGTCGAAATGCTTCACAAATCCGAGCAACGAAAAAACCAAGAATCTATTTTTAGCCAATTAAATGAATGATCAACACGACGTATCGGGAAGTAGATGGCAAATGGGGGAGAAACCTGATAAAAATCCGGATGATGCTAACCCGGATGATGCTCATAATTACATGAACATCAAGTTCAAGCCACTTGCCATCAAGCATGACATTCCCATTGATTTTTGGAAGAAAAAGGACGATGATTCAGACGAACCCATGATACTCGAGGTTCACGAGGCGGACGAAGGAAAAGTGGAAAAAGAAAAGTGCATCGTGTGTTACAAGCCCATTTTCGAGAACGACGCAGACGTGTTCTCGTGCCCGAATTGCGGCAGGGAAGCGCACTATCTTTGCGCCACGATCTTCATCACCGAGCACCAGATTTGTCCAGTTTGTCAAAGCAAACTGGAAATTGACGCGGCATCGGGAAAATGGAAAAAATTTTAATCGCCGGTTAATCCCGGTTAATCCCGTCTATGCCATGATGGTAATCATGTGCCCCCTTGCACCGCCATATACAAATTTGTGTCTGACGAATAACCTGGTACATTATACCGGCATGTGCCATGATTATACACGACAAAAACCACTTCACCTCCAATCAATAACTGGATCCGGTCGATGCTGGCACCCGTGACATGATCGACAGAATATCCGATGTCAATGCCTTCAAGGATCCAAGGCATTGGATTCTCTCGCGCCGGCGTATTTGGATTCTCTCGCGCCGGCGGCATTGGATTCTCTACGCGCCGGCGTATTTGGTGCGTCAATGACTTGAAGATAGCATCATCATCTGTCAAGGGGGCTTCGTCGTCGAGTGCAGTATTACCCGTTTCCATGGAATTCAGTACCCGGCACGTATTTATGTAACTTTCGGGGTTATGTTTCCTTGATTCTAACGCGATCATGAATAATTGCGATCTAAATTGAAAACCATCAAGTTAAGATTTCTTCACTAAAGGTTTTTCCACTGGGGAATTGAAATTCCCCCGAAATGATCAACGATCATGCTCTTGATAACAATAGGCCCTCGCATCTCCTAAATTTTGAAGCGAGAACCGTTGATGTCAGAACGGATGTGAAAAAAAATGCACAGGAATTCATTACAACGGAAAAAAAATGCCAATCTCCAAGATGATGGCGTGGCAATTCGCGTCTCTGGTTTACAAAAGCATTTTGGCGATGTCAGGGCTGTAGACGGCGTAGATTTGGAGATCAAGAAAGGAGAACTCTTCGGACTCTTGGGACCAAATGGCGCGGGCAAAACGACGACGATCAACTTGATAACGGGGTTGTTGCTTGCGGATAATGGGAACATTTGCGTTGGCGGATTCAATCTCCCAAAGGAGGTGTCGAGAGCACGAGCTTTGATAGGGTTTTGTCCCCAAGAGATATCCAGCATACCTTACTTGACGGGTTTTGAAAATGCGAAGCTTTTTGGTACCCTAAATGGATTGCAGGGGCCCGCCCTGAAGGAACGAATCAGCCAACTCTTTAAGGATTTAAAGCTGGAAGAAAAGGCAAGAAAGCGCGTGGCCACATATTCAGGCGGCATGCAGCGTCGCCTCAACATAATTTTGGCAATCATTCACGATCCTGAAATTATATTCCTCGACGAGCCAACGGTCGGGTTGGACCCGCAATCGCGGCACGTGGTCTGGGAATATATCCGTTCATTCAAAGAAAGGGGAAAGACCGTGGTATTAACCACGCATTACATAGAAGAAGCTGACGATTTGTGTGATCGAGTTGCCATCATCGATCAAGGGCGCATCATCGCCATTGGAACCCCGCGAGACCTCAAGCAGCAATTACCAGCCACGGAGGAGATTGAATTTGACTTGTTAAACGACGTGGAACCAGCACAATTGGAAGGAATTTCCTCGATCGATTGCGTTGTCGACAGCCATTATGATCCAGGCAAACGAGTCGTTAAGGTGCAGACTCTCAAAGGCATCACTCGAATCAATGACATAATCAATCAATTGCAGGTTGATGTCCAGCCAGGAGAGATTCACGTGCGCGACTTCAACCTAGAAGATTTATTCATTCAGCTCACGGGGCACGAGATTCGTGCAGATTGATAAGAGGCATATCGTATGAACAAACAAAACGTGTATCAAATTTTCTTAAAGGAAGTAAAGGCACTTGGCAGGGACAAGATTCGACTTTTCTTCTTAATATTCTTCCCCATCATGCTCATGGCCATCTTCATGCTCGCATTCGGGGGTTCGAACACGACCAAGCTGGGCCTGGCGGTGGTAAACTTAGACAACGTGGCGGGAAAATCTGGAACCTGGTCTACTCGGTTCATTGGCAATCTGAGTGCCCAGGAGGTGCTCGACGTGAAAATCTATTCGAATAATGAAAGCGCCCAAGCAGACCTCCAACAAGGAAAGATCTCGGGCATCGTGATCATCCCGCAAAATTTTTCCGCGAGCTGCGCAAGCTTTTACGCGACTTATAACACGAGTTCGTGGGTGAACGCGACTGTGCAATTTTACGCCGATAAAGGTTCGGCATTCGCATCGCAATCGCTCGCACCAGTGCTGCAACAAGTGCTCTTGAGCACGTTATTCGGCCAAGGTAATGTTAAGCAGTTATCAGTTCCTGTCCAAGTGAAACCAGCAGGTCTAGTGAGTTCTAATACTCAAATCGATGCACGCCAAGGCCTTGTTTCGGGGATGCTCATTTACAGCGTGTTCCTCAATGTCATGACATTCTCGCAAAGCACGGTTCAAGACCGGGAGAAGGGCGTGCTCAAGCGGTACCAGATGTCTAGAGCAACGAGCGGCGATATTCTCCTCGGCCAAACATTTGGATCAATGGTCACGGCAGCAACTCAAGTTGTTCTCCTCGTGGCGACAGGCATGGCATTTGGGTTCAACCCAGTTGGCGGAATTGGCGGCCTCGCTAGTGGTATCCTTGTTGCTTGCTTATTTGCTCTTTTCGCCATTGGCCTGGGGCTTGTCATAGGTGTTCTTGTCAAGACAGAAGGAGCAGCGACCGGAGCTTCCCTTTCCATTGTCATGTGTGTCGCATTCTTTTCCGGGCTGTTCATTCCATTGGAAATAATGCCCACGAGCCTCCAAGCAGCAGCCACGGTCTTTCCCTCTTACTACGCCAACGACGCCGTGAGAAGCCTAGTAGCACGGGGCGCATCGTTGCTCGCCCCGCAAATCTTGCTGGACATTGCCATAATTTTTATTTTTAGTGGACTCGTCTTCATTCTCGGATGGCTAGCTTATCGCAGGAAATACGCGTGATTTCTCACTTGATAACTTCACATTTTTTTCTTGCTTTTTTCTTTCCGTAATGAACAAGACCAGCTCTTTAGAGCAATGATCTATAATTAGAACTTTCAGAACTCGAAGGATGTGCACGATTATTCATCCCAAGCCCGTGCCACGATAGTTTTAGCTTGAATTAATTATTCGGACAAATGTTTAACAAGCAAGAAAACCTTATTTAAACAACAAAATGCAGAATCGTGATTTTGACACTTGGGAAAGAAAAAACGTTCAGTAAAGAAAGAGGAAAGTACCGAAGCAGCTGAAGAAGAGGAAACAATACCAGAATCTTCACCGGAGCTTGCTTTGTCCGAGCCAGCAGAACCAGAAATAGAAATAGAAGCGTTAGATAAATCAAAAATCACGATTGAAGAGGCCGACAAGCTACAAGCCGAGATGAATCTCGGGACATGCGGCCACGTCGATCATGGCAAGACCACGCTCACCCAGGCACTTACGGGTGTCCGCACGGACCGTTACTCCGAAGAAGTCGAACGTGGCATATCGATCAAGCTCGGGTATGCCGATACGATCATTGCTCGATGCACGGGATGTGCCGAGCCAGATTGCTTCTGGACGAAGGAAATGATCAAGCAAGAGTATTTGAAGAACGGCGCCAAGGAAAAGGAGTTTTCCTACGACATTTGCCCCGTTTGTGGTGGAACCATGAAATTCTTGCGAAAGATCTCGTTTGTCGACTCGCCGGGTCACGAGATACTCATGGCAACCATGTTATCCGGCGCATCCTTGATGGATGGAGCCTTGCTCCTCATCGCGGCCGATGAAAAGGTGCCGCAACCACAAACCCGAGAGCACCTGGCGGCGCTCGGTATCATGAATATCAAGCACGTCGTGATCGTGCAAAACAAGGTCGATATTAATCCTAAGGAAAAGAATTTTGAGCATTACCAAGCGATCAAGAACTTTATTACGGGAAGCATCGCCGAGGATGCCCCGATCGTGCCTGTTTCCGCGGTCTTCCATGCCAACCTTCACGAGCTGGTCATGTACATTGAAAATTATTGCCCTACGCCAGAACGGGATAGATCCAAGCCGACAAGGTTTTTCATTGCCCGAAGTTTCGACGTGAACCGTCCCGGGACCAAGATCGAAAACCTTCAAGGTGGCGTTATCGGAGGCTCTCTCAGTGGCGGTATCCTCCGCAAGGGTGACGAGATCGAGATCAAGCCGGGATTGAAGCTTGAAGACCGGTATATCGAACTCACCACGACGCTGGAATCCATCAGCGTGGGATCGACGCTGGTCGATCAAGCGGGACCGGGCGGATTGCTCGGGTTCAAGACCAAGCTCGACCCGAGCCTCACGAAATCGGATGGGCTTATCGGTTGTGTCCTTGGTAGGAAGGGTGAATTGCCCCTGTCGACGGATAAAATCGCGATCAGTGCCCAATTGCTCGAGCTCGTGGTTGGCGCCCAAGACGGGTCGATGAAAGTCGAACCCCTTAAGATTGGCGAGAACATCCTAATCTCCATCGGGACAACGACGACCCTTGGAAACATCACGTCCGTCACGAAAAATAAAGTACGCCTCAATCTCGTGCGGCGAGTTTGCTCGGATCCAGGCATGCCACTCGCGATTTCGCGGAATTTTAACAACCGGTGGCGGCTGGTTGGCTGGGGAACGCTCGAAGAAATTTCGTGATGAATTCATTTCTTTTAATAAAATTCGAGATATTTCAGTGTCTTTAATCAAGTTATTTCATTTCTTTTAACCATTAATAATTTCGGCGATATATATGGATCATGAACAGCACGATAACGTGGATCAGTTTTCCATCACCAATGACGAGAAAATCTCCACGTTAATGACGAAATTCCGTGGCACGGGATTCGGTGCAAAGCGGTTAGGCTTGGCTTGCGAAATTTATGAGGCCATGGTCAAGGATGAAAAAGGATGCGTCAAGATCATGACCCTTGCTGGAGCCATGATTCCAGCCGGGATGCGTGGTATCATCGCCGACTATATCCGCGAAGGGTTCGTAGACATCCTGGTAACCACGGGTGCCAACCTCACGCACGATGTCATCGAAAGCATCGGATGCCACCACCAGCAAGGAACGGATCAAGTGTCCGATGCAGATCTCCACGAGAAAGAGATCAACCGCATCTTCGACGTGTTTATGCCCAATGATGCATACGAAAGCATGGAAGACTTCATCAAGACATTACAATTTGATAAGACAATGTCCGTCGTCGATTTTCTTGATTATCTCGGTGGCGAAATTGAAAATTTGCCGGTGGAAAACACGCATGATTCCATCCTTCGCGTGTGCCATGAGAAAAAAGTACCCATTTTTTGCCCGGCGTTCACGGATTGCGGGCTTGGCATCCAATTGATGCTGAATCACAGGGGGTTGAAGCTTGATTTATTCGATGATCTCAACCGCATGATCACGAAAGCCTGGGATTCCGAGAACGTGGGCGTGTTCATCATCGGTGGGGGCGTTCCCAAGAATTTCACGTTCCAGGCACTTCAATTTTCCCCGAACAGCGCGAGTTACGCCATTCAGATCACGACCGACCGTCCCGAACCTGGCGGCTTGAGCGGCGCGAGCTTGAGCGAGGCGGTTTCGTGGGGAAAGGTGAACGAAGACGCGAAGGCCGTGACGGTCATGTGCGATGCAACGATCGCCGTGCCCCTCATCCTTGCTTACTTGAAAGACACGTGCCGCCAATAAAAGGCGAGAAAGCATGGCTGAACCAGGAACGCCCGAAAACGCGAGTGCACGGCCATTCCCGCTTAAATTGCACGTGCTGCACCTCGATCAAGACGATCCTAAAAAATGTACGGCCAAAAAACTGAAAAAATTCGGCCTGGTGAAGCTTCACCCGACGCTGAAGACCGTTCCCGTGCAATCCATCAAGCTCGATCCATATGCCGAAACCGTGTTAAGCATCAACGACAGGGAACGGATCGCGAGGTACGGCTTGACGGTCATCGATTGCTCCTGGAACCAGGCCGGCGAGGTTTTCAAGCGCATGAAATTGAAAAATGGCCGCCGGCTCTCTATCGATTTCTTGGCCGCAAACGCAATAAATTATGCAATGCCCGGCAAACTCAGCTCTGTGGAGGCCTTGTCCGCGGCACTCATCATCACGGGATTCTTCGAGGAAGCGGAGTTTCTCTTGTCCAAGTTCACGTGGGGGCACACGTTTCTCGAGCTTAACAAGCCTCGCATCGATGAAATAAAAGCAACCTTTGATCAGCAAGATACTTCAATAGAATGAGCTTTTAACGGCACGAGCCCATCGCGCGGTCAATATCGGGAAAGAATGCAAAAAACAAGAAATAAAATAGAGCTAAATTTTTAATCCATGTCGCCTTCGCCACCACCCGGAGGCATACCAGCGCCGCCCTTTCCGCCGCCGGTCTTCCTGGATTGGATGACATCGTCGATGCGGATGATCATGGTGGCAGCTTCCGTTGCTGCACGCAAAGATTGCTCGATCACGGCCTTTGGCTGGATCACGTTGGCGGCGAGCATATCCTCGACCTTGCCGGTGAATAAGTTGATGCCGGCATTTTGTTCACCTTCTTTGTGCCTCGACCGGAGCTCGACGATAACGCCGACGGGGTCAAGACCTCCATTCTCGGCGAGCGTCATTGGGATGACCTCGAGCACGTCCGCGAAAAGTTCCACGGCGATTTGCTCGCGACCGCCGTAAGTTTCCTTGAATTTACGCACCGCCGCGGCGAGTTCCGATTCTATCGCGCCACCGCCTGCCACGTAATACGGGGACTCTATGGCATCGGCGACAACGCACAGCGCGTCGTGCATGGCACGATCGAGCTCTTCCATCACGTGCTCGGTTCCCGCGCGGACCAGGATGGAAACGGATTGGGGATTCTTGCAACCCTCGATGAAGATCATGTGATCCTTGCCTATCTTGCGCTCCTCGGCTAGCTCGGCCTCGCCGAGATCTTCGGCTGTCAGCTCGCGGATGCTGCTGATGACGCGGCCATGGGTTGCACGGGCAAGCTTGTCCATGTCCGATTTCTTGACGCGTCGGATTGCCATGATTCCATTTTGCGCGAGAAAATTCTGGGCATCATCATCGATGCCTTTCTGGCAGAATAACACGTTCGCGCCTGCTGCCACGATGGCATCGACCATTTTCTGGAGCATCTTTTCCTCCTCGTCAAGGAACCCTTGCATCGTGGTCGGATCCTTGACCTTGATCTCGGCATCAAAGGTGGTCTTGTGAATCTCGAGCGCGGCGTCGATGAGAGCGATCTTCACGCCTTCGATCCGCTTCGGCATGGACGAGCTCACGACTTCCTTGTCGATGATGAGGCCCTTGAGCAGTTTCGTGTCGCGGAGTGACCTTCCTTCTTTCTTGATGATCTGGATGTTCTTGATGTCGCAGATAATCCGGCCATCGCGATCCTCCTTGATCTCCAGGCACGCGTCGACGCAGATATCTGACATGAGGTCTCGCTCGCCCGAGATTCCCTTGCTGTTCATGGACGTCATGGCGAGGTTCTTGAGCACGTCCCTGTCGTTATCCTTGATTTCAATAGCTATGTTGTTAAGTTCCGCAAGCGCCTTGTCAAGCGCGATCTTGTAGCCTTTCTGGATGACGGTCGGGTGGATGTTTTGCTCGAGCATTTCCTGCGCGACCTTGAGCAGCGTGCCTGCGATGAGGACCGTGCTCGTCGTGCCATCGCCCGTTTTTTCATCCTGGGCCTTGGCTAATTGAACCATCATCTTGGCCATCGGATGATCCGTTTCCATTTCGCCTAAAATGGTTGCGCCGTCATTTGTGATGGTCACGTCGCCGAGATTATCGACCATCAACTTGTCAAGTCCTTTAGGACCCAATGTTGACTTGATCATCTCGCTGATGGCCACTGCCGCGGCGATATTATTCTTTTGAGCGTCTTTCCCGGTTTTGCGCTCGGTTCCCTCCTTGAGAATTAATACAGGCATATTTTGCATTATTTAGTCACTTCAAAATTGCGATGCAGTTGATTGAAAAAATGAAATTTCCGTTGATAAAAAATTTTGCCGACATGGACTTCTATATAAATAAAACGCCAAGCAGAGTCAAGATTGAAGAGATACCCATCGTCGAGATTCAAATTCACTTTTCAAACCGGAAAATACAATTAATCACGTTTGGCTAACAATTTTTGCTTATAGGGGATCTCGCCCGGGGTCTTGCGTTTTCGCAGGAGGGAAGCGTGAAGATTAGCTTGTTTCCCAAGTTTTTTGCGCATGATGAATCCCATGATTAACACGACGGCACTTGTTACACCAAGCCAGATCATGGCAAATCTGATACTGTTATCGACGTGAATCAAGATTGATATCGTGCAAGTATTTCCAGCAGCATCACGTCCAACGATGGTAACGTTCTCCATGCTATTCACGATAGTACTCGTGTCCCAGGTCAAATCAAGGACGCTATCGGTGTACGAGCCATTTAATACCTTGATGACGTTCCCATCGATGGAGATGACCAACGAGACGACGCCTCGATCATCCATCACGCGATATTGCAGATTACACGAATCGGTCACCACGCCTGGAACGGAAACCCATTCCAAGACCGGTGCAGTGTGATCGTTGTCAACAAGAATTTGTCTCGTGATGTTGACATGGTTACCCGCCGCATCATATGCAATGACCGTGATGTTTGCGGTGCCGTTCTGGACTGTCGTGCTATCCCAATCATAGATGACTTGTGTTGTGCTTGGATCAAACTCCTGGTCCACGAGCCGGCCATCAACCCAGAAGTCGACGCGGGCGATGCCAACGTTATCGCTCGTAAAGACGGCGATGGCATACACCATGCAAGCTCTAGTCTCGTTACTTGCCCAGGTTAAAATTGGATTCCACCGGTCTGGTACGATGATGTTTATCCTAACGCTCGATGATTGACCTAGGTTATCCCAAGCTTCGAACGTGATCGTCGTGCTCGGCGAGTTCAGTGGACCAGGAACGAAGCAAAATTCCAAGTTATCCGATGCATTGCTTGCGATGACGTTCCCGTTCACGAGCATGGAAATTGAGCTGATCCGGCCGCCTGCATAAGCAGAAGCATTGGCCTTGACATGCAACGAGTTGTCCACGATCGTCCCGTCCGTGACATTGCACGCGATGGTAGGCGGGCTATCATAATAAAAGGAAATCGTGCCCGTAGCATCATACACCGGGGAATAATTCACATATACCCAGTACCAAAGGCCATAATACGGCACCGTGAATGTCCAATCCAGCGAGAACACGTTCGACTGCTTGTATGCAGGAGTATAAGAATAGCCATAAGTGAATGCATCGAACGCGTTTTGATCCATTATCATGAACGTGATTGGCGCACCAAAATTCGAGAACCGAATGCTTCCGCTAACGTGATCGCCATAGGAAGCTTCATAGGCCCCTTCTGTATAGGTCCTGGGTGGCAAATCCAGTGAAGAACTATCACTAGGTGCAATTTGGTGGCCAACTAAACCTTCACTCGTGAATCGGGGATTATCTTGGCGTGAATATCGCGCTGAAAGCACGATGCTGGCCAGGATGATCGAGACCACGCATGCCATCATCCAGGTTTTTCGGTTCTCGATCATCACATAGATCATCTCGATTTCTGCTAAAATTAAACAGCATTAGTCCATGGTTTTTGCATCGAGCAAAAGGTACGCCTTTTAAATTACCTATCATAAGCAACATAGAGTTGCATTATAGCATCAGCAATCACGCCATCCTATACCGTTCCTTTCCAAGCCTCGATGTCATGTTCGCTCATTGCCGTTCCCCTTGCTTGGTGAGATTAAACTCACGGTCACTTGAAAAAATGCAACTTTATAAGAATTTCTTGACGAATCGCATTCAATGGATATAAAAAACGTGACGCCTTATTGTTTCCAACACCATAACTCTCAACATGAGCCTTGATCGAACATTAGCTATCGATCTGTGATCAAATTTATTAACCCGGAAAAAAGAAATGATCTTGATTCATTGCGCTGATCTGACATGTCGAATGCTCCCATTCGGACCGTTTCATGGGTTTGGCAAGAATAAATTGATACGCCAAAGCAGATCAATGTAAAAGTATGCTAGCGTTTTTTTCGTTCGTGCATGGATCGCGTGAATATTTTACAATATAACACTGCTTGTTGCTTGATTTTTCACGCGTCGTGTCATCGTTCTTGAAATACAGCGTGTGCTAATTCTCGTAAATTTATTACGATGTAGCATTGCACGTTAGAATGACGTGCACGTAAAAATATTTCACGTGAATAACAAAATCACGGTAAATTAAAGCATTAATCAAACAGAAAAGGTATGGAACATGGATGCATCAAATCCCATTATCCGGCTCCCGCCGGAAAAAATGCCCAAGAATTTCCTAAACCTGGCAGCGATCATGGAATATGGCTTACCCTTGATCTCGCCCATGACCATGCAACCGGCAACGCCTGAGGAAGCTCTGATGATATTCCCTGAAGGCGTCGTCGCTCAGGAGATGAACTTCACCGACCGGGAAATCCCGATCGAGAACGAACTGCGAGCCGCGTATTATTATGCTAACCGGCCAACGCCAATGCACCGCGCATTTCGGTTGGAAAAAGCGCTCGGCCTTGAAGGAGACAGGGTCAAGATCTTCTTCAAGAACGAGAGCGTCTCGCCGACCGGCAGCCACAAGACGAACACCGCCCTTGCCCAAGCCTTCTATGCCAAGAAGCAAGGCATACAGGCAATTGCCACGGAAACTGGTGCAGGACAGTGGGGGTCCGCGCTCGCGTATGCATGTGCATTGTTCGGCATTGAATGCCGCGTGTACATGGTACGAGCGTCGTACCGGCAGAAACCCTACCGTGGCATCCTCATGCGCACGTATGGCGCCACGGTCGCTGAATCACCATCAGACCTCACGGACGTCGGAAAATCATTCCTTGAACAGAACCCGGAACACCCGGGTTCGCTTGGCATCGCGATCTCGGAAGCAATCGAGGATGTCATTAAGCACAATGACACGACCCGTTACTCGCTCGGATCGGTCATCAACTCGGTCTTGTTGCACCAGTCCATCATTGGCCAGGAAGCAAAGATGCAGATGGAAATGGTTAAGGAATACCCCGACATCGTCATCGGCTGCCACGGCGGTGGCTCCAATTTCTTCGGATTCTCCTCCGCGTTCCTCGCGGACAAGATCGATGGCAAGAAGGACCCGACCATCATCGCTGTCGAGTCCGCAGCCGCGCCAAAATTAACGCGGGGCGTTTACAAGTTTGATTACGGCGACACGGGACACGTCGCACCCATTGCCAAGATGTACACGATCGGCAGCGCTTTTGTCCCGGCTCCCGTGCATGCGGGTGGTCTCCGATATCACGGGGCGGCGATGCTCGTGAGCATGGCACTTGACAAGGGACTCATCAGCGCTACCGCTCGCAAGCAAACAGAAGTCATCGAAGCCGGGATTCTCTTCGCGAGGACCGAGGGCTTCGTTCCTGCACCGGAAACGTGCCACGCCATCTGCGAGACGATCGACCAGGCCAAGATTGCGAATGAAAATGGCGAGAAGAAAACGATCGCGTTCAACTGCAGCGGGCACGGGTATTTCGACATGGCCGCGTACGGCGATTATCTCGATGGCAAGCTCCCGGATTACGAGCTATCCGACGAGGAAATCCAAGAAAGCATCGCGAAGCTCCCGAGCATCGAGGGTTTCCAGTAAAATTTTGTTCTTTTTTACATTCTCTTAAATTTTAACTTTAAAAATAAAGACACGAGCAAGAAGTCGCGGTCCTAATTCCGTGTTCAAGCGAATCAAGTTTTCTTGGATGTTTTTTTCGCGGCTCTTTTAGGTGCTGCCTTTTTTGGCGCGGTGCATGCTGAAAACGCCACACGCTAAAACAGATAAGAATTTTTGCTGGATTTTCAAGGAAAAGGAATAAGTAGCAGTTTATGGACATTTACCGATTACATTCGCGTTTGTACCTTCCGACGCTGCCACACGACAACGACAGCTACGACGCCGACAACCGCAACAACGGCGGCAATGGTTATGATTTCCCATAACTGTAAGGTAAAAGGCGTGCTTGATGGGCCCGAGGACAAGGCAGTGACGCGAACGCTTTGACTGTTCGAGATGGAACTATTTCCAGCAGGATTCGCAGCAATCACGGCATAATAATACGTGCCCACCGCCCCGATCACGTCGGTGTAAGAATTGGCAGTGAGATTCGCAATAAAATGCAATCCCGTTACTGATAGAATCGTGCTTGTTGCGCGGAACAGATAATACCGCGTGGCTCCGGCGGAGGCCGTCCACGAAAGCGAAATCGATCCGTTGATGCTCGGGTTGGGTGTGATGGTATTCAACACGGGTAGGCTGGGAATAAAATAAACTAAGACGCTTACGCAATTTGAAATCGCTGATTTGCCATTGATATTAACCGCCGTGACCACGTAATAATATGTGCCAAAACTTGGCAAGCTATCTTGCACCGTGACCGTGCCGATTGCACTGAATTCTGTCAGCGAACTATTCACGCCGGTAATAATGGAGGTATACCTGTACACGTTATAAGATATAGCGCCAGCCACGGGACCCCAGAATATAGTAACATGACCTGTGATGTTTGGATTTGGCTTGATCAGCTGCATTACAGGTGCCGAGGTCACCGATGTGGGTTTGAAGCAGTAAAGGGTGCCAGACGCGCCACATATATAGATGCACCCTCCCGCCACGGCAGGGGATGAAAAGAAGATGGAAGCATCAGTTGCATAACTCCAGACAAATCCCCCAGTGGTCGTGTTCAAGCAGTAGAGTTTACTGTCCCAACTTCCGACATAGACATATCCCCCCGCCACGGCTGGCGATGATTCGACTATATTTCCCGTGGTATAATTCCAAATCTTCGCCCCCGTGGTCGCGTTCAAGCAGTAAAATCCATGATCCCAACTGCCGACATAGACATGTCCCGCCACGACTGCCGGTGATGACAATACCATATTTCCCGTGGTATAATTCCAGATCTGCCTCCCGGTTATCGCATTTAAACAGTAGACACGATGATCTTCACTACCGACATACACGCATCCCCCCGCCACGGCCGGAGTTGTATCGATAATATTCCCGATGGTATGATTCCAGATTTGCCCTCCAGTGGTCGTATTTAAGCAGTAAACATGTTGATCATAACTTGTGACAAACAGGTAGTTCCCTGCTATGGCCTGCGATGAAAAAATTGAATTTCCCGTTGTATAGTTCCAGATCGAGCTCCCTGTGGTCGCATTCAAGCAGTAAACTTTATGATCATAACTTCCGACATAGACATGTCCCGCCACGACTGTCGGTGATGATATTATCTGATTTCCCGTTGTATAATTCCAGATTGAACCTCCCGTGGTCGCATTCAAGCAGTAAACTTTATGATTATAACATCCGATGTACACTCGCCCATCGCTCACCGCTGGCGATGATCCGACTATGTCATGAATCGTATAATTCCAGATCATTGCCCCCGAGCTCGCGTTGAAACAATAGGTGCTGTTATCATTACTCCCGATATATACCCGACCCGCTGACACCGTCGGCGATGAATAGGTGTTTCCACCGGTACCTAAATATGTATTCCAAGCCATTGTAAAATTCGCTCCAAGGGGAATTACCCCAATGCCGGTTCGCGTTGGCAGGCTATGAAACATCGGCCAGTCATTCCCGGTTACCGTGACATTCACGCAATTGGAAACCGAACTATTTCCGGTTGGATTTCCGGCGACCACGGCATAATAATACACTCCAATATTCGCGATTATATCGGTATAGCTATCATTCGTGGTTTTAACGAGATAATTTAACCCTGCAACTGACGAAATGAGATAGAACTCGCGATAGAGATAATACCACGATGCCCCTGCGGACGTGTTCCATGACAAGAAAATGGAGCCAGAACTCGTGGGGTTGGGCAAGATAGAGTTCACCAAAACTGCCGCGGGGGGGCCACCTGCGCGCTGAGGGGTAACAAATATCGGCGATTTGACGAAAATTTTCTGCTGGGTTCCTGATATAATCGAACCAATTGATACGATTGCTAAAAGGACGCTTATAATGAGTATAGGCTTTATTTTCATGATTATAACCCATTTTTTTGGAATATAAATGAAAATATTTAAATGATTTTATGATAAGAATTTTCTCAATAAATATAATGCCTTATTTTCATTCGATTTGGATCATTTTCGGAGTGGTTTCATCGTTTTCCAGACATATCTATTAAAAAAGTGTTCGTTTCTGAAAGAGATGACCGATTACATGAACCTTGTTGTGGAAGGTTCAAATTGAATAGGAAAAAAATTCTCCAGAGCTTTGCATTAATTCGCGTTAAGCATTCTTGGAAGAGATCCTCTTCTACCAGACGAGCCGATAACATGCCGTGGTTGATGGTTTGGTACATGAATGCGGACTTATATTTCACGTGAAAATATGGACCGAGCAATTATTTTCGGTGCTCGCACGTGTCTTTCATTTGGCAATAGTCGCAACTCGAACCTGTCTCTTGCCCGAGCTCGTTCGGACCAGCACCCATGATGAACGATGTCGACTTGATGGGCATCATGAGCATCGAAGGTTCAAGCCTCATGCCGATTTCCGCGGGTTCATCGCCAAGTAAATCGAAGATGGCTTGCTGGCCCTTGGTAGACCACTCGGATTCGCCTGGCCCGAGGGGAATGCTCGCGTGGTAGCCCATCGCCTTGTAATGGTCGAGCCGCAATTGCATGACGAGCTGGTCGCGAACGGCCCCCGCCGCCCACGACGCCATCAAGTCAAGAACCAGCGCGTGGAATGCTTCCCCGCCCGTGATGTATTCCCTTGCCTTTGTTTCCATGGCCGGGCCGATCGTGCATACTCCCACGGCGAGCTCGGTGGCCCCGCAAGTCACCTTCACCACGGGACCGCCACCTATCGACGTGCCATTTTCCAGCAAGACCTTGTCATGGAGAAAACCTTGAATCGGGAATGCTTGCCACGCTGCCTTTGGTTCGGCGAGCGCGACGAGTTCTTGCTTGGCCGTTTCATAAATGTCAAGGTTGCGCTGCGACTTGAGCACGCGGTCGGCTTGCTTGCCGAGATGTTTCTTGAACGCGGCATCATCGGGCGTGAGGTCGAATTCCGTCTCGATCATATGTTCATGAAATGAAAGCCGAAAGAAATGTTTACGTGTCGGTTAGGAATAAAAAAGAAGATTGCATTCAGAGCTGGGGACGTGATCGCTCGGGCGTGGTCTCAGCCTCGTGGCCATCATTTCCCTTTCTCGATTTCATCAACTTGTTGAGCGCGTTTAAGACCGCTTGCACGCTTGACATGACGATGTCCTCGTGCACGGCGTGTCCCGAAACCGTGACCCCGTTTTCATCACGAATTTTCACGGAAGTAACTCCAAGTGCTTCTGTTCCACCCGTGACGGCCTCGATCTCGTATTCCAGCAGTTCAATATTGCCGATTTCCTTGAAGGTCTTGAGGATCGATTTGACCGCGGCGTCCACTGGCCCGACACCGATGGAGGAATCGACACGTTTTTCCCAATCGCCGTTCAAGCGCACGCGAATCGTCGCCGTGGCGGTCGGTGTGACCGAACCGGTCAGCACCGTGAGCTCGTCAAGGATGACGGTCTTGTCTTCCTGGGCGAGATGACCCGTGACGTCGTTTGCAATGGAGATCAAGTCAATATCAGCAATGTTCTTGCGCTTGTCGGCGAGGTCCTTTAGACGCTCGAAGATTTCGGTGAATTGCTCTTCCGTGCAGGAGACGCCAAGCTCATCCAGCTTGGCCTTGAGAGAATGGCTGCCCGTGTGCTTGCCGATCGTGATGGATTGAGAAACGATGTCAGCCAACTCGTCGGTTCGCGGATATCCTATGAGCTCGGGAGTGAGTGGCTCGTACGTGCGGGGATTCTGGATGACCGCGTGCGCGTGGATGCCGGATTCGTGCCTGAATGCGTTCTTGCCGATGAGCGGGAATTGCACGGGAATCCTGATGTTCGAAAATCGCTCGACAAGCTTGGACGTCTTGTACAATTCCTTGATGTTGATGCTCATTTCAGCGCCGTACAGGGCATACAGGGATGCTGCCACTTGCTCGAAAGATGCATTACCAGCACGCTCGCCAATACCGAGGAATGTCGTGTGCACGACCTCGGCGCCGCTTTCAATGCCCGCGAGGGAGTTCGCGACTGCCAAGCCGAAATCATTGTGGCAATGGACGCAAATCTTGACCTCTGGCGGCAAGATCTCGCGATTTTTCTCGATGATGTAAGCGTACGCCTTGGGTGTCGTCGTGCCTACCGTGTCGGGAATATTTATGCGTGTCGCACCGGCTTCCACGGCGGTCGTGTTAGCCTGGAGCAAAAAATCGAGATCGGTTCGGGTCGCATCCTCGGCGGAAAACTCGACGACATCATAATGCGACTTCGCATATGCAACCCACGTCGAGATGCTCTCGATGCATTGCTCGCGGGTCATGTGTAGCTTGTCGCGCAAATGCAAGTCGGACGTGGCGATGAACACGTGGATCGCATTCATGTCCGCATCGATGACGGAGTCGATATCCTTCTGGCTCAGCCGAGCAAGGCCAAGAACTTGCGCGTTCAATCCGAGGTGCGATATTTGCTTGCACGCCTCGAAATCGCCTTTCGAGACGACCGGCATCCCTGCTTCGATGATATCGATGCCCAGTACGTCGAACTGTTGGGCAATTTTCAACTTTTCGTCAATGGTAAACGAGACCTCGGGAGTTTGCTCGCCATCCCGCATGGTCGTGTCGAAGAAGTAGACGTGTTCGGGCAATTTCGACCGAACGAGGTCAATGTGTGGTGAAACGTAGATGTCTTTTTTATCCGAGAAAAGGATCGCCTTGTTGCACCTTTTAACACCTTGATTCTTTGCCCGATTGCTGCAAAGCTTTGACCGCAAATGACTGGTCATGAGACAGAGCACGACATGCTTTTTAAAGGATCACGCAAATTCAACGAGGTTGCATCGTGCCCGTGATCTCATGCCAGTTCATTTGCCACTCGTGTTAATGCTCGGACAAAACAAGGTTTTTCATGCTTCTTGAAATTTCTTCGATTAAGGTGCATCCGGAGTTGAGATAACGCGTGGTGCAAGCAAATCTTGGACCAAGATTGATCAAGATAATTTATGCCCACAATATGGGCAATATTCGAGATCGGTTACTCCTGGCAAGTTCGCCCCGCAGCCCGGGCAAAACCGCGGAATCGAATCAGGAACGATCTCCGTCGCTTGCTGATAGGGCAATTCATCGCTTGCCAGCTTTCCACGCGATTCATAAACATTCCTTCTAGATTCGACCTGCCAAGAAGTGCTTGAAGGTGTCAAGCCAGTACTTCCTTGAATTAGTCGAGATACCGCTGGCAACTCGCCTGTTTCAGTCCTATGCAAGGCGATGGCGTGAGATTCCAATCCCGCGGCAAGATTGAAAGCCTGCTCGTCGATGCCTTGGAATGCCGTGCCAATCTTGTAAAATCCCTTCACCGTGGTGGTTCCACCGATGATGCCGAAAATAGTAAAAATACCGATGAAGATTAGATTTGCTTCGAGAAGAGCTAACATCAAGCTCTCATAAGCGGAATTATATATGAAATAAAAATTATAGAAAGATGCGGCATAAACCAAGATGCCAGGCATGATCACGAAGTATATGCCAAGGCAAGAGGCAATGAAACCCGTCACGTGCGAAGCACGCACCTTCTTCAGGCCATCCTCAGCAGCTTGGCGAATCGTCGTGCCGTTAATGTCACCGAAAAACGCATTCAATTTTTTCCAGTTCTTGTAAGCAAACGGGTAACCGATCAACCCGAGCACGACCGGCGGGATGAAGAAGCTTTCCATTAATCCCGCTTGTTCCAGGATCATTGCATAATATGATGAGATATAACCAAGGTTTGTAAAGAAGGAAAAACCCATCACTATTTCATAGCTGAGAAAAACGAGGCCGAGCGTGAAAGACACGTTCAGGTACTTGGCAAAAGCATGGAACAGGTCAATGTGCTTGGAACCACCCGTGATCTTGATGATCTCGGCCAATTTTCGAACCCATACGAATATCAAGATCGTCCCGAAGAACGATACCCCACAACCCCCGAAAAGACCTGTGTAGGCAAAATAACCTAGGAACATAAGTGAACCGCTATAACCCCTACTTGCTTCGATGGCAATTGTAATCACAAGCATGAGAAAGTAAACCCCGGCGCCTCCCGCTGGGGCTATCATTATCGTCCGCGTGACCGTGGCAAGACCCCGGAAAAATTTCCCGATCTTGAAGAAATCACCAGTGCTTGCTTGTTGCTGGCTCATGCGTGTCCACCGGTTATGAATTTTGAAAGCTCGACTGCTTGTTCTTGTGACCAGCTTCGGGATATATCAATTTATAGTGAATGAGACTGGCGTCGTTATAAAAATTCTCAGAATACACGCAAGTGCCGTTAAAAACGAGGATTCAGGAGTCACATGCGGTCTACAGGTCACGCACGTTCTTGGATATGGTTGGCTTCATGCGCTTGGGTGCCGAGCCTTGTCCAAACGTCTGGTACAAGCCCGTCCGTCGGGCGCATTCCGTAAACGCACGGTACACGTTCTGAGCGGTTGGCATAACCGCGATGCTTGGGTACACTATTGGATTCCACAATGCTAGGTCATGACCTGGCGGGTACCAGAGGCCTTCTTGCTGCAGCAATTCATCGACCTCCTGCACAGTAATAACATTTTCCAGATCAACCTTGTTGAGCATTATAACGAGAGGTAGTTTCTTGATGAGGTCATCGCCCGCGACGGCTTTCAATTCCCTGAGACTTTCCACGTTATCTTCCCACCGGTCACGCTGGCCATCGAACACGAAGATGACGCCATCCGTGCCCATGAAAATCTTCTTGCGGAGTGGGCTGAACCGTGATTGACCCGCGACGGTGTACACGTGGAAAAAGATCGACGATTTCTTTGCCGATTGAAACACGCCCCGGTCGAAATACAGCGTGGAGCCACTTGCCATCGCGATCTTCACGAGATTACCGGTTGGAATGAAATCCATCTTTTCCTTCTCGGTAATGTGATATAGCGTGTCAACAGCCGTTGTCTTGCCAGAAGCGGCCGAACCCCAATACAAGATCTTTATGAACACCTTGTTATCGGACACGCGTACCATTCTAGTCTTCCCGATTCAATTTTAATGACAATCTAATTACAATACCCATCGCACTAGCGGGTCTATCAGATGAATATATAATTTAAGAGCATAAAAATATGTTTAACGAATAAAGTTTTGATAAAATTACTCCACTTTCACATCTCCCTCGGTTCACGGTAAAAATGTGAGGCTTTTTGGAAAAAAAAACCGACGAAAGTTCGTGCTAAATTGTTAATAACACCGATATGCTAGCACGGCTCGAGCGTTAAGCGCTCGTTTTATTAGATTTGCAGGTTTGTTCGTTTTCGGTTTCCAGGTTTGCCTGATTCTCTTGCATTTCATTTGTCTTGAATTCATGCGTTATGGTTATGATCTCGTAATTCCACATCTCCAAGCTCAAAAATTCTTTGAGTTCATCTCCGATAGTATCAAGATCGGTGCCTTGATAGCAAGGCTTGTTTAGATACGTTTCAGACACGGCTTGCACGCAAAAGCGGCGAAACCCTGCATCCCAGTTATTGACTGGAAAGTCACAATCTCGTTGATTAAATTCTTGTTTCGTGGAATCCTCGTGGATTATCTTGATTTCGAGGCTACGCTTGTCGAGTGATATCATGCAATCCAACTCCAAAGAGCTCAATGCTCGAATTCTTGTAATGTTTACACTTCCTTGGTAAAAGGAATGTAAATTCACCGACCAAGTATACAACACTCCCCGATTAACCCCACGGTGCCGAAACGAGGCATCCATTGTCCTCGAAGCAAGGATATCATCAAGTACTTGCTAGTCCAGATGGTGGTACGATCGACCGTCTTTAATTTTAAGCACGAGAATTTTTAACCTCGGGACAATCCATATGCCTCAATGGTTCGATCCTCCGAATTCATCTCGCTCTTGCAGCGGATCAGCCCGTATCACGTGAACATCTCCTACAATTTCATCACCATGGAAAGGGATGGACGCGAGTTCCTGATCGACGCTTACTCGGGCGACTTGTTTGCATCCCCGAAGAGTCCAGGAAAGCACGTGTTGGAAAAAATCCAAGCTCAGCAATGCAAATCTTGCTTCTATCACGTGTCTCCCGAAGCGACGTTTGATTGTTACAGTTATATCTCCGAGGGTTACGTGCATCCCGTGCGGATTTGCGTGGTCACCGATTTTCCCGAAGCGAAGATGAACTTGCTGCACGACGTGAACGTTCACTTGAGTAACATCGACTTATCCTTGACGCAATTGAAAATCCTGTCCATGATCGTCGCGCTCGGCGGGGGGACCATGATCCCGGCGGATATCCAGCAAAAAATCGACCAGATTCCTTCGCAAAAAACGATGCACGGGGATGCGTGCCCGTTTTATTCCCCCGCGACCGAGATGAAAAAAAGCTTGATTATAAGGAATATCAGCCGGCATCGACGGAAACGCCATTTTCTCGACGTGCTCCGAGATTTTCAATACTTGAAGGAAGCAGCCTATTATACCGTGGGTATTAGTTATTTTGACCGGAAGATTGCTGAGCTGGAGAGTCAACTAGTAAAACTCCAAGCCAAGTAACTTCAAAAATAATCTTTCATTTTAAATCTCATGCCAAGAGGCAAGAAACAAGCTGCCGAGGATGAAGAAACGACCAAGGCCTCGTCCAAAAGCTCTAAGAAATCCAACAAAGAAGAAACGACCAAGGTCCCGTCCAAAAGCGCCAAGAAGTCCAAGAAAGAGGAAGAGATCGATGTTCCGGACATCGTCGTGAACGCGGATCAATTATCGTTCGATCATGACAAGGACATCGATAACATGGCTCGCTATCTGGAGGAGAAAATTCCAAAATTCCAAGGACTGAAAGAATGCGTGCGATCGAAAAACACGATTAACCTGAAGCTCACGAAACCAGTTTCCAAGCGCGTGGTGAAGCAATATCTCACGAAATACTTGCACCGCGCGGGCTTGCGGCTCGATTATCGCGTGCTTGGAACCTACCAAGGCAGAAAAGAAGCGGATTTCCACATCTACCCGCGACGCGTGTTTGAAATCTAACCAGCTATTTTTTCCTTGAAACCTGCCAATATAATATTATCCAAGAAAAAAATGGAAGAATCAGCCATCGATACCTAGATCGGCTAGCGTTTCCTTCTTGGGAACTCCCTCGTTATCCCAACCACGTAACTCGTAGTACCTATCGAGAAGCTTGTCAAAATCTTCCTGAGTAAAATTACCCATGGCCCGCGAGCAAAGATGGTCATCTTTCCGACCGAGCCCGCGCTTGATGTTGATCATCTTCGCCACGTTATAGGCGCGGATGGATACTTGGAAATGTTCATCCATTGTCCAGTTTAAGCCAGTAACGGCGTTGATTGCCTTGATATAGAGCTCGACCGTGGCAAGGTTCTTCGATGGAAAGCCACGAGCCGCGGAATCCGGATTTCGGACATCGATCCACTGGAGCTTGCAAAAACCCGCCATGTCAACCCAAGTCCGGATGTTCTGGAACCAAACGAGAATGTCTGCTTTTTGCTCGAACTCGGGAATCTCGTTCTTGACGGCGTCGATCATGATGAGCCATGCCTCGCGATGATGCGCGCCGATGAGCGACGTGGCATACGCGACTTGCTGGGCGATGCTCGTCCGGGGAATGTAAGCAGAGAGCTCAAGCCCCTTTACGTGCAAGGCGAATTCTTCGATTTCTTTCTTTTTCTCTGGATCGCCCTTGGCCACGAAATCGATGGTTCTCAAGATGCCATCGGCAAGCACGTTTCCGATTCCCTCGCGCTGGGCGATCATGGTGATGAGCTGGCGAGCAACATCCTTGTCCCCGAACATGAGCTCGATCCCATCGGTGTCCTCCGTGGTCAAATATCCTTTCTCAAAGCATTCCATGACATACCCGATGAGATACCCGGTCGAGATGGTGTCGAGGCCTAACGTGTCGCACATGTAGTTTGCTTCCGCCACGAAATTGGCGTCGAAGATTCCGAGGTTGCTGCCAAGCATCCCGATAGTCTCGTACTCGGGACCATCAACCTCGACTTCGCGGCCATCTGCCAACGTTGCCTTTGAACGTTTTCCGCAGCCAAGATTGCAACCAGGACTGCAAGGTCTCGTTGTTTGGAAGACATTGTTCATGAACGCTGCGCCCGAGATGTATTCTGCATCCGCAGTGTTCGACTCAGCGAAGTTTCGCACAGGCAAGACATCGATCTTATTCGTAATATCGACGAGGCCACTTGTCCCTATCTTGATCATGTTGAGCTGCTGCTTGTCATTTTCCTTGATGACCCTTCGCATTTCCCTCGCCGCGTCCATTAATGCTCGCGGATCAGCGATCGGGGTTTCCTTCAAGTCGTTCCCGACGAACACGATCGCTACGATGTTTTTCGATCCCATGACACCACCCATGCCCGTGCGACCAGCCTGCCGTGGAATGTATTGGTTACCCGTCGCGCTGATGCCGTTCACGCACGCGATGCGCGCGAGCTTTCGACCGGCGATGCCAATCGTGAACGCGCCCGTATTCTCCTTGCCGTACTTGTCGACGAGGTACTTGCCCATTTCCACCGAATCTTCGATGCCAGGATCATCTTCCAGCGAGATCACACCCCTCGTGGCGTCGACGAGGATCGTGGATGGCCTGGGTACTTTGCCCGTGATGCAGACGGCATCGAAGCCCGCGTTGCGCATCTTTTCTCCAGTCCGCCCGCCGACAGAGGCTTCTCCATAGCCATTCGTTGCTGGAGAGATGGCACATATCACGGTTTTCGTGCCACCGGGCCACCGGTATTCGCCGGTCATTGGCCCCCGACCGATGATGAGGTGGTTTTCAGGCCCTAAAGGGTCCTTTATTTTGTCAAGATTGTCATACAAGATTTTTACCGCGTATCCGCGGCCGCCTTGATAATCGATGCGCATTTGCTCCGGAACATCTTGAATCTCAACGGTCGATTTTTTCGCGCCGAGCTTGATCCACAAGATCTGGTTGGTGTACCCGTTTAAAGGGGTCGCCGCGGTGTACTTTGCTAATTCCATATGCGTGTAGCTCCTATAAATCGATGAATCCAGTTATCGATGTGCTTATCGATAAATCCATTTATCCAGTCAAGGCAATAAATCGCAAAATCCTTGCTTGTAGGAATCACCAAGCATCGAAAGTTTAAATGACTTGGTTTCGGAACGATATGTTCCAGCAAATATGACGATCATTTAGCCACGAGCCGTCAGTGCGCTGGCCTTGTGCATCTCTTCTAAAAATCGGGGATGTGCTGTAGCGAAAATTGCTCGGGTTAGAGTTTTCTATCATGTTCCTTGAAACTAGGTAAAAAGAAAGAAGATCTCTTGAATGATCGCTATCTCGCATTTATCATTCTATTGATTGCTAGAAATGCAGCGCTCTATTAGTGCAATAGATTATCGGATAATTTCTTTGATTTTTTCGTGGCTGCCTCGACCGCTTTCACGATGGTAGCACGAAACGCGCCCTCATCGAGCACTTGCAAGCCATCGACGGTCGTGCCGCCAGGCGACGTTACTTGATCCTTCAAGACCATGGGATGCTTGCCCGTGTCCTTAACCAGCTTGACCGACCCGGCGACCGTATCGAGCACGAGCGCCCGTGCCAGGTCTCGTGGCAAGCCCATGCGCACGCCCGCATCGATCATGCCGTCGATGAAATAGAACACGTAAGCAGGACCGCTGCCGGACAACCCGGTGACTGCATCGAGATGCTTTTCCGCAACCTCGTGAACGCTGCCAATGGAACCAAGGATGTTCATTGCATCTTCCTTGAAACTTGCATCGCATAGGTCATTAAACGCGACCGCGGTTGCGCCCGCGTTCACGAGCGCCGGCGTGTTGGGCATACAACGTGCGAGCGGGAATTTCTTGCCCACCACGTTGTCATAGAAGGCCATGGGCACGCCAGCAACGATCGTGATCACGGGCTTTGCATCTGTCAATGTATCAGCAATCTCCACGAGAACATCCTTCAGCACTTGTGGCTTCACTGCCAAGATGACGATGTCCGACCCTTGCACGAGCTCGGTGTTCGATCCAACCGTGTTGATGCCAAGTTCATCCCGCATACCATTCAACACGCTTTCTTGAATGTCAAACGCGTTGACGCTACTCGCGGAGATGATGTTCTTTGCAATCAAGCCCTTGATCATGGCAGAGCCCATGTTGCCCACGCCGATGAATCCAATTGTATTGATTGTCATGCATTTCACTCCTTATTTTCATTGTTTCAAGAACCATTCGATCATACGCTTGAGCTTTCTCGTGCTCTGGGCTAAACCCTTTTCTTTTTGCTCGAAATACGCGCTGAACGCTTCCCATGACTCCTTGGCTTCGGGTGGCGCAGCGTCGATGACCTTGCGCACGTTCATAAACTCGTTCACGTCCAGGACAGTGTCGGTCATCTTGTTCGATTCGGGCAGCAAGAAGAAGATGAAATACACGGGCAATTCCTCGGGATCCATGACCGTCGACGGTTTCTGGCCATCACCTGCCTTGTGACCGCGCAAGAGCCGCGTGTCGACCATGGTGGGGGAGACCATGTTGAACGTGATGTTTTCCTTCGTGTATTCGAATGCTAGCGTCTTTTGCAACCCGACGACCGCCCATTTTGACGACGAGTAGGCGGCAAATTTAGGCATGACCAGGGGATACGCCGCGCTCCCCGTGATAATGAACCGTGCCTTGTCATCCTTTGCTTCCTTGTTCATCACCGGATAGGCTGCCTTGAACGTGTTGAACACGCCGAGGATGTTGACATTGATGATTCGAGCGAATTCCGCGGGCTCGAACTCGTGCGATTCTTTCTTGGATGATGCACCCGCGTTCGCGCATACCCCGTTGAATAATCCCAGTTCCTCGTTCAGCCCGTTGAACGCCGCTTCCATTTCCGCGAAATTCGTGACATCGGCGGCCCTTGTAGAGATTTTAACGGTGGCTGATGCAGCTTCAATATCAGCCTTAGTTGTATCCAATTCCTCTTGCTCCAACGCGATCAAGCCGATGTTAGCGCCTTCCTTGGCGCACGCGATGGCCACGGCGCGACCAATACCACGGCCGCCGCCCGTGATGGCGATATTCTTATTTTCAAGCAACATTTGCAATCACATTCCAAATAAAAGGTGTCTAATCGTTATCTACCATGGAATTTTATTAAAGTTGCATATAACAACATTACTGGTCGAAAATCATGATAATGCCAAATCATAAAGGCGTGATGCCCAAGATTCACGAGACCGCGTTCATCGCTCCGGGGGCAACCATCATCGGTGACGTCGAAATCGGCGAGGGCACCAACGTTTGGCCGGGAGCGGTCATCCGCGGGGACATGTGCAAGATTCGCATCGGTAAACACTGCTCGATCCAGGACAACTGCGTGATTCATTCGGAAGCCGGCACCAGTATCACGATCGGTGATAACGTGCTCATGGGGCATGGGGCCATTGTTCACGGGCCTGGTGACATCGGAGATAACAATCTCGTCGGTATCGGCTCCATAAAATTGATGAAAAAGACGGTCGGCACGGGTTGCATTATCGGCGCGGGTGCGCTGATCACGAAGGACGTCGAGGATTTCTCCAAGATGATGGGATCTCCCGCCGAGGTAAAGGGCACGCTGGAAGAAAAGGACACGACCCCGAAAGCTACGGGTTCCGAGAATTATTATCAAATGGGCCAGGCTTACAAGAAGCAAGGGCTCGACCAGCGCGAATACCCCGGGGGATGAATCACGAAAGAGTTTCTTTCTAAACGCCAATTCAGGCGCGAAAACGCAAAAGATCAACTCGAATTTTTACTGAAGGATTAAAACGATAAAAAACGAGTCAAGATCATGCCAGAAATCACGCTCTCCTCTTTAACCATGCATTATGAAGAACAAGGTCAAGGACATCCATTGATCGTGCTACCCGGCTTTGGCTTGGAACATCATGAGACCATGGGCCTTTTCGAACCATTGTTCTCGCAACGTGATGGCTGGCGGCGATTATATCCCGAGATGCCTGGCACTGGACAAACACCCGCGAACCATGACTTCACGTCGGCAGATCAATGGCTCGAATTGATTGATGCATTTGTTGAAGCGCTAATTCCCGGCGAAGATTTTACTGTCGCCGGAGAATCCTATGGTGCATACCTGGCTAGAGGACTTCTCACGCGCAAGGCTGCGCGTGTTCTCGGCATTGCCATGATCGTTCCCGTTATTATCCCTTTGCGTTCCTTGCGCACCGTAGAAGAATTCCACGTTTTCGAGACCGACCTTGAGTTTCTTGACACGCTATCACCAGATGACAAAATTCAACTCAATGATGCCCTGGTACTCCAGACACCAAAAACTTGCACGCGTTTCATCAACGAGATCATGCCCGGCGTGACCACGAGCGATTGGCCCTTTTTAAACGATCTCCAACGCACTGCCTATGCCTTCAGCGTCGATATTGATCAGGTCATGTCCCCGTGCACCGTACCCACCTTGTTTATCGCGGGCCGGCAGGACAACGTCGTGGGATACAAGGATATCTTCCCCGTGCTCGATAAATTTCCCCGGGCTACGCTTGTAGTGATTGATAGAGCGGGTCACTCCGTGAGCATCGAGCAAGAATCTTTAGTTCAAGCGTTGCTCCACGATTGGCTTGATCGCGTTGAACAGGACCTAGCGTCGAATGCTCCATGACACTTATAATCAAAATTGATAGATCCTGCAGCTGGTTTCAATTTCTGCGAGACTTTTATTATTTAGTTGATGGTAAATTGCCTGTAAATGGTTGGTAGCAAATTAAATTTGCAAAATAAATGAAAAATGAAAAAGATTTTTATTTTTTATTCGCTGCCATCAATTCTATGAAGCTTTCCATCCGATTCTGCATCGGTTCCTCGGCATACGCCCGCGGATCATCCATGTCGCAGTCCATGAGCCAAACGGGGATTCCCTTGTCGTTCTGGATAGCGTTCTTGAGATCGATCATGCCCGTGCAAGACGGCCTGCAGCTCATGTTCGAGTGCAGGATGACGCCGTTGATCTTATATTCATCGATAACGTTCTCGAAATACTTGATGCGCTTCTCCACGGAGTAGTTATACGGCGTGTCGATGATCAAGCGCGCGAGCTCGCGTATCATTTGCTCCATGGGCAAGCCAGTCTTTTTCTTCGGGCCGAACGAGAACGTGTAGGGTTCATACGTCACGATGGCACCGTAATTCGCGAGTTGATGGAAGAACGAGATCTTGTACCACATCGGAATGCCCTCGAACAAGACGCGATACTTTTCTTCCTCCTTCGTCACCGCACCCGTGTTGCTTGCAACTCTCGCCTTGATGTCTTTAAGCAAGGCCTCGTAGAACTTGATTCCAATGTCAAGTCCAGGTAATATGACCAGCGGGAAGATCGCGGCCATGGTGTCCTGGAACGAGACCGGGGTCGGGACAAGCTTTCGATATTCGTAGATTTCTTGCCAGAGATCGCTGAGCCGCGCTGATTTTTCGAGGACTTCGTTGTATCTTTTCTCGGTAAGTTTTTTACCAGTGAGCTTCGTCGCGAAATCCATGAATTCATGAACCTGATCGGCCATGTAATCGATATATTCTTCCATGTGCTCGTCATCGATGCCACTAACTGCATTCGGGGTGTCGAACTGGAAGTACGGCACGCCGAACTCGCGTGCCTGGGTCTGGAACCATTTTACGTGCGTGTCACAGATCGTGTTCGTGCTGGCAAGAAACGTGGGTTTGTTGATGCCGCCTTGGGCGGGGCCGACCTTTTTTCCAACGGCGCCGACGTTGGTCTTGAAATAGGAGCACAAGTCCCGGGAAAACCCGAGGCTTTCCGCGTACTCGATAAGCTTGAGGGATATCTTGGCAGAACCGGAGATGCAAGCCGCGTTCTCGGGATGTACAGGCGTGATGCCGAACATGTAACACAATTCCGCCGGGAAACCGGCGGTTATCCACGCGGTCTTTTTCCACGGTAACTTCGAAGCCATACTTGTTCGCACGAGGTAACCCTTGATGATCTTGCCGAGTTGATTCGTCGCCTGCAACCGCTCGACACGCTTCCGGGGTGGGCCTGCAGGTGCTTGGCCAGATGCTGTAGTCGTTTCGCTCATGCAGTTTCACCTTTCATCTCGTTGAATGCTTCCAACCGGTTGATGATTTGCATGTCCTTGGTGGGACTATATTCACGTTCCAGCTGGATGACATTGTATCCTTTCGCCTTCAGCGCTTTCACCAAATAGACTGAATCAAATGCATATGGCTCGCAAAACTTCACGTTCTGGGAAACAACCGTCTTGATGCCGCTGTCTTTCAACGCCTTGAACAAGTAGTCGAACCGCGGATCCGGGGGATTCTTCGTTGCCGGTCGAGGCATGGTAAATTTATACTCGATGATCGCCTCGAGCGGATCCTGCTTGTCCGGGATAAGGACCGCGAACGATCGCTCGCCGATCGAGAGATCATCGCGGACCACCCGCATGCTTGCCTCGTCAAGCATGTCCATCCATTCAGGATACGTGACATCGGAGCCCGTGAGCAAGATTTTCTTTTTATCCGCGGGAAACGCGGCTCGTTCCCCCCACGCTTCGAGTAGCGAATCGAGCACCCCGATCAGGTCTTCTCGTGGCATCTGGACGCTTTTCACGCACGCGTCGAAATATTCCGCGTTGCTGATGTCTTTTTCGCCACGGAGGGAGGACAGCTTTTGCATGCGTTCCTTGATGGAATTGGAAAGCACGATCGCTTCTTTCAGCTTGTCATCCGTGATTTCCACGCCGTATTGCGTCTCGAGTGCTTTGATGAATCGTTGCATTTCCTTCTTGTAAAACGTGGCTGCAGATTTCGTTCCATATTTCATGGGCACGTATAAAAAATACAAGAACGGGGTTTCCACGTGCATTTTCCAGACATCGTAAAACCGATGTGTCACATCACAACCGTGGGCGAGCACGATGCCAGCCCACTCGCTCGAATGCGTCAATGCATCGGTCATGAAGCTGCGCGCCGCCGGGCAGATGAAGTTCTGGATGTACTGGTCGGCGGGGTCATTTCGTTCCTTCACGTCCCCTAGGATCTTGTACGGCGTGAAACCCGCTGCCATGGCAATTTCCTCGGGAAAATCGTGAGAACTATCGAAATAGGCTAATTTTTCCATTGATATAGACGCCCTTTCATGTCATGTTCAAATCAATATATCAGCATGTAACAGACCTTTCGGATTCAAATAAACAATTGCTCGAAAATAATACTTAAATCAAGGGAAAGAAAGGATTGGATTATCGTTATCCCAGATGTCGAATAAGATGAAGTAAAGCAATGGTGATTTAATGGCAGAGGAAACGAACAATAGCGACATATTCACCGGGGAAATGCTCAACGCAGCTGAAACAAAGCCATGGTTAAAGTATTATGGCGATGTTCCGGAACACCTGGATTACCCGAACGTGACCTTGTATGAACGATTGATGCTGACCGTGGAAAAATATCCCAATGCTCCCGCATGGGATTTTTCGATTGGCGGAATGTCCCAGACCTACAAACAATTTGCTGCTGACGTCGACAAGTTTGCTGACGGGTTGGCCGCTGCTGGCTTCAAGAAAAGCGATATCATGACCATCTCGATGCCCACCAGTCCTTCTGGCGTTATTCCTGTCTACGCAGTCAACAAGCTTGGCGGCATCGCGTCGATGATCCATCCATTGTCGCCGGCCCCTCAAATAAAAATGTATTTGAACCTCAGTGGCTCGACGTGGGCGCTGACAATGGATGCACTTTATGGTCCGTTCGCTGAAATCTTGAAAGAAACGTCCGTGAAAAAACTGGTCCTGGCAAAGCTGCAAGATTACATGCCACCTGCATTCAAGCCGCTCTTTTGGCTAGCCAAGGGTCGAAAAATCCCCAAGGTGCCAGCAGATGACCGGGTGCTCTGGTTCAGTGCATTGATGAAGGGCAATACCCCCAAGGTCAATGCAGAAAAAATGTCGACGGATGACACCGCCATCATCTTGTACAGCGGTGGCACGACCGGCATACCTAAAGGTATCGAACTCACGAACATGAACATGATCAGCGAGGGCATGCAGGTCACGGCATGGGGAAAACTAGGTCCGGGTCAATCTTTGCTTGCGATACTGCCCATATTTCATGGTTTCGGCTTGGGTGTCTGCGTGAACACAGCATTCATGGCTGGTGGCAAGACTATCCTCATCCCGCAATTCACGCCTGAGTCGGTCGCCAAGTTAATCAAGAAAAAACACCCGAATTTTCTCGTAGGTGTTCCAACTTTGTTTGAAAATCTCGCAACGAACCCGGATTTCTGCGGCAGCGATCTCTCGTGCCTGACTGCAACGTTCTGTGGTGCAGACACGTTACCGAGGAAAACGAAGGAAAAATTCGAGAGTGTCACTCACGCAAAAGGTGCCACATGTAATTTACTCGAAGGGTATGGTCTTACCGAAGCTGTCACCGCAATCATGGCCACGCCGCTCAATGATTACCGGGAAGGAAGCGTTGGCGTGCCATTCCCTGACATGCTTGCCCAGATTTGCAAACCTGGAACGACAGAAGAGGCACCTTGCGGCGAGGAAGGCGAAATTTGCATTTCTGGCCCTGCGGTCATGAAAGGTTATCTCAACAATCCCGAGGCGACCGAGGAAACCTTGAAAACTCACGATGACGGAAGGATCTGGCTGCACACGGGCGATCTCGGCAGGATGGACAAGGACGGCTTCTTCTATTTCATCACGCGCATCAAGCGCATGTTAAAAGTGTCCGGTTTCAACGTCTATCCTGCACACGTGGAGGAAACGTTGAGAAAAATGCCGGACATCGAGGATGTTTGCATTATCGGGATTCCAGACGAGAAACAAGTCACTCGGGTTAAAGCGTTCGTGATATTGAAAGACAAGTCCAAGGCCAATGGTGAGATGACCAAGAAGATTCAAGACTACGGCATAGCAAACTTGCTCAAGTACGAGTCGCCACGGGACGTCGAATTCCGAGATTCCTTGCCCAAGACCTTGATCGGCAAGATCGCTTTCAAGACGCTCGAAGATGAAGAACTCGAGAAATTGCAGGTCGCGGGAAAGTATCCTTTCAACACGGGACAATAATTTTTACCAGGTATTCCTTTTTTCTTGCTTTTACTCGTTGCCACGCTTTTACCACGTGGGATATTGAACAGAGCGCATTATATAGGCCTTGGAATATGCAATCATCTTCGTCTGCCTTGGTGATAGTTTAACCGCGGGTAATCCCGGATTTTCAGGCCAAGGTGCTTGGTTCGGGAACCCCCAATCGCAACATAAATATTGGCTGGATGTGAAGGTGAAAACGAATTTCCCGAAAATTGATGCCGAGTTCTTGATTTACGGGGCCGATGGAGGGACACCGCATCACGATGAAAGTTTATCCACGAATTCTTGCATGGTATCCAGTGCCTCTTGCCGAGTGAGGCCAATCCCCGTGATGAAGAACGACGTGACTTGATCGTTCTTGGCCATCATGACGACATCATGCTCGCCATCAACTTGCTGCACTATCCCGGACCATGCATCATCGTCCGGGATGCCGCTTCGTTCAACGATTTTGTAGCTGGCAAATCCCGTCCCGCGCAATACCAGTTCCTCACAATTCGAGACCCCAGAAGAATTGGCGACGAATCGCAAGATGGAAGTTTCATACAGCTTTTTCAAGCCAACGAAGGATGTCGTGAGCCGGGGGTTGATCTCGACCACGACGACCTCGCCATGCTCATCGAGGATGAAATCAAATCCGAAATACCCGTCGAGCGAGAAGATTCCAGCGATCGCCGTGGCAATGCTCGTGCACGTTTCCCTGAGCTCGGGGTGGATGGGCCCGACGACGCCACCCGTGTATTTAGATGGATTTTTGCTTGGTGACTGGAGCAGCACGCGTTGCTCATTGATGCCAAGCAAGCAGCACGCATCCTTGGTCGCGATCACGCTGGCGCTCAATTGCTCGCCCACAATGAATTCTTGAACCAACAATTCTTCCTCGGGAAGCTTGAGCAGTGCATCAACGGACATCGCAGCTTTCAAGTCGCCGCTGGTTTGCGCCTTGTACACGCCAATGGAACCTGCGCCATGCACGGGTTTCACGACGACCGGGTATGGAAAAGCGGGAGACTGCAAGAATTCATCGATTGCTTGCGAACGTGGAACATGAACGCCCCCGGTTACTAAGCGATCCAGGGATCTTTTCTTGTCGCTTGCATCAAGGATCGCGATCGATGGCTGGCTCAGCAGGTGGCAATTGAGGGACTCGAGGAATCGCGTGAGATCCAGGAGAATATGATCAAATTCAGGAGCGACAAGGAAACAATAATCCATTTCCGGCGCGATCTCTTCGAACTTGATTTTTAAATCATCACTGTCCATGATCGGATGTACCGTGACGCTCATGCCAGCTAGAACGGTTTTGTAATCCATCGATTCTTGCAATACCAGGTGGACGTCGAAATTTCCCGCGATAGCATCGGTCACCAAGGCTTTGACCATCGCGAAACCCTCGATGCTGATGTCCGCGGCGCGATCTCGACCTTCCACGAGGCCACCCGCCGTCGTGTACTCGATGATCAATATCGTGTCTCGTTTCATGTTCGCACCGTATCTTGTTTCATGATTGCCCCGAAATAATAAGATTTTTTTCACGCGGCATCCGAAGGAGATTCATGGCATCATTTCGCGTCGTTCCTGTCCTTGACGTGAAGCACGGCGTCGCGGTTCACGGGGTGAAGGGCCAGCGGGAAAAATATGCCCCGGTGGATTGTAGCTGGTGCAAGGACGGGGACGTTCGCCAGCTCATCAACGGATACCAAAATGAGTTTGGCCTCCAGGATCTCTATGCCGCGGATCTCGATGCCATTACCGAGGGGACGCCAAGCGTCGAAGTTTACTTGCAAATTAAGGAATTGGTCCTTGGGCGGATAATGATCGACGCGGGCATCACCAACATGCAAGGATTCCATGATCTGGAAACGTACGATTTTGCCGAGATCATCCTGGGCACGGAATCCGTGCCGAGCCTATCCGTTTTCACGGATGTCATCAATACGAACCGAAATGACACGATCATTAGCTTCGACGTGAAGATGGGGCACCTCTTGTCCCCGATAAAAAATCTCGCGAGCGCAGGGCTGGATAACGCGTTTCGTCGGGTCGAGGCCTTGAACCCGAGTGCTATCATTTACCTGGACTTGACCGGCGTCGGGGCTAAGATCGGTGTCAATCCGGTAGCAAGAAAGCTAGTGGATGCGGCGAGTGTCCCGGTTTTCCTTGGTGGCGGTGTGAAATCGGCGAATGATCTGCAAGAAGCAAAGGACGCAGGTTTTTGCGGCGTTCTCGTGGCAACGGCATTGCAGGAAGGCTTGATCGATCGAGCCGGCATCGATGCGCTCGATCAATGATGAGCCATTCGTGGCGATTTTGAGATTGGAAACTCTTGATCTTTCCAACTCTAAATCGATAATTGTTTGTACATGCTTTCAATTGCCTCGGGATCTGCATTATCTTTATCCGCTGATGCTGCCAACGTGGCATCCAACCACTCCACGTCGTGGAATTCTTGAGTTCCCGTCGTTGGCATGTTCGCATCCATCGGGATTGCCTGGAGCGGGATGCGGAGGTGCTTGTCAACCTTGCGAGGGATGTCGATTTTAACGTCGAGGAACCACATGATCTTTATCAGATTCCCGAAGATTGAACAAGGCGCATCCGGGAGAGATTCGAGCGTGAAATCGGACGAGAATTTGTTGTTGTTCGCCGAGACTGGAAAGGATACGACGTCGCAAGTTTGCTCGAAGGTTTCTTTCTGCCCTTGTGCCGAGCATGTGATGACGAGTTTCAATGAAACTTCAACGAACCGAACCTTTTCCGTTGGATCCTTGCTAAAAAGTATGTGTCCAGATATTACATCGCCTGGCTTGAAGACATCACTATGAACATACGCCTCAGTGTAGAGTTTGCCCATGGAAAGCGTTAATCGTGACCCGATTGTCCTGGCAACGACATCCTTTCGTGGCACCAGAAGCACGTTCATCTCGGCTTGTCCCTTAGGATCGATAGCCCGGGGAACGTCGATCTTTGCCTTGATCTCGTAGCTTATCTTGCCCGGCAATTCTTCCGGGATCGTCCTTGAAATTCCTTTGCTGGCTAAATGATCGGGAATTGAATACCTCAAGGAGGGCCCGAAAGAAGGAATCGTTGTTTCTGGTAAAGTAAACTCGAACGGATAGGAAGCGGTGCACTCTTCCAGGATATCCGTGCCAGGAATCGCGCAGGAATTGCTTGCATTGTCGATGATCTTGCTTTCTGATTGGAATGTTGATTTCGCCTTGCCACTCCCCCGCCTGATGACGGACGATTCTTTTCCCTCCAGCGTTATCTCGATCTTGCGTGCCTTCACTGGCTTGTCCAGCATCACCGTTAGAGTCCCTCTCACCGTTTCACCCGGAAGATATTCTTCCTTCTCTATGTCAATCTTGAGCATTGTCATCATCTTGCTTTCCTAATGTTCATTCTCTTTACTAGTGAAAAAACGTTGTGCCACAATCTCATTTCAATGATAATCTGGAAAATCCGCTGACGAAAATTTAAAATTATCGCGCATCACGATGATAAGAATTGTAAAAAACCATTCATGGTCGGGAACAAATGATCGATGACATCTACCAGAAAAAATATGACGAGTTTGAAATCGGCGACACGGCTTCCATCACCAAAACCGTGACCGAGGCAGACGTGATCTTGTTCGCCGGGATCACCGGCGATTTTAATCCACTTCATGTGAACGAGGAATTCGCAAAGAATACTCAATTTGGCAAGCGCCTGGTCCATGGCTGTTTTTCCAGCGGCCTCATTTCTGCGGTGATTGGCATGAAATTACCTGGTCCAGGCGCGCTATATGGGGGACAAGCAGTGAAGTTCGTGAAACCTGTATTCATAGGTGACACGCTCACAGCGAAGGCTACCGTTATCGAGAAATTCACGAAAAAGGATGGCGAGCTGAAGTTCCTCAAGTTGCAAACGGACGTGTACAATCAAGACGACGTGAAGGTCACAGAAGGAGAAGCAACCGTCATCGTGATGAATTAACAACACTAATTCGGTTAAATCCAAGGTGATATTCGTGTTATTCATGATAATTGAGCATTTCAAGGACCCGTTGCTCGTGTACCGAAGGCTCCGAGAACATGATAGAATGCTTCCCGAAGGATTAACGTATGTTAGCAGCTGGGTTGCAGCGACGTTCAAGCTTTGCTTCCAACTCATGGAATGCGAAGACTTAACCGTTCTCCAAGAATGGTTGTTGCAATGGCAGGATCTGGGTGATTATGAAATCGTTCCTGTGGTGGAATCAGCACAGGCACGAAAAGTAATTGAGCCGTTCCTTTGAGACTATGCATGTCTGTAAGAATGGCAATACTTGGGAATTTGAAGGTTTTCAAGTTGGAAGCAGGCTTGTTAAATCAAGATGGCTTATTATTTTACCCAAAGAGATTATGAGATGAGATGCCAGCCTGGAGGACTCCCCCTTTTTTACCCATCACCAGTTTCAAATGTGGTGCCTTTATAAGACACGATGTGGATGATTGAACCCAGGATTACTTTGAACGGGAGGTCATGGCATGACGATCGCATGCTGATACCCCCGGTCAATACTTCAACCCTGCAGGTTTTTATTTCCCGAACCTGAAGACACCACCAACAAGAACAAGTTTCGAGCAATCTTGCGACACCTCAAGAGAACACTCCGAAAAGCTTTTGCCGGGGACGATCACGATGCCGGCACCACTAGCAAAAACGAGGCCATGCCCCAGCAAGGCGGGAACCAGTTCGAAACTCCAGTACCACGGCAGGTGCGAAAATGCACGGTACACAAAGCCCCCATCGAGGGCTTGAGTTACATTTGCCCATCGTGCAATTCGATTTTCTGCTTGGCATGCATCACGAACGTATTACTGCCCGAGGGACAATGCATGGTCTGCAATGCACCCCTGGAAATCGAGCCGGAAACACGCCGTCTCATCGATAGATCCTTGGAAATCGGCGACATGTCCAGCACTGAGGTGCTTCCTGATGAATCGATCACCATGCTTGCCCCCGAGATCTGGAAAAGGTTCGAAGAGCTGCAATTGGATGATGATATCATCGAGGAAGTCATCGATAGAATGAAGTATGTGCCCCCGGAGGATCGTCTGAAGTACCTCGACGCGTATTTTGCTGACACGGATATGAACGATGACGACCATTAATTAGGGAACAAGATCTTCAAATTTTCAAACTACTTTTTGAAGTTCTCGCCTGTATGTTTTCGGGTGTTCATCCGCCATTTCATGCCCGAACCCGGGAAAGAGAACCAAGCTCGCGTGGGGAATTAACGATGCGGTCTCTTGATAGAGCTCCTGGGAAAACACGATGTCTTTCGTACCGCCCAAGATCACGGTTTCAGCTTGGATCGAGGGCAAGTATTTCACTAACTCTCCGTTATGTTCAAGAGCGTTTCGAAAAACGTTGATAGCGGTGGAAACTGGATTCAGTTTTTTCCTATTTTTAGGCCAAGAGAAAATAGTCATCAGCTTTAGCAAGGTCCGCATTGAAAAACTGTTGTAAAAATCATTCATTTTCACGGCTAACTTCAAAATTTTTCCTGCTTCACCAAGTTCAAGCCATTTATTCAGTCGCTCGACAAATGATGGTGAAAATTGGTAAGCAGATGCCGTTAATACCAACTTATTCACGATTGCAGGATGATTGGCTGCAAGAGGAAGTGCAACAAGACCTCCGAAGGAATTTCCGATGATCGTAGCCTTCCCGATACATTTTTCTATCACTTCCGCGAAATCATCTGCGATCTGCTCTATCGACGTGTCCGGGGGTAGATCGCGCTGGTAACCCAGAACATACATCGTGTGGTCTGCAGTTATCAATTTTTGCTTGGATTTTCCATTCGCGACAGGATTTGCAATCACGCTAAGTAAAAGGTCAGGCCCTCCCCGGAGATATACCAGAATCTTGGGCCCAGTTCCAACCTTCAAGAAGGGGATCTTGTTCATGAAAACCCCCCAGGTAATTTGACTATCGGTCGTGGATGTGCTTTCCATCGATACCACGTGCTTGTTTAGGATGATAACTCCCAAAAAAGTTATTTTTTAGGAGTTGAAAAATGAGAGATGATTTAATCACGGTCGTGCTTAGGTCTATTGGCACGCGTGATGATTAACCAATGGGGCTGAGCATTTTCGATGCAATGACGTGCCCCGGGGTACATGAACGCGTGCCTATCACGCGATGACGTTTAATTTTCAAAGAGACGTTCGATTTCCTTCACGCCACTGGTTGCATCATCCGCATACGAGTCGGCGCCGAGTTTCATCGCGAGACCCATGTTCAATGGCGCGCCGCCCACGATCAACTTGACACTATCCCGCACGCCAGCCTCGACGAGCAATTCATGCACGACCTTGATCTGGTCGACGGTCATCGTGAGCAACGATGAAAGTGCAACGACGGTGGCTCCGGTTTCCTTGACCTTATCGACGATCTTGTCAGCGTCGACATCCATGCCGAGATCGTAGATATCAAAGCCTTTAGCCATCAACAAGCTCTTTAAAATGTTCTTGCCAATATCGTGCTGATCACCCTTGACCGTCGCCATCACGATCTTGCCCTTGCTGCTTTCCTCGCCACTGGCAACAAGAGCAGGCGCGAGCACATCAAATGCTTCTTTCATGACTTCACCGGCAAGCACGAGTTCCGTGAGATAGTATTCTTTTTGCTCGTATTTTCTACCCACCTCGTCCATGCCTGCTGTTGCAGCTTTTAGAACGTCGCTCGCGGGAATTCCGGCATCCAGCGCGTTCTGCACGAGACTCTTGACATCGTCGACCTCGAGTTCGACGATGGCATTCGTGATGGCGTCCAGTTGTTCGCTCGTGAATCAAGACCTCGATGAATTCGTTAGGCAATTAGTTGAATCTAGTAATCCTTGCATCACAAAAAATGCTTGTTTCATCGTTTTCTGGCTGGCCTGGAAGGTCGCCGGGATGACCGGTCGATTCGCGGTTCTTGCTGGTCCATGTCCAACCGTTGCTTGACATCCTTCTTGATGCTGATATTCTTGTCCTTCATGCCGATGATCATGTACTTGCCCGTGTCTGGTAAAGCCACGAGTAATCCCTCCTCGCATGCCATTGCCAGGAGGGTGGTTAAATCTTCTTTTGTTTTGCTCAATTTTAACTGGATCGCGAGATTGTCAAGAGAAAATGATAGATATCCTTCTTTAGCGAGCAAGACGATGTATGCTTTCAGTGCGAGGTACGCGAGGGATATTCCATTGTAGACATTATTGATGGAGAAAAACCACGAAAAGCCAGCTTCTTTCTTCCGTCGCGGCAGGAGCCTTCCCGTGTGCTCCAAGCCTGCCTCGTCGCGCACCCGCTGCACCTCGGCGTCAAGGTGGTTCATGATGGCGATGACGACGAGTAGACCGCCGAGAACGAGTTCCAACAGCGGCACGAACCACGGGTAAAGCACGGACGAGGACGTGATGGTTGGCACGAGAAAGAGCACGACGATCATGGCAACAACAAGTAGTATCGCGACCTGGACATTGCGGAGCCCGACAACCCTTGCCACTCTCGCCTTGATGCTGCTCGATCGTCGTTTCCTCGGGTTGGTCATCGAAACTCTCTCGGATATATCGTTTGAATTTGATTTCAGAGCGTGGTGCATCGGGCCTCGATCGATACCTCACGCGTGATGTTAAAACACCTTCGTGGTATCAAGATTTTCCTTCATGTGGAGAGTATCTTTCTTGCATGCCTAATAAAAGAAACGGGCGTGAGAGATGCACGATCCCGTAACGTTCCCGCCATCAAGTGTCGTATTTTTTTAACACGCTCTGGACCATCTTGTCGATCCAGCTTGGTGGCAAGACGCGCGTTAGCTTGAATTGAACAGGATCGTCGGTAATTGAATACCGTAGGTGAGGTTTTTTTGCCACGAGCGCCGAGTACACTTTCTTCGCGACTTCAACGGGTGGTAATCCCTTGGCTATTCCTTTCTTGATCTCGTCCGCGCCGAGTTTCAGCGCTACTTTTGCGAAAATAGAATCCTTGTATTTATCCAATGCGATCGTGTTTTTTTCCCATATCGGGGTTTTGATCCGGCCCGGTTCGATGATGACCACTTTCACGCCAACGAGGAATAACTCGCGTCGCAAGGAATCGGCGTATCCTTCAATCGCGTGCTTGCTCGCGCAGTATGCACCGGTTAATGGTGTTGCGAAGAATCCCGAATCACTGCTCATCATGACGATGCGCCCTTTCGATTCGAGAAGCAATGGAAAGAAAGCACGTGTCATGCGGTGAACCCCGAACATGTTGACCTCGAATTGCATCTTGAAATCCTCGTCCGTGATATCAACGAGTGGTCCAGCCACGGCGATTCCTGCATTATTCACGAGGCCGAATAAACCCGTGCCCTCGTGGTTCACGAGATCAATGGCATCTTTCACGTCATCGGGGCTTGTCACGTCAACTTTGATCGATTTGACGTTGGCAATCCCGGCCAAATCATCGAGATCTGATTGGTTTCGAGCGCAAGCATAAACATTAAACCCATTCTTTGCCAGATATTCCGTGATGGCGCGACCGATGCCAGTACTTGCGCCCGTTACAAGGACCCACTTCTTATCTGCGTTTGTAGGCATTTTACTATCAACATCAACTGGTTTTTACTGATTGAATGTCTTTCATGACGTTAAATAGCCTTGGATTTATGCAACCACATGAACGCGAAAAATGGTGCGCTGCGTTTCGGCGTCATTGTTGATATACAAGCCGCTTTAGAGATGGTTGCTGGAGGAGGCCATGGCGGTTCAACCACCTTGATGGGAATAAATTTCGACGCGATCGATCCGGTTACCATTGTGCGGCAGGCTCACGAACGGCATGGCGTTAACATCATCGAGCTGCCCGCGGATGCCAATTACGTGATACCAGATATTCTCGCTCGGAACATGGATGGCTTGCGCGCGCTTCGCGACGAGCTCGAGCTCGAATACACGGTTCATTTGCCATATATTTACCTGGATTTATGCGCCTTGAATCCACATGTTCGTGCCGCGAGCATCGAGACCCTCGTGGAGACAATTTCCCAGCTGGAGACAATTGGCGGCATCAATAACTATGTCATGCACCTGACCGCCGATTTCGAGGACCAGGTCAGCGCGTTCGACATCGCCCCGCATTACAAGGAACTCGCGTGGGGCGTGCTCCTGGATAAAGCATACCAATCGGTCGAGGAAATTGTTGCCAGGACAAGCATCGACCCATCCAAGCTTTGCATCGAAAACAACGAAAGCATTCCCTTCACTCGCATGTACGATATCATCATTAACGATCTTGGGACATCCATCTGTCTGGACGTTGGCCACATGATCTTGCAAGGCGAGGAGCAGCCCGATGCGTTCGTCGCTCGGTGGCAAGGGAAGGTGCACGAAATTCACTTGCACAATGTCCTGCGCAAGACTTACCAAAATCGAATCCGGGTGCACGATGACCATCACGGTATCGAGAAAGGCGTGATCGACATTCTCGCGTTTTTGCACGGGCTGGAAGTAGCCGAATTCCAGCATCCCGTGCTCCTTGAAATCCAGGCACAGCGAGAAATCTCCGAATCGCTTGAATTTTTGCGTAGAAATGGTTTTCTCTAACCGAAAAACTAATGGACCGTTGTAAATGCATGCCATTAAGGATGAAACACTTTCACCCTGATTTCCACACTTGATCGAATGAAAAAAAATCACGGATGGAACATTTTAACACGAATTTTCTCAACATGCTGGCATTCAGTGCAGATCACGACGATATCACGTAACTCGAATAACGGGTGTGGTTTTTCAACGTTCACGGACTTGAGGATGCTTATCTGAATTTTCGAATCTCCGCACTGCGAGCAATTGATGACCTCAGATAAGGAGGGATATTCCGGCAAACAAGCGACCAAGGTATCAACCATAATGGTCGATTGCTCATCATCGGAACCTTGAAAATCGGTATTTCTCGTGTATTGAAGCGCGACGGATTCATCCACGAGGCCGTCTTTCATCCGTACAAGACGATCAGCGTATTTCTTCAGGGATAAATCGTGCGTGACAACGATGATTGTCTTATCAGGGTATTTCTGCAACAAACTCTTGAACATGCGCATGATCTCGTTCGCGTTGGTAGAATCGAGCTCGCCAGTAGGTTCATCGGCTAGGATGATGGACGGGTTATTCGCGAGGGCCGTTGCGATGGCAATGCGCTGCTGCTCACCACCACTTAATTCGGATGGGTAATGGAGGCGGCGATCGCGAAGTCCGACGGCCTCGAGCAATTCATTTATCCTTTTCTTTCGTTCATGTTCATGGACGCCGAGAGAGACAAGCGGGAGCTCGATGTTCTCGTACGCGTTCAATGATTTGACAAGATTCATGAATTGGAAGACAAAACCGATCTTTATTCTCCGAAACTTCGTAAGATCATCGAAATTCAAGAGTGTTATGTCCTCGCCGTCGATGAACACGTTACCTGAAGTCGGCTTATCCAACCCACCGAGCACGTTTAATAACGTAGTCTTTCCGCAACCGGATGGACCGGCTACCATCAATAACTCGCCTTTCTTTGCTCTTAAATTCAAGCCACGTAAAGCGACGACCTCGATGGCGTCCCGTTTATACACCTTATATAAATTGAATATATTGATTACCGCATTTTGGTCGATATCGAATCTTTTTCCCGCAGCATTTTCAATTTTGATCATTGAATCATTCGTAGTTGCCATTTTCTTCTCACCATTTTTAGAAGTACATTTGCATCAATCATCCTCGTCCATGATACTTCCCAGGTTCTGTTTCAATTCAAACCGAATCGCTAGCAATATCACCATCAAGTACACGATCATCGGCACGAAAATCTGGAGGAACACGTCCGAGAACGTGAAAATAATATCGATCGGGAAATTGTAATTGGGATTGAAAGGATAGAAATTAAAACCGATCACGTATGTCATCAAGATTCCAGCACAAAAGCCTGCAACAATCCCAACAACCCCTCCAACAAGAAGTGGCATGTATTTTTCATTTAGCTGGAGCCCGTACATCATTCGGTTATCGAAGCCTCGAACTCTGAATAAACCGATTTCTTTACGTTCCTTCGTGATTTTCATGAACGTGATGATGGCTATGCCAATGACGGAAATCCCAAGCATCAACCAGAAATCAAGGTTCAGCAGCTGGTAGAATAACGGGTTGGAGGACAGAGATCCGTAATAAATAGGAGGGACTTGCAAGGTTTCTTGAGCTGCATGATCCAAGGTAGTGTACGGGCCGAGATTCATGGCTGCGGCTGCAGCGTCGATATGGGCTTGATCATTGAATGGGGTCTTGATCAACACCGTCATGTCAAAACTCGTGGAAATACTCGCGTTGAATGTCCTCCAAAAATCCAAGTTCAAGATAATGGGGGCGCTAGAATAATAACTATAATAATAGTTGCTTGGTGAAACATTATTCGTGATACCAGGAAACGCCTTGTAGTATCCCGCCACCTGGCATGTTTCGTTCAATAATAAAGGCAATCCATTAACCGTTAATGAAATCCCTACGGTAATGGATGAACCTTGTAATTGGTCTTTCAGGTTGGCCGGGATCAAGGCGATGTTCTTTGTGGTTTGGCTCAATGCGAGGATCGAGGCCCAGGATCCCGCTACCAAGTATTTGTCCTTGAGCATTGGCGAGGCGGCAGCAACTTGAGTCAAATTGGTCATGGCCAAATCGATGTATTGATAAAGGAAATTTGTACCTTGATTATAGATTTCAGCTTGTGTTTGGATAAGCGTGCATGATGCAGACACGTTCCCCTTGGTGTTAACGGCAAGATTCGTGGAATTTAGAAACAAGTAATTCCCGGTATAAGGAATTGATATGTCGCTTCCGACCAAGAGACGAGATTGCTCCAGCTGGTAATTTGTTAAGCTGCGGTTCGAGATTGTCACTGTTAACCCAAAGGAGATCGTGATAATCACGATAATGACGAGTTTAACGATCTTTGGAGATTTTGCTTCGATATTCCTAATAACGACATGCTTCAAGCTGCTATTTGTTTTCCTGACAAAAATTGTGCAGAGTTTTGCAAACCAGCCAGGTTTCTTTTCCCCAAGCCATTTTATGATGGAAAAAGCCAAGAAAAATGGCGACGCGATGGTTAACGCATCGAATACAGGACTAAAGGTTTGCAACACCGATAAAAACCTCGTCGGTGAAGAAATTACCATCATTAAAACATACAATGTCAAGGGAATGATGCCGATTACGAATGAGAACACGATACCAGAGGCAATTTCCCTTTTACGACGCCTTGCTTGGATCTGCACGCGAAGGGTTTGGATCATCTCCTTTTCGAAGGCTATTTGAATGGGCCTAGCGTACATGATGGCGATGATGGCCAACGAAAGTCCTACGACGATCGCAACGTAATAACCTATGACATCCACGTTGAGAAAAGGATTAAACACGATCACGATGTTGGTGGCGCTACTTTGTGTAATTCTAAATAACGGATAAAAAATATAGGATAAACCAATGCCGATCGCCCCGGAAGCCACGGCGCACATGCACGCGGAAAACACGATCTCCCAGCCCAAGATCTTGATCATTTGCCTCCGATCAAACCCTCGTGATCGAAATTGGCCGAATTCCATGGCCCTTTGCTCGAACATTTCCTGGTTTATAGTATCTGAAGTGTGGTTGGACAAGAGAATAACCGGTAGCAGCAATGCGAGCATCAATGCCAAAAAGTAAAGAGCATCGATTATTAAAGAGATGGACTCGCTTTGCAGGTAATCCATTTTGTTATAAACCCTAAAATCGAGTCCAGCAACAGAAATCCCTTCACCGATCATCCGTGAAAGATGATCTACCTTCGAGACGAAGTCGTTGATATTGTAAATGTCTACGGTATTGAGATTCACGTATACATCCAGTATATCGGTTGAATTAATCACGTTGATGATGCCATGAACGTGCATGGCATTGATCAACGCGTCAAAATCGGCATATTGCATGTATATGAAATAATCATATGCGTGATAACCAGACGAATAATTCGAGACACCAACGATCTTAAACCCGGATTCGAACTGAAGCGTATAATTATTACCAATCGTGATCGTGTCGTTAACTCCTAAGGACATTTCCGTTGCTAATGCCTGAGAAATCACGAGTTCTTTCTGTTCCTGCGGGAAACGACCGCTCGTGAAGTAGAAAGAGGGAGATTGAAAGAGCGCAAGGTGATCCCGAGCAAGCATTTTGACACTAGACATTGTCGTTGAATTGTACGTGAAGGTTGACCAGTTAATTGACTGGCTTTTAGTGAAGAAATACGGGCATCCGTAGGTTGAAACATTAGCAAATGGCATCACGATATTTCGGTCGATTTTATCGACGATCTGGTCCCCTTGTGCATCGACCGTATTCACGATGTTGGGAATTTGATCAATTTCCGTCACGTTCGTGCTTTGGCTAATCACGTTACCAGCCGAGATACGAATAGGCGGTTGCGAATATTGCAGGGCACTTACAGCCATCTCATGAGCTTGAAAATTAGAGGCCAGGTAGATAGATGCGATAATGCTGATAGCAAAGATGGTGCCGCACATCACGACCGCGAAACGCCGCTTATTCCGCCATACCAGCTTGAATCCCAGTTGTGCATTAGCTATATCCAGAATGGAGACCTCTTTTTTTTGCTTGAACCCTTATCTTTCCTCCAAATAATAGGAGATATTTAAACACTTTGCCATGAAATTGCATCTTGAACCCATCGAAAATCAACAGATTCCACGTCAAAAATCCTCAAGGCTTCCGTGCCTCGAGCACTTGCGCAAACATGACACTTTCGATGATGTTTTCTGATTTTGCCCACGACGTGGTTGATAGAATGTCCTGGAGCTCCGCTTTCGTGTATGATGCTAGGAGCGAGCCAAGAGGTTCACGCACCGCTCGCAGCGGCTTGGGAACGATGGCACGCGTGGCAAATCGTAGCAACCGGTGCCAGTTCTTGCGGCAATCGCGCCGCATGTCGAACAGCACGAGCAATCCACCGGGGCGAAGAACCCGGTAAATTTCGTCGAAGACCAGGGGAGGCGAGGTCCAGTGATGGAGCGATAGCGATGTTACAATTACGTCGAAGGTTGCGTCGGCGTATGGCATGTTCGCGCCATCGCCTTCCCGGACGTCAATGTCATCGATGCCGGCGTTCGCGAGAGCATCTCGACAGAGCCGAACCGATTCGGTCCCGATATCGATCCCGTGCAACCGTAACGCAGAAATCTTCTTGGAAGCAATGGCCTCGTGGAATGCCAGGAGGAGGTGACCGGTCCCGCAACCGAGGTCGAGCAGCGATGATTCCGGTGCTAGTGGCTCGCCAATTTTCGGCTTGGTAACGTGCTGGATGATGATGCCCCGAACCAGCTTGAATTGCGGGAGATTTTGCATGGCGTTGAAAGCTTCTCCCACGCTTGCATCATCGATCCCTTCGGAAAAACCAATTTCCCTCCGGGCGTGGCTTCTCGGCAATCCAGACAGGATGATGAGGAGTATACACGCGATGACTGCACCAACTAATAACCATTCCATCATGACGTTTCATCTCTTTATAATCGTACCATCGACCAAGAGTATATAAATTCCATCCGAACTGGTAGGAACTTGACCGATACACCTGACCTTGAATCAAGAATCTCGATCCTCGATGATAGCTGCTTCTGGACGCTTGATCTCCTCATGCTATCTTCTTGTGCATATTGGTACGGGCAAGGACGGATACATTAGCGTTGCTAGTCTTGTTATAGGAGGTAAAACCCCGTGATGTCATTCAAGTTTTGCGAATGTTATCTCGGAGTTAATTAAGCTAATCGCATGATGTATGCATGGTGCATCGCGATGAAGACAATTGCATTAGTCGCCCATGATTCGAGAAAGATGGAAATGGCGGAGTGGGCGAATTATAACAGGGAATGGCTCAAGAAGTTTCACCTGGTCGGGACAGAAAGCACGGCAGAGAACGTCAAGAATATCTCCGGCCTGGAAGTCGAATCCTTGGGGCACGGTCCAGAAGGGGGTGACATTTATTTATCGTACCAGGTGCTCTCCGGCCAGGTGCAGGCGTTGATATTTTTCATCGACGTGGAGAACCCGCATGGCCACGAGCATGACATCCAAACATTGATCCGGATCGCGGTGCTGAAAAACATTCCACTCGCGCTGAACAGGGCAACTGCGGATTATTTAATCTCGTCAGTGTTGCTCAAGCCCGGTTGAGCATGCCACATAAAGTTTAGTTTCTTATATGTTGAATTAACCAACCAGCATCTATTTATGCCAATCAACCGAGTAAACTCATGATTTGTCATGAATGTCCTTGGTTTACCGATACCTGACGGCTATGAATTGCCATTTATTTTCACGTTAATCATCATTTTCGTCAAATTTGCTTTGTGCATATTCCTTGCTTACAAGATAATTAAGATAAGGAAGGAGAAAAATGCCGTGGCCATCAGCTTTCTATCAGGTGTTCTTTTTCTCATCATGTGTTTGTTCATATCGAGGATTTTATTCTCGATCTTCGATTTCTTTCTCACGAAGTTCGATACTTCAACATATGCAAACTTTCCTAACGTGTGGTATTGGAAATCAGCTTCCCTCATTTCATTGTGCGGGATCGCTGTTCTCTTGATCGTCATAGATAAACGAGTGATGCAAAACAAGTTCAAGGGAATCTTTGGGATCATCGTATTCATTGCAGCAGGCCTCGAATTTCTTTATCCAGTTAACAATTTTAACGATTTTACCATCGCATCGGATATTGACACGGTCGGTGGTCTTTGTGCCATATTTATCCCCATTTTATTTATCTGGTTAGGAGTTAAAACACCAGGTCTACGAAAAACATCGTTTTCCATGGCAGTCGGCACGATCATTTACGTTTTCGGGATTGCTCTCGTGAGTGCCAATTTTATCACCCTCTTTGCCACGACGCCGGATGTAATATATGCCACCTCGACGATTTTAAAAACGATAGGGTTAAGCATGATCACGTACGCCACGACACATTTCGCCGCCTGATTTCACGTGAAACTACATTCTTCACGGCGGGGAAAGACTTAAGTAGAATTTTTTTTTATTAACAAAAAGATGGCAAATTCATTGTAAACCTGGAAAAAATATTACCGGGATGAATCTGCCCAATTGGTGAACATCATCACATCATCTCATTATGCGCTTTTACCTACCTATGGCACGAGTTAGCAGATTGTTACCCCCTCGATCCATTAAAAGAAAACGTAGATGCTTATCTCGGTAAAGCGGCGATTAGCATTGGAAGCAAGATGATGTCAAGTATTAGGAGTAACAGCCATAAAATGAGCATAAGAATCAAAGTGAGCAAGATTGAAACGCCGATTGCACGCCAGACCGAGCACATGTAGAATGCAGTGATGATTGCAGTAAAAACTAGCCAGATAATTATCATGCCAACTAATAGTCCCACGAATGGTTCTATGATGTTCCCGATGGGTGGAATAACGAATAACCATACCAAGAATATAACGATGTCCCCAATAAGCACAGTGTTTAAAGCGCGGCCGTTGGAACCCGCTCGTTTGTTTTTAATGATTCCTTTCGAAAGCCCGATCAACAATGCTGAACCGGTTACCAAGATGGTGAGAAATACTATTGAACTGATCAGCAATGTGATGATATCTGATGAATTTAATGTAGTTACATTGATTACAATTATGGAGAAACCTGATACTTTCATCATTGACAAACCGCATTTTGAGTATTTTCTGGGAAAAGTGCAACCATTCATCCAGAATGAATGAAGCTTATTTTAATGAGTTCCTTTCTGAATTTTTTCTCTTCTTTATTCCAACGATCAAGAGGGGAAGTCCGATGCAGATGCATGCTATACTAATGAGGATCATGCTATCAACAAATACGGCGCTAGACATGAAAAGCAGCATTTGCATCTCCATAGCCAACGCGGGATTTCCGGATGAATTCATGCTTGATAATTGATTAGTGATATACCATCCGTCGATTGGAAAAAAAATCAACCAATAAACGCCATAAAGAGAGAAAATAAGCCCGGGAATGAGAAATTTGAGATATGGACTGAGAGGCATGAATACCACTTCCATTAATTTTGATATCATTTTGGTGACTCATCGAACGGGTTTATTTAAAGGTAGTGGCATTGGACATTCTTATTTTGGAAGAAAAAGTTACACGTGGCAAGATTCTAAGACACGTCCAGATTTTTTGCAATACGAACACCATTTTTCATTGTGGGAGATAAATCCAACATAATTTTTATTAAACAAACCAAAAGATAACCAATTTTTGGCGGGACACTACGGGGGATCTTTATATCGTTAGCATGTTTATCGAGTCGAACCAGAATCCCGGTTCGACCATTTGCACAACCGAACGATGGAACCGGAATCCCACATCGTTATTAGCAAGTCGTTGTTAGCAAATTTATCGAGTCTGAATCGCCGGTTGCAATAACTGATGCAAGATTCCTGTTCTATCACATGCATGGTTTCCTAATCATGAAGAGGCGTAAGTTGATAAAATTTTGAGAATTATCACATTTCATAGCAAATGATAATTCAGAAGTAGTTAATCGGAATTCTTCAACCCCGCAACAAAAGAATATCCATTATTATTGGCCATTTATCGGCGCCTTAATCCATATCGGGCTTGCAAGCACGATCATGCCCGTCTACATTTTTTTTATCCAACTGTTGTGGGATGAATTTACATTCAACTTATTCCAATGCTTTGGGTTCTTGGTATTGGATTTAGCATCATGGTCGCATATGCCATCATTACTAACATCATCTTCATTTGGCGCACGTATACAGGTAGGAAGGTAAAGCCAGCAGAACAAAAGAAAAGACAGCATGCACACGTTAAAGAAATCTCCGGATCCGTATTGCACCTTTTTATTGGCTTGTTGCTTGTCGGTTTCGCCGTTATCGTCTTATCGATATATGGCGGTGATTTATTCGGGGAAGCGAGCTATTTACCCGTTGGTGTCTTGGGTGTAGTCTGCGTTTTAGGATACGCAATCGTTATATTTGCCAGCGGCATTCGAACACTTTATTTTGAGCACCGCCATCTTCCTCATGCAAAAATTGGGACTGGATTCCTGGGTATCGGTTTGATCCTCCTTGTCACGCTGCCCGTCGCGGGCGCAAGCACTTTGTTTGTTAATTGCAATAACACCTACACGATCCCGGTGGGGATCACGATTTACACGAACCTCTTTACCTCTGGAGATAATGGATACAACACCTACAAGATTCCGTCTCTCGCTATTGCACCAAACGGTACCATTCTCGCCTTCTGCGAGGGGCGGAAAAATTCAAACGCAGATCACGGGGACATCCAAATTGTCATGCGAAAGAGCTATGATAACGGGGGCACGTGGACGCCAATGCAAATCCTCGTGAACGCGGGACCTATTACAGCCGGGAATCCATGTCCCGTGGTCGATCACATGACTGGTACGATATGGATGCTGTATTGCCTAGATAACTTGCGTGTCCTTGCAATTAATAGCACGAATAACGGAGAAACTTGGTCGGTGCCTCGCGACATCACGACAAACGTGACCGATCCATCGTGGACATGGGTGGGAACAGGGCCAGGCAATGGCATTGAGCTTGCGTCTGGGAGGTTACTCGTGCCTACGTACCATATCATCGGAAGTAACCAGTATTGTGGTATTATATACAGTGATGATCATGGTGTCTCATGGAAAACGTCGACATACGTGAACGGCCTTTTCGAAGAACCACAGGCAGTGCAGCTAGTAAATGGTACCGTGCTCCTTAGTTTGCGACCAGATTCGGGGGTTAACCTTCGTGCAGAAGCCTTTAGCAATGATGGGGGAATCACGTGGAGCGCTGCAACCTACACGAATCTCACGAGTCCATCTTGCCAGGGATCAATTATTCGGTATACCAATACATCCTCCTATTCCAAGAACCGCATTATCTTTTCAAATCCGGACGATACACGACGAGATAATCTCGTCATCCGTCTGAGTTATGACGAGGGTAAAACATGGACTTATTCAAAACCACTCTGGGTAGGACCTGCCGGATATTCAGACCTCGCCATCACCAAGACCATGCAAATTTGCAGCTTGTTTGAATGTGGTTCGACCCCATGCTCGAATTATTACGAGCATATCGCATATGCACGCTATAACTTAACGTGGCTTACTAATGGCAATGATTCATCCCTGTAATCTTTTTTCTACACTTTTTATAAAATAAACATGTTTTAGAGTTTTCTAATTGCCTTTAGTCTGTCATATAAAAGAAAGAGAGAGATGCCTGCAATTTATTATGGTGGTTCGGGACAGCAAATTAATGTATATCTTGACGAGCTGGCTGGCGTGAACGAGGGCGGGGCACTGGTCGCCACGTTCGAGCAAGTCGGCGGCGTCACTTCGGTTTCGTCTTACCTCCATCGTCTAGAAAATATATTTGAGGTGAGTGAGCGGCACAGTGATCTTGCTGTAGGTGCAGGAACGATTCAGACTGCGGGAATTTTGCCATTGGTAGTGAATGAGGTAGATACTTTAGGTGCTTTACATGAAATCGCGACGATGACCTATGCAGGTGGTAAAGGAATCGGACACGATCAAGACGGTCTCCGAGTTACGAGCATCAGGAATCCAATCACGGGGATTGATACTCCATTGTCTGGAGATTGCTTGTTTGACCGGAATTTCAATGCAGCGTTCAATATAGTGACTACTGGCCAGCAAGCTCTGTTAGATGCGCAACAATTGGGTATCAATTTGGATCTCGGGACGACATGGAATGTACAAAGATGGCGATCATCGCGTGGTGTCCAATCAATGAGTGAACGGGGAATTGGTCTAAATCAACTACAAATACCATGTGGAGACACCATGCAAGATTTTATTGCCTGGGGTAATATTCATAAAAAAATTGCTATTTTGGACACGGATACGGGGTGTATTCGTTTTATGAACGCGCCTGGTTCAACGTCCCCCGACAACATCATTCCGTCATTACCTATCGACCAGCTGGCTGCCGCATTCGCCGCATTCCATGCCATGTATCCAAGCGTGCCGGATTACCAGCTGGAATTCTTGCAAGTGCCGTTCCGCAATTTAAAAGGCAACGCGCTTGTGTTGGGGTTCGTGGACATGGATAATCTCATTCGCGGCGTGAATTGTAATGCTGGGACCGTCGGCATTCAAGCAATCGATACTCCGATGGGAGTGATACGGACACAATTCATGAACGGAGATCCGGTCTTGCTTCCCGCCATCAGAAACTTCTTGACGGCCATTGCGAGCGCACGAACCTCGTCGGGTGGTGATTATTGCGTTGCAAGCATTGCTGGCGTTGGCGGCGCATTTCTCTCGCAATCAGCGACAGACGGGTATTTCGACATGACATTTGCGGGGCGGCCGGATGACGTGGTCCGGATTCACGTGATCTACGATCCCGCCACGGGCGCGATATCGTACACGTTTGGCAGGGGATATATGGCATGGACTGAAAGCCAGAAAGCCCTGGGGAAGGGATTTGACGACTTGCCACTCGCGATGACCGAATCTGCTCTTGGAACGGACGCCTACGCGCTGGCGCACGCAGAGGTGAATGGCATTTACTTCCACCAATGGTGTGGTGAGAATTTAGATGGATCGATACCAATAGATCATGCAAGTGGAAGGCCAATTTTCACCAGAGAGCAATTCAACTCGCGGTTAACGCTCCAAAACTGGTTGGAATTTATGGCTGGTGTTCCCAAACCTGCATCGTACTCTCAACCACAATAAAATCCGTCTTTTGTTTTTTAATTTTCTTAATCAATTCTTCGCTCTTCAAATAAAACGCGCATCATTGCTTCAGCCCTGAATCGACCACCTTTTTCATCCGCGAAAATGCGATAAGCTTGGATGGTCATGTTCGGATTGCGGAAGACTTCATCACGAATGTGGTTAGACGGATCAAGAGCCAGGATTTCTATTACTTGTGGTGTTAGATCCTTTCTACATGCGATCGATAGCCTCACTCCTTCATGGGCGTCACGAGCAAACTTGAGAATGAGGCTTTCGGGCAGATCGGTTCGCATGGCCATGTATTCACGCACCATATCCGACGCGTCATCAGTGAGATGGAGGACGGATTCAAGGGAAAGATCGCCCGCATAAGCGACGCCTTCTCGAATTTTTTCATCCGGCGAAGCCGCTAGAAAATCGATGATATTTGCGGATGTATCCCTGCGACAAGCAAGACTGTAATTAAATACCGGGTTATCCACCACCAATTTTTCCAGTTCGCTCGTCGGAATGATCTTGTTGCCCGCTGCACATTTTTGAACATCTCATTCAGGATCCTGAAGGAGTTGCATGGCAATTTCTACAGTTAAATCAGCGCGGGTTGCGATGATTTGCCGAATTTTCATGTTCGAATGGTTTGCAAGGCACTCTAAAATCGGGAACGGAAGATGTAATCGCTTGGCGATGATTTGACAAATTAAGTCATCCGTATCTTCTGATAATTGTTTAATAAATTGTTCGGGTAAACCCTTGTATGTGGCGGCAACCGCTCGCCGAGCAGGGTCGTCGCTGGTGGCGAGAGCCTCGACAAGATTATCTGGCAAATCGCCGGGCTTGTATGATTCAAGGAGATCGAGGCGACCACCAATTACTTGAGGATATCGGAAAGTTATTAATTTTCGGGCAGCAGGGTTAGGATTATTGAGGCCAGCGATGAATTGGGCTGGGAACAAATGGCAATAGCGGATAGCGTGCTCACGGACGGCCGGATCGGTATCGGCGAGCAATATTCCGACTTGTTCTTCTGTTATGATGTTGTTACAATTGAGTATTATGGCGACGCGGGTGCTGGAGTTACCATCGCGGATGCGCTCGTCGATGTTGCCTTCGAGGACGCGACGTGCATTGTCATCGCCAGCTTCGGACAATTTCTTGAGAAGCGTGAACGCTATGTTTGAGTGTAAAAGGTGCGTGTCGTAGTCGTTCTCGACCCAGGCTTGCAAATTGCTCGCGTGCGCCACGAGTTGCTCCTCCGGCGAGAGCAGATCGTTGGCGGATTCACCTTCGATGACCCGCACACCTTCCACGTTGGTCAATTCATCGATGCTCGAGATGGCCTCATCGGATGCCGAAACGCTGGCGACGAGAAACGCACAAGTGAGTACTTCCTTGCCATTCACGGCAACGTGCACCTTGTCGTCGAAGTAAAACAAGTCGAGATGCTCGCTGACCTGGACGTGGAGGAAAAGGTCTTTCGGTATTAGGAGGGGATTGATTGGGAGGGGTTCCACCTTGTTGCCGCTAGCGTTTAACGACTCGAGTCCTCGCATGACGCGCCACGCCGATTTCGGTATCTGTTCGAGATCGTTATTCTCGATGGACAAGGCCCTGAGCGACCGTAGCTGGCAAAATGTTTCAGGGAGAGCGGTTAGGTAATTGTTAGCCACGTCCAGTTCCTCGAGCCTGGTAAGGTTTCCAATGGAATCCGGCAAGGTTTCCAGCATGTTATCGTTGAGATACAGATATTCTAGCAAGATCAATTGGCCTAACGTGTCAGGAAGTGAATGCAGCGAATTATTGCCAAGTTCAAGATGGCTCAAGCGTTCGAGGTGTCCGATGGTCCCGGGAAGTTCAACGAGGTTCTCGCGGTTGAGGCCGAGTGCAACGATATGCTCATTCTCTTCCATATACCCGCGCATGCCGATCTTGAAGCAATTGACGACATCAAGAGGTTCACGAAGGAGCCCGTCCATGGCGTTCATGAATTCCCATTCGGCATCCACCAGCGGCGTGCCATGATAATCTTTCATACCCGGCGGGATCGAACCGGGATCGACGCGCCGCTTCAACGCCAGTAGCTGCCTGAGGCCATCCGGAAGGAGCGTGTAAGTGGTCTCGGCCACATCGGGCGTGCCGGGGCGTTCGCGCCCGACCAGGATGCCATCGTCGAGGAGACATCCGATTAACGTGTCGATTTGCTTCCAGGTGAACTTGGTGAGGAGATGCTTCCGCTGACGACGCCACGATTGCTTGATAGCCTTCAAGGTGGCCGGGGCATCGCTGCAAGCAATTTCGACGGCGCGATACAGCTTCACGATCACGTCATCGGCCAACCCCTTGAACCATTCCTCGCCATTCTTCAACATGAAATGCACCTTTGCCGTGTGATGAATTGATCCGCCATTCATCGCACCTTTTATCACGCAATAGATGAAATGTTGGTTTTTAAGGTTTTCGAGACGAAATGACGTATCAGGCCTTTTCCAACGAACCATGCATGGTGACGCGGGAAAATGTCGCAAACCGTGGAAGTTCATTGCTAGGTTCTGATGAAGTTTGAAAGTGTGAAAAAGAGAAACCAGTGAAATCCGTTGAAGAAATAGGAAAAGGGTAGAACCCCAGCCCACCAGGAAAAAAAAAATAAAAGAGGGGAGAGGGGAGGGCGAATAGCACGAATATCCAAACAGCATTACCACGAGGGATCCGCCGTTTGGCGTGCCATAAAAAAATGAGAACACCTGGTAGTTGCTGGTGTTCTACCCATAGATTTTGGTTGTTTTCATGTTATTCGTGTCGAAATTACTCAAGTTCATAGCAATCGCGCCGACAGATTTAATGATCGGAACGCGATCGCTCATATTTTCCGACGGTGATCCATCGGAAACCGTAGTTTAGATAGTGTTATATATATCATATCAGTTTTATGATATCCGGCCACGGAATACATATCTTATGTGCGGTATATATTTTTCTTGCCGCGCACATCGCGACCGAGTATTTTTTTCTAATTCAATCTCGTCCGTTTAGATTTATAAACGTTTCGCAATAACTGCAAGGTTTTCCCAGAAGTCTTGCGACAATCGCAACTTTCAACGCCTCCGGACGACCTTGCTCACAAATTTCTGCGGTTATCGCAAGAATGAACATTGTTCAAGCAAGGCACCCGCTCCCAAAACCTTTCGACCCACGCAATGCTAAATGATCCGCGTCTTGCCTTCTATAAAATGCTTGTGTTTAATGCCTCTGCCATTAGGTATTTGCCACGTGGAAGAAACAGTATCATAGCATTAAGGGCGCCCATTAATTAGATCTTTGATGTAGTAAATTCCAATTGAAGACACCAAGTTCTATATCATATGGAGAACGTTTTATTGTCAATAGTGAAAGCAAGACACTACAAATGGTAAATTTCTTTCTTGAAGAAAGTTGTCCTGGCATAATAATTAGCTTGTTTCTCAGGATATCTTAGTTGTAATGAAGTAAAAAGGAACTATTTTGATTATTTTTCAAATACTTCGACATGAAGTCTTGTATATTTATATCATGCGCAAAATCTTCGACACGAGGATGATATCGTAGTAAAAGGACGAGAGTACAAGTAAACCAAGCGATGGCAAGCCAAATATTAAATGAATATCCAAGGGCAGTGCCAAGATTAGTCAAGAAATGAAACTCTATGCAAACAAGTATGTCCTTCGTATAAATAAAGAAAAAGGCTACGATTATTCCCATCGGAATCCGAAGTAAGCCACCGTCCAAACCGTATAAGTTATTGTGGCTAAAACCAAAAATGATAGCAGTTATAATTCCAGCCATTATTTTTTTGTTTCACGCGTTCAAGCGAGTTACATCGAGCATTACTAGTGCGCATGTAATAAACAAAACACGAAATGTTACTTCTTCACACGTGGGAATAAATAATGTAGCCCAGACTTCATTAAATTGAGAAAAGGGAAGTTTTATGAGAAATTGAAAGGAAATAGGAATGCAATCAACGTGATCATGAATAAAATTGCACTCGTTAGATACACGGTGATGTTTATTTCGGTTTCTTCGTGTTTTTCGACCAAGAATGGACTTTTTGTGAATTGCACTCGACCTAAACAAGTTAGAAATATTAGCGGGAAAATAATCAGGGCAAGCGGGTATAGAAACATAGCGTAAATATTGCCAAAATACCATATAACATCGCTGTTATCAAAAAAAGCATACATGGCTAAAGATATTAACAAAACAATGACGATAATCGCAAAAGAAAATGGAGACAGGTAAAAGGCCCGATATTCCATTTCTTTCTTTTTGATTTTTATGATTTCGTGCCAATTGCATTGGTAAAAAATACTCATCCCGTAGGAAAACAGAATGAGAATAAGTGAAATAAATGGCATCTTAAATTCGTTAATAGGATCGCCAATAATGAAGAAAGGATATAAAAATATACTATATCCAACAAGAAAAATGGCGATAGCCGATATTTCCATTATATTCCATGATTTTAGGGCAAATGGATCGTAACTCATTCAAAGAAGGTTGTTACTAAAAAGAGACTATAGACCTAATATGCTTGTCAAAGTAAAATTTATCTGTTTTGGAACGATGTCTTTCTTATCCGACAAAAATAGAAATGCGCGTGTTACATCTGCGTCATATGTAAATCAAGAAAAATAAGTGAATTAAAAGATGGTTAAATCTTTTAAAATTCCCGACAAATCGTATATTATTTTAAAATCATTATTTAATTTAGAAAATGATGAAAAAGATGCCATAATCGAGACCTTCCAAAAAATTACAAATCCCTCAAATGAGAATATTAATGAAATTTTCAAATCCTCAAATACTTCTCCAAAATGTAGAGTGATTATTTTAGAACTTCTACATTTAGGCATTTTTTATTGCGATTTAAAAGAAAAAAAGATATTAAATGACTTGGATGAATTTATAGAAGCATTTAGAATTTCATTAAATAATGAAATTCAAAGAAGGGAAAAAGAAGAAATAGAGGATATTGAAGAAAAACTTGAGAAATTGGGAGTTTTTGTCCACAACGTTCTTGAATCAAATAAAGATATATATTTCTTTAATCGTGCAATGAATTTACTAAGAGAGAGAGAAAAATTATGCTTAAATACGAGAATTCTAACAGATTTAAGACCTATTTTTGAAGAAAATATTACTAATATTAAAAATGGTTTAATTCTCCATAGTTTACGAATTGAATTTCGAAATGAAGAAAATAGGAAAGAAATAATAATATTTGCATTGGATCACGATGATTTAACAGTATTAAAGGATAATATTGATAGAGCATTTAAAAAAGAGGATGAAATTAGAAAGATTTGTTTAGATTCAGAAATAATAATTTATGATGAATAAAAATGGGAATAGAAGGATTCAGACAACCGGATTATAGTCTTTTAGAAGAAATTACAATAAAATTCAATTTTGAATATTCTTCTTTAACGAAAAAGGAAGAGTTGCAAAATAATGGAAATCAATACGAGATGAGATCAGCTAAGATTTTTTCTCATAACAATTTGAAAACATATAGATATCCTGAAGATATTATTGAAGGAGATTTTCAAATCATTCTCGAAGGACTATCAGAAATCCAATCCGATATAACTTCTGAAGAAATAATTTCTAAATGTTCAAAAATATGTTTGTCAGATGATAGTATGAAAGATTTAGATGAAGATGAATCTCGCATTATGCTTGAAGCATTAAAAGGATTTGGAGAACCTACCGAGATTGAAATACTAAAAGATGCGAAGATTAAAGGAAAAAAACTATTATTTGACTTGGATCTTGAAATAGATAAGGAATGATTTTAATGGTTTCTATAGTTCTTTATGATGATGATGAATTAACACCCAATTTAAAAGACGATTTTCAATCAGTCGATAAATACCATTCTAATTTTTTTTGGCATAATTGCGCAGAAAAATGTCACGCTGAGTTGTTACATAAAGTATATTGTTTAATTTCAAATAAAAAAAAAATTTGTAGTTTTATTACATTAGCAGTGAAAGACCTTGATTTCATAAATAGTAATAACACGGATATCGATGTTGACATTCAACTTGACCATATCCCTGTTCTTGACGTCCCTTTTTTTGATTTCTTAGAAAATCTTGAACCCAAAGATATAGCGTCATGTATGAATTCTTTTTTAGAATTTATTTATAAAAAGGGGCGAGAATTATCTCAAAATGTTGGTTGCCGCTATATCAGGGCGTATATACCTTATTTTCCTAACCCGGATAAGTCAAACACAATTGGAGAGCCAATTCTCTCCGACCCAGATATGTTATCAATTTTTAATAAATTTCAGTATAAAGATATCGTCCTGAAAGAGAAACATAAATTTAGGAGAATACCTGACACATTAACTGGGAAAAAAAACGTTATAAAATGCATTTTATTCTATCTGTTTCGAGATCTAAAAATTTCTAATTAAAATCCTACTCGTCCACCTTTTCAACACGCTAAAAAGACGACTGAGTTGTCCCATTCCGCATAATTGCCCGTGGCTCTCGCTGTTTTTGTCGTGCTCGCGCATCTCATTCTGGATTTACAATTAATTTATAGAGTGGCAACCTTTTTCTCTTAATTGTCCTATCAAACCCTAACCTTCAAAAACCTTCTAATGTTTTGGCATATCGTCATCAAGGATCTATCCAAGTCAACTACTCTT
>Ga0209039_10000025_pt1 | contig 118056 bp, 110 predicted proteins | sample BogFormECP12_OM1_FD_188238 | JGI IMG/M metagenome (GOLD analysis project Ga0209039, IMG submission 188238) | Bog forest soil microbial communities from Calvert Island, British Columbia, Canada - ECP12_OM1 (SPAdes) (version 2) | ecosystem: Environmental > Aquatic > Freshwater > Wetlands > Bog ... | reverse complement strand
GATCCGCCACGCCCTCCAGAAGGCGATGACGGAGCGGCCGGCGTTCGAACCCCTCCTCGACCAGGTACAGGACCCCACGGCGATCCTCTCCGCCGAGGGGAACCCGTTCTCGCTCTACCAGGAGTTCCTCCGGACCCGGTCCCCGACCCCCGCGCGCGGAGGCGAGGTCGCTCCGGCCGACATCTTCGTCCCCGCGGGGACCACGAGCTTCAAACCGGGACCGATCGTCGGAGAGCTCCAGCACGCGGGGTTCCCGGCGGCGATCGAGAAGGGAAAGGTGATCCTGAAGAAGGACACCACGATCGTGAAGGCCGGCGCGACGATCTCGCGCGAGGTCGCGGGCCTCCTGACCCGGCTCGAAATCTTCCCGCTCGAGGTGGGTCTCACGCTGCGCGCCGTGGTCGACGGTTCCACGTTCTATCCTCCCGAGGTCCTATCGGTCGACCTCGATGCGCGCCGGGCGGACCTGGCCCGAGCCGCGGCCCACGCTATCGGGCTCGCGGTCGAGCTCGGCTATCCGACCCCCCAGAGCATCCCGCGACTCGTCGCCCGCGCGCACCGCCGCGCGCTCGGGTTGGCGCTCGCGACCGGCTACATCACGAAGGAAACGATCGAACCGCTCTTCGCGAAAGCGATGCGCGAGGCCGCGGCGGTCGGCCGCTTGACGGGTCACTGAGGGTTCCCCCAGAGTCCACGGAGTGAGAACAATGGAGTACGTGTATGGTGCGTTGCTGCTCAATGCAGCCGGAAAGCCGATCGATGAGAAGGCCCTCACCGGGGTCCTGAGCGCGGCGGGGGTTTCCCCCGACACCGCCCGGGTGAAGGCGCTCCTCGCTTCCCTCGAAGGGGTCAACCTCGGCGAGGTCCTCGCGAAGGCCGAATCGTTCGCGGCCCCCGCCCCTGCGGCGGCCCCGGCCGAGAAGAAGGAAGGCAAGGGCGAGAAGAAGGAAGAGGAGAAGAAAGAGGAAAAGGGCGTCTCCGAGGAGGAGGCGGCCGAGGGCCTCTCCGCCCTCTTCGGCTGAAGCCGGAGCCGGCGACAGCGCACGGCTTAAGTCCCGCAGTTCGGTGGGTACGACCGGAGGTCCTCCTCCGGCGTTCGGTCGTGCCATGCCTCCTCGAGAGTTCTGCGGCGTCGTGGGGGTCTCGCTCCAGGGGGCGGGGGCCGCTCCGTTCCTCTTCCGAGGCCTCCGGGCCCTCCAGCACCGGGGCCAGGAATCGGCGGGCATCGCAACCACGAGCCACGGCGTGATGCATCACCAGAAGGGGATGGGTCTCGTCCACGAGATCTTCACGCAGGAGCTCCTCGACTCCCTACGGGGCCCGAGCGGGATCGGCCATGTCCGCTATCCCACGACGGGGGCGACCGACCTCGAGAACGCCCAACCGATCATCGTCAAGATCCGCGACGAGGACGGCGCGATCGCGCACAACGGCGACATCGTGAACTTCGAGCGAGTGCGCCGCCGCCTCCAGGCCCAAGGGGTGGACCTCCTCGGGAACGCGGACACCGAGATGATGGCCCAGTCGATCGCGCTCGAGTTCGGACACACCCGCGACCTCGAGGCCGCGATCCGCCGAGCTTGCACGACGGTGGTCGGCGGTTACGCGGTCGTTTTCCTCGTGGGGAACCGGGTGTACGCGTTCCGCGACCCCCTCGGGATCCGCCCCCTCGTCTTCGGGACGGTAGAAGGAGGTGTCGCGGTGGCGAGCGAGTCGGTCGCCCTCGAGATGATGGGCGGAAAGGCGATCCGCGACGCGGAACCGGGAGAGGTGCTCGTCCTCGAGCGGGGCCAGCTCGCGCATTCCTCGAAGATCCCCAACAACGGGGAGACCGCGCACTGCATGTTCGAGTGGGTCTATTTCTCCCGGCCGGATTCGGTCGTCGACAAACAGCCCTGTTACGACGTCCGGTATCGCATCGGCCAACGCCTCGCGAAGGAGGCGCCTGCGGAAGCCGACCTCGTTGTCCCGGTGCCGGACTCGGCACGCCCCCAAGCCCTCGGGTTCGCCGCCGGTACGGGCATCCCGTACGCCGAAGCACTGATCAAGAGCCGCTTCGTCGAGCGCACGTTCATCCTCCCCGACCAGAAGCGCCGCGAGCAGGAGGTCCAGGTGAAGCTGCATCCGGTACCCGGCCTCCTCAAGGGGAAGCGGATCGTCCTCGTGGACGACTCGATCGTCCGCGGCACGACCCTGCGTGCGATCCTCCTGATGGTCCGCTCCGCCGGCGCGGCCCACGTCGACGTCCGCGTGGCCTGTCCCCCGATCCGGGCGCCGTGCTACTTCGGGATCGACATGAAGGACCGGCGCCAGCTCATCGCCCATGACCGCACTGAAGACGAGGTGGCCCGGCTCGTCGGCGCGGACAGCGTCCACTATCTTTCTCTCCCCGGCCTCGTCGAGTCGATCGGGCTGCGGGCCGACGAGCTCTGCCTCGGTTGCCTTACGGGGAAGTACCCGGTCGAGGTTCCCGAGGAACGCCATCGCTTCCAGAAGTCGCTCGCGGAGTTCTAGGGCGTGCGGCCGACGCTCGTCGTCGGAAACGGGCCCGAACTCTTCGTTGCCGGACCGGAAGGCGCCCGGCCAGTCGGGCCGTTCTCGCTCGACCCCGACCCCCACCGCGCCGCCGCCCGTTTCGAGACCCTGGCCGCAGCGGATGTGCCGGACGACCTCCTTGCTGCCCTGATCTCCGTTCCGGAAGGCTCCCGCCTCCTCGCGTCCCCTCCTCGCCTCGCCCGCGCGATCGCCGAGGCGGCGCGCCGGCCGGTCGGGGACCCGAGCGCCGAGGAGCTGCGAGGAGCCCGTGCGTCCATCCCACGGGCGGACGCCGAGGCCGAGCGCCGCTTCTTCCTGGCGCTGGGGCACCTTAGGCTCGAACGGGCGCTTCGCGCCCCCGAGGAGGTGCTCATCACCCTCGCCCGGGAGGAGGAACGAGTCGAACGCTCCGTGGGACGGGAGGCCCGGGCCGCTGAGTCGTTCATCCCCGTCCCGGGTTCCCCCCTTGATCGCCATCTCGTGGCCTGGGGACGAGCCCGAGGCGCGCTCGGCGACCTCGAGGAGGCCCTACGTGAGACCCTCGAAGACGAGGCGAAGCGCCTCGTCCCGAACCTCTCCGCGGTCGTGGGGGCCCGGATCGCTGCGCGGCTCGTCGCGCTCGCGGGAGGAGTGGGTGCGCTCGCGCGGATGCCTTCCGCGCGGATCCAGCTGCTCGGGAGCCGACGACGTCCCTCGGCGGAACGGGGCCCGCGGTTCGGGATCATCTATCGCGCGGACCGGCTCGCCGACGTTCCGATCGGCCGACGCGGGGCGTATGCTCGAAGCCTGGCCGCGCTCGCCGCGATCGCGGTCCGCGCCGACGCGAGCACCCGCCGGGACATCAGCGCCGGGCTCGTCGCACGTCGGGACCGCCGCATCGAGGCGCTGAGGAGGAAGCGGCGATGAGACCCGGCCGGAACTTCCGCCCGCTCAAGGACTCCCCACGGCTCCTCGAGGTCGACCGTGGCGACCGGCGGGAGCTCTGGACCGAGGCGGTCGGGGACCCGCCCCCGGTGTACGGGGAGCGGTGGACCGAGGTCGCGGAGCGTCGCTATCGTTCGTTCGAGCCCGGCCGCTCCAAGTTGGCCGCGGCGGTGGTGCGCGGATGGACCGGGGACCTGCCGGCCCCGGGAGAGCGCTGGCTCTATCTCGGCGCGGCGACGGGCACGACCGCCTCCCACGTCGCAGACCTCGTCGGGCCGGACGGCCGGGTCTACGCGGTCGAGCGGAGCGTCCGTCCGTTCGCGCGCCTGCTCTCGCTCTCGGAGCGGTGGCCGAGCCTCCGTCCGATCCTGGCGGACGCTCGGGACCCGTTGGCGTACGCGAGCCTGGTTCCGCCGGTCGACGGGGTCTACGCCGACATCGCGCAGGCCGACCAGCTCGACATCGTCGTCAAGAACGCCGAGCTCTTCCTGACGGGGGACGGGGCCCGACTGCTCATCGCGCTCAAGACCGCGAGCATGGGCCGGCACCGGTCGGCCGTGGGCCATCGCGAAGCGGCCGAACGAACCCTCGCCGACATGGCTTCCCTGTTCGCCTCGGTCCCGCTCGAGCCGTTCCACAAGGGGCACTTCCTGGTCGGAGGACGCTGGGGACGCTCCGCGCGTCTCCCCGTGCGAGAAGACGAGCGACCTACGAGGCCGCGCGAGCGCCGCCCCGGACGACGAGCACGGTAACGATGTCCTCGTCGGATAGGATGTGGTCCCGGCCGACGGTCTGGCCCGGGAAGCGCGCGCTCTTCCCCCATATCTGGGCCGCTTTGAACGTTCGACTGAGGTCCCCCGGGAGCTTTCGGAGGAGCTCGGTGACCGACTCCCCCTGGCGGAGGATCACCGGCTCCTCCCGGTCGGGGGGCAGTCCGGGGGGCTTGACGTAGATCCGGATGAACTTGAGGGTCGTCCCGATCCGGTCCACTAGGACATCCAACCCCGTCCCGGCCCGGGCTGAGATGAAGATCGCCTCATACGGGCTGAGGGACGCCGCGAGCTGGGTCCGTTCCTTCGGGGTCATCAGGTCGGACTTGTTCACCACCATGATCGCCAGGACGTAGACGCGGTTCCCCGCGAGGACGTCAATCAGCTGGTCGGCCGTGGCGTCCTCGCGGAAGACGATTGACCCGTTGTGGAAGCCGAACTCCCGGGCGATCTGCGCGGCTCCGCCGCCCGCCAAGTGGGTCAGCCGCACGGTGCTTGAGACCGTCAGGCCGCCCCGGTCCGAACGCTGGATGACGATGCGCGGTGGCCGCTGATTGATCCGTACGCCGGCTCCCTCGATCTCGGCCGTCAGCGCCCGGAGGTTCGGATGCTCCGGGTCGATGAGGAATAACACGAGGTCCGTGGACCGCACGACCGACAGGACCTCCCGGCCCCTTCCGCGCCCCTTCGAGGCACCGGGGATGAGACCGGGCATGTCGAGGATCTGGATCGAGGCTCCGCCCCAGCGAAGCATTCCCGGAATGATCGAGACCGTCGTGAAGTCGTACGCGGCCGCCTCGCTGTTGGCGGCGGTAAGACGGTTCAGCAACGTCGACTTCCCTGTGGACGGATAGCCGACGAGACCGACCGTGGCGTTGCCGCTCTTGCGGATCGAGTAGCCGACGCCCCCGCCCTTTCCCTTGGCCCGGGTCTCGCGCTCTAGCCGAAGGACCGCAAGCTTCGCCTTGAGCCGCCCGATGTGCAGTTGCGTCGCTTTGTTGTACGACGTGTTGCGGATCTCGTCCTCCACCGCGAGGATCTGTTCTTCCAGGGCGGACATTCGTATCGGGGAGGGCTCCGTCCCTTGGGGGCGTAGCGGATACTTGAGAGTGACGCGATGGCCCAGGGTTCACGTTCCGTGCCCGTTGACACCTCCAAGCCCTTCGACGGAATCGGGCCGGCGTGTCCCGGCGGCGGCCAGAGCCGACCCAGAACGAGAGTTTCTCGGAGTGGCAGCTGGTGCCGCATCCCCTGCGAGACCGACGCTCGGAGGAGCGGGCGGCCTTCCGGGAGCGGCTCTCCGCGGCCCTCCGGGTCGGGCACGGGCTGGCGGCCTCATTCGACCTGCTTCTCGTTTCGGGTCCCCTACCCAAGCTGACCGTGCGGTGCCCGGATCCGGCGAGTTCCCGGTGGGCCAGCCGGATCCTGTTCGTGGCCTACGGGCGGACCTCCTGGGTCCATCGGCCCCTGTCCACCCCTGACCCAGGGTCGGACGCGCGCTGGGGTTCGAGGCTCCGCCACTGGCCGGAGCCGCTACGTGAGCCTTCCGACGGCCCATCGGCGATCGACTGCCTCGCCCTCGCGATGAGCGGGGTCACCCCGGGCATCTCGGTCCGATGGAGGTTCGCTCCGTGCCCGGCCACGTGGAGCCGTCCCCGTGACCTCGGGGCAGAGCGGTTTCTGCCGGCCGACGGGGAACGGCGGCTCGGAGAGCGAACGACGCGCTCAGGCCGACCGGAACCAACTCCGGCCGCCCGAGCGGTCCCGCTCTTTTGGAAGGCGACCGTCTCTGTCGCGCTCCCTCGGCAGGAGGCGGACGACCCCGTCTCGGCCCAGCGAATCCGGTCCGCGATCGAGGTCGCCCTGCGGTCGGGCCGAGCGAATGGGGTCCGGTTCTCTCGCTGCCGACGTCGCCTTCCGTGGCTAGCCCCGGGGTTCCTCCTGTCGGAGGACGAACTCGCCAACGTCCTGCCCGGCATCGAGTGTGGCGTGGGTCTCCCGGAAGGGCAGGGGGCCGAGGGACTGCCGGTCCTTCCCCTCGGCCGTTCGGCGGCCGGTCGTGTGGTCGGTCCGCCCGTGGAGGCCGACCAGGGGCGTCACCTCGCGATTCTCGGGGAGACCGGCATGGGAAAGAGCTCGACGCTGGTCGCGATCGCCCGGAAGGCGTCGACCCTCGGCGGCGTGGTCCTATTCGACCCCCTCGGGGAGACCGCTCGGTCGTTCCTTTCCGGTCTCTCGACCGATGAGCGCACCCGACTCGTCGAGGTCGCGCCTCACGGCCGGGCGGCGGGGATCAATGCGCTCGAGGGGATCGGGGGGAAGGAGACCGATCCGGTCCTCTCCGACCGTCGGCTCAATGACATCGTCCACGCCTTGCGTCGGGTCCGATCGGGCCGGTACGTGGACTCCCAGTACTGGGGCCCTCGGCTCGAGGAGATGCTGACCCGCGCCGTCAGGGCGGCCGCGGCGTTCCCCACCGGTACGCTCGCCGACGCCCACACGCTCCTCGCCACGGGAGGGAGGACCCGACAGGTCGTTCCTTCGGAGGCCCAGGATGCCGTCCGTGACCTGGCCGATCGGGTCCGTGAGCGCCCGGACGACGCGGAGGGGGCTCGCCGGCTCCTCTACGAGGTGGTTCGAAGCCCGGTCCTGCACCGCATGCTGTGCGAACGAAGCCCCGCGCTCCACGCGAGGGAGCTCGTTGAATCGGGTCGGATCGCGGTCATCTCCGGTGACGCCTCGGCGGTGGGCGAATCGGTCGCCCGCTACCTGTTGGCCGTGTACCTGGCCCTGGTCTGGTCGGAGCTGCTCGCGCGGCCCTCCAACCCGAAGACGTTCGTCGTGCTGGACGAATCGCAGTGGTTCTCGCACGAGAGCCTCGCCGAGATGCTCCGGCTCGCCCGCCGAAAGAACGTCCACGTCGTCCTGGCGACCCAGACCGTAGGCTCCCTCCCCGACGCGGTCGCCGACGCCGTGTGGACGAACGTCTCGGACTTCATCGCGTTCCGCGGCTCTCCCGAGGAGGCTCGGGAGCTCTCTCGAGCCACGCACGGTCTATCGGTCGAGGAGCTCCTCGCCCTACCCCGAGGCCACGCGGCCGTGCTGCTCGGGAAAGGGAGCTCCGTGGAGTGGGTGCGCACGGTCGGTCGGCCGACGGGGCCCGACCGGCGTACCCTCGAGAAGGGGGGCGTGCCATCGATTCCGGCACCGTCTTCGGGAACCAGGGAGCCAGGACTCGGGACCGAGGGCGCGACCGCGACCGTGGACGAGGTCCTGGCCTGGATGCTCGAACGAGCGCGCGCCCAGCCCGCGGGAGAGCCCCTCCGGGTGAAGCTCTCCGAACTCCGGAGCTCGCTGGACCCCGGGGGCCGGGCGATTCGAGAGGCCGGCGCGAGGCTCGGCCGGGCTGGGGCAATGGTCTCGGGCGCGCCTTCGGACGGGAGCGCGGTCTGGGTGGTCGACCCGGCGAAGATTCCGCCCCTGGTGGGGTTGTCGCCCTCCTCGCCCTCCTCCGAAGCTTCCGAGCGTCCACAACCCTCTTAGGGACGGAGCGGCTCGTTCTACCGATGGAACTTCCACCCGTTCCACCGCCGACGACCCCGACGGCGACCCCCGCGGCGGACGGGTTGCTGCCGCCGGCCGTGGTCCTGGAGCGGTGCCAGTCCGGCATCGAGGGGCTGGACAGCATCCTGGAAGGCGGGATCCCGCGCGGGAACATGGTCCTCGTGGCCGGCAGCGTCGGCACGGGGAAGACGACCCTCTGCCTCGAGTTCCTGGTCCGCGGGGCCGAACGGGGAGAGCGGTCGCTGTTCCTGTCGGTGACCGAAGCTTCCAGTAAGCTGATGCAGAACCTCTCTACGTTCGAGTTCTTCCACAAGAACCTCGTGGAGGACGGGTCGCTCGTCTTTGTCGACCTCCCGAAAGCGTACGACCGTCTCGGACTGGGCCGGGAGGAGCTTACCAGCGAGGAGATCGGGATCGTGCTCCGGACGATCCGGGACCTGGTCCAGTCACTGGGGATCCGCCGCCTCGTCCTGGACAGCCTTACGTCGGTCTGCTACCGGATCCGACGCGAGGAGCAGATCCGGGACTTCATGCTCCGCCTCGGACAGGAATTGAACGAGGTCGGCTGCACCTCGCTGCTCGTCTCCGAGATCGGGCCGACCCCGGGCCGGTACTCCCTGCACGGTGTCGAGGAGGCGATCGTGGACGGCGTCATCCTCCTCTCGAACTCCCACCGGATGGGCGACATCCTGCGCATCCTCCAGGTCATCAAGATGCGCGGAACGGCGCACTCCCACGCTCAGTTCGTCATCCAATTGACCCCGATTGGCATCCTGATGGCCCCGCACCTAAAGGGCGGGCGGGAAGGAGGCACGTAGACCGTGGCTCCGGAAGTGGACCTCGGGGAACGGCTTCGGGGACTCCCGAGCGGCAGCGCCGTGGCCCTGAAGCTGGACCCCCGCGAGTACGCGGACCACTACTTCGCGGTCCTCAACGCGACGCTCCGGGACGTCGGGAGCGAGACGGACGCCCACACGATCTACCTCACCGTCACGAACCCGGCCGCGTTCGTGTGGACGCTGGCGCAAGCGCTCGACGTCCCGGCGGACCGAATCTCCTTCGTCGATGCGATCAGCCACATCATGATGAACTACGCGAACCCGCTCCCGAACGCGACCTATGTGGAGAGCCCCCGGGCGCTCGAGGAGATCATGCTCCGCATCGAGTACCTGCTCCGGAAGTTCCCGCATCCGCGCGAGATCGTCGTCATCGACAGCGTAAACTCCCTCGCGATCCACAACCAGCCCGAGCTCCTCTCCGAGTTCTTCCACATCCTCCTGAACAACCTGAAGTCGCGGCAGGTGCTCACGCTCGTCCTCGAAACGTCCGAAGAGGAGACCACCGGAATCGAGCAGATGCTGAACCTCGTGGTCGACGAGACGATCGACGTGGGGCGGGTGGGCCGGTAGTCATGGCCGAACCCGACCGGATCTTCGGCATCCCCGAGATCGACCAGCCGGTCTGGACGGCGCTCCCCCCGGGGTGGCTCGCGGTCCTCTCCGGGACCTCGGGCTCCGGAGCTCCGCTCCTCGCGAAGCAGTTCGCCCACGCGGGCGCGGGGCCGGTCCCGGTGCTCTTCTACACCACCTACGAGCGGACGGAGGACGTCAAGAAGGCGTTCGACGACTTTGGGTGGGACCCGGACGAGATCCGGATCGTCAACCTGGCCGACGAGTACTTCGAGCGCGTGCTCGTGCGGGGCCTCGAGATCGCGAAGGCTCGGGAGGGCGGGATCGCGCTCGGCGACCTTGTCGAGGTTCGGCCACAGGACCGGGTGTTGACCCCCTTCAGCCTCACGAACCGGATGCTTTCCGACCTCGCGAACATCGATTCGCCGTTCCGGATGGTCGTGGATTCGGTCGATTTCTTCCTCGAGGTGATGGAGCCGCACGAGCTGACGACGGTCGCCCGCCAGATCCGGCACCGCTGCCAGACGATCGGCGGCCATGCCCTCATCACGGCCCACTCGGTCGCCCACGACCGGGCGATCTTCGGCCTCCTGCAGGACCTTGCGGACGTCGTCTTCGACCTGTCGGCCGAACCGCGGCACGACCACTACGAGCACGCCCTTTCCGTCCAGAAGGTGGGGAACCGACCGGACCTGACGCGCATCTGGAACGCGGAAATCGGCGAGGCCGGCTGGCACGTCGAAGAGCGCACGGGCGGCCCGCGATAGCGGCCTACCGAGCGGTAAGCTAACCTTTATCCTCCAACCCCGGCTGCTTCGGGCGAGGTGGAAACCCCGTGGAGGACGTCGTCATCCGCACGCTCGAGAACGTAGAGCTTCGGAACCCGGTCCTCATCGAGGGCCTTCCGGGCGTCGGGAACGTGGGGAAGCTCGCCGCCGACTACCTGCGCGAGCAGCTGAAGGCCAAGCCGCTCGCCACCATCTACTCGAAGTTCTTCCCCCCGCAGGTCTATGTCAACGAGGACGGGATCATCCGCCTCGTCTCGAACGACCTTCACTACTGGAAAGCCCCGTCGTCCGCGTCCCGAGACATCCTCGTCCTCGGGGGCGACTATCAAGGGATCTCACCGGAGGGCCAGTACGAGATCACCCAGCGGGTCCTCGACTACTGCCACGGCCTGGGCGTCCGCGAGGTGTTCACGCTCGCCGGCTTCGCCCAGGGTCGCGTCGTGGATGACCCGCGCGTCCTCGGCGCCGCGACCAAGCCCGAGCAGGTCGAGGCGATGAAGAAGTTCGGCGTGGTCTTCTCTCGGAACGACCCCGGCGGCGGGCTCATCGGAGCGAGCGGGCTCTTTCTCGGTCTGGGCCGCCTCTTCGGTATGGAGGGGGTCTGTCTCATGGGCGAGACGAGCGGCTACTTCGTCGACCCCCGCAGCGCGCAGGCGGTCCTGAAGGTCCTGGCCAAGATCCTCGAGGTCGATATCGACTTCACGGCGCTCGAGGCGAAGGCGCACGAGATCGACCGGATCGCCCAGAAGATCCACGAGGCCGAGGCGCGGTCGACCGAGGGCGCGCCGCCCTCCGGCCCGGCTCCCCGAGAGGACCTCGGGTACATCGGTTGAACGACCGAGCGATGACCGAACCGGCCCGCGAACCGTCGTCGGCCGAGGACCCGTCGCGCCGCGAGCGGGTCCTTTCCTTGCTACGACGCGCCGCAGACCCGGACGGGTTCGTCCCGTTCGACCGGTTCATGGACGTCGCGCTCTACGGCGAGGACGTAGGCTTCTACACGCGCGAGGGTTCGCCGTTCGGACCGGAAGGGGATTACTACACCGCGGCCCACGCGAGCCCGCTCTTCGGCCGCACGATCGCGGAGCGCGTGCGGTCGGTCGTGGCGGAGACCCCGCCGGGTCCGCCGTTCCGCGTCCTCGAGATCGGACCGGGCGACGGGACCCTAGGGGAGGGCGTGCTGAACGGCCTCGCCCAGGACCGGGCGGTGGCGGAACGGGTCGAATACGTCCTCGTGGACCGGTCCCCCGCCCTCTCCGTCCGGGCGTACGAGCGGGTCTCGACGGCGGGTCGGTCGCTGGGAATCCCCGTGACGGCCGCGGGCGGAGTTGGCGCGGATGGGCCGTTCCAAGGGGTCGTTCTGGCGAACGAGGTCCTGGACGCGCAACCGGCCCGACGGCTGCTCTGGGACGGAGAACGCTGGCAGGAGGTCGGGGTCCGGCTCACGCACGACGGGTTCGTCCCGGCCACCGGGCCTCGCCACCGCGGGGTGCCGCCCCCCGACCTCCCGCGGGCCCCAGACCCCGGGACGATCGTCGAGGTCTCCCCCCTCGCCGAGGCGCTCCTCCGCGAAGTAGCCGACCACCTGCTGGCCGGTCTCTTCCTCGTGCTCGACTACGGGATGGAAGAATCCGAGCTCGTCACCGCCCATCGCTCGGGCACGCTCACCGCCGTTCGGCGGCACCGCTTCGTTGACGACCCGTTCGCGGAGCCGGGGACCTCAGACCTTTCGGTCTTCGTCAACTTCACCCGGGTGCGGGCCGCGGCGGCCCGCGCGGGCCTTCGAGAGGTGGCGTTCCGACGCCAAGCGGAAGCGCTCGGCGAGTGGGGCTTCCCACGGTTGCTGGAGGAGGCGATCCGGGCCGCCCCCTCGACGGAAGCGGAGGTGCGGGTCCGTCTCGCGGCGAAGAACCTTCTCTTCGGGTTCGAACGGTTCCACGCGCTCGAACTGGCCCCTCCGGACCGCGCCGGCCGTTCCGCGACCGTTACGTGACCGGGCGGTTCGGAGAGCTCTCGAGCAGCTCCACGACCTTCGCCTCGGCGAGGAGGCGGGCGGTCTCGGGCGGCAGGGAGAGAACGTCGTCCGCCTTGAGGTCGACCGTTTCCGATCCGACCTCGACCGGGCGCGAATCCTTGAGCACCCGGACGTAGACGAGTGAAGGTCGCGCTCGGCTCGCCGTCGGCGCCTCGGGGCTTCGCGCGGGAGGCGCGGACGCCGGTGCCGCCGCCGGGGCCTCGGCCGGACGGGCGAACGCCGGAGCGGACGCGCCGGGCGTGGGTTCGATGTAGGCCGCCGACGAGCGACGGTGGTCGAGGAGGACCGAGAGGACCTCGTCGAACATCGCGCGCTCCTCGGGCAGAGCGTTCACCAAATCGCGGCTCCCTCCGATGCTCGCCTGGAACGCCGCGTTGAGGACCTTCTGGGCCCGACCTTCGACGATGTCCCGGGCCACCTGGATCGCGCGCTGGTAGGTCTGGCGGGAGATGTCCCCCTTCCGACCCGAAGGGTTCTCGCGCAGCTCGGACTCGTAGGACCGGCGCAGCTCCGCGAGGTAGGTAGTGGTCGCGGAGTAGAACTCCGGAGGGAGCTTCGCAAGGCCACGAACGGCGAGCTCGTTACGGCGCCATTCGAGCAGTTGCGTGAAGTGGTCGGCCATCGGCTCTCGCGGGATGGGCGGACAACCGAAGGACTATAGGAGATGTGCGGTCTCGCTCGGGTCTCCGCCCGCGTCTCGGTCGGCGGGGAGGGGCGCGTTTCGATGGCGACGGTGCGAGACCCGGCCGCGCTGTTCGATGAGTTCTGGGAGCTGTGGATCCGTCTTCAGAACGATAGCCGCGCTCCCGGCACCGTGGTGGTCGTGGAGGGGGAACGCGACCGACGGGCCCTGCGCCGGCTTGGCCTTCGGGGGCCGGTCGTCCTCGTCCACCGAGGACGGACCATCTCGGAGACAGCCCAGCATCTCACCGCGACCGCTCGGCACGTGATCATCCTCACCGACTGGGATACCGAGGGCGGGCACCTCGCGCAGCGGCTCAAAGATTTCCTCGGGGTCGGTCGTTCGGGAGCGGACCTCGAGCACCGGCGGCGGCTGGCACGGGTCCTGCGGGGCGAGCTCGTCCACGTCGAGGGGCTGTACGGCTGGGCGCTTCGAACGGCCGAGAAGAGCCACCGGTCCCTGGGACAGCTGCTCGAGCTTGCCGAACGGGACGACGAGCGTCCTACGGGATGACCTTCGTCTGGGTCCGTCGGGTCGCGCGGCGGTTGCGGGCTCTCGAGGGTCGGAACCGCTCCGCCCCCTTACCCTTCCACCGGAGGCCACGGCCCTCGGTGCCCGCGCTCGTGAGACCGCGATAGACTCGTCCCTTCTGGACGGGCGAGGCGATCCAGGCGATCTTGGGGTCCGCGAGGATCTCGGGGTGCGAGGGGTCCACGAGGATCACCTCGAAGAACTTCTGCTTGCCGTCCTCGCCCACCCAGTAGGAGTTGAGGACCTCGAGGTTCGGGTAATGCTTCTGCGCCCGCTCCTCGGCGATGCGACGCAGGCTCTTCGCTAGCGTCATCCGGAGAATCCCTTTGTGCTTCGGGCGACGCCCCGCGATGATCGCGCGCTTGCGCTGCCCGCCCCGGCGGACCCGGACGCGTACGACCACGTACCCGCCCTTCGCTCGGAACCCTACCGCCCGAGCCCGGTCGAGGCGCGTCGGATGCTCGACCCGCGTGACCGTGCTCTCGCGCCGCCAGTGCAAGAGACGCTCGTGCCGGAGGGCGGCTCCTTCCTCACCCAGCGTCTGCTGGAACGACTGGGCCATGTGCCGGTAGGCAGAGCTCGCCATGGGACGCGGCGCGGGGGACCCGGGCCCCAATTATAAAGCTGCCGCCGCTGACGAGCGTTCAGTCGACTCCGTTCTTCGCGACGCCCACCCACGGAAGGCGCGACTCCGTCGGTCGAACGACCTTCGCGGTCGCGTGGCTCTCGGTCGCGATCGCTCGCTCGAGGTGGCTCGAGATCTCCCGCACGAGCCGGTCCATGCGCGGTCGCTGCTCGGCGGGGACCTCTCTGGGCGTCTCCCACACGAGCGCGGCGCCACCGCTCGTCGGATAGAGGCGGAACTCGAGGGCGGAGGCGGCGGGGGGGACGGCCGGGTTCATCTTTTCGAGACGGCCCTTGACCCGGCTCTCGCTGGGCTCGGACGTCTCCGACCTCTCGACCGTGTAGCCGATCGTGCCGAGGAAGTCGGCGAGGTACGTCGCGAACCGCTCGCGACCGATCCCGCGGACCCTCAGCCAATCGCCGTTACCTTCTCCCATGCTCCTTGCGGTCCAACGCGCGCCCGTAGCTCTTGAAGAGCCCGAGCATCATCCGTAGCTCCGCCTCGGAAGGCGTCGCACGTCCGAGTACGCGACGAAACAGGAGGATTAAACCCCGTCGTTTGTGCGCAGGGTAGCCCGTTCGGGTGAGAAGCTCGCCGAGACGCTCGAGGAACAGCTCCTTCTCGGGTCCGTTCAGCTCTACGACCTCGGGAGCCGGAGTGGTATCGGGGTCGCTCGGTCCCCGGGCCCGGTGGACCGCATAAAGGACGATCGCGACCGCGTGCGAGAGGTTGAGCGTCGGGAACTCTCGGTGCGCCGGAATGTGGACGATGAGGTCGCAGCGCGCGAGCTCTTCCCGGGAGAGGCCGTTGTCCTCCGGTCCGAAGACGATCGCCACGCGTCCCTCGAGCGTTCGGACCATCTCCCCGAGGCGTTCGGGGCTCACCGAGCGACGCAGGTAGGCGTTCGACCTTCCCGTGGAGAGGTCGGTCGTTCCGATCACGAAGTCCGCGTCTTCGACCGCCTGGTCGAACGAGCGGGCACGGACCGCGGTGCGCAGGAGCGGTAGGCCGGCCATCGCCCTCCGACGGGCGACCGTGCCGACCTTCGCGCGGGAGGCGGCCAGCACGAGTCGGTCGGCGCCGAAGTTCCGTGCGAGGCGCGCGACGGCCCCCACGTTGCCGTCCTCCTTCGGGCGGACGAGGACGACGTCGATCTGTCGGGTCATCCGGCCGTTCCTTCCGTGAAGAGGCGGCGGAGCATCCAATCCGGGTCGAACGGCACGAGGTCCCCGTACCCTTGGCCGGTCCCGACGAACAGGATCGGTTTCTTGGTAACGAATGTGGCGCTCAGGGCCGCGCCTCCTTTCGCATCGGCATCGAGCTTGGTGAGGACCAGACCGTCGATCCCCACGGCGAGGTCGAACAGCTTCGCCTGCTCGATCACATCGTTCCCACTGAGGGCGTCACCGACGAACAGGGTGAGCGCCGGCGAGACCACGCGGCGGATCTTCTTCGCCTCCTCGATCAGGTTCTCGTTCGTGTGCTGGCGCCCGGCGGTGTCCACAAGCACCACGTCGATCCCCTTCGCCCGCGCGTGCTCGACGGCGTCGTATGCGACCGCGGCCGGGTCGCTGCCTTCTTGCTGGCGGACCACCCGGACCCCGATACGCTCACCGTGGATGAGCAGCTGCTCGATCGCACCGGCGCGGAACGTGTCGCCGGCGGCGATCACGCTGGAAAGCCCCTGGTCGCGGAACCATCCCGCGAGCTTCGCGATCGTGGTCGTCTTGCCGGTCCCGTTCACCCCCACGAACAGGATGACGTACGGCTTCGGCTTGCGCTCCCGGACCGCTTTCGCGAGGTCGATGGGCGGCCGCGCCAGGATCGTCCGGCAGGAGCGCTCGAGGCAGGTCCGGATCGCCTCTTCCGCATCGACCCCGAACCGAAGCTTCTTCCCGGCGAGCTCTTTGCGAAGGTCCCGGCGGAGCCGCTCGATCACGGGGACCGCCACGTCGGACTCGAGCAGGACGATCTCGAGGTCGTCGAGCACATCGTCGATCGTCCCTTCCTTGAGACGACGCCCGAGGAACCCGTCGGTGAAGATGGTCGCGTCGCCCCCGGCGGGGGACGGACCCGGTCCGCCCGAGAGAGGCGTCGGAGCCGGGCCCGGATCGGAAGCCGGAGGGGTCTCCGCGGGTCCGGGGCGGGGAGCACCGGTTTCCGGGGTTGGTTCGGGGGCCGGGGAGGACGCTTCCTCGGTGCGCCTGAGCCGTGCCTTAATCGCTGCCCACATCGGTCGGCGCGCCGCTCTCCCGAGCGATCGAATCGAGTCGCGAGGAGAGAACCTGGATCCGCTCGTCGAGGCTCGTCATCTGCCCCTCGAGGTCCCGGAGCGCCTGCTCGATGCGAACGGTCCGGTCCGCGAGGAGCTCGACGACCTTCGGCCGCTCCATCTCGACGACGACGCCAGACCCCACTCCGACCAGCACCGGGGCGCTCCGGTCCACTGACCCTCGCACGAACGTCTCGCCCCCCAACGGGAGCAGGAACTCGGCGGCGGTCGGCGCGCGGTCGACCCCTTCGAGGCTCTCGCGGGCTCGAACATGGTCCTGACGCGAGGCGCTCAGGATCTCGTGTTGCTGAAGAAGGGCGTTGAGTTGGTTCCGGTACGCGTCGAGGCGCAGGAGGTCCTCCTGGACTTGCTGTTCGGTCGCCCGGGGGGCGGTCGCGCTCATGCCGCCGGGACCTCGGCGACCGAGCTGATCCGGATGTGGGAGCGCTTCACGTGGTGGCAGCCCCCGATTTCCGAGAGGGCCCACTCTCGCGCTACGTCGGCCGAGCCGGCGTCGTGGACCTTCGTGAACGTCTGCCAATAGCCCCGGCGGGCGTAGAACGAACCTTGAACCTGGAACTCGGGCATCGAATGCTCCGTTGCGCGGCGGCGCCACCCAGGAGGGCCTTTTAAACCTAGCCAGCCGCCGACCAGCTCGGCGTGCCGAGCCCCCTGTGCGCCGGCTCGGACGGAGGGGCGGATGGGAAGGCGATCGAGATCCGCGCGACGTGGCCCGCAGGATTCTTGACGACCGCACGAAAGGGTCACCGTGACGCTTCCTCGGTCGGTCGATTCGCCTCGAACTTCGCTCGTTCCCGATACCAACGCAACTGGCGGTCGAGGAGTCCGCGATTGGACGGCCCGACCGGCGTGGAGACAGCTGGGAGGGCCGGTGGGGTCTGGGTCGCAGGTTCGCTTGCAGGCGGGGAGACCGGGGAGGCGACCGTGGAGGCGACCGTGGAGGCGACCGGGGAGGAGACGGGGGAGGATGCGGGGGAAGAGGGGGGTCGTGCGGGTCCGACCTCCAATTGGCGTTGGGTCACGAGACGAGGGCTACTACGCTCTTCCAACGTTCGTTCACCTCCTCGTCGCTCAAGCCCACCGTGGGGGAGAATAAGACCCGGTTCCCCCACTGCGACCAGAACCGTGAGTACTCCTCGACCGCGATCGGGAGAACGACCCCGTCCGCGCCCACCTCTTCCGCAAGCGTCGCGAGGGCGGGTGCCCACACCTCCGCCCCGGGAGCCGCTGGCGCGACCCGGGCGGTCGGGTCGAAACGGACGAGGGTCTCGCGGACGAACGGCTCTCCTTCCGGGAGGGCGACCAGCGCGACCCGGCAGCCCCGCTTCATCATGAAGAACGCCCCGAGGGCCCCTCGAGGACCGTCGACGAGGGCGACCAGACGGCCCGCGACCCCCAGCGGAAGCCCGCCGGGACCGGGGGACCGGTCGAACGAGAGGTAGGTTCGAGGCCCTCGCACCTCGACGAACAGCTCCACCGTCGGTCGTTCCAGGTCCACCGTGAGGGCACGGTCGGCGAATTCCTCCAGCACCGCCGCGCCGAGGTCCCCCGCGAGCTGCTGGCTTGTGAACGCGTGCTGCCCCGTTCGGCGCGCGCGAACGGCAAAGCTGACGCCCGGAGCGAGCCGGAGCGCCGCGAGCTCGAGGAGGCGGGCGCGGATGGCGGCGGGGTCGCTCGGGACCTCCTCGACCCGGCTGACCGAGGTGACCCCGAAGACCCGACGAACGAGGTTCGTGCCGCGTTCTCCGTCATCGGTCTCCACGTAGAGGTGCCCGCGGTCGGAACGAATGCGAGCGGGAAGGCCCTCGCGGACGAACTGGTCCAGGAGGTTGCGACGTAGCGCGCTCTCGAACTCGCGGCGCACGGGAGGCGACTTGAGCGCGAGCTCCCCGTACCGGACCAGGAGCAGCGCGACCATGGCGAAGGTTAAGACGAAGGGACCGCTAAAGCGCTTCTCGAGCGGGTGGGTTCGTGGCGTCGTCAGCTTCCCTCCCGTCATCTTCCGTGGACCCCTGGACTCCGTTCCTCGAGGCGATCCTCGAGGGGATGGCCGCGGCCGCGCAAGCCTGCGGGGTCGCGCTCTCGAGGGACGCCATTTCCTCGCAGCTCAGCCTGGACGAGGGAACCGAGGGCGAGGTCGCCTTCCCGTGCCACCGGTCGGCCCAGGCCGCGAAGCGCCCGCCCGACGAGCTGGCATCCGTCTTGGCTGCGGCGTTCCCGCCGTCCCCGCTCGTCCGGTCCGTCTCCTCCAAGGGCGCTTATGTCAACTTCCGTGTCGACGGCGAGTCGCTGGCGCGCGCGACCCTCGAGCTCGCGCTCTCCCGCGGTAACCGCTACGGTCATGGCGAGCCCGTCGGACCCCCCGTGGTCGTCGAGCACACGAGCGCGAACCCGACCGGTCCGTTCCACATCGGTCGGGTCCGCAACGGGATCATCGGGGACACGCTGGCGCGAATCCTGCGGGCAGCGGGCACGCCGGTGACCACGCAGTATTACGTCGACGACATGGGCCGCCAGGCCGCGATGATCACCTGGATCTGGTCGAAGCCCCGGGAGAGCTGGCCCGAGCCGATCCGAAAGGCCGTCGACGGGGAGGAGGTACCGGGGGAGAAGCCCGACCTTCACCGGGGTCGACCATATCCGGCCGTCAGCGCCTACCTCAAGGAGCACGAGGACGCCCGTGAGGAGGTCGCCCGCCTCGTCCAGCAACTCGAGAGCGGGGAGATCCCGGCCGAGCACCGGGCGCTCGCCGAGGCGATCCTCAAGGGGATGCTCGAATCCCTCGCCCGCCTGCGGATCACCTTCGACGAGTTCGTGTGGGAGTCGGACCTCGTTCGGGACGGCTCCGTCAACCGGGTGTTCGAACGGCTTCGGGCCTGCCCCCACGCGATCCAGGAGCCGAACGGGGCGTGGGCGATCGACGCGAGCTCTCACGGACTTCCCAAGGAGTCCACGCACCTCGTCTTCCAGCGCGGGAACGGAACGAGCCTCTACATCACGCGCGACGTCGCCTTCCACCTCGCGAGGTTCGCGCGGTTCGCCCGTATCATCGACGTCCTCGGCCAGGACCATCAGCTCCACGCCCGGTGCCTGAACGCGCTGCTCGAGGAAATCGGGGAGGCGCGGCGGCCGGAGTTCGTGATCTACCAGGACATCACCGTCCCCGAGGGAGGCCGCATGTCCACGCGAGGAGGGTCTGCGGTCTGGCTCGACCAGCTCCTCGCTGAGGCGGTCGACCGGGCGCGGGCAGAGGTCCTCGCCCGTCGGGAGGACCTCGGTGACGCCGACATCGAGCGGATCGCCGAGGCGGTCGCGACGGGGGCGGTCCGCTATCACATCGTCCGCGCGGCTCCCGATAAGCCGGTCGTCTTCCGATGGGAGGACGCACTCTCGTTCGAGGGGCGGAGCGGCCCGTTCCTCCAGTACTCGTACGCCCGCGCCTCGGGCGTGCTCCGGAAAGGAGAGGCCCTACAGCCCCCGTATCCGTTCGACGCCGCCCGGCTCGGGCATCCGGAAGAGGCGGCGCTCATCCGGATCCTCTCCCGGTTCCCACGCACGGTCGCCTACGCCGCCCGGACGGCCCACGTGCATGCCGTGGCCGGCTACGCGCACGAGCTCGCGGACCAGTTCAACCGCTTCTACCACGCGGTCCCGGTCCTCCGGTCGACCGAGGAGCGCGCGAGCCGGATCGCGCTCGTGGCGGCGGTGCGGCAGACGCTCGGGAACGCCCTCGACCTCCTCGGCATCGTTCCGCTCGATGCGATGTGACCGACCGCGACCGCCTCGGACCCTCCCACCGAAGGCCGTCGAACCCTCGGAGGTTCGGGGTCGGATACATTCTTTAGGACCGCTCGGATTCCCTCGGCCGAGGACGGACGATGGGAGTCTACGAGGATTTCAAGAAGTTCCTGATCTCGGGAAGCCTGATCTCAATGGCCGTGGCCTTTGTGGTCGGTTTGGCGATCGTCGCGTTGATCACTGCCTTGGTCACCGACATCATCAACCCGCTGATCGGCGCCGCCGGACACGTGAATTTCAGCTCCATCGGCGTTCTGACGGTCAACGGAAGCCCGCTATTGGGCGGTGCGTTCCTCGGCGCGGTCATCACCTTCGTCGTCCTCATGGTCGTGGTGTTCTTCCTCATCGCCTACCCGTACCAGCTCTCTCAGGATCGAAAGGCCGCTCGGGCGGCGAAAGCCGCCCTGACGACCCGGGAGTGCCCGGCCTGCTGCAACCAGATCCCCGTGAAGGCGACGCGCTGCGGGTTCTGCACGTCGACGGTCACGCCGGTATCCGCGTGAGCGGGGTCGGCTAGTTCGCGGCGCGGCGCCCGGGGTCGCGGACTCCCGCGACCGAAAAACCGAGAGCGCGTAGGCGGCAGGCGTCGCACTTCCCGCACGGTGCTGAGCCCCCCGCGTAGCAGCTCCAAGTGAGGCGCCAGGGCACTCCCAGGCGCTCTCCCAGTCGGACGATCTCCGCCTTGGAACGACGCAGGAGCGGGGCCTCGATTCGGACGCACTTCCCCTGCTCGACTCCGGCCCTGGTCGCGAGGCGCGCGAGACGCTCGAACGCACGCAGGTACTCCGGTCGGCAGTCCGGGTATCCCGAGTAGTCGATGGCGTTGGCCCCGAGATAGATCGTCCCGAGACCGTGGCTCTCGGCATACCCGAGTGCGATCGACAGGAGGATCGTGTTCCGGGCGGGAACGTAAGTGGATGGGATCCGGTCGGCACGATGGCGACCGCTCGGAAGCGGACGGTGCGCATCGGTCAGCGCCGATGCGAGGAGTGGGGCGAGCGGAAGCCGGAGAACGGTGTGACGGGCGACCTCGTAGTGTCGGGCCAGCGCGCGAGCGGACCGAACCTCGCGCGCGTGCCGCTGCCCGTAGAGGACCGTGAGGGCGTGGACCGGTGGATGGCGGCGCGTCGCGATGGCAAGACAGGTCGCCGAGTCCATGCCCCCGGAAAGGAGCACGACGCTCCCGTTCGGTCGTCTCGGCCGGCGCGTCACAGGGTCGCCCCCGCGAGGAACAGGACGGCGGTCGCGACGGCCACGGCGCTCAGCATGCCGAAGAAGTTCGTGGCGCCCTTCGTGAGGATCCCCCGGTTCTCGAAGAGCTCCCCGAGGACCGAATCGACCTGGCACGCGAGGAACCCGGCCACCGTGACGGTCCCGAGGAACAGGACCCAGCCGGGCAGGGGCGTCCCGAAGACCCAGAAGAGGACGAGGCCGACGAGCGCGGTCGTCACAGAGGCGGCCAACGCGGCGAACTGCCCGGTTCGCGAAACACCCCCGTTCGTGCCGGGAGGGACCGGTCGCCCGGAGAGGATGCTCCGCGCCCGGCCCGAGAGGACCCCGAATTCGCTCGCCAGCGTGTCGGCCGCGCCGAAAGCGAGGGCGCTCGCGAACAAGAGGGCGGTCGTGGCCGGGGTGAGAAGGGGTGACGGGATTCCGCCCGCGACCGCGAGCCCGGTCGGGATGATGATGTGCGCGACCACGTTCGACACACCCCGCTCGCCGGCCCGTCCCTCCTGAACGTGCTGACGTTGCTTGTCCGCGAACCGGTACCGGGTCGCGAACGAGCTCGCGGTCACGAACAGGGCGAGGAGCGCGAGGAACGGGAATCCGGCGAAGACGACGATCACGATGCCGAAGAGGGCCGCGACCGCGCCCCCGCGGGGCGTCAACGCCCGGCCCAGGACCGCCCCGAGGGCCATCACGAGCGTAGCGACGATCCCGATGATCGCGGGCGTCCCGAGCAGCACCGGTGGGTCTCCCGCGGGCGGCAGCAGGTGATGGGTATAACGCCTTCAGGGAGAAGGCCGGAGCGAGACCCGGGTCAACCGCGGGACAGGATCCGCAAGACCGCGTTTGAGAACGATCCGGCGGTCAGGTCGACCGTCCCGCGGTCGCGGAGCTCGCGGAACGATAGGTCCCCTTCGTGGCCGGGCGTGACGACAACCGCGGTGAGCAGGCCGAGCTCGGTTCCGGCTTCCATGTCCAGGTCCCGGTCTCCGACGATGGCGCTCGTGGCCATGTCGATGTTCCAATCGTCGCGAGCTTGGCGGAAGAGCAGCGTGCCCGGCTTTCGGCACTCGCATCGGGTCTCGGGGGCGTGCGGGCAATAGTAGAAGCCGTCCACGCGGGCTCGGTAGGGACGCAGGAGCTCGTTCAACCGTTCGTGGATCCGCTCGACGTCCGCGCGGGTGTAGAAGCCCCGTTCGACCCCCGACTGGTTGGTCACGCAGATCACGAGGTATCCATGGTCGTGGGCGAGCGACAGCGCGTCGCCGACGCCTCGGAACAGCTCGAGCCGCTCCGCCTTCTTCAGGTAGTGGAGGTCGGGGTTGAGCGTACCGTCACGGTCGACGAACAGGGCCCGGCGAAGAGGGCGGGGTGACGGAGCTTTCGGCTCGGACCCTGCCATCGGCCTGACGAACGCCGGGACGGGATAAGGGTTCATCCTCGGGTTCTGTCGGCCCGGGCGATGGGACCGGTCCCAACGGACGTGGGGAAGCTCCGGGAGCAGCTGAGCTCGGCGTTCGACGAGGCCCTTGGCCCGGTCCGGGCCGCCCGCGGTCCGATCGGGATCCTCTTCTCGGGAGGCGTGGACTCCGCCCTGCTGGCCTGGGAGCTTCGACATCAGGCCCAGGTGGTCCTGTGCACGCTCGGACGAGAAGGGAGTCCCGACCTCCGCGCCGGTCGCGCGGGGGCGGAGCGGCTGGGACTGCCGTGGCAGAGCCTTCACGTCGGAATCGAGGAGGTCAGGGCCGCCGAGGCCCGGTTCGGAATGGAGCTCGAGGGGCTCACGCCCGTCTCCCGAACCGTCCTCCTCACCCTCGCGATCGCAATCGATGAGGCCTCGCCGTCCCGGCTGGTCTGCGGCCAGGGGGTCGACGAGCTCTTCCTGGGATATGCGCACTACCGCCTCCTCGGCGAGGCGGAAGCGGAACGGCGCTCTCGTGACGACCTCTCTCGGCTCCACGAGACCGACTGGCCGAGAACGCAGCGGATCGCGGACAAGGTCGGTAAGGAAATCGTGGCGCCCTATCTCCACCGGGTCTTCGAGGAGAAGGCCCGTCTCATCCCGATCGACCTTCGCCTGCCCCGAGACCTGCCCAAGAGGTTCTTCCGGGAGTGGGCCATGGAACGCGGTCTCCCCCCGGAGCTCGCCGGCCGGCCGAAGAAGGCGGTGCAGTACGGGAGCGGAGTGGATGCTCTGGTTCGGGCACTGCGGCGGGCCGAGCGCTAGGCCTCTACGCGGGTCCCGGCATCGCCCCGGAGCGCTCGTGCGAGCGACGGGATGTCGGTGATGACGAACCGGTGCCCGCCTCCGTCAAGGAACTCGAGTCCCGCGGCGACCTTGGGACCCATCGAACCCTCTCCGAACTCTCCCCGTTTGAGGTAGTCGGCCAGCTCTCGGCGCGACACCTGAGAGAGCCATCGTTCGCCCCGCTTGCCGAACGACACGGCCGCGCCGGGGACATCCGTCACGATCGCGAGGGTGTGGACCCCGAGCTCGCGGGCTACGAGCGACGCCGCGAGGTCCTTGTCGATCACCGCCTCCACGCCTTCGTACGTCCCGTCGGGCCTTCGGACGACCGGGATCCCCCCGCCTCCCGCCACGATCGGGATCCATTTCGAACCGACGTTCGACTCGAGGAGCGACCGGACGGCCGCGCCCTCGATCCAACGCACGGGTCGGGGGGACGGCACGATCCGCCGCCAACCGCCGCGCGCGCCGTCGTATTGCATCGCCCAGCCGTACTGCTTTCGGAGGACGCGGGCCTCATCCTCGGGGTAGTACCGTCCGACCGGCTTCGACGGGTGGTCGAACGCCGGGTCGTCGACCGAGACCTCCGTCCGGCTGATGACCGTCAGCACCGAACGGTCGACCCCGCGGCGGCGGAGGGCGGGCGTGAGCTCGGTCTGGATGAGATACCCGATCTGCCCTTGGGTCTCCGCCCCGAGGACGTCCATCGGTCGGGGCGGGATCTCCCGAGCGGCAAGCTCGTTCTGCCGAAGGAGCGCGCCCACCTGGGGACCGTTGCCGTGGGAGAGGACGAGCGCCTCCCCCCCCGCGGCGATCTCCGCGAGGACCGTGACCGCCTGGCGCATCTGTCCGCGGGCCTCGTCCCAGGACCCGCGTCCCCCGGCTCGGTGGAGGGCGTTCCCACCGAGGGCGACCAGGATCCCGGCCATTGGACCTCGCCCGGCCATCCCGGTCCGGGATGAATAGTTCGACGGTGGAATCCGCTGCACGGGGCTCCGAGGCGTTCGGCCGGAATATGGCTATATACCCAGCGGCAGGTCTCGGGGCGTGCCGGACGAGGACGAGTCCCTCTTCTGCCCACTTGAGTTCCGGTACGGGCGTGACTCCGTCCGTGAACTGTTCTCTCGGGGAGCTCGGCTGAACCGGGCGTTGCGGGTGGAAGCCGCGCTCGCGCTCTCCGAAGCGGAGCTGGGCATGGTCCCGACCGACGCCGCGGCCGCCATCGACAAGGCGGCCACCGTCTCCCAGGTCTCGCTCGAGCGGGTCGATGCGCTCGAGCGCTCGCTACGCCATGACGTGATGGCGATGACCCGCGCGCTCGCCGAGGCCGCCGGACCGGCCGGCCGATGGGTGCATTTCGGTGCCACCAGCGCGGACATCACCGACACCGCGCTGGCCCTCGAGCTCAAGGAAAGCGCGGCGATCCTCCGCGGCGACCTCACGGAACTCGCGCAGACGTTGGTCAAGCTCGCCCGCACGCACCGGGCCACGCCCGAGGTGGGCCGCACGCACGGTCAGCACGGCGTGCCGATCAGCTTCGGGTACAAGGTGGCGGTGGCGGCGGCCGAGGTGAGCCGCCATCGCGACCGGCTGGACGAGCTCCTTCCCCGGCTCGCGGTGGGAAAGATGGCGGGCGCGGTCGGCACCGGGGCCGGTTTCGGAGCCCACGCGGCCGAACTCGAGTCCTCAGTGATGCGTCGTCTCGGACTCACCGCGGACGAGGCCCCCACGCAGATCGTGGGCCGCGACCGCATTGCCGAGTTCACGAACCTTCTCGCGTTGATCGCCTCGACGGCGGAGCGCCTCGCGACCGAGGTCCGGAACCTTCAGCGGACCGAGATCGCCGAGGTCGCGGAACCGTTCGACGAGGCGCACCAGGTCGGTAGCTCGACCATGGCCCAGAAGCGGAACCCGATGCTCTCGGAGAACGTCACGAGCCTCGCGCGGCTCGTGCGCGCCTTCGCCCTTCCGCCGCTCGAGAACATGGTCCAGTGGCACGAGCGGGACCTCGCGAACTCGGCGAACGAACGGATCGTGCTGCCCCACGCCATCGTGCTCACCGACGACCTCCTGACGAAGCTCATCGAGGTCTTCCGCGGCCTGCGCGTGGACGCCGCGCGGATGGCCGACGAGCTGGCCCGCTCGGGGGGAGGCGCGATGACCGAGAACCTGATGCTCGCGCTCACCTCGAAGGGGCTCGCCCGGTCCACCGCGCACGAGCTCCTGCGGACGCTGACCAGCGACGCCGCAAAGGGGCCCCCGCTCGTCGAGCGCGTCAAGGCGCATCCGGCGGTCCGTGCCCACCTTTCGCCCGCGGAGGTCGAAAGCCTCCTCGACCCGTCGACCTACGTCCTCGCGGCGGCGGCGAAGACCGACCGGATCCTCGCGGAGCTCGACCGGCGTCTCGCCCGATGACGGAACCCCCGTTCGCGTGGACCGCCTCCGTCCATCTCCAGGCGCAGGACCCTACGGTACTGGATTGGGTCGAGCAAGCTCTCCGCCCCGAGGCGGCACGCGAGGTGCCGCGAGCTCATGCCGACCTACGTCGCGGGACGGGACGTTCGCTCGAGCTCACGATCTCGGCTCGCGACTCCGGAGCGATGCGGGCCGCTCTGAACACCTACCTCGGATGGATCCACCTCTCCCTGGCCACGGCCCGAGCCGCCGACCGGCAGGGGTGACGGCGGCGGGAGCGCCGCGCTTCCGAAGCCCTTATGTTGGACGGCCGGTCACCCCGCCCGTGGCCCTACCTGCAAAGCTCCAGAACGACATCCGACAGTTCCAGCGCCTGCAGCAGGAGCTGGCCGCTGTCCAGCAGCAACGCCTCCAGATCGACCTGAAGCTCCGCGAGGTCTCGCACACGCTCGAGGACCTCAAGACCCTGCCCGAGGACGCGGTCGTCTACCGGCCGATCGGCGGTCTGCTCGTGCGCGCGAAGAACCGCAAGGAGGTCGAGGACCTCCTGACCGAGGACAAGGAGACGTCGGAGGTTCGCTTGAAGGCGGTCGAGCGTCAGGAGAATCACCTGAAGGAGCGGTACACCACGATGCAGCAGGACCTCTCCCAGGCGCTGCAGGCCACGGGCGTAGCGACCCAGCCGAGCTCGGGGTCCTCTTCCGAGCCCGAAGGCTAAGCGGGTTCAACCCAACCCACTCTAGGCTGGGCTGAGCCCGCCTGAGTCGAACTGACCTGGCCCCAGGTAGGCGCGGGTCAGGCCTTTCGACGAACGAGGCGTTCGGCCACTTCTTTCAGCAGCGGCTTCCCTCGGGTCGGGATCGTCCGACTGCGGTCTACGCATCGCAACGCGACTCGGGTAAGCTCGTCGATCCGCTTCTCGGAATAGTCCAGGCTCCCGGTCCCGCGGATCACGTCCCTTGCGCGCTCGATGTCCTCGGGTGTGGCCTGCGAGTTCCCGAGAACGCGGGAGAGCCGGTCCCGGTCGACCTGAGAGCCGCTGGCCCACGCCTTCACGACGAGCAGCGTCCTCTTCCCTTCGACGAGGTCGTTCGAGCTCTTCCCCGACGCCTCGGCGTCGAAGCCGGCCCCCAGGACGTCGTCGCGCAACTGGAAGGCGATCCCAATGTTCGTCCCGAACGTTTCGATATCCCGGAGACGGGAGCGGGGGCTCCCGCCGAGAAGAGCGCCGATGGTGAGCGGCGAGACGACGGTGTAGATCGCGGACTTGAATCGGTGAACCGCGAAGACGTCCTCCTCGCGGACCGAGCCCGGGTCGAGGGCCCCGCTACGGATGTCGAGGAGCTGACCGAACGCCGTGAGCCGTGTCATCCGCACGTACTCGGCCAGCGCGGCGAGACGGGCGGCCGGGGGGGCGCGGGTCGACAAGATCGCCTCGACCGTGAACGGCTCCTCCAGGTCGCCGAGGGTGATGCCGATGCCGACCCCGTAGTCCTCGCTCGAGCCCTCGCGGCGCTCGCGCCGGTGCGTCTGGGCGACGGCGCGGTGGACCGTGGGTCCGCCACGTCGCTCTTCGGCATGGTCGATGATGTCGTCGTGGATCAGCATCCAGCTCTGAAAGTGCTCGAGCGCGGCGGCCGCGGGGAGGGCAGGCCAGGGGTTCCGTCCGGTGGCGAGGTAGTACCCCGCCAGCACCAGGATCGCACGGAACCGCTTGCCGCCTCGCAACGTGAACTCGCGGTTCACCTCGAGAAACGGTTGGATCTCGCGGGGAGACCGGCGGGCGGTTTGGCGGTAGGACGAGGTCAGCTCGCGTTCGAGAGGAGGTAGGAATCGGTACAGAGCGGCGAGGTCCACGGCACGTGCATCTGGACGTCCATCCTATTTAACGGACCGGGCGTTCGCGGACGTGATGGCGTCTACTTCGTTCGTGACTCTCGCGAGCGCGCTCGTGGAAGCGATGGGCCAGCGGCTTGACGCGGCGAAGCCCACTCCCGAGGGCCTTACGCTCCGGACGAGCGACGGATTCCTCTACTCGTTCCTTGAGGATCCCAATACGGTCTCTCTCGAAACGATCCGCCAGCTGTTGGGAGGTGAAGGAAACGTCCTCGTGCGTCTGGTCGTTCTCACCCCCGGCCATCTGCCCCTCGCGTTCACGGAGGAGATCAAGAACCATGGGGGAACGCTCGTCGAGGGCGCCCGCTTCGCCGAGCTTGCCCGCCAGCTGGGACTCGAAACGTACCTAGGCCAAGAACCTCGACCCCCGCCGAAAGAGGCCCGGCGGCTCCTCCCGAGCGCTCAGCAGCTCGACGGGATCGTCCACCGTGCCCGGACCTGGCTCGACTGGGGAGTGCCTGCGCTCTCCCTGCGGTTCTACCGGCAGGCCGCGGAGCTGAAGCCGGGGTTCCTGCCGGCCCGTGTCGGGATCGGCCGGTCCCTCCTCGGGCTCGGGCTGGTCGATGACGCCGACCGAGCCTTCGACGAGGTCCTCTCGGCCCGGCCCGATAACGTCGAGGCCCGACTCGGGAAGGCCGCGGTCCTCGGGGCGCGCGCCCGACCGAAGGAAGAGGTCGCGGCCTACCAGAAGCTTCTCGCGGAGGATGATACGCGGACCGAGGTTCGCGCCCATCTCCTCGCCGCGCTCATCGACCTCGGAGACTGGGCGGGAGCTAAGACCGAGATCGAGGCCCTCCTCTCGAAAACTCCTGAAGAGCCCCAACTGAAGTTCCTCCACGCGCAGGCGCTCTTGCGAACGGGCGACAAGGCGAAAGGCCAGGAGGAACGGCTCGAGGCCCGGCGACTGGGCCTCACGTTCGAACGGGAAGTGACCCTCTGCCAGCACCTCGGCCTGCCGCCCCCCGAGCCTTCGGTGTCTCCTGAGACGGCTTCGCCACCCGCATCCGTCCCCGCGGCCAAGAAGCGTTCTCTCCCGAGCAAGTCCCGCCGTCGGCCGGCCAAGGCGCCGCCACCGGCTAAAGCCGCAGCCCGCCCTGTCGCCCCACCTCAGGGCGCGAGCCCCAGCGGCAAAACGCCCCCCCGCAAACGTAAGTAAGCCGGCGCCGACTCGGAGCCCCTCCGGAGGCTGGATGCGGGTCATTTCGGTGTTGCCGAGCGCGACCGAGATCGTCGATTCGCTCGGCCACGGCTCGGAGCTCGTCGGCCGCAGCTCGGAGTGCGACTTTCCCCCGACGGTGCGAAACTTGCCCGTCGTTATGCGTCCCCGGACCTGGGACGCGGATCGGCCGTCGGGCGAAATCGACGAGCGGGTTCGGCGCGCCCGGGGCCGGAACGAGAGCCTCTACGAGCTCGACCTTGACCTCCTCCGGGAGCTGAGGCCCGACCTCCTCCTTACCCAGAACCTCTGCAGCGTCTGCTCCGTCACGGAGGAGGAGGTCACGAAGGCGTGCACCCTCGCAGGGGTCCGTCCTCGGGTCGTCTCGCTCGCCCCGACCCGCCTTTCGGAGGTCTGGGATTCGATCGAAACCGTGGGCGAGGCGCTAGAGGACCCCGGTCGTGGGAAGGAGCTAGCGGGCTCGCTCCGCGACCGAACCCGGTCGGTGCCTTCATCGGGGCGGACCGTAGCGATCGTCGAATGGCTCGACCCGCCGATCCTCGCCGGGCTTTGGACACCCGACCTCGTCGTGGCGGCAGGAGCTGTTCCCGTGGGCCCGAAACCCTCGGAACCGGGCGCTCGGACGACCTGGCCCGAGCTGGCCCGCGAGGCCCCGGAGCTCATGCTGGTGAGCCCGTGCAGCTTCTCGGTCGCTCGGACGAAGCGGGAGTTCGGGGACAATCCCGCGCTTCTCGCCGCGGTCCAGTCGGTTCGACCCCGGTTGGGGGTCTTCGTCGCAGACGAGGCGTACTTCAGTCGTCCCGGCCCTCGGCTCGCCGCGGGCGCCGAGCTGATCCGAACGTTGCTGGAAGGTAAGGAGCCGCGGGGGCCGATGGCGGTCGAATCGCTTCCCTCAGGCCGCTCCGAGGAGCGTCCATGAACCGGGGGCCGTACCAGTACACCGTCTGGACGACCGCGGCTCCCCCGCTCTCCACCCACTCCACTTCCCGGACCGAGCTGATCCACGTCTTGATCGCGTTCCTCGTCCTCACCGCGGACCTGTTCATCATCCTGAGCGGCCGAGGATTCCTCGAGACCGGCACTTTGTCCGGGCTCATCGCCCCGGTAGCCCTCTACTACGTCCTTCTCGCCGTGGCCGCCGCCCTGACCGGCTTCATCGCCCACGAGATGGCCCACAAGGTGGTGGCCCGCCGCCTCGGCTACTGGGCCGAGTTCCGAATGTGGCCGATGGGTCTGCTCTTGTCGATCATCACCTCCGTGGGTGGCTTCCTGTTCGCCGCGCCCGGCGCGACGATGGTGGAGGGCATGGACCCAAGGGACCGGCGGGGCTGGGGCGAGACAGGGGTCGCGGGCCCGGTCTCTAACCTCCTCTTTGCCGCCGGCTTTTACGGGGCGTCCCTCGTGACGTTCCACCTCGGCTCGAGCGCGTCGGGTGGGCTGCTGTTCCTCGCGATGATCAACACGCTATTCGCAACGTTCAACCTCCTTCCGCTCGGAATCCTGGATGGGGCCAAGGTATTCCGATGGGGTGCGGGACGATGGGCGCTCTCGTTCGCCGTGGCCGCGGCCTTCCTCGCCGTGAGCTACACGGCGTACTATTCGTACGGGTCTCCCTTCCTAGCATGGTGACCGCGATCCGATGACCGCGCCACGAATCCGGGAACTGGGCCGAGGACGCTTGCTCCTCGACCTCGATTTCCGGGACACCGAGGGGCTGGTGGCGGCGTACCTGATACCCGAGGCCGAAGGGTGGGCCCTCGTCGAGACCGGGCCCTCGACCTGTCGGGAAGCCCTGCTCGCAGGCGTCACGCAAGCCGGTGTCTCCCCCGAAGAGGTTCGCCACGTCTTCGTTACCCACGTCCATCTGGACCACGCCGGAGGAATGGGCGCGGTCGTCGACGCGTTCCCGAAGGCGACCTTCTACGCGCACGAGCTCGGGGTGCCGCACATGGTCGACCCGGCGCGGCTCGTGGCGAGTGCCCGCCGGGCGTGGGGACCCGCCGCTTCCGACCGACTCTGGGGAACGATCGCGCCGGTGCCGGTGCAGCGGATTGTGGCCCTGCGCGGCGGGGAGCGCTTCCCGATCGACCACGGCGAGCTCGAGGTGCTGGCCACGCCCGGGCACGCCCGACACCACCTCGCCTTCTTCGACACGGCCCTTCGCGGAGTGTTCACCGGGGACGGGGCCGGGGTCCGGCTCGAGCACTCCTCCCACCTGAGGCCGGCGGTCCCGCCGCCGGACCTCGACTTGGAACAGCTGTTCGCAAGCCTCGAGGCGATGCGGCGGACCGACCCGAAGGTGGTCCTGTTCAGCCACTTCGGCCCGAGCCCCGATGGCGCGGCCGACCTCATGCGCTATCGCACGGTCGTGGAACAGTGGCGCGACGTCGCCCTGGCGGCCGCCCGGGAGAAGACGGACCCCGAGTTCATCGCGGGACGGCTGAAGGCGTTTGACATGAACGCTCCGGCCTCCGCCGCTCCGACCGAAGGAGAGTCGATCATCTCCAGCTACGCTCTTGCCGCCCAGGGGTTCCTCCGGTACTTCGAGACGCGAGGGCTCCTAGGACGGGAACCGAAGTGACCGAGCTCAGCCCGTCCGAGCGCCGCGGGGCGGCCACCGTGCTGGTGCTGGCCCGTATTGTGTACGCCTTCAGCTGGTACAACATTGGCGCCGTACTACCGCTCGTCGGGAAGGGGCTCGACGCGAACACCGAGCAGCTTGGGATCGTCCTTGGCGCGTTCCTGGTCGGGGCCGGGATCTTCCAGGTCCCCGCGGGGTTCTGGGCGATGCGCCGGGGGTACCGAAGCACGTCGATCTTCGCCCTGGCCCTCATGGGAACGTTCTGTCTCGCGTCCGCGTTCTCTCCCGACTGGGTGGTACTGGCGCTGCTGCGGTTCGGCGCCGGGGCCGGCGCGGCCTTCTTCTTCGCACCGGCGCTCGGGCTCGTCTCCTCGTACTACCCCGTGGGGTCCCGAGGACCGGTGATCGGCATCTACAATTCCGGGTTCGCAATCGGCTCGGCCACCGGGCTCCTCGGCGGCGCCCTCATCGGCGCGTTGGCGGGGTGGCAATGGGCCCTCGCGGTCGGAGGATTGGCGCTTCTATGCCTCTGCATCGGCGCGGCCGCCTCCCTGCCTCCCCTCCGCCTGGCGGGACTCCCTCCGGACTGGAAGACTGCCTGGAGGGCCGGTAGACCGATCCTCACTTCCCGCAATCTCTGGGCTCTGGCTCTCGGGCTGTGCGGTGCGTGGGCCTCGTTCTACATCGCGGCCCAGTACTTCGTGCAGTTCGCCAAATCCGTCCACCCGGGATGGCCCGTCGCTCTCGCTGCGGGGCTCCCGACCGTGCTGATCCTGATGGAGGTGCTCGGAGGCCCGATCGGAGGGTGGTTCGCGGAGCGGAGGGCCGACATGCGGAGGATCCTCGTCCTGTGGGGGGTCGCCTCCGGCGCGGGATTGGTCCTGATCCCGTTCCTTCCGCTCGAGGCCCTATGGCCCCTGTTCATCTTCCTCGGGTTCGCGGACGGCGTCCTGTTCGCCGTGCTCTACCTGGTCCCCACCTATCTGCCCGAAGGTCGCGGGGAGAACACGGCGCTCGCGATCGGTTTCGTGAACGCGATCCAGCTCTTTGCCGGAAGCCTCTTTGCCATCCTCTTTGGCGTGCTCGTCGGTGCGGTAGGGTATGACGTCAGCTGGGTCTTCGCTGCCGTCCTCACGGTCGCGTTCCTGCCGCTACTATTCTTCCTGAAGGTCCCGAGGTCCGGCTTGGCGGACCCGGGGTCCGAACCCGCCCTACCGTGACGGGGGGCCTTCGGCTTCCACGACGGTGACCAGGTTGGTCGGGCGGCCGGCGACCGGATAGCCGGCGGTGAGGACCATCGGGCCGGTCGGGGAGAGCCCGGCGACCTCGTAGAGCTCGAGCGAGCGCTTGCGCAGCGACTGAAGGTCGCTCTCCGCGGTCGCGGGGAACGACCGCACGCCCCGGACGAGGGAAAGGCGCCTGCGTACCGACTCCGAGCTCGAGAGGGCGAGGACCGGGCAGGTGGGTCGCAGGGCCGCGATGAGCCGAGCGGTGCGCCCGGAGTGCGTGGGCGTCACGATCGCGCGAGCATGGACGTTCTCGGCGAGATTCACCGCGGCGCGGGCGACCGAGAGCTCGGCCCCGCCGGGCTCGCGAGCGTGCACCATCGCCCGGGCCGGCAGCGGGTCGAACGCTACCTCGGTGGCACGGGCGATCCGGTCGAGCCACCGAACGGCCTCGAAAGGGTGCTGGCCGACGGCGCTCTCTTCGCTCAGCATGACGACGTCGGCGCCGTCCAGCACCGCGTTCGCGACGTCCGTCGCCTCGGCCCTCGTCGGGCGGGGCGAAGTGAGCATGCTGAGGAGCATCTGAGTGGCCACGATCGAGAACCGGGCCGCGGCGTTGGCCCGGCGGACCAGCATCTTCTGTTCGAGGGCCAACCGGGCGAGCGGCACCTCGATCCCGAGGTCCCCTCGGGCTACCATTATCCCGTCGGCAACGCGGAGGATGGCGTCGATCGAAGCCAAGGCTTCGGCCCGCTCGATCTTCGCGATGATGCCCACCGACCGGCCCGCGGGGCGGGCGTCGAGCCACTGCCGGGCTGTGAGCACGTCCTGCTCGTCCCGGACGAACGAGAGCGCGAGGTAGTCGAACCCTTCCTCGAGGGCGAGGGAGGTGTCCTGCCGGTCCTTGGGTCCGAACGCCGTGGTCCGTAGGCGGGCCCGCGGCAACGACAGCCCCTGGTGCGAACGAACGACCCCGGCGCTGACCACCCGGGTCCGGATCGCCCCCGGCGCCGTGCTCTCGACCGAGAGCTCCACGTCCCCGTCTCCGAGGAACACGGGGTCGCCCGGGCGGGCCGCGCGTTCGAACGAGGGGATCTCTACGAACGTCCGGTTCTCGTCTCCCAGGGTGGGGTCCCGGTCGAGGGTCCACCGTCCGCCTCGGGACAGCCGGACCGAGCCCCCGGCGAGCTCCCCGATTCGGAGCTTCGGCCCTTGAACGTCCACCACCAGGGCCGCCTCCCGATGCGCGCGGCGGCACACCTGGTGCAGCCGTCGCAAGGTGGCACGGTGCTCCTGGCTCGTCCCGTGAGAGACGTTGATCCGGAACGCGTCGACTCCGGATTCCAGCAGCCTGAGGAGGCGATCCGCTCGGTCCGTTGCCGGACCGACTGTGGCCAAGATCTTCGTCCGACGCATCGACCCCCAATGGGGGGCCCCCGTAAAACCGTCCGGGGGCCGGGCTGCCATGCGCCGATGGTTCTTTTGTAGAGGACCCCGGTGGTCAGAGCAGCCCCGTGGTGTAGTGGCCAAGCATGCTGGCCTTTGGAGCCGGCGACAGCGGTTCGAATCCGCTCGGGGCTATCCGAGAGCAGTTTTGCCCTCTGTCCGCCCGGACATGGCGATCTCGACTGTCTTGACCGTCGCTACGCCGCCCGACTGCGCTCCCTGGCTAATCCCATCCTCCGTGGGATAGAGACCGAGACGACCCCATCCGGCCCCGGGGAAACTCGGGCGCCGGTGCTCTTTCCGGTCTACTCAATGGAGGGTGATCGTTAGATTACCGGTAAAGCTGGAGGTTGGCAACGAAACCACGGCCGTGACGTTCGCGTCTGCACCCGTGTTGTAGCTGGACCATTGGAACGGTGTGTCAGTAGAAACGAGGACAAATCCCGGGGTTAGAAGGTAGATCTCCCCCGACGTGCAGGTCCGTTGGACTATGTAGTAGACGATTGGCGCACAGTACTCATTCGCCCACACGGTCACTTGTGCGCCAGCAGGGAGCGAGAATCCGGGACTGTTTGCCCAGGTGGTTCCGTTGAGTGTCCAAGTGACTACAGGGACTTTGACTTCGTACGGGTTTATCGGGCCGCCAGACCGCTGCTGGTACAAGTAGTCGGAGAGCCCAGCAATGAGTATCACGACAACCCCGACCACGACGAAGACAACGAAGAGTCGGATTCTGTGATGGTGCGTAGGCGCGGGCGGTGAAGGGGAAGTCGCCATGGCCGGTGATACCGTCAGGGCGATATCAGAGTTGGGTCGGACGGGGTCGCGCGAGGTCGGGGCGGACCACAACTCCCACGTCAGGGAACGTAACCCTTTGTAATGTGACAGCAGGCGAATCCGTTCGGGGCTACAACTCCTCGGGACACGGCTCGGGGGTCGGGATCAGAATCCCGCTTCGACCATCACAACGGAGGGGTAGCTTCGAAAATCGACGCCCGCTTCGAGATCGGGTGTGATCCACATCTTAGGAAGTCCCAAACCGATGTCGGAGAACTCTATCCCGCCGCGGTACGTGACGAAGTTCGGCTCCACCACCGTAATGTTCAGCCGGCTCGCGCCGCCAAAGCCGCAAGTACCGCCACCGGCCCGACTCAGCCCGACCTCGAACCCCCCGAACGAGGTCCAATTCACGGATTGGGTGGGGTTGGCCGTCATGTTGGTACATTGCACGTGGAGAGCAGACACCGGCACTATGCAATAGGTGAGTTCGTTGACCGTTTCGTTCCTGGCTGTGGATGTGGATTACAGTGCGAGGACGCCGGAACAGAACCGGGCCACGCGAACACGGTCGTGGTCACCACCAAGGCCACGGTCAGTGCGACTACCGCTGCCCCATGGCTCGGCATGTGGGCGACCCCGACTGATGCGGTATCGCTTGGAATCATAAGGATTCATCGGCGAGAAGCCAGTTGCCCGTCGCCCGGAGGGCCGTCGGCACGCGATAATCCGAAAGACTTCATTCAGCCGGTCGATTGGCCCTGGGGGCTGAGGGAGTGGTAGGGACACGCCGGGCCCGGCGGGGGGGCCACCCGGGACCCAGGACGCCGACGATCTGCAGCAAGAGGAATGCGACCACGAACAGAACGACCGCGACCAGAAGGACGTCAAAATAGCGGAACCACGAGGAGACGGCTGTCCAGTTAGACCGAAGCACCATCCCGGCGTAGACCAGGGCGAGGGTGAACGGGATCGAGCCGAGCAGAGTATACACCCCGAAGCGGACCGGCTCCATTCTCGCGGAACCCGCGGGATAGGAGATGTAGGCCCGTACGACGGGTACGACGCGCGCGACGGCGACCGTGAGCTCCCCCCGGCGTGCAAAGAAGCGGTCCATCCGCTCAAGATGACGGGCCTCCAGCCTCAGCCGCCCGATGCCGAATCCCGTGATGCGCTCTCGCCAGAGCCGTCCGACGGCGTACGCGGCGAACGCACCCACTAGGCCGCCGGCCAACGCGGCCACGAGCGACCCTCCGAGCGAGAACGTCCCCTCCGCCACCAGGAAGCCGGTGAACGGAAGGATGATCTCCGAAGGAACCGGGGGCAGCCCGAAGCTCTCGACGGCCATCAGCGCGAAAAGCCCCGGCAAACCGACCATCGTAAGGACCGTGGTGATGAACTCGGCAACGCTGCCGATCAGCGAGAACGTCACCGTCGACCTCCTCGATCCCAGTGTCCAAGGGAGGACAAGATACTCACCCTCCGGGTACGACCCCGCGTAGGGGTGTGACGATCGTTCACGACGTTCGCGTCCGATGGCCCTACGGTGGGGGTGGCGGGGGGGGCGGAGGCGGGGGCCACGCGCCCGGCGCGGGGAACTGGGCCGCACTCGTCCAGGTCGGAGGCGGCGGCGAAGGGGCCGACCGTTCCTCCCTACGAGCCATGATGGTGATGATCACGAAAGCGACGAGGAAGATCCCAACTCCGGTCACGATGGCGCCTCCGGCTGTGATGTACTGGGCGTCGATGCTCGTGTTCTCGTAGGTCCGATACGTCTGCTCACAATTGTTGCTGCTCGAGAAGCTGCAGTTGATCTCGCTTTGCTCGGCGAGGGCGGTCATCACGAGGCCGGATCCTACGAGTACCATCCCCACGAGGAGCAAGATCGCCCCGACCACGCCGAGGATTGCGGAAGAGGTGGCCATCGGTCGAGGATGTCCTCCTTGTAGAAAGAAGCTTCCTATCGTGAGCACTGACCTGGTTCGGGACCCCGCGCCGCCCGCGTCGGAAGAGGAGGCGCGAAACGTCGGTGTCGCGGACCGATTCCTATGAGGGCCGGCGGCTCATGAACTGGGTCCCGGCCGCGAAGACAAGCCCCGCACCCACCCCGCTGAGAATCAGTCCGACACCGATGAACACCTCAGTGTAGATGGTGGCGTTGACCGAATCATGCTGCACCGAATTACAGTTGCCGGTGCAGTTGACCACGTTGCTCTCCGCGAGGGCGGAATTCGCGAAGCCCACACCAATAAGGACCGGTCCCACGAGGAGGAGAGCGGCGCCGATGATCCCCAGGGTGCGTAGGGAATGAGCCACGGTTCCAAGAACGCGAGGTGTCACAAAGAGCTTCCGCTCGAAGCCGAGCTCCTTCCCGCGCGATCCAAGAAGGGTCCCCGTGGGTTCCGGCGCAGCGGGGGCCGGGCCCGAGCTTCCCCACTCCGGAAGGAGGAGTTTTCCGGCCCAGCTGAACCTCAGTACCGTCGGCGACCGCAGGCCCGGCAGAACCGATCGCCCGGGTCTTCCACCACCTGGCCGCAAGAGGGGCAGTAGGACCAGGGCGGGTGGCTCGGCGCCACGGGGGGTGGGGCTGGGACTGTGGTCCCTGCCATCGCCTGCGGAGCTAGGGTCGGGGGGGGAGGCGTCGGCGCGGTAGGTGCCATCACCACCGCGCGAGGAGCGGGCGGAGGAGTCGGAGAGGGCGGCATCGCGACAGGACCGGGAGGGGGAACGGTTGGGGGAGGCGGAGCCGGGGTTGGCGGAGGCGGGGCCGAAGTTGGCGGGGGTGGGTTCACGCCGGCTGGGACGGGTGCGGATGGGGAGAGAAGGGGCGGAGCGGGAGGCAGGGCAGGCAGCTGGGCAGTCAGCACTGCCTCGCGCTGCCGCCGCATGACCCGAGACCTATGGCTCTGCATCGCCACGAGCGCGCCCACGGCGATGATGACGGCCACTACGACCACGAAGAACGCGTACGCAGTGTTGCATGGAAGCCCAAGGAACCCTAGGTCGAGCGGACCGAAGACCGGGCAGGACCCGCTCGTCGGCCCCCCGGGAACGACGATCGCGATCGGCACCAGCACGTCGTTCCCATTTACCGTGACGTTGCCGCTCGACGGAAGGGCGGTGTAGTTGGCGGGCGGCACGACCGCGAACGGGTAGGGTCCGACGCTGGTCCCGGCGAACTCGATGTTGGTACCCGTGGTCGTACCGGAGAGCGCGCCCAAGGTCACGCTCCACGCGGCACCGGTCGGCAGACCATTGGCGACGAACGCCACCGTGTACGAGGCCGCCGCGTCGCCCCCGACGGAGACGTGAGTGTAGCCCGCACGGCAGTCAATCGGGGGGAAGGAGTAGCTCAACCCTCCGCTGACCACCGTGAGGCTGTAATAGTACGGCAGGACCGTGTCGGTCCATTCGCCCCCGTAGAAGGCCCCTACGACCGTGCCGCCGTACGACGAGGAGTTCAGGAGTACCGTCCCGCTGTTCAACCCCGGTCCGCTGATGTTCAAGCGCACCAGCCCGCTCACGTCGTACAGTTGAACGAGCGAACCGGCCCCGTAGGTCTGGGTCGCTACGTCCACGTCCCCGGTCGGCACCGACTGGTCGACCACGCCGCTGATCGTCTCGGCGGTGTCACTTCCGTAGTTGAACTCGTTCGCGGGAGTCTCGAGGTTGTGTCCGTTGACGTACTGGATGGTCATCTCCGTATCGAGGGTGTCGTCGGCGATGGTCGAGGCACCGTTCCCGGGACCCCCCATGATGAGCTCAGCATCGAAGAATAGCCCGCTCGGGGTGTAGGTTCGTCCGTCGACCAGGTAGAGCGGCCCATACTCGAACGGCGAGTGGGCGAAGGGGAACGCGACGGTGTCGTAGGTCACCGGGGTTTGGTTGTTGACCGTGAACCCGAACGCAACGGAAGGTTCGCCGTTCGTCGCCCCGACCTGCATGCGGAACACGATGGGATAGTTCGTGGAGAGCGGGACGCTTATGCCGTAACCGTACTCGTAGAACCCCACCCCCGTGGAGGACGTGTAGACCTGGCCGTTGCCAGTGATCGAGCTGGTGTACATGCTCGTGTTGAAGTCGCTGGCGTTCCACACGTTGTTGCTGAACGAGACCATCATGGTCTGCGAGTCGATGGTGGCGACGTTCTGGGTCCAGTACACGTAGGTGATCCCCGATACCTCGAAGACGACCATCGCGTTGAGCTGGATCGACGCGCTGTACGCGTCGCTGCCGAGAGTTCCGTTGTATGCTCCGAACCCCACCGGGTCGAACGTTCCTACCCACTCGGAAGTGGTGTAATTGTACCCGTTACCTGATTGGTCGAGCCCGTAGTCGGCGACCCCCATGGGCGCGGGCTCCACTCTTGAGTATCCTAGGGTCGGATTGACAGCATGATTGGGCGTGAGACCGGGCATCCGGGCCGGAACACGCGGAGGGAGGACAGGGTAGGGAGGGGCAGCGAACGATGAGCCGGACCTCGAGGGGGTGGCCTTGACCATCGGGAAAGGACCGGGGGCCGCCGGCCGGACCTGCGAGCCGGTCGGAACGGGTGTCGACACGACGCTTCCAAGAAGGGCGACCAAGAGGAGGACGATAACGAGGAAAGCAATCGTTAGCGAGGGTAGCAGACGGCTGTCCTGAATGCTGGATCGGACTCGCTCCATCGGATGCGGCATCGAACGGTGCGGGTCCCGGCGCTCGGTCGGGGTGTCACGCGCTCGCCCGAGCGTTTCCTCCGCTTCAACTAATATCACGGTCCCACGGGATAAAGCCCGCGGAGACCTCTCCGAGGACGGCGCGGTACATCGGGAACCCCAGCCGGCAGGCGGAGCTATTCAAGGTCCTACTCTCCTATTCCTGAGCGGACTGGGTCATGGTCTTCTACGTCCTCATTCGAGGGCCATTGGGAATCGGAAAGTCAACCGTCGCGAAGCGTCTGGCGGGAAAGGTCGGGGCCGAGTACATTTCCATCGACCGGATCCTGGACGAACGCGGCCTGGAGAGGTGGTACCGGGGGTATGTTTCGCAGAGGAGCTTCTTGCGGGCCAATACGTATGCGGCCCGACAGGCCCGGCCTTTCCTGGGCAAAGGGAGGCCGGTGATCTTTGACGGGAACTTCTACTACAAGTCCCGGATCGAGGACTTGGTAGGCCAGCTCGACTACCGTCGCTACGTCTTCACCCTAAAGGCACCGCTCGGCGTGTGCATCGAACGGGACGGGCGACGGGTCCCCCCTTATGGGAAGGAGGCGGCACGAAAGGTCTACGCGATATCCACGGGGTTCGACTACGGGATCGGAATCGATGCCGCACGTCCCGTCGGTAGCGTCGTGAACGACATCATCACCCGTCTCTCGAAGGAACCTCGGGAGCATCCTCGATGATCTTGCCTTCCGCCGGTCGGGCCGGCAAGCCCGTAGCCGCGGGCCGCTGGTCGACCCAGTAGCGCAGGTGTTCCGCTTCGTGTCGGGAGTTCCGTAGCTCTTCCCCTCCGTCCCGGCTCGGGCTTCCCTTAAGAGGCCCCCGCGTCCTCCGGCCTTTCGTGCCCGAGGGAGTAACCCAAAAGAGTCTCCACCCGGTTTCCGCCGTGGGCCGTGGAATGGACCGGCGTTGTGGGACCTCCCGATCGAGGAGCACGGCACGGAGGTCGCCTCCGCAATGAAGTTCCGGGATTCTCTCTCGAGACTGGATTCCGAAGGGTTGCTGACCCGGATTCGGAAGCCCGTGAACCCCCGGTACGAGATCTCGGCCCTTCTCAAGAAGCACGAAGGCAAACCGGTCCTCTTCGAGAACGTCGAGGGGGGTTCCGTCCCCGTCGCCGGCAACCTGCTCAGCAGCATGGACCTTCTCTGCGAGAGCCTCGGAATCCCGAAAGAGCAGTGGATCGAGCGACTGAATCTCGCGATCCGAAACCCGGGGCCGGTGACGGAAGGGGGTGGGGATTTCGAGTACTTCGAGCCGGACCTCGACCTCGTCCCGATACTGACACACTACCCGAACGACCAGGGTCCCTACGTCACCTCCGGCGTCGTGTTCTCCCAGCGCGGGGACCTCCGAAACATGTCGTTCCACCGGCTTTCCCGGATCGGGAAGGATCGGTTCGTCGGTCGGTTGGTGGAGAAGCGCGACCTGCACACGATGTATCTGGACGCCAAGGAACATGGGGAAGACCTTCCCGTTTCGATCGCAATCGGGAATCGATCGGGGGTGCTGGTCGCCGGCGCGACGAGCGTGGAACGGGGGCGTTACGAGCTCGGTATCGCCGCGGCCCTGGAAAACGGGATCGAAGTCTCCAAGGCGAGGACCAACGGCACGAGCTATCCCACGGACTCCGAGATCGTCCTCGAAGGCAAGATCCTGCACGACGAGACCACGAGCGAGGGACCGTTCGTCGACCTGACCAACACCTACGATGTGGTACGGGTGCAACCGGTGTTCGTGATCGACCAGATCGTCATGCGCAGGAAGGCGGTCTACCATGCGCTGCTTCCGGGCGGCACCGAGCACCGACTCCTTATGGGGGCGCCGAGGACGCCCACCATCTACAAGGCTCTGAAAGAGGCGGGCGTCGAGGTCAAGAACGTCTACCTCACGGAAGGGGGCAGCGGCTGGCTCGATGCGGTGATCTCGATCCAAAAGCGAAGCGACGCGGACGCGAGGACAGCGATCGACGCGGCGATCCGCGGGCATCGCAGCCTGAAGAGGATCACCGTCGTCGACAGCGACGTGGACGTCACCAACCCCCACGAAGTGTCCTACGCGGTGACGATGTACTGGGAAGCCGGCAAGGAGGTCGTAATGAAGGGCGTCAAAGGCTCGAGTCTCGACCCGATGGCCACCCCGGACGGCATCGGTAGCAAGCTGGGGATCGATGCCACGAAGCCCCTGGTCGTGCCCTCCGAAAAGGAGCTGAAGATGATGAAGGCCAAGCTTGCGTTCGAGGCGTGACGGGGGGCTCTTTGGAGGAACTCCGGACGACCCAGCAGATCTCCTGGCTCGACGACGTCGATGCGAACGGCGTCATCATCAATCCCCAACACGAGCTCTTTGGCAAGAGCATCGCCGGCACCGAGCTGCACCTCCCCTCGGCCTCCGGCTCCACCGTCGGCTCGGACCGAATCGTGAACCTGGCGGTCCGCGGGTTCGCTCCGAAGCGGATCGTGCTCGAGCAGACCGACCCGATCACTATGTGGGGTGCGATCCTCGGCAAGATCGGCATCGAGATCCGAGGGACCGTCCAGAAGACGGTCGACCGGGGCAAGCTCGAGGCGCTCGGCATCGATCCGGAGATCGCTGATTTCCTGGCGAGAGCCGGTGAACTCCTAGGTACGGACGAGTTCATCCCCGTGGACCACGTCCAGATCGCTGGCGTCTCTTACAAGACCATCACGGAAACCGGGCTCGAGCTGAGGCGGCATTTCGGAAGCAAGTACAAGTTCCGGTCCAAGCACGTCACCATCAACCCGGCGGGGATGGACCTCGAGGACTGGAAAGGCCTAGGGATCCCCGAGGAGTTCGCCCGAAAGCAGGCGGAGGTCATCGAGATCTACCGCAAGATGGGGGCCATCCCGACCATCACCTGCACCCCCTATCTCATCGGGAGCATGCCGGAGCCGTTCACGGATTCGTTCCTTTCGGAATCCTCGGTGGTCGGATACGCCAATTCCGTGCTCGCGGTTCGGACGAACCGAGAGTCCGGATTGAGCACCCTCCTCTACGCAATCGCCGGATACGGCCCTCGGTACGGGCTGCACCTACAGGAGAACCGGAATCCGAGGGTGGAGATCCGGGTGAATTGCGAATTGAAAGGGGTCGTGGACTATAGCCTCCTCGGGTACAAGCTGGGCGAGCTCGTTCGGGGAAGGATCCCCTACATCACGGGGATCCGGTCCCGACCGACGCTCGAAGAGTTCAAGGTCCTGAGCGCCGCCGGCGCAGCCTCGGGTTCGATCGATCTCTACCACATCGAGGAGATCACTCCGGAGGCAGCCGGTCACCTCATCACGCTCGACCGGATCGAGGAGTGCATTGAGATCACCCGGGATTCGCTCAACGAGGTGAAGAAGAAGCTCAACACCGGCAAGGTCGAGGACCTCGACCTGGTCACCTTCGGGTGCCCTCACGCTTCCCTGAATGAGGTGAAGGAGATCGCAGCCCTCCTCGAGGGGAAGAAGGTCCGCAACGGCGTGAAGCTCTGGGTATGCACTTCGAGGGCCGTCAAGGAGATGTCGAAACGGCTGGGCTACGTCGCCACGGTGGAAGCCGCCGGGGGCAACGTGGTCGCGGACACGTGCATGGTCGTCGCGCCGATCGAGGAGATGGGTTACACGACGACTGCGACCAACTCCGGAAAGGCGGCCAAGTACCTTCCCAGGTTCTGCCACCAGCACGTCGTCTTCGATTCCGCCGAGGAAATCATCGGCAGAATCGTGGACTGACCGGCCGCATCGCGAATCACGGATACCCTGCCTGGGTCACCGAGCGGGCTACTGACCGAGATCTTGGGGCGGGGGGCAGTAGAACGACGCGCTCGCATGGACTTCGAAATCGTAACCCGATGAGTACGTTCCGGAGATCGTCCAGTTGTAGAACGCACCGCACGTAAGGCCGGGAGACGGGCCGAGGATGAACTCGTTGGCTGAGACGAACTCTCTCGGCGCCAACGGGGTCGTCACGTTCCCGCCCGGAAAGACTAACTCATGCAGGAAACGGAGCTCCACGGAGGCCGATAGGTGAACGATCGAAGAACTGCCCGTGTTCTCGACCGTCAGAATCACCCCGGGCCCGCCGGGAGTCAACGCCGATTGATTGAGCTGGAACGAAACGATCCACACGGGCGACTGATTAGGTTCGAACGCCCCCAACCCCCACGGTGAGGGCAGGCCGAGGCCCAGCAACACGGCTACGACCAGGACCGCGCAAACGACCGCGGTCGGGCTTCTCCTCCACACGGACTTCCCACCGCGCCGTTCACCGTCGGTGGCCGGAGTCATACGGTTTCCTCAGCATCTTCCGCCAAGGCCACCTCCGAGCCGTCCTTCCCCAGCCGAGACCCCCCTACGGTGACGTGGGAGGACTCCCCGAGCTTGGAGACGGAGGGGGCGACGCCGGACGAGGAGGAGCCCTTCTCCTGCGGAGCAACAGGACCACCGCCACGGCGACGCCTACGGCGATCACCCCGTACACCACGTAGGCGACCTGCGCCCACGACAGCGGGAAAGACGAGGATCCCGAAGAGGCGGGGTTCGGGGTGAACGGTACCGTCTCGTTCACGCCACTCCCGTTCACGAAGACCATCCCCGAGCTCTCGTTCGCAGCGTACCCCGCCAGTGACCCGACCGAGAACGGATACGTACCGTTGGGCTCTCTGAACGTGATGATGTTCGTCGCCGACGCGTTCGACGTATCGTTCAGGGTGACCGTCCAGCTCGTGCCGAGCGGCAGCCCCGTCTCCTTGAAGGTCACCGGATAGACCCGCGGAACATACCGAACGCTGTACCAGAGGAAATCCCCAGAGCCCCCGATCATCGGGTTCGTGTTGACGGAGCTTGTCGCTATCCAAGACGCGTACGTCGTGATGATGTTCTGCTGGTCGTAGTACACATACAGGGCGAGCCCGTTCGCGATGTGCTCGACCATGTTGTACATTAGGACGCGAGCCGGGCCGACCGGCATGCCCGCGGCCGTGTTCATGCCCCACTCCATCGCGCCATAGGCGTTCCCCTGGCAGGCCTGTGGGATCGCGGTCTGCTTGGACCAGAAGAGCAGCCCAGCCGCCGAGCCCGAGGGGATCGGTCCGACGTTCGAGCAGGTGAACATGCTGAGCCCTTCCTGCACGGCGTCGCCCGAGGTGTACGTCGCGTTGGGGTAGTAGAGGGGAGCCATGTAGTCGGTGGGGTCAGGATAGTCAGGCGCCCAGCCGAGGTTGTAGAGCGGCAATGGGTTGCCGCATAACCAGCCGGTGTAACAGGGGTTGCCTAGGCAAGAGAAACCGCAATCGAATGTGGTAGGCGCGAGCCGCCCTCCCGAGATTGAATCGATGTAGGCCATGTAGTCCTGGATGAGCCGATCGACCTGGGGCGCGCCGCTCTGGCCCACGATGGGAAACTGGCACGGAGAGGACCTAGTGCAGCTTGCCAACTCGGTGTCATAGTACGGACTGCTCGGGTTCGTCGCCTCGGCCCACCACCAAGCGGCGCTCCCGTTCGCGCTGGCGCTGGATACCGGGTCGCCGGAGGGCCAGCTGATGTTGGTCGGGTAGTAGTTGCCCATGTGCTGCGGGATTGCTCCTCCGTAGCTGGACCCGTATGGGATTCCGTCGGTGCTAAAGCTGGTGTTCTCCACGGTGTAGTAGGGGAAGGCGTTGACCAGGAACTGACGCAGCCCGACGTAGGAGAAGAAATCTCCCGGCACGGTGATGTTGGCCGGGTCGAGCGACTTCGCTGCGGAGACGTCAAACTGCAGGGAAAACGCCAGGAAAGAAATGCTGAGCGTCGGAACGGTCATCATTCCGATCTTGCCCTCCTCAATCAACGAGAGCATCCGTGGGGTCTCGCCGGGCTGGATCGTGGCGAAGTCGGCCTGCCCATCGGCGTACTGGTTGAGCCCAACCGTGTCGTTCTGTTCGTAGACGACGTTGATCCTGGCCATGTAGTGGCTCGGTCCGGGCAGCGGCTCACACTGCGGTTGGCCCGCGCATCCCGTCGGCGGGTGGTACGCAGGGTTCTGCTCCAAGGTGTAACCGACCGACTGCGCGAACGGATGTTGTCCACCGGAGCTGACGAGGTAGTACGGTCCCGACCCGACCATGTTCCACTGAACGTGAGGCTGGATCCCCGGTGTGTTCAGCGCCAGTTCCTCGAACGTGTCCCAGCCTGTGACGGGGAATGTCGACATCCAGATCTGGAACGCTGAGTCGGTCGTCGCATGCGCGCCGCCGGGGAGGAGGCAGGGTCCGTCACCAAAGGCCGCGGTGGTTCCGGCAAAGCCTGGAACTCCGGCGTCCTGGTAGCTGAACCAGCCGCACGGCTCGATGGATGCGCCCAAGGGGTCGGCGACCAACTGCAGAAAGAACGGCCAGAACGTCCCAAGGCCTGCCGCGTCGAAGGTCACGCAGCCGTTCTCCGCCAGCGCGGCGGCCGGGCAAAAGGCACTATCGTTGATCAAGATCGCGGAGAGGACCTTCTGAGGCGTGTTGTTGAACACGTAGTGGATCTCGTTGTCCCACGCGATGCTCCCGTACGGTAGCAACGCCTGGCACTGAATCCAGCCGGGTTGGGAACCGAATCCCGGTAGGTTGGCGAAGCCGCAACTTCGGGCGAACGTGAACGCCACGTCCGACGGGTAAACCGACCAGTTGGCCCCGGTCGACGGGTCATAGTATCGAGCGGCCGGGTCGATTGGGAATGTGAAGTACTGTGGTGAGCCCGTGGCCGCGCTGTTGACGATCAGCGTTTCCCCACCGTACATCGCCGCGCAGCCCGGCCCGGGGACGCACAGCGAGAGTTGCGGCACGAACGACGAAGTGTTGTTCCCGTCGTACGCGACGAGCGTCTGGTAGACGTTCAAGATCGGCTCCTCACTGACGAAATCGTAGGCCACCGAGGGGTCGACCGACGTCGCGCCTCCGGGGGCGACATCATAGTACGTGATGTTGCCGGGGTGGGGACTGTAATTGTTCGTCGTGTTCGGGGTCCCGCCGATCGAGTCGAGCGGGGCGGACGCGCTTTGGGTGGATCCCGCGGCGACGGCGCCGTTCGGAAGCAGCACGCTCAGGGTGAGCGCGACGATCACGGCGGTCACGAAAGCGACGGATCGCGTTCGGTCGTACATGTTCCAGTCCCACGCGCTCAGGCGAGCACGGGTACCGTCCTACCTCGGACAACATGGCCACAGAGAGCATCAACCTATCAGGCCCCCCCGAAAGGACCCGAGGGCGACTCTTTCCGTCCCCCCTGGGTCGCTTGCGAGAGGGGACCCGCGGCTGCTAGTATTCGCCCTCGAGGCGGTCTCCCGCACTCTTGCTGACCAGAGGTCCGGCCAGCAGATTCGAGTTGCTGACCGACGCCAGGCTCCCGTCCGCGAGGCGGAGCCATGTCGTCACCAACCCTAGGCGGACAACGGTGCCGGTGACCCCGCCGATCTGGATACGGTCGCCCAGTCGAAGGACCCGGTCCCGAAGCAGGATGAATCCTGCGATCACATTGCCGATCGTCGTTTGCAAGGCGAGGGTGGCGCCCAATCCGACGACAGCGGAGAGGGTCAGCCCTCCCGGTACGGTCAGGGGCCCGAACGCGATGAACAGGACCGCCGCTGCCAGGAGAATCCCGATGAGCGAGACGACGAGCCGAGCCCACCGTACTGCGGCCGGCGGGGCGTCCCGCTGACGGAGCCAGCGGGCGGCAATCCCGGAGGTCACGTACCCTCCGATCGCCAACACCGCCGCGACGATGATGGGAACGATGATTGGAAGGTAGGTCGTCCAGTCCATGGAGAGTGTGGTTGGCGTAGCAAGATCGGGGATATTTAGGAAGGGGGACCGCCCGTCCCCGTCAGCATGTTCGCGGGGGGCTCACGACTCCCCTCCCACGTCAGGAGAGGGCGCTCGGGGGTATCGATGGCGATGGGGTCGCGCGCACCGCGCCACCGCGGTCGATCCTCGGGAAAAGCCTTAGAGCGGTGACCCTGCTTGTTCCCCTAACGGGCATCGCGTTCCCCGGACCCGGATCGGCTCGGTGACGAGGCCCTCGAAGGAGGAGAACCGAGAGCATGGCCCACTCCACCCTGGATTCGAGGGCATCCTCCGACCCTCTCAGCCGAGCCGCGCGCCTCGTCGAGGGTCGAGGCTTGCGCCGCCGGGTCCCTCGATCGAGCCACGCGAACTGGTCCCCGGCCCGCGACCGACCGAATCCGGTCGGGCTGCTCGAGTCCACCGACCGGGCCCGACTTCCGGCCTTGCTGCCGATCCGATACGGACGAATGTCCTTGTCCCCGTTTGCCTATCTCCGAGGGTCGGCCGCCGTGATGGCCCATGACCTCGCGACTACGCCCAGCACGGGTCTCACCGTCCAACTGTGCGGAGACGCCCACGTCGGCAACTTCGGGATCTATGGCACGCCCGAGCGCGACCAGGTCTTCGATCTCAACGATTTCGACGAGACGCTTCCGGGGCCGTGGGAATGGGATTTGAAACGTCTCGCCACCAGTCTCGTGGTAGCCGGCCGACAGAATCGGTACGGTCGTTCGGAGACCCGCAGGGCGGCCCGCGCCGCCGCGCGGTCGTACCGGAGGATGATGGCCGAGTTCGCCGGGATGAGGTATCTCGATACGTGGTACTTCCACCTCGACGCAGAGAGCCCACCGCTGCCGGGGGGTCGAAGGCCGCGCCAGCTGATCGGTCAGGCTGTCGCCAAAGCACGTCGACGGACCGACCTCCACGCGTTCCCCAGGATGGCCCGAGCTCTCCGGGGTCGATACCGCATCCGGGACGACCCACCCCTGATCGTTCACTACAAGGACCCGGCCGTCTTCGAGGAGTCCCGGTCGTTCTACGCCCGGTACCTCTCCTCACTTCCGGACGAGCGACGCCGCCTGCTCGAACGGTACCACATCGTGGACGTCGCCCAGAAGGTGGTCGGCGTGGGGAGCGTCGGCCTCGCGTGCTCCGTCCTTCTTCTCATGGGGGACCCCGACGTCGAGGACCCGCTCTTCCTTCAGCTGAAGGAAGCGACCTCTTCCGCCCTCGAGCCCGTGCTCGGTCCGAGCGCGTATCCGAACCACGCTCAGAGGGTCGTCGTCGGCCAGCACGAGGTCCAGGAGGCGAGCGACATCTTCCTGGGGTGGAGCCGACTGCGGAACCGGGACTTCTACGTTCGCCAGCTGCGCGACATGAAGTTCTCCTACGACCTTTCTGCCTTGGGTCCGCGCGAGTTCCTCGCCCAGGCCGAGCTCTGCGGAACGGCCCTCGCCCGGGCCCACGCCCGAACGGGCGACCCCGCCCGGATCAGCGGGTACCTCGGGAACCGGGGCCTCTTCGACGAGGCGGTCACCGCCTTCGCGGAGGCCTACGCCGACCAAACGCAGCGCGACTATCAGACCCTCTTTCGTGCCATCCAGAAGGGTCGCATAGCCGCCGATGTCGACGTCTGAATCCGACGCCTTCGACCCCGCGGGGCCGACCGGCGTTCACCGCAGCACGAGGAACCAGACCCATACGATCGCGAGGACGGCGACCCAGATCGCGAAGAACGTGAGCGGGAGGATCTCGGTCAGGCTCGAGGGGTTCACGCGGTCCATCCACGAGATCGACCGCGCGCGCGAGAACCGCTCCGCGTGGGCCTCGAAGGGACGGAGCAGGTTCAGGTTCAGGCTCGCCCCCGACCGCAGGGTGATCGGAACGCTCCAGGCGCCGTCCACCGGCGGCTCGCTCTGCTCGAGACGAAGGGCCGCTTCGCGCCAGAGGTTCTGGGCATCGTTCGTCCGGTGCAGCAGGACCGCCCACACGACCGAGATCAGGATGCCGAGCACGGAGAGGAACGTGACCACCACGACGAGGAGCGACGGCTGGTTCATCAGGTCGGCAATCACGACCACGAGCCCGGTGATCAGCACCGTCCCGATGGCGGCGTAGTAGGACGTCCTCACGGAGGAGAGCTGTCCTTCCTCCGCGGCGAGCCGTTCGTACTTGTCGTGGAGCCAGCGGCGATCCTCTTGGGTCAACGTCGGTGCGGCACCCGACCGCTCAGGAACCCCCTTCGGCGGATCCACGACCCGGGAACGACCGCCCGTGGGTAAGCGTGTCGGTCTCCGCGCGGACGGCAGGTCGGGAGGGTCTAGAAGCGATCGCCGGCGAAGCACCGGAAACGCGGGTCGTGGGTTCCGAACTCCCGGACGAGATCGGCGCGGCTTCGTTCGCGTCCGAGCTCGGTTCCCATCAGGCCGAACCAGCCGGCGGAGGCGATCACGTACCCGCGGCGACGCAGCTCGGGACCTAGGTCGTCCACCACTCCGTCCCGTAGCGTGATCAAGCCGGAGCGGGCTCGACCCTCGAGCGAGGCCACGAGCAACGTCCGGCTCGAGGCCGAGTTCGCGACCAGTTCACCGCAGCTGATCCGGTTGTGGTCGGACTGAAACCCCGCGTAACCGATAGGTCGCTCGCGGCCGAGGGCGACCAGAGTGTCCTCCAGGCGGAACTCCCCGTCGGCGGCGGCCATTCGGGCAAATCCGTCGACCCGTTGAGCGAAGCCCCACCTCCCCGCTCCGGACCGGGCGTGCAGCATCTCGACATCGCGGAGGTCGGAGCGCCGTGCTGTGCGGACCTTCCGGCCGTCGGACCGGCGGCGCCGCGGAGGGAGAATCCGGACCGCGAGCGGGGGTGTGTAGACGTCCCGGTACCCGAGCTCCTCGTACAACCGGTGCGCGCTCCACGATCGGTTGGTCCACAGCGTGGCGTAGCGGATGCCTGCCTCCCGCTCCCTCCGGTGGACCTCTTGGAGCACCCTACGGGCGATCCCCGTTCGGGCGTGGTCGAGCCGGGTCGTCACTCCCGCGATGCCGCTGACCGTTTCGGTCCCGTGCGGGAAGGTGTACGGGAAACGCTCGACGAACGCCTGAGCGACGACCACGCCGCGGTCGACGGCGAACACCCCTGCGTAGTCGGCGAACCGGTTCGTCCGACGTCGCCAGAGGTCGACGATGCGCCGATGTCGGGCCTCCCCGAACGCCGCCAGGCTGACCAGGGCACGGCCCGGGTCGTACGCCTCCGGGAGTTCATCGAGGGTGAGAAGCTTCATTCCGTTCCGCTCGTCATGGCCGGCAGGCCGGGACCCGAGCCTTCTGAGGGGAATCGCCACGGAGCCGGCCGCCCCGCGTGAACCCCTCGGACTCGGCGACGCTCCATCAGACCTGCCTGGGGGACCTAGCCCACGGTCTTCGGACGGGGGAGGATCGTCCGCGACGGCTTGCGGATCGGCACTTTCGCGCCCGAGACCTCGAGGTGGCGTTCTGGGTGGCCGATGAAGATCTGGCGAGGTCGAGCGATCTTCTGCTCCGGGTCCTGGATCATCTCGATCCACTGGGCGATCCAGCCGGACATTCGGGGGATCGCGAAGAGGACCGGGAACATGTCGGTCGGGAATCCCATCGCCTGGTAGATGATGCCTGAGTAGAAGTCGACGTTCGGGTAGAGCCGGCGTTGGATGAAGTACTCATCCGAGAGGGCGATGTTCTCGAGGGCCAGCGCTACATCGATGAGGGGGTTCCGGCCGGTGACCGCGAAGACCTCCTCTGCGATCTGCTGGATGAGGCGGGCGCGCGGGTCGTAGTTCTTGTAGATGCGGTGCCCGAACCCCATCAGGAGCCGCTTGCCCTCCTTCACCTGGCGGATCAGCTGGGGGACGTGGTCCTTTGTCCCGATCTCCTGGAGCATCCGTACGACCTGTTCGTTGGCTCCCCCGTGAAGCGGCCCGTACAGCGCCGCGGCGGCGGCGGCGGCGCTGCTATAGGGGTCCGAGTGGGAGCTTCCGACGGCCCGCATCGCGTTGCTGCTGCAGTTCTGCTCGTGGTCCGCGTGGAGGATGAACAGCGTGTCGAGGGCCTTCGCGAGCACCGGGTCCGGGGTGTAGCGGGTGGTCCAGGACGGCCGGTACATCATCGCGAGGAAATTCTCGGTGTAGGAGAGGTCGTTGCTCGGGTGGATGTACGGAAGGCCGACCGAATGGCGGTGGGCGAACGCCGCCACCGTCGGGACCTTGGCGATCAGCCGGTACGCCTGCTGGTAGCGTGTGTGCTCGTCCGAGATGTTCTTCGCGTCGGGATAGAAGGTCGACAGGGCCGCGAGCGTGCTCACCAGCATGCCCATGGGGTGGGCATCGTGGTGGAAGCCGTCCATGAACTTCTGGACGTTCTCGTGCACCATCGTGTGGAAGGTGATGTTGTGGAGCCACTCCTCGAGCTGGCTCTTGCTGGGGAGGTTCCCGTGAATGATGAGGTACGCGACCTCGAGGTACGACTTCGACGCGGCCAGCTCTTCGATCGGGTACCCTCGGTAGCGGAGAATCCCCTTGTCGCCGTCGATGAAGGTGATGGCACTGCGACACGACGCGGTGTTGGCGAACGATGGGTCATAGCTCAGGAGACCAGGGTCGTCCGGGCCGGCACGGATCTGATGCAGGTCCGCCGCTCGAACCGCCCCGTCCTGAACCGGGATCCGGTAGTTCGTTCCGGTCCGCTCGTCCGTGACGGAGAGGAAGTTGTTCGTCCTTGCGGCGCTCGGCTCGACCTTAGGAGGATTCGACTTGGATGCGGGCACGGACTCTCAACTCTCCGCCGCGCCCAATACGCAGGGGTTCATGAACCCGTTCGGCTCGCGCCCGGGGTCCACCGGGAGGCCAACTCGGCTTTCTTCATCGCCGCGGAGCCTCGGCCTCTTAGGCCTTCTACTCAGTTCGCGTAGGCTCACCGTGTCGGATCGCGGGCCGTCGCCTCGAGCGATCTCTCGGGCGTCCTGGAACGAGGTTGTGAGTTCCGGCTGGGACCGGGTCTCGTACCGGTACCGTCCCCGAAGAGCATCGTCGGATTGTTTCGGCCACCCCGAGCGGGATTACCGAACCTGGCTCGACCCGATTAGGAAGGCGCTTCCCCGCGGCTCCCCGGTGCTCGACCTTGGGTGCGGGAACGGTATCCCTGCGGCCCGGATCCTGGCCGGCCGGTTCCGGGTGACCGGGGTGGACATCTCCGACATCCAGGTGCGGCGAGCTCGGCGTCTCGTCCCTAAAGGTCGGTTCATGCGAGCGGACCTTTCCGAAGTTGACTTCCCCCCCAGCTCCTTCGTGGCCGTGATCTCCCTCTACGCCCTCATCCACGTGCCTCGCGAGCAGCACCGCCCCCTCTTCCGGAAGGCCGCCGGGTGGCTGGTGCCGGGCGGGTGGTTCCTCGCGACCCTCGGGCATGCGGCGTACGAGGGTCGGGAGTCCGGTTGGCTCGGCTCGGACGCTCCGATGCTCTGGAGCCACTATGACGCGGCCACCTACCGACGGGGGCTCGACGCGGATGGGTTCCGCATCGTCCGTGAGGAGTTCATCCCCGAAGGCGACGGAGGCCACCAGCTGTTCCTGGCCCGAAAACGGGCCGCCGGTCCCGTCCGTCGGACTATCGCCCCAAAGCCGGGTGAGCGGTAGGGAAGACGAGCACACGGCCCTCCTCGGCCGAGCCGAGTTCGTCGACCTCGTGGAGCACGCGGACGGCCTCTTTGCCGGTCGCGGTGAGGTGGTACGACTCCGAGGAGTGGGTGATGAGCCCCTCCTCTTGAAGCGTTCTCAGGTGGAACGAGAGCTTCGGGGAGTCGTCGATCCCGGCCGCGCGCATCACCTCGGTGAACGAGGTCGGGCCTTCCGAGAGCCGCCGAAGGATGTGGCGTCGCAAGGGGTTCGCGAGCGCCCCCAGAGTGCCCTGGACGCGGACCGCGGATATCGCCGCGCGCACCTGCAGGACCGCTGAGTCCGGAAGCACGCTCGGGTCGAACCCCACCGCGATCGGTCCCTTTCCCTCCGTGCGCTGGACGATCTCGCTCAGGGCGTGCGCGACGTCCTCCGTTCGGTGGGTCGCGAACAGGCGCTCGACCCCGGTGATGACCACCGCCGGACGGGGGTGCCCTTCGATGAACCGAAGGACCGTGTCCTGGAGTCCGGCCGGAGAGTCGACCATCGGAAGGTCGGCCACCGTAACGTGGGCCAGCGCCTTCCGCGGCGTTGCGCCGAGCAGTAGGATCTCGTGGCCGGCCTTCGCCCACTTCTCGGCGAGCCGGACGGGGTCCTTCTCCCCCCCGCTCGGGACCGAGAACGCCCGCTGGTCCTGGATCAGCTGGACGATCCGCTGCACCGCCTCCGAGCGGAACGGTTTGCGTACGTAGTCGAAGGCGCCGAGCTTCATCGCCTCGACCGCGGCCTCGACGGTTCCGAACCCGGTGATCATGATCACGTAGACGCGGGGCCAACGCTCGCGGACCTGGCGCAGGAGCTCGATCCCGTTCATCCGGGGCATCCGGACGTCCGAGAAGATCACGTCAAACTCGGTGCTTTCGAGGGCCTCGATCGCCTTCGCGCCGGACGAGACGGCCTCGACCTGGTGGCCCCAGTCCGAAAGGAGGGTCGAGAGCTCTTCGCGGAAGACCGCGTCGTCGTCGACCACGAGCAGGCGCATGGGAATCGAATCCTTCCTCCCGCAATAACGCTGGCTACCGCCCGTATCCGTCAGGGGAGACGCTCCGGGGAGCCCGACGTCACGGTCGGATCACGGCCGGCTTTCTGCGGGCGGCCCCGCGCCGTCCGGGATCGAGCGGGGGAGATGTACCGAGAACGTCGACCCCTTCCCGACCTCGGATTCCACATCGATCGTGCCGCCGTGGGACTCCACGATCCCAATGCAGATGGCGAGGCCGAGACCCGTGCCCTTCCCCTCCGGTTTCGTGGTGAAGAACGGCTCGAACAGGTGGGCGCGCGCGTCGGGGGGGATCCCCGCTCCGTTGTCGGTGATGCGCAGATGGACCCAGTAGGCATCCGCCGTCAACCCCACGTCGATCCGGCCCGGCGCCGTCAGCGCATCATAGGCGTTGTTCAACAGGTTCGTGATTACCTGATTGATCTGGTCGCGGTCGCCCCGGATGAGCAGGGGCTCGTCCGGAACGGTGACGTTCACCTCGACCTCGGCCGATTGCTTGCCCTTGAGGAAGCTGACGACCGAGCGGACCGAGTCGCCGAGGTCGACCTCACCGACCTTCGCTTCGGGCCGGCGGGCGTAGTCGAGGAGCCCCCGCACGATCCGGGCCGCTGACTCCGTCTGGTGGAGAAGGGAATCGACCCGTCCCCGGGTCCAGGGGTCGGCCGTGCGCCGGCGGACCGACTCCGCGATGAGCATGATGTTCGCGAGCGGGGTGTTGATCTCGTGGGCGACGCCGGCCGCGAGCTGTCCGAGCGAGACGAGGCGGTCGGAGTGCAACGCCTGTCGTTCCAGCCGGCGCAGCTCGGTCAGGTCGACCGCGACCCCGAGGAAGTGGGTGATCGCGCCGTCGTCCCCGCGGATCGCGGTGATCGTGATCAGCACCGGATGCTCGACGCCCCCTCGGTCCCGGTTGATGAGCTCCCCGGACCAGGAGCCGAGCTTCGGGTCGAGCAGGTCCTTCCACATCTCGTCGTACGTGGCCCGGTCGGTCTTCCCGCTCGCCACCAGGTTCGGCCGCTGGCCGATGACCTCCTCGCGTCGGTACCCGTAGATCCGCTCGAATGCGGGGTTGACGTCGATGAGGAAGCCGTCCCGGTCGGTGAGCTCCATCGCGTTGGTCGAGTGCAAGAACGCCTGGTGGAACAGGCGGGCCGAGGCCGCCGGGTCCTGGTGGACCCCGGTTCGGTCGTGGACGACGAGGAGGACTCCCGTGACCCCTCCCGATTCGTTCGACTGCGGGTAGAAGTCGACATCGACGGTGCGCCGGCGCTTCCGTCCCATCGTCTCGATCGTGTACCCGTGCAACGAGCGGGACCTCTCTTCGCCCTGGGCCCGAGCGCGCCCCTCCTCGAGCCGCTCGTGTCCCGAGGCAAGGAGGTCCGCGAGCTTGCGACCGACCGGGTCCTCTTTCAAGCCCAGGAGTTCCCGGAACGCGGGGTTCGCGCGTTCGATCCGTCCATCGGTGCCGAGGAGGAGGGCCCCCATGGGCCCGCGCTCGAACGTCGCCTCGAACCAACCGCGCTCGGGCATCGATTCCGATGGGCGGCGAAGCCCCCTCGTGATTAGGGCTTTCCCCCACCCGTGAGAGAGGATGTCAAGCCGGTTCCACGGCGAGACGAATACTATCCCCGAGGTTCTTTTCTCGATGGTACGCCCCCTCGTACTGGTGGTACGGGAGACCCCGAGCCTCGCCGACTCGGTCCAGATCCTCCTCGAAACCGTCGGGTTCCGCGTGGTCTCGTTCGGGTCCCTTTCATCAGCCCTCGACCGGATCGAGGACCGTGCGGCGGAGCCGATCCGCGCGGTCGTGGTCGCGTGCAACCAGGCCTTTAGCGAGACCCTGGGTGGCTATCCCGAGTCGTTCCCCGCCGAGGCCCGCGACGTGCCGCTCCTCGTGGTCGGCCAGCGCGCGCTGCAGGGGGGAAGGAAGTGGCCGGCGAACGTCCGCTCGATCGGGCTACCGCTCGACTCGGGGGCCCTCGTCACCGCTCTCGCCCACCTCACCGGGATCGAGGCCGCCGGCCCGCCGGCCAGCGCCCACTGAACGTTCCCGCGCGGCCTACTTCACGGACTTCCGAAGGAACTCCTCGAGGACCTTCGACACGCCGTTCCCGAGGTCGTCGTACTCGTACCGGACCGAGATGATCGGCTGCGGTACGTGGACGAGGCGCGCCAGGTCGACCGGGCTTCCATCCACGACGAACTCGGCATTCGACTTTCGGATGGTCTCCTCGAGGTCTCTCACCTGAGCCTCTCCGTACCCCATCGCGGGAAGGATCCGCTTGAGGTGAGTGTACTGCTTGTAGACCCCGTCGATGCTGCCGGCCGCGAACGGCCGCGGGTCGATGATCACGGCCCCGTGGCGTTCGGCGATGAGCGTGCCAGCGCCCGTATCGAGCCCGCCGTGCGTGACGGTCGGCCCGTCCTCCACCACGATCGTGCGGTGACCGCGGAGTCGTTCCGCTTCGGGAGCGAGAAGCTTGAGCCCAGCGCGGACCACCTTCGCCGTCGGGTTCGCCAGCGCGGCGTTCTGCTCGATCGTCTTGACCCCCTCGGCCGGGGCCGAGTCGGTCTTGCTGACCACGATCACGTCCGCCATTCGGAAGTTTACCTCTCCCGGATAGTAGGCGAGCTCGTGACCGGCCCGGTACGGGTCGGCGACGCAGAACGAGAGGTTGGGCACGTAGAACGAGAAGTCGTTGTTCCCTCCGTCCCAGAGGACGATGTCCGCCTCGGCCTCGGCCCGTCGGAGGATCGCTTCGTAGTCCACGCCCGCGAAGACGACCACGCCGTCGCGGAGGTGGGGCTCGTACTCCTCCCGCTCCTCGATCGTGCACTCGGCCCGGGTGAGGTCCTCCATCGTGGCGAACCGCTGGACCGCCTGCGCCATGAGGTCGCCGTACGGCATCGGGTGGCGCACGATCGCGACCCGCTTCCCGTGCGTTCGGAAGTAGGCCGAAACGTACCTCGTGAGCGGGCTCTTTCCGGCCCCGGTGCGCACCGCGCAGATGCTCACCACGGGCTTCGTCGATGGCAGCATGGTCGCCTTCGGTCCGGCGAACATGAAGGCCGCGCCCGCAGCCATCGAGATAGAGGCCTTGTGCATGACCTCGGCGTACGGAAGGTCGGAGTACGAGAGGAGGACCGTGTCCACCGATTCCCGGCGGATGAGGTCCTTGAGCTCGCTCTCCGGCACGATGGGAATGCCTTTCGGATATCCCGGGCCCGCGAGACCGGCCGGGTAGACCCGCCCGGAGATGTTGGGGATCTGCGCGGCCGTGAACGCGACCACGTGAACGTCCGAGCGGCCCCGGTACAGGGTGTTGAAGTTGTGGAAGTCCCGACCCGCCGCGCCTACGATGACGACTCGCTGAAGAGCCATGCCCGTCCGACCCGGCCGGGTTAGATAAGACGTTGGTGGGCCCCGGCTCACGGGGTCAGTCGCCGGCCTCCGGGGTGGGCTCCGCGGGGGGAGGGGTCGAGGAGCCGCGAAGGATCGACGGCACGAGCGCGACGAGCAACAGGGCGGCCGAGATGACGAAGATCAGGTGGATCGCGGAGAGAAAGCTCGCACCGCCGGTGAACGGCACGGAGGGGTTCGCGACCCCGAGGAAGATCGCCTGGATCGACGAGAGGGGGATTACCGAGCTCATGACGACGAGGGTGATCCCCAGGCTGATCGTCGAGCCAGTGTTGAGCAGGGTCGAGCCGATCGCCGACGCCACCCCGCGACGTTCGGGCGGGACGGCGGTCATCATCGCGGCCCGGTTCGGCGAAGCGAAGAGGCCCATACCCGCCCCGACCAGGACGAGCGCGGGTGCCAGCGCCAAGAACGAATCGTTCGGTCCGATGGTCGCGAGCCAGAGGAACCCGACCGCGGAGACCGCGAGGCCGGTCACGAGGAACGGACGCGGGCCGTAATGGTCCGAGAGCCACCCGCTCGTCGGTCCTAGGACGGCCAACGAGGCGGAGGTGGGGATGAGGAACAGGCCGGCCGTGAGCGGGCTGAGGAACCGGGGTGGTCCCTGGAGGTAGAACACCAGGACGAACGTGAACGCCCCCCGGGCCAGGGCGTTGAGAAACATCCCGACCCCGGACGCCGCGAACTGACGGTTGCGGAAGAGGGAGAGGTCGAGCATGGGATACCGCTCGTGCATCTCGGCCCACAGGAAGACGGCCAGGACGGCGATACCCACGAGCACGGCGACGATCGCGACCGAGGGGGAAACCTGGCCGAGGGCCCCGAGCGTTACCCCTAGGAGGAGGATCGAGAGCCCCGCGGCGAACAGGATGTTCCCGAACCAGTCGATGTGAGGCCTCGCCTCGGGTTTGGCGAGCTCCCGGAGGTCCGCGCGCGCGCGCAGGGTAGCGATGAGGCCGATGGGAACGTTGACGAAGAAGATCCACCGCCATCCGATCGTGGACGTGATGACGCCTCCGAGGACGAGCCCCGAGACGGCCCCAACGACGATCGAGACCTGGTTCACCCCGAGCGCGCGGCCGCGTTCGTTCGGGGGGAAAGCGTCCGTGATGATCGCCGCCGAGTTCGAGAAGAGGAACCCGGCCCCGACCGCCTGCACGAGGCGGAAGACGACCAGCTCGAGCCCATTGCCCGAGAATCCGCACAGGAGCGAACCCACCGTGAACACCGCGAAGCCGAGGACGTAGAGCCGCACCCGGCCGAACATGTCGGAGAGGCGGCCGAAGTTGACCAGCACCACCGACGTGAGCAGCGAGTATCCGATGAGGATCCAGAGCAGGAGGGTCGCGTTCGTGCCGGGCAGCTCGCGCCCGATCGTCGGGAGCGAGATGAGGACGATGTTCGAATCGATCGCCGACATCAGGGTCGCGATCGTCGTGTTCGAAAGGACGAGCCACTTGTACTGCATGGCTACGCGACCTCGTACGGGCTCGGCCCGTGCTGGCTCGCGGGCACCGGCGGTGGCTCACCCGCTAGCAGAGGCCTCTCCGGACCGACGACGCACCGTTCGCGGACACGGCTCTCAACCGGTCAACCGAGCGGGGTCGAGGACGACTGGTAGCCGGCGATCTCCGAGCTCAGCTTGTCGACATACTGGCGGAACGTCGCGAGGATGTTGCGGGTGGTGATGACCCCGACCACCTGGTCTCCCGAGCGGACGACCAGCCGCCGGATCCCGAGCTTGGCCATGTCGGTAACGACCTCGTCCACGGGAGTGTCGGGGGAGCACGAATGGGGATTCGGCGAGGCGAGCTCTTTGAGGAAGATCTGGGACGGGTCCTTGCCGGTGACGAGGACCTTCTCGAGGAAATCCCACTCGGTGACGATCCCGGTCACGCTCTTTGGGCCACCGTGGGTCACGACGGCGTAGCCCTTCCGCTTCGCCACCATGGCGCGCGCGCACGTCAGCGCGTCGGTCTCGTCGTCCATCGCCAGTATGGACGCGTCCATGATGTTCTTGGCTAGGAGCACCATGGCGGGGACAACCCCGTGAAGGTTATGAAAATGAGGTCGCGTGGTCCGACGATGCCGCCCACGAAGGAACTCCTCGGCGCTGGGAAGGGACGCGTGGGACCTCCGGTCCCGACCGGGAGCGCCGTCTCCGAGCTCGACGTAGCCCTGTTGTCAGGGTTCGGTTTCTCGTGCCTCCCCGATTGCGGCCTCTGCTGCTTCGCGTCTCCGCGCCTTGACCGGGACGATGAGGGTCGGCTCCGCGCGCTCGCCCCGAAGGTGTCGATCGTTCTCGAGGGCAGTGAGCGGTGCGTTGCCGCACGTCCGGACGGCGGGGCGTGTCAGTTCCTGGACCGCCTTCGCTGTGGGGTGCACGTCGCGCGGCCCGCTCCATGTCGAGAGTTCCCGGTCTCCGTACATATCGGAGGTCGCCTCCAGGCGACCGTCGTCCTCTCCTGCCCGGGCCTACGGCTCGAGCCGCTCACCTCCTTCGGTCCGCTCGGGGTGACCGTCCCGCCCCTCGAACTGGAATCCGAACTCTCCTCGGTGCGCCGACGGCTCACGCCGGCTGTCGAACGGCGACGCTCGGAAGCCGTGCGGCGCCGGCGTCGGATCGTCCGTGAGCTCGAGGACCAGGGTCGCTGGGTGGAAGAGGAGGAGGTCCGACGGCGGCTCGGCGAGCGCCGACTGATCCCCGGGCCCCAGGAGTACCTCCCCGAAGAACCGCCCGCGGCCGAAGAAGGACTCGATCGACTTCCCATGTACTATGATGGCCGCGTGGGCCCTGTTGCCCTCGCGCAGGGTCTCGGGGGCTGGGAGGCTCTCGAGCTGCTGCCCGAGGGGGGGTCCCATCACATCGGCCTCGCGGTGCCCCCCGACCGACCCCCGACCCTCGAGCCGGAAGCGGAGGCGTTGCTCTCGGGTTATCTTCGTTACTGGCTGGCTCGGGACGGTTTCCTTGCGGCGGTCCACCTCGAGATGATGTCGACCGACGCGGGGAGCGTCGTCGACGCCGCGCTCGCGGACCTCCACGCGATCGGCTCGGACGTCCTGGCCCGAGGAGCGGTCCGTGCGAAGCTGAAAGGGAACGTCGGCGGCCATCTCACGCTGGCGGACGTTGAAGCGGGTATCCGAGGGACCGACCAAGACTGGCTCGACCGGCCCACCTGGGGTAGCCGACTCTAGGGCGTCGGGAACCGATCTCCGAGCTTGGCCTCGAGCTGTCCGATCAGGCTCCGCTCGTCGTTCTCGGTCCAGGGGGATGGGTCGAGCACGGCTCGGTCCACCCACGTCCGGGGGGCGTCCCTTCCGATGGTGACGGCGAACTCGGCTCGCCAATCCGCCGGGAGCGAGGAACTGCCGTCCGGTTCGGGCCAGCCAGAGAGGATCATGCCGGCGCGGGCCAGCACCCGGCTCACCGACTCGGCCCGGTAGCCGCCGCCTCCGGTCACCAGAAGACGGCCGTGAGTGAGCTCGCGGGCCAGGGAGAGGACCATCCGGTCGATCTCGGCGTAGGCGCTCGGAGAGTACTGGAGCTGCGCTAGCTCGTCACCGTAGTGGCCATCGACCCCATGTTGGAGGACGATGACGTCGGGCCGGAACCGGCGGAGCAGGACCGGAACGACCCGCCGGAACACCGGCAGCAACGCATCGTCACCGGCGCCCGGGGGGAACGGCACGTTCGCCTTGAGGCCGACGCCGTCACCGCGGCCGACCTCGTGCGGGAATCCAGTGCCCGGGAACAGCGTGCGTCCGTCCTGGTGGAAATCGATGTCGAGGACCTTCCCCGAGTCGAAGAAGCCGTACATCACCCCGTCGCCGTGATGGGCGTCGATGTCGACGTAGGCGACCCGATGGCCGTTCCGAACGGCTCGACCGACCGCGATCGCCACGTCGTTGAAGATGCAGAAACCGCTCGCCCGGTCGGGGTGAGCATGATGGAGCCCTCCTCCCGGATGGAAGGCGGGCCGGCGGTGCTCGAGCGTGTAGTCGAGCGCGTCGACCGCGCCTTGGACGATCCGCGCGGCCGCCTCGTAGCACCCCCGGAACGCAGGCGTGTCCCCGCCGTCGAGGAGGACCTCCCTTGCGAGACCGCCCGCCTCCTTCACGAAATCGAGGTACTCCGGGCGATGGAACGACTCGAGCGTCGGGCGGCTGGCCACCTCGACCGAGTGGGACCACCCCAAGGGGCTCGGCGTCGGCTCGGAGGTGATCGACTCGAGGAGTCGAGCGGCGAGTCCCCGGCTGCGCTCGGAGAACGGATGGTACGGGCCAAAGTCGTAATCGAGGAAGCGGTCCGTCCAGATGGCATGAGCGCGGGCCGACGGCATGGGTCACTCCCCTCCGTTCATGCGGAAGCGTCTCCCAGGACCGGGGGCGCCGCCGGGCGGACCGCCGCGACGTTCCGCAGATGCGCCGCGTGGCGGTCGAGCTCCGGCATGGGCGTTTCCCAAGACGGGACCGCGAAATAAGCCATCGGGGGCGAAGGCACGCGTGGCCGCCACCATTATGAGCGCGTCGGGGTCGGCAGGGATGAGGCGTTCCGATGGGGATCGAGGATGAGGTTTCTCCCAACGCGGTGAAGGTTTACAAGGCGATGAAGGAGCTCGCGATGATCTCCGAAGAGAAGTTGGGGACCGCGGAGCGCGTGACGCAGGTCGCGAGGCTTCCGAAGACGATGGTGATGAACGCCCTTCAGGAACTCCAGACGAAGGGCTGGGCCCGGCGCAAGGTCCGCGAGAAGGCGGCGGGCTACTACCTTCTGAAGTAAGGTTACGGCGGGTCGCGCGGGACGCCGGCGCGTCCCCAGACCTTCTCCACGAGACGGCTGGTGGAACGCAACGTGACCTCGGTGACGGTGCTGACGCGGGCCACTTGGGCGCGGGAGCGGTGCTCCCCGTTCTGCTCGGCCGCGATGTAGATCAAGGCCGCCACGAGGCCGTGCGGGCTGAGCCCGGAGAGCTCGGGGTCCTCGCGGGCCTGGTCGAGCATCGCCTCCACCGTGGAGCGCACCTTGGGCGAGAGCGCGAGCTCCTGGGCATACCGAGTGAGGAACGCCTTGGTCCCGACCCCCGGGATCGGAAGCCCCGAACCCCGCTGGACGACCTTGAACGTACGGCCGACGTCCGACCGCCGGGCCCCGACCGCCTCAGCTACCTCGCCGAGCGTTCGTGGGATGGAGAAGCGCCGGCAGGCGGCGTAGAGGCAGGCCCCGACGCTCGCGGGAAGGCTGCGGCCTCGGAAGAGGCCCCGGACCTTGGATTCCCGGTACACGTGCTCGGCCTCGGCCAGGACCACCGCGGGCAGCCCCATCGATTCGCCTACGGTCTGGATCTCGCTTCGGGCGGCGGTCCGGTCGAGGGGACCGTCGACGGCCCGCGACGTCTGTCGCTGCATGACCCGCTTCAGGTGCTGGAACTCGTAGCGGCGGTGCCAGCCGAGCCGCTTTCCCTGCCCGTCCCGGGCGAGCGACAACGTCGAGCCGAGGGCGCGCTTCGTTCCTCCAGGGCGGACGAACGGGCCGATCCCTCGTCCGCTGCCCTCGGATCCCGAAGCCTCCGCGGGAGCCGGCGCCGTCGCGACGATCGGGGTCCCGTCGAAGACGAGGCCGCACTCGGCGCAGTGGGTTTCCGCGAGGACCGCGTCCACGATGCGGTGACTGCTCCCGCACATCGGGCACACGGGCGGAGCTTCCCCGTGGGAAGTCGACCCTTCCCCGGCCTCTGTCACGGCATGGCACGTACGGGTTGCGAGTATATACGCGTCTCACCGAGGACCGGCGCCCTTCGTTAGTCCCGTAAGTCTATTGGGAGAGCCCCTCTCCGGCCTTCCGTGCGCACCGGACTGGTCGTGCTCGGAACCATCATCGCGGTGCTCGGGGCGGGGCTGATCCTCACCCTAGTGTTCCTCTCAACGGGTTCGGCGAACACGAGCCAGGTCAGCTCCCAGGACCCCAACCTCGCTCCCCACTCGAATGAGTCGTGGATCGTCTCCGGGCCGACCCCCGGCGCGGGCTCGATCGCGCTTTCGTGGACGGCCAGCTCGCCCGCTAACGCCTCCCTGTGGCCGGTGACGAGCTGCGTCGGTCCGTTCGGGCCTTGCCGGACGGGACCCGCCGTCCTCAGCTGGTCGTCGGCGACCTCCGGCCAGGGGACCGTCACTCCGTCCAACGCCACCCTCTACATCCTCCTCGCGGCGAACCCCGGGAACCTCTCGTTGAGGTTCTCCGCGGTATTCTCGATCAGTTTCGCTCCGACGGCGCCCTTCCCAGCGTGGGGCTGGGGGCTGATCGCCACGGGCGGGGTCGCGCTCCTCACGATCGGTGGAATCACGCTCTTCCTGGGCCTCTTCCTTCCCGGAGGGGTGTATCAGGACCCGGACGACGAGGTTGTGGCGGTCCGCCATCCCAGCCTTCCGCCGGAGGATTGGGATACGGACCGCGGCGAACGGCCCCGGTAAGGCGCCGCTCCCGTTCGACCGACTATTGCCCCCAGAAGGGGTGGGTCGCTCGGTGGAGGCGGACGACCTCGTCGAGGATCGCCTGTTCCGATGGGGAGAGGGGCTGACCGCGGAGGGCCCGCGCCGCGCTCTCCGAGAGCGACACGACTAGGACGTCCCCCTCCTTCAGGTTCCGACCGATGACCGCGCCGTCGATCGACGCGGCGAGCTCCGCGTTCTCTTCGGCCTCGGTCACCGACTCACCCTCCTTCTGGAGCGACTTCAGCACGCCGACCTCCGTGCCGTCCGGATGCATCAGCCGCACGCCCGGTCGCAACGTCCCCCCGCGCACCTTGATGCCGACGATCGCGGGTTTCGAGGCGCGGAAGACGAACCCGGGGAGGACCTCGAGCTTGGCCGGGTGCACGTGCTCGAGCCGGCGCTGGACCTCGAGCTCCCGCTTCCGCTCGGTCCGCCAGGCGTCGTACTCCTCGATGAGCCGGTACATCACGTCGGCGCGAAAGACGCGGACCGCGGCGGCCTCGCCCTCGGGGATCGCGTCGGGTAGGATCGGGACCGCGAACGCGAGGACCGCCCGATGCGTGGGGTCCTTCACGATCGCCATTCGCATGACGGTCGGTCGGCCCACGGGCCCGACCCCGGCCTCGTGGATGGGGATGCCCCGCTCTCGGCATTCGAACGCCAGCGCCTCGAGGCCCCCGAGCGTGTCGGCGTAGATCGCGACGCCGCTGAGCGCGACTTCCGCGACCGGCTGGCTCTCCCGCGCGAGCTCTTCGATGACGCGGGCCTTCTCTTCCTCGCTCCGGACGACCTTGAGGAGGCCGCCCGGCATCGCCTCCTCGATCCCCGTTGCGGCCAGGTACACTCCCGCCGCGGCCTGCACCTCCGATAGGGAGGCGAGGCGCACCTGTTTCGACGCGCGACCTTCTTTGAGCGGGACCGGCCGATAGATCCCGCGGATCCGGGTCGCGAACGGCTCCTCGCGTCCGGTCGCGACAATCTCGTCGCCGACCTTGAGCCGGCCGCGGTAGATGATGACATTGCCGACCGGACCGACGCCCTTCTGGTCGCTTCGCTCGAGGATCGTCGCCTCCCCGCCCTCCGTGATGAGCTCGAGCTCGCCTTCGAGGAACCGCTGGGAGAGGCCCACCAGGAGCGCGATCAGCTCGGGGACGCCCACGCCGGTCTTCGCCGACACCGGCATGATCCCCACGTTCCGGGTGAAGTCGCTGACCCGGTCGAAGCGCTCGGCACTGAAGCCCAAGTGGTCGAGCTCTTCGGCGACGGAATAGACGCGCTGGTCGAGGAGCTTCTGGAAGTCGGGCGCGGAACGGTGGATCGCCTCGAGGAGCGGTACCGGCCCGACGGGCTTCCGCCAGCCTCCGAGGAGGTCGATCTTCGTGAGCGCGACCGCGAACGGGGTCTTCTCGCGCCGAAGGATCTGGACCGACTCGCGGGTCTGGGGCATGACCCCCTCCCGGACGTCGATCACCAGGATCGCGAGGTCCGCGAGCGCCCCTCCGCGCCGCCGGAGGGTCTCGAACGAGCGGTGTCCGGGCGTGTCGACGAAGAGCAGTCCGGGAAGCCGCAGCTGCTCGTTCCGGAGGACCCCCTCGCAGAGCCGGCGGACGGTCGCGCCAGGCACCTCGATGGCGCCGATGTGCTGGGTGATCCCGCCGGGCTCCTTCGCGGCCCGCACGCTCCCCGCGATCCGGTCGAGCAACGTCGTCTTGCCGTGATCGACGTGCCCGAGCAGCGAGACGATCGGCTCCCTCAGCTCGCCCACGACCGCTCGGACCGGTCGTCGGCCATTAGCGTTTTGCGCCCAGCGCGGCCCGCAGCGCTTCGGCGGCGTCCTCGGGGGTCACCGTGTTCACGGGGAACCCGGAGCCGAGGTCGAAGCCGTCCGGGCGCACCAAGCGGGGGTACAGGTCGAGGTGCCAGTGGTATCGGTCGTACGCCGCTGCGGGAGCCACCGGGGACCGCACGACGAAGTTGTACGAGGCCCCCGGCAGGACCACCTGGAGGGCGCGCAGGATGGCGGGCAGCCGGTTGGCCAGCGCGTCGGCCTCGTCGTCGGTCGCCTCGCCGAACGAAGGCGCGTGCCGGTGCGGAACGACCCGGACCTCGAACGGGTAGGCGGAAGCAAACGGAGCGTACGCGAGGAGTTGGCCCGAGTCGAACAGCACACGGGACCCGTCGCGGACCTCGGCGCGCGCGACCTCCTCGAACGCGCAATCGGCGCCCACCCGCTGCCGGTATCGCTCCGCACCCTCCATATCCTCCCGGAGCGCCGGCGCGAGCTCGGGGACCGTGACGAGCTGGGCGTGGGGGTGCCAGAGCGAGCCCCCCGACTCCGGCCCGGCGTTCTCGAAGAGGGTGATCGAGCCGACGTGAGCGTTCTCGGAGAGACGGCGGACCCGGTCGCGGCACATCCGGATCACGCGGAGGACCTGCTCGCGGGGCAGGAACGCGAGCAGCGGCGCATGGGACGGGCTCTCGATGACAACCTCGTGGTAGCCGAACGCGGGGCGGCGCTCGAACCCGGGCGACCCTTCGGCCGGACCGGGTCCTGAGGTCTCGGGGGCGACGGTGGGGAACCGGTTCGGGATGGTGCGGACGTACCAGCCCCGCTCGTTCGGTCGACGACCCGGGGGTGCGGCCACGGCGACCTCGGGAGGGGTCCGCGACTCGTTCCCCTCGCAGAAGGGGCAGTCGGGCTCGTTCGGGGTCGAGGGGGCGGCGACGGCGTGATCGTTGGGCCGGGCGCTCCGGCCGGGGACGCTGATCACGGACCGGCCGGTGATCGGGTCGCGACGGAACTCGGTCACGTTCTCTCCCTCGCGGCAGGCCCGGACGGTAGATGAGCGGTCCGGGAGGACTCGGCGACGAGCTCGGAGAGCGGGGCACGGATGAGCGGCACGAAGAGCTCCTCGGGCTCGAGGCCCCCGTGGGCCCCCCGCATCGGATGCCGGCGGGGTCGTGTACCGGGGACGGAGTAGGTCACGCCCCCGGGACTGGGCAATAGGAGGAGCAGGTCTCCGAGCCGCTCGGCCAGTTCGGGGTGGAACGGGGGAGGACCGTAGAGCCCGGCCTCGACCGCGTCGGGCATTCCGATGAGGTGACCGCCCGCCGGCAGGCGCGCTTCGAGGGCCTCGCGGAGGGCGGGAAGATGCCCGGGTCGGGCCGAGAAGTAGGCCGCGCGACGGTCGCCCGCGGGCGGTCGGGACATGTGCTCTAGGAGCGACGGCTCGCGGTCGACGGCGAGCAATCGGTCCGTTTCCATCGGGACCTGACCGTGGTCTCCCGTCACGACGACCGTGGTCCGGCGGGCGAGGTCCGGTCCCAGATGCCGGGCGGTGTACGAGAGAACGGACTCGACCCGCTCTAGCTCGAGGCCGACGAACTCGTGTTGGGGTCCCCGCAGGTGGTGCGCGAGGTCGAGGTCGTCCCAATACGCGAACACGAGCGGAGGCGGGTCGGGGCGGGAGAGGACCTTGACGAGCGAGAGCGCAAGGTCGCTTTCGGTGAAGTAGCCCACGAACGTCGCGCCATCGTAGATGAGGCGCGTGAAGCCGGTCCCTTCGAACTGGTCCCGCGAGATGGCCACGCCCGGGATCCCCCGGCGAAAGATGCTGGGGACCGCGGACAGGAGCGCGGGAGACCAGTCCGGACCCACCAGCGTTTCCGCGGCGGCCACGCCGATCGGGGACATTCGGAGGACCTCCACCACCGTGCCGAAATGCGGCAAGTAGACGCGGTGCCCCACGACCCCGTGCTGGCCGGGGGCCGCTCCGGTCGAGAGGCTGGTGAGCGCGATCGTGGTAGTGGTCGGGAACACCGAGGTGAGCGGCCCGGCCCGGCGGACCCACCTCGCGGCCGTCCCCTCGGGGACCCGGTCGGCGGACCCGAGGAGGGACGACCAGCCGAGGCCATCGACCAGGAAGACCACTACGGGACCCTCCGCCCTCCGGCCCTCGAACGGGTCGAGGTCGGGTTCGAGGGGAGGCAACGGGGGCGATTCGTGTTCCCGGCCTCCCAGCGCGGCCGCCAAGGAGGATGCCAGGTTCGGGAGAGAACGACCCTGGTACGCCGGGATCGGGACACCGAGACGCGAGCTGACGACCTGGGCGTCCGTCTCCCCACGGAGGGGGTCTCGGGCCGGGGGAGCGGGGGCGAGTTCGGTCACGAGGGCTCACGCGCCGGGGTGTCGAAGTCGACCGAACGTACTTAACTCCCTCCGGGTCGAGCTCACCGGAAGTCGTCGAGGAAGACCTGCCGCTGCGTTCGCGGGACGAACCGCTCGGTCCGTACCGACACCGTGCGGACCGGTCGGCGCCGTGAGGACCGCTCGGAATCCCAGAGCTCGCGGGCGAGGCGGACGGCAGCCTCGGCGAGCGGGACGGCCCCTTCGCGCGCCGCCCCGAGCGAACGGCTCCGTTGGGAACGCGAGAAGTCGGCCCATCGGTAGGCCACTCCTACGGTTCCGTAGCGGAGGTTCTCGCGGTCGAGGGCGCCGGCGAGCTCGCCGGCGAGGGTGCGGACCGTCCCCTCGATCTCCTCCCACCGGTCCACGTCGCGCGCGAAGGTGTGGTCGGTCGAGCGGGACCGGGGCTCCTCCGACGCTTCGGACTCCGCCCGGGGCTCGCCGCGCGCGAGGGCGACCAGCTCCCCCGCGAACGAGCCGAGGGCGCGGGCGAGCTCGGAGGGCTTTCGCCCGGCCAGGTCCCCGATCGTCTGGATCCCCCGGCCGTGGAGGATCTCCTCGGTCTTCGGACCCACTCCGGGGATGGCCCGGACGGGAAGCGGCGCGAGGAAGGCCGCTGCCTCCTCGGGAAGGACCACGCGGATGCCCGCGGGCTTCGCCCGGTCCGTCGCGATCTTGGCGATCGCCCGAGAGGTCGCGACGCCGACCGAAGCGGGAAGCGCCAGCTCCTCGAGGAGCTCGTTCTGGATCGTCCCCGCGATGCGCCGGGCCTCCTCGGCACCGACCCCGCGCACGACCACCGCAGCCTCGTCGATGCTGTAGGGGATCACGGTGGGCGAGTGGCGTCGCAGTACGGCGCGAACGTCCCGGGCGACCCGCTCGTACTTCTCGAAATCCGGTGGGATCCAGACCGCCTCGGGACACAGCCTCGCGGCGAGGGCGGCGGGCATGGCGCTCCGCACGCCGGACGGTCTCGCCTCGTAGCTGGCCGAAAGCACCACGCCTCGGGTCGGGCCTTCGGCCGGCGGGGGCCCGACGATCACCGGCCTACCCTTGAGCTCGGGCCGGTCGCGAAGCTCGCAGGAGACGTAGTAGGCGTCGAGGTCGACGTACAGCACCCAGGACGGCGTCGTCCGGTCCTGCGGGGGGATCCCGGGAAGCGTCGCTCGAACCGGGAGATCTCGGGGACGCTCGGTGGGCGGCATCGGAGCGCGGTCGCGCCTCCGAAGGTGAAGGCGTACTAAGAGGCGCGGGCGGACCTCGACACGAGGGGAACGGGCCTACGGTCCGCCGAAGTCGACGGCCTTCGCGTCGACCGAGATCCCGTTCGTGCCGATGGAGTACGGCTGGACGGAGCGGGCGTGCGCGGTCCGCCGCATCTTGAGCACCCGGAGGGAGAGGCCGACCCGGTGCCCGTCGGGCCCGGTGCGGTAACCGAGCAGGAGGACCCCGTCGGCGACGTACTCGCTGAGCCCGTCGCGGCTGACCTCGGGGTGGAGCGGGTCGGCTTCCGCCGTGAGCACGGTCGTCGCCCCGCTCTCCCGGCACGCGGCGGCGAGGGCGAAGAGCGTCGATCGGCGGCCCGATTCGTCGTCGCTCAGCATGTTAAGCAGGGAGACCGAGTCGACGACGATCCGCTGGGCGCCGAGGCCGGTGAGCTCCTTCCCGAGCTCCCCCTGGATCCGATGGAGGCTCTGCCGGGTCTCCTTGGGGTCGATCCGGAGGATCTTCAGGGACCCCCCGCTGACCGCAGCGTCGACCGGCCAGTGGAATATCCGAGCGCTCTCGAGGAGCGGAGCGACGTCCTCTTCGAGCGATAGGAAGACGCCCTTCTCCCCGGCGGTCGCGCCGGCCATGAGGAACTGGAGGCCGAAGCAGGTCTTCCCGGTGCCGGGGAGGCCGGTGACCAGGACCACGTGACCCGCGGGGAACCCGCCCCCGAGCATCTCGTCCAGCCCGGCGATCCCCGTCGGGACCCGGGCCCGGCCCTTCACCGCCTTCTCAGACGCGCTCATACTGTGTGGTCACCAGCCCGCTCGCCGCGTTCACTCGGATCACGAACCGTCCGTGGTACTCGATCGGCAGCCGAGCGAGGATCGGCATGAACTTGTCGATCACCATCGCCCGTTGTCGGTGAGACTGGCTCGGGCTCGCGACCCAGCTGAAGTGCAGGACCCCATCGACCGAATCGATCACGGCCTGTTCGACCGCGGCGGGGGCGACCCCCTTCGAGAGCAGCAGGTAGACGACACCGTCCCACTCCTTCGCCCGTCGGCGCAACCCCTTGAGCAGGGTCAGCAGGTCCGCCGGCTCGAGGCCCCTTCGGACGAGCAGGTCGGTGAGCGAATCGACGATGACGAGGTTCTTGCGGCCGTCCTGGTCGATCGCGTCCGCGAGCGCGCGCAGGGGACCGCCGTCGTCCGGCGCGGCGCTCACGGGAGCCCCCGAGAGGAGCGGGCTCGCGAGCGACGCCCACGACGAGGGCACGACCGTGTCCTGGAAGTAGGCCGGGGAAAGGTCATGGAAATTCAGATGGCGCGAGAGCACCTCCGAGTAGGTCACGTCGAACGCGCCGTGCAGCTCCGCGATCACCTGCTCGCGGGAGCGGCTGGTGCTCACGTACACGATCCCCTGAGGGTAGACGAACGGCCCCTTCGCGCTACCGAGATAGAAATGGTGCATGCGGGGGTCGTCGTAGTGCAGCATCAGGTGGACGGCCGAGGTGAGCGCGAACTCCTGGTGACCGGACCCGGCCTCGCCGAAGAGGAGCACGACGGAGCCGGTCGGGAACCCGCCCGTGAGGGAATCGAAGTCCGGGACCCCTGTCGGAACGCGGGTCGCCCCCTCGGACACTTCGGAGAGCGGGGCGGGTCCCGGCGTGCGCAGCGGGACGAAGAAAGGGCGAGGAGTGTCCGTGGGCATGATGGTCCGTTCTCGGCGGGGAACCACCCGAAGGTCGACTATTAGTAGCCTCGTTTCGAGGCGCGGGCGTCGAGGCTACTCGGCCCCGGTCTTCAGGAACTCGCGCAGCAACACGGTGGCGTACGCCCCCTTCGGGAGCGCGAAACGGAACCAGAGACCCGTCGGCTCCGCGCTCAGTCCGAGCGGGGGCACCGGAAGGACCGCGGGACGCCACGCCCCTCGGCTCGCGACCTCGGGCGCGGCCGGAACGCGGAACATCGCGCGGTCGACGCCCTCCTCGCGGAGAAGCTCCTCCAGGATCGCCCCGGCCGGGCCCTCGGCGCTCGGGGTCTCGTAGCCGGCGAGCGGTCCGGCGAGCAGCGCCCCGCGACGCGCGACGAGCTCCGCGCACTCCCGCTCGTTGTCCGCCGAGACGGGGATCCCTTCCTGGCTGCGGACCGTTCCATCGCGGCCGAGGCGAAGGATGCGATCCCCCGGGAGGGGGCGGTCGAGCGGAAGCCCCTGCGCCTGCCGGCGGCTCAACCACCGATTGAACAGGAGCGCTTGGAACGCGTGAACGAACAGAAGGCGGAGCTCCCGGTCGAGGGCGCGGAAGGCGCGCTGGGCCGGGTCCCCGCGCGCGAGGCGCTCGAGGAGCGCCCGCTCGAACCGGTAGTGGCTCGGGAACTCCCTCAAGGCCCGGACCGGGTCGTGGGTCTCGGCGTAGGTCCTCCGGGCCGCGTCGCCGACCCCGTCCGGGGTCCCGGGAGGGAGCGCGGTGAGATACGTTTCGACCGCGGCGGCCAGGTCGCCTCGCACCACTTCTCGTCCGACTTCGTGCGTCACCGGCCGCACCTCGCCGAACCGCTGCGGTCCGAAGAAGTTCGGCCAATGCCCGGCGTCCTTGAGCTCCCGTTCGGTCGAACCGCACACCGCTAGGGCCTCCGTCAGCGGAACAGCGAGCTCGTCGATCCGAACCTCGAAGGCGTTCCCAAAGTGGTGTCCGAGGACGAGACCGTCTCGGGCCGTGTAGGCGTCGAGCACGACCACGCGGGGGAGCCCGAGCTCCCCGCTCGGAAGCGGTCCTCGGTACGAGAGCAGGCGTTCCGCCACCGCCCGTCGGTCCTTTGTGCCCGCCCACTGGACCGAGGCCGAGGGCAAGCCGAGGCGCCGTGCGATCGCCTGGCCGAGCTCGTGCTGCTCCCAATCGCGGCTCTGGACCCTCAGCACCGAGAAGGCCCCAGCGGGGTCGGGCATCGGATAGTTCGAGATCTCGGTTACCCGGAAGTCGTCGGGCGAGGCCTTGGTCCGGCCCGCCAGTCCGGGCGTGTGGGACTGATAGAACTCGAGGCCGAACGCCCGGTCCTGAGCCGGAGGCCGTGGAGCGAGGCCCGTCACGCGCCACCGACCGGTGTCGCCATTAATACCTGATGGCCGGTACGCCCTCGAGCGGCCGATGATTCGGGCGACGGCTCGTGTCCTCAAGAACGTCATCGAGGTCGAGGTCGGTGCCGAGACCTGGACCGGACGGCCGGTCGAGTCCGAGAGTCCCGGCCTCGGTCCGAAGATCGCTGCCCTCTTCTCGACCGCCTACGTGCTCGACCGGCCGAGCGCCGCGACGGACGGGCGGTCGCTCGTCTCCTATCGCGCGAAGGCGGACGAGATCCGGATCCAGGTCGGCGAGGACCTTTGGAAGACGCGGGCGACGACGTTCGGCCCGATGACGATCCTCTACGGAGGGGTAGAGTACACGATCAACGAGCGGCTCACCGGGAAGTTCGCCGTGCTCCGGGGGACCGATCCCGTGGGCGTAGGCCGGCTCGGGTTCCGCTCCTGCGTCATCGAGGAGTACCCCCCGGCTCTCGAGGTGTTCCTGGCCCATCTCGCCTTGGGGTACGTCGTCCGGACGCTCACCTGGGAGATGTTCGGCTAGCGCGGTTTCACCCGCGGGGCCGATCTTTCGTTCGAGGGGGCCGGGCAACGGCCCGCGCGTTGCGCCCGAGCACGCGGCGGTGCGGCAGGGCGTGTGAGAACTGGAACATATGGTAGGGGATCGGGAGCAGGAGGCCCGCGCCGATCACCACCGTTACGGCGGCGATCGAGTAGGCGAACTGCACTCCGTACGTGGCGTAGAGCCACCCGCCGAGGAGGGTACCGATGAGGCTCCCCGCCCCCGCGATCGCGTTGTAGAGACCGAGCGCGCGCCCCCGCGCGGAGCGGCCGACCAGTCGCACCAGGAAGAGCGTGCTCGCCGTACTGATGAACGCCCAGGTGACGCCAAGGAGCGCGTTAAGGAGGGTGAGCCACGCGAGGAGCGCGGGCGACCCGAAGCCGAAGAGAACGTAGATGGGGCCCCACAGGAACAAGAGCATCAGCAGGACGCGGCCACCGAGGGATTCGAGGAAGACCGTCTTCGGGGAGTGCGCGTCGACGGCCTTTCCGGAGTGGAAGAACAGGGCGGTGGAGGCCGCCGACGAGCCGAGGTAGACAATGAAGACCCCCGCGTCCGAGAACCGGGCGTTCTGCCAGAGGAACACCGGGAACGGCCCGTAGAAGATGTCGAAGCCGACGCACATCACCCCGAGAGCGGCCAGGAAGAGGTACTCCCGACCGGGCAGACGCTCGGCGCTGGACCGGGTGAGGTCGACGAGCCCGGAGATCCGGGCCCGGACGTGCCGGAACCGTTCGACCACCCCCCGGTTGAGGTTCAGGAGCCCGGAGACCGTCCTGCGCTCGACCCGGGCGGTCGGCTCCTCGATCCAGGCCCAGGCGATCGCTGCGGAGACCAGAGCGAGCGCTCCCGAGACGAGCAGGAGCGCGGTCATCGCCGAAATCGCCGGCTGAGAGTAGCCGATCACGAACAGCCAGACGAAGCCGACGGCGAGCCCCGCCGTCGTGCCGAGCCCTGAGATGAGGCCGAAGAAGCCGATGTCCTGCGGCCACCAGCGCTTGTGGCGCGTCTCGAGCAGGAGCATCGTCCCGATCGGCGCGCTCGCGGCGGAGGCAAGACCCTCGACGACGTTGAGCCAGAAGAACGTGATGAGGTTACTCGCGAGCGCGATGAGGATGATGCTCACGCCGGTCGCGAGGAACGAGCCGACGAGGAAGTACTTCCGGTGCGCGACGCGGTCCGACAGGTTTCCCCACAGGATGGTGAACGGGACCTGGCTCATCGCGCTCGCCGCGATGATGATCGTGACCACGAACGCGCTGGCGCCGAAGTGCTGGAGCGCGAGCAGTGGGATGAGCGGGGTGGCGATCCCGTCCGAGACGGCGAGCGGGAGGTAGGAGAGGAACCAGAGGTCGTTGGTCGAGGGACGGAGGATCGGGCGGGCCTTGATGTCGATCGACGTGTCGTGCCCCCCCGGTAGGCAGTTCGATTCGGGTTTCGGGGGGATAAAGAATCGGTTCGTCACGCATCGGCAGGTACGGACGTCCACCCCTCGAGGCTGCCGGATCCCGAGAGAGCTACGGGGGAGGGACCTCGAGGCTCGCGAGCAGCTCTTGGTGTTCGTCCTCCGAGATCCACTCCACGCGGAGGTACTCGCGGAGGAACCCGTCGGAGACCCCGAGGGTCCGCGCCTCCTTCACGACGAACCGGTACGCCTCGACCTCGGTCCAGCGCTTCACGTAGCTCCCGGGTGCGAACAGGTTCGCCCCCCCGTGCCGCTGGATGACGTGGCAGAGCTCGTGGAAGATGTCCATGTAGAGCACGAGCGGCGGGCTGTCGGCAAGATGGCTCTTCCCGATCACGATGCAGTCGGAGCCAGGGGAGAGCACGGGCTGCCACTCGCGTCGGTGGCCCGGGGGCATGTCCCACGGTGCCACGTACATCCAGAGGTCCTGGTCGACCACCTGCACGCACGTTTCATCGAACAGCTTGGCGCGCGCGGCGGCGTCCGGCTGAAGGCGGACGGCGATCGGGAGCCGGTCCGCTCCAGGGAAGGCCGCGAGCAGCGGGTGGCGGCCCACCGGTAGGTCTCGTGCGATCCGGAAGCCCTTCGGGGGCTCTGGTTCCGTGCTCGGATTTCGGCGAGGGGAGGTCATGCTGGTGCGGGGCACCTTCGATGGAATACAAGAACCCATCGCGCAAACCGGGCGGAATCGCTTTTTCCAAGGGGCGCCTCCCGGCCCCGTGTCGCCATCGACACTCGACCTCTCACGGGTGGGGGGGCTCGCCGTCGGCCACGCCGAGGATCCCGAGGCATCGAGCGGTGTCACGGCGGTCCTGTTCGATGCGGCCGTCCCGGCCGTCGTGGAAGTCCGGGGGGGCGCATCGGCGACCTATGACACAGCCTCGCTCTCGCTCGATTCGACGTTCGGTCGCCGGTGGGCGCTCTTCTTCGCCGGTGGGAGCGTCTACGGCCTGGACGCGGCGCGAGGGGTCCGGCTTCGGGTCCTCGAACGCGGGGGCGGGCACCGTGCGTTCCGCAACCCCAACCTCGTCGCGCCAGTATCAGGGGCCGCGCTCTTTGACCTCCCCCGAACGAAGGGTCCGATACCGGATTACCTGCCCCTCGGCTACGAGGCGGCACGGCGAGCGAACCGGGACGAGGTCCCCGTCGGGCGCGTGGGCGCCGGGGCGGGGGCCACGGTCGGGAAGTACCTCGGACGCGACCGGGCGATGCGGGGAGGTATCGGCGCGGCTGCCGCGCGGGTGGGGCGTCGCGGCTCGCTCGGAGTCCTGCTCGTCGTGAATTCGATCGGAGCGGTACGGGACCCGAGCACGGGTCGCTGGGTCGCCGGGGCGCGGGCCGATCGTGGGCGGATCGCGCCCCCCGGAGCGGCGCCGTCGCTGGCCGACCCATCGTCCGGCACTACCCTGGGTCTCGTGGTCACAGACCTCGAGGTCGACCGGCCGACGCTGGCGAGAGTCGTCGCTATGGCCCATGCCGGCTTGGCCTCGACGGTCACGCCGTTCCACAGCGCGACGGACGGCGACGTACTCTTCGGGGCTTCGACGGGCACGGCGGGCCCGGCGTCCGCACCGGACCGAGCCGGCGGGGAGGCCGACCGCCTGGGATTCCTCGCGGCCCAGCTCGCGGTCCGGGCCTCGCTCGGCGCCGTTCGGGTCGCGAACGCCGAACCCTAGCCGCTCGGGCTCCGACGGAGGGAGGCCCCGCGGAGGCCTCGGATGAGGTCCGCCTTGGTAACGATCCCCTGCAGGTCCCCGTGACGGGCGACCAGGATCGCCGGGTACCGCCCCAAGAGCGGGGGGAGGAGGTCCGCCGGAAATCCCTCGTCAAGCACGGGGTACGGCGGTTCGAGGACCTCTCGGACTCGTGCCCGATGCGCGGTCGATTGCGCGAGCGCCCGGAGCAGCGCGGACTCGGACAACGACCCGATCACGCGACCCTCGTCCACCACGGGCAGCTGCGAGTACGCCCCACTCTCCATCCGTTGGGCGGCCGTCGCCAAGGTAGCGTTCGGTTCGACGGTGACCAGCGGCCGGTGCATGAGCTCCCCGACGGTGAGCCGGGGCGCGGTGAGCCCTTCCTGGGTCTCTAGGTAGGCCAGGATGCGCTGGACGAGCTCGTACGATGGTCGGATCTGCCCCCGCTCGATGCGAGAAAGCGTCGCGTCGCTCCTTCCTACCGCTCGGGCGAGCTCACCGAGCGAGATGCCCAGCGAAACCCGTCGGCGACGGATCTCGGTAAAGGTGTCCACGTCGGGTCGACGCTCGGCCCGGGTTAAGGGCCTTTCCGGGGAGCCGCCGGCCCGTGAACGGGTCGTTCCGAAAGGTAAAGGACACCTCCCCGCATATGTGACGGGAGGCCCCGATGGAGCCCGCTCCCCGGCGTATCTCCTGGATCAGTCCGCCCCCGGAGATCTGCTGCCTCTGCAAGGAACCGCTCGACGACCCGGAGGAGACCAGCTCCTGGAACGGGAACCCCGCCCACCGAGACTGCGTGCGGGTTCATCTCCTCCAGCGTGACCCCGCCTTCCATGAGGGTGGAGAGGCCGAGGAGCCCCCGGAGGAGATGGGCGACCCGCTCGACGGCGTCTCGCAGCGCGAGGACGACGACGGCGACTTTGGCTAGGGCGCCTGGCGCCAACCTCTCACGGTTTGGACGTTACCAAGTGTCGCTTCGGGAGCTTCGATAGCCATAAGAGGGGGATTCTCGTGGACGCCCTGTCCCGTCCCTCGGGGCGAGGTCGGTCCATGCCCGAAGTTGTCATCACCTGCGACTGGACGATGATGAGCAACCATCACGGGAAGGAGTTCCTGGGGTTCGGAACGACGACTCCCGCGTACATCCTGCCCGAGACCGTGTACAAGCGGCTGTTCTACCCCGACATGCCCGTGGACGAGAACGGCTACCCCCGCCAGGCCCCCTACGGGATGCGGAAGATCGAGGCGTCCCTCATGGACGCCGGATTCGACGCTCGGATCGTTCACCCAAGCCACCTCGACAAGTACATGCCGGGCCAAGCGAAGGTCCTCCTGGTCTCGGGGCACGACTACTTCGGGCTCAACCCTCCGAGCTCCACCTTCGCGGGCGTGATGAAAAAGGAGCCCCTCAACTGCGTCAACTTCAAGCGGATGCTCACACAGCCGGCCGTGGTCGAGGCCCGCAAGCGGGGCCTCAAGATCATCGCGGGGGGTCCGTGCGCCTGGCAACTCGCGCCCGCGACCCGGATCAAGCTTCCCTGGATCCAGGAGTTCGTGGACTCCTTCGGCGGCATCGACAGCGTCGTCGAGGGCGAAGCGGACCTGTTCGTCAAGGAGATCGTCGGAAAGGCGCTCCGCGATGAGTTCCTCCCGCCGCACGTCGTGCTCGGCCCGAAGGAGGCCCCGAAGGTCGAGCAGATCCCTTCCATACGGTTCCCGAGCGTGAACGGTCTCGTCGAGATCGGCCGCGGGTGCTGCCGCGGCTGCTCGTTCTGCTCGGTCACCACGCGCCCGACGCGCTGGTACCCCCTCGAGAAGATCGAGGAGGAGCTCAAGGTCAACGCGAAGATCGGGGTCCGCAAGGGGATCCTGCACTCGGACGACGTGCTGTTCTACGGAAGCCCGAACATCATGCCGCACGAGGAGAAGTTGATCCCGCTCCTCAAGCTCGCAAAGCGCTACTACCAGCAGGTCGGGTGGAGCCATGTCGCCGTGGCTACCCTCATGACCAAACCGAAGCTCCTCTCGAAGTGCGCCGAGGTCCTGATCGACGACAAGCAGGACTGGTGGGGCGTCGAGGTCGGAGTCGAGACCGGGTCCCCTCGCATGATCACCGCCGCGATGCCGGGGAAGGTCGCGCCGTTCAAGGCCTCCCAGTGGCCCGAGCTCGTCGTGCAGGCAGCGGGCCTGATGAACGACAACCACGTCTTCCCGGCGTGCACGTTCATCGTCGGCCTCCCCCAGGAGACCGAGGACGACGTCCAGCGGACGATCGACCTGATCGACGACCTCTGGAATTTCAAGGCGATCCTCGTCCCGATGTTCTTCGTTCCGCTGGGCCACCTCCAGTCCCGGGACTGGTTCCGCCGGGACCGGGTGAGCCCCCTCCAGCAGGTGCTCCTGAAGCGCGCGCTCACGCACGGGCTTCGGCAGTCGAAGCGGATGCTGGACGACTTCTTCGACTGGGAAGGCCACCACACGAAGCTCTACCGGAGCTCGTTCCGCGGGTTCATCGCGTTCCTCGAGATGCTCGCCGGGATGCACGGGCTCATCAGCGAGCCGAGGCGACCCGGACGGGAGATCGTGGACCCGACCCGCACGCCGGACCGGCTGCCCGTTCCGACGATCCCCGTGCGCGAATAGACGGACCGGCGGGCCGCGGCCGAGACCTAGGCCTCGTCGTCGGGAAAGTTCTCCGCGTCGCTCGGCAGGGGTCGGTGCACGGCCCGAGGTCGGTACTCGGGCAGCTCTGCGCTCGGGATGGGGGAAGCCACCGTTTCGCGGACCTCGAGCCGCGTTTCTTCCCCGTTGCCGTCGTACGCCCGCCAGGAACCCGGACCGAACGGGGTCCCCACGATGATGTGGCGCCGCCCCCAGCTCCGGAACAGTCGGAGGTCCGCGTCCGACGGGTGGAGTGCCCCCGAAGGGTGCGAGTGGATCGTTCCCACGACCGTCAGGTCGGCGGGGAGCATGTAGAGCTGGAAGTTCGCATGTCGCCGGCCCGCCGTGGTGCCGGGGACGAGGAGCAACTCGCTGATGACCCCCGGGGGGTCGGCGCGCAGCACGCCTCCGAACTCGTTCGGGTAGGCGGACCGGGCGCTCGCGAGGGCGCTCACGAGGGCGCGCCGGGTGATCGACCGTGGCGTCTCGCCGAGGCGAGGGGAGCCCGGTGGCCGCCTACGAGCGGGGCGGAAGATCGGCACCCGACGGTCCTCCTACCGGCCCGTCCTCCGTCCACGGCAGGATCCGCTTCCCTCGGAGACGTTGGAAGAACCGCGACCCGAAGCGAACGAGCGTAGCTCGCCGGGGGGACCGGTAGACCGTGAGCGCCGAGTCGAGGGGGAGCGGGTACTCGTCCTGGCCGTCGGCGATGACGACGGCCCCGCGACCGGACTTGATCGGCCGCAGCCGGACGGTCCGCAGGGGCTCGAGGACGAGCGCGCGGGCCTCGACCCGGAACGGGGCGATCGAGGTGAGCACGATGGCGTCGAGCCCGGGGTCGACGATCGGGCCGAGAGAGCTCAACGAGTAGGCGGTCGAGCCGGTGGGGCTCGCGACGATGAGCCCGTCGGCCCGGATCTGGCCCGCGACATGCCCATCGAACGCGATCTCGAACAGGCCCATCTTCCCGACCTGGGCCGAGTGGAGGACGAAGTCGTTGGTCGTGTCCGGCACGGGGGTCGTCCCGACCAGCGCGGCGAGCTTCATCCGCTCCTCGAGAAAGTAGAACCCCTTCAGCAGCCGCTCGATCGCCCCTTCGAACTCGTTCGGTCGGTTCGCCTCGACCTCGGCGAGGACCCCGACCGTCCCCGCGTTGATCGGAAGGAGCGGGGCGTCCGAGCGGCGGAGGGTGTAGAGGAAGGTGCCGTCGCCCCCGATCGCGATGAGGACGTCCGGGTCCAGGTCCTCCATTGGTTTGTGGGGGAGCTCGGGGGCGATGCCCGCCGACTCGTCGCTCACCATCACTTCGGCCCGACCGTTGATCAGGTGGACCGCCCGCCGGGCGAGCTCGATCGCCGCCGGCTTGCGGGGGTTCGCGTGGAGGCCGATCCTCAGAGGTACCCCTCCTCCTTCGCCCGGGCGCCTAGTGCGGGGTCGCCCCACGCGAAGATGCTCGTGCGCCGGTCCACCGTGAGCGGGAACGTCTCGATCGGCTGGCCCTTGGCGTCGCTCATGCCGCCGCCGGCCTCGAGCAGGATCCGATAGGCGGCGGCGACGTCCGTGGTCCTCAGGTTCCGTGTGTCGGGCGTGTTCTCGAACAAGTAGCCGTCCGCGCTCCCCTGGGCGACCATCAGGATCTCGAGCGAGGCGCACCCGAGCGACCGGATCCGGCGGGACTTCGTCGCGAGCCGCGCCGACCGTTCGCTCGCGGGTCGGCCGAGGTTCACGAAGAAGATCTCGCTGCGCGCGGTCCAGGGGCGGGTCCGTATGCGACGCCCGTCACGGAAGGCCCCCTGACCCCGGGCGGCCCAGTAGGTCGTGCCGCGATGGAGGTCCCGGACGAGGCCGACGTCGATCCCGGCGAGGTCGCGGCGACCGAGCGCGAGCGAGACCGTGGAGAACGGAATGTCCCGAAGCGCGTTCGACGTGCCGTCGATCGGGTCCACGACGAGCGTGCTCTGCCCGCCCCGCGAGACGTGACCGATCTCCTCCGATAGGAGGTTCCAGTCCACCGCTTCGGCGTCGAGGACCTTCAGGATCTCGGTCTCGGCGAGCCGGTCGAGCTCTTCGGTCGGGGTCCCGTCCGCGCCCATCGCGACGACGTCGCCCCGGTGCGGCGACCCCTCGGCGTCGCGAACGACCTGCTGGACCGCGACGCTGATGCGGTAGAGTATCTCGAGATCCGCCCGCGCCGTTCCGGCCACGACCGCCGCACGGGGGAGCGGGTAAAGATGCCTTCCCCTGCCGCCTTCGCGTAGTACCTTAAGAGGGAGGACCGTTCGGCCCGCCGATGGATTTCCAATTCCTTGGGGGTGCCTCGGAGATCGGCTCCCTCGGGCTGGTCGTCCGGGACCAGGGTCGGACTCTGCTCTTCGACTACGGGCTGACGCCCACCGACCCCCCGACCTACCCCCGCCCCGCTCCGACCAACGTCGACATCGCGTTCCTCTCCCACGCCCACCTGGACCACTCGGGCATGACGCCGCTCCTGAGCCGCCTCCCCAAGGCCCGACTCATCGCGACCCCCGTGACGATCGCCGTCGCTGACCTCCTCACGAAGGACGCGCTCAAGATCGCCCGTCTCGAGGGGTACCTCGCGCCCTACACTCCCGCGGACATCCACTCGCTCCACGCCCGGTTCACCGCGGTCGACCGCCACGGCGTCTTCCGCCACCACGGTATCGAGGTCGAGTTCACCCCAGCGGGCCACATCCCCGGGGCCTCGATGATCCTCTACCGCGGGGAGAAGGACGTCCTGTTCACGGGGGACCTCCAGACCACGCCCACCCATCTCGTCGGGGGGGCCGAGCCGCTCGAGTGCGACGTGCTCGTGATGGAATCCACCTACTCCGGCCGCGAGCACCCGGACCGCCGTGAGACGGAACGGAGGTTCCGCGACAAGATCGAAGAGACGATCGACCGGGGGGGAAAGGCGATCGTGCCCGCGTTCGCGGTCGGCCGGGCGCAGGAAGTGATGATGTCGCTCGCGTCGGCTGGGTTCGAGACGTACCTCGACGGGATGGCACGCTCGGTCAACGAGATCTACGAGGCCGCCCCGGAGTACCTCGCGGACGCTCGCCGGTTCCGCCGAGCCCTGGATGGCGTCCACGTGGTCGAGCATCCGGGAGACCGACGCAAGGCGCTCCGTGAGGCCGAGGTCATCATCACGACCGGCGGCATGCTGGACGGCGGGCCGGTGCTCTACTACATCGGCGAGCTCTACCGCAATGCGAACAACTCGATCCTTCTCACCGGGTACCAGGTGGAGGGGTCGAACGGACGCCAGCTCCTCGACCAAGGCACACTCACCGTCGACGACACGGTGATCCATCCGTCGTGCGAGGTCATGCAGTTCGACTTCTCGGCCCATGCCGGGCACTCCGAGCTGGTCCGGGTGGCGAAGGAATCCCGCGCCGAGACCGTCGTGCTCATGCACGGCGACCAGCGCGACCCTCTTCGGGAGGCCCTCGAGTCGACGTGCCGTGTCGTCCTCCCCGAGAACGGGAAGGCCTTCAGCATCTGAGGCGGACCTGCTTCAGTCGGGCGCATCCGCGCCGAACGCGTTCCACGCAGGTCGACGGCGTGACGTCGGTCAGGACGCGCGGTCTCGGGAACCCCCGCGACGGGAGGACGGGCGGCGGGAAGGGCGCTCCTCGTAGTCGGGCTCAACCGTCGTCTCCTCGACGACAGCCTCCTGCATCGGAGGGAGCTCCCCGCGGGGGCGGACGAGCTCGCGCACCTGCGCCTCGAGCGACTCGAGGCCCTCTCCGGTGGTCGCCGAGACCTGGAGACGGTCGGTCGGCCGACGTACGAGGTCGCACTTCGTCTCGACCGCGATGATCGGGAGTTGGGGGAACTCCTCCTTCCAACGTGCGAGCAGCTGCTCCTGTTCCTCTACGGGATACCCACACTTCCCGGAGGGGTCGATGACGAAGACGACGACCGTCGCGACCCCTCGGACCGCGGTGCGCGCCTCGGTCTCGGCGGGGTTCGAGCGGCCGGTCCGGCCGAGAACCCCCGGGGTATCGAGCACCTGGAGACGGTCGAACCCGAGGTCGGCGTGGCCGACGGCGATGGAGAGTGTCGTGAACGGGTAGTCCGCCACCTTGGGGTGCGCCGAGGAAAGGCGCGCCACGAGCGACGACTTGCCGACGTTCGGGAACCCGGCGACGACGAGGGTCGGGGCGGCCGGGTCGAGGTGCGGCCGGTCGTCGAGGAATCTTCCCATCTCGCGAAGGAGCTCGAGGTCCGCGTCGATCTCGCGGACGAAGCTCGATAACCGGCCGTAGAACGCGCGGATCTGATCGCCCAGCTCCTCCGAGCCCGACGCGCCCTTCGTGGCGCGCTCGGCGGCCTGAGCGAGGCCGCGGATCCGTTCCTCGGCGCGTCGAACCCGGGTGAGGGCGCGCTCGAGGCTACCGGAGCCGAACGTTTGCGAGAGCAGCGTCGCTTCGAACACCGTGGGAGGGCTCCGGACGAACCGTCGGGTCTCGAGCCGCAGGTGACGGACGACGGTGGCCGAGCTCCGCACGATCTTGAGCTCCGCCCGGAGGCGGTCGCGGGCGGCCTTGTTCTCGCCTCGGGGCGTCGCGAGCGACGCCCGGTGGAACGCGATGTCGAGGATGGCGACGGAGGGTGGAGGCGGGGGCAGGGCCCGCCGAGCGCTTCCCCGTCGACTTCGTACCTGTGTCATGGTCCCCGCGAACGGAGCCCGTCGCCCCGAATACCTTTGCCCTGGCCCGAGGGCGTCGGATTCCCCGTCCGTCTCCCCCCTCGTTCGTCCGGTGAGACGAGAATGATTTATGGCCACTACCGCTCCCAACACTCGGTGAGCCTCCGTGCCGCGTTGGATTCCGGATGAGCCAGGTGAGGAGGCCGCGCTGCTCGAAGCCTTGGGGATCAGCTCGACGGACGAGCTCTTCACCGATGTTCCGAAGCGGGCCCGTATCGGCCGGATGGGCGTCGGCCCGGCACGGGACGAGCCGGAGGTCGTGGCGGAGGTCGACCGGCTCCTCGAACGCAATCGACCTTTGTCCAAGTTCTCGAGCTTCCTCGGGGGACGGATCGTCGGTCGGTACGCTCCGGCGGCCGTGGACGCTATCGTCTCTCGCAGCGAGTTCTACTCGGCGTACACCCCGTACCAGGCCGAGGCCAGCCAGGGGATGCTGCGGACCCTGTTCGAGTTCCAGAGCCTCTGGGTCGAGATGACCGGGCTCGACGTGGCAAACGCCTCCCTTTACGACGGAGCGACCGCCGCGGGGGAAGCGCTCCTCTTCTGCCGAAGACTCCACGAGGGAGCGCGCTTCTTGGTCCCGGCCAGCCTGCCCTGGGAAGAGCGCAGCGTCCTCGAGAACTACGCGAGCGGTCCCGGGCTTCGCGTGGAAGGGATTCCGTACGACGACCGCACCGGACGGCTCGACCTCGAGTTCGTTCGGGCCGCGGTGGCAAAGAAGGACGTGTTCGGAGTCCTCGCCGACGTGCCGAACGGCTTCGGCCACGTGGACGAGGGCGTGCCCGAGCTCAAGTCGATCCTGGGCGACGTTCCGCTCGTCGTTTCGGCGGACCCGCTCTCGCTCTCGGTCCTCGAAGCGCCGGGAAACTACGGGGCCGATGTGGTCGTCGGGGAGGGTCAGGGGTTCGGAATCGCGCCGTCGTTCGGCGGACCTCTGCTTGGATTGTTCGCGTGCCGCAAGGAGCACGTGCGCTCCGCCCCCGGAAGGATGGTCGGGGCGACCCTCGACACCGAGGGACGGCGGGCATTCGCGCTGACCCTCGTGACCCGCGAACAGCACATCCGACGGTCGAAGGCCACCTCGAACATCTGCACCAACGAGTCGTTGATGGCCCTCGCCTTCGTCGTGTATGCGTCCGTTGTCGGGCCCCGGGGCCTCGCCCGACTCCAGGCCTCCCTCGCCGAGAAGGCGCGTACCCTCGCGAGCGGGCTCGGAAGCATCGAGGGCCTCCGGGCACCGCGGTTCGATGCCCCGTACCTGGCCGAGTTCACCGTCGAGCTGCGCCGCGGAACGGCCGACGAGTTCCTCGACCGCTTGCGGCGACGCAAGGTGCTCGGCGGGCACTCGCTGAAGGACCCGAGACCGGGCGCCCCTTCCGACCCGGAGCGGATCCTGGTCGGGATTCCAGAGGGCACCGACGACAAGGACATCCAGAAGTACGTCCGGGCGGCCCAGGCCGCGATCAGCGCGGTCGGGAGGACGGCATGACGTTCCGTCAGGCCCGTTGGGACGAGCCCGCGGTCTGGGACCTGGCTCCTCCGCGGACGGGAGAGGCTCTTCCGGAGATCTCGGGGATCCCCGAGAGACTTCGCCGCAAGGAGGCGGTCCGGTGGCCCGAGCTCTCCGAGCTCGAAGTGGTCCGGCATTACACCCGCCTATCTCAGATGAACTTCGGGATCGACACGGCCACCTATCCGCTCGGGTCGTGCACGATGAAGTACAACCCCAAGGTCTCAGAGCTCCTCGCTCGTCGCCCGGGAGCCGCCGACGTCCACCCGTACCAGCCCGAGGCCACCGTCCAGGGTTCCCTCGAGGTGGCCTGGCGGCTCGAGCGGCTGCTCGCCCGTATCACCGGCCTTCCCGAGATCTCGTTGCAGCCGGCCGCGGGAGCGCACGGGGAGTACGCGGCGATGCTGATGGTGCGCGCGTACTTCCGTGACCAGGGCGATCTCGCGGAACGGACCGAGGTCCTTCTGCCCGATACCGCCCACGGCACCAACCCCGCCTCGGCGAGCATGGCGGGGTTCTCGACCCGGGAGATCCGGGACAAGGACGGCAGCGTCGACGTGGCCGAGCTCCGCCGTGCTCTGTCGAAGAAGACGGCGGCCTTCATGCTGACGAACCCGAACACGGCCGGACTGTTCGAGAGCGAGATCCTCGAGATCGCCGAGGCGGTCCACAGCGTCGGCGCCCTCCTGTACTATGACGGCGCGAACCTGAACGCGATCCTGGGCGTCACCCACCCGGGCCGGATGGGGTTCGACGTCGCCCACCTGAACCTCCACAAGACGTTCGGAACCCCCCACGGCGGCGGCGGACCCGGCGCCGGCGTGCTCGCGGCGGGGGAGAAGCTGGGTCCGTACCTACCGGTCCCGCGCGTCGTGAAGGAGGGACGGAAGTTCCGGCTCGACTACGACCGGCCGAAGTCGATCGGGAAGATCAAGACCGCGTACGGGAACTTCGGGCTCGACCTGAGGGCGTACGCGTTCATCCTGTCGCACGGCGAGGAGGGACTGAAGCACGTCTCGCGCCGGGCCGTCCTCAACTCGAACTACGTCGCCTCGCGGCTCGGGAAATACCTGCCCCGTCCGTTCCGCACGCTCGTCAAGCACGAGTTCGTGCTCTCCGGCGCCCCGCTCAAGGAGCGGGGCGTCCGCACGCTCGACCTCGCGAAGCGCCTTCTCGACGAAGGGGTCCACGCTCCGACGATTTACTTCCCGGCGCTCGTCGACGAGTCGCTCATGGTCGAGCTTCCCGAGACCGAGAGCAAGCGGGAGCTGGACGGATACGTCGCAGCGTTCGAGCGGGCGATCTCGGACACCGCCGAGAACCTGCACGCCGCTCCCCGGTCGCTCGCCGTCACCCGGGTCGACGAGGTGCGCGCGGCGCGCGAGCCGCTTCTCTCGTGGAAGGACCTGCGGGCCGCCGGCGCAAAAGTTGAAACCCCCTAGCGGCGTGGCCGGGGCATGAAGGCCCGAGTCCAGAAGGTATTCGCTCGCCTCGACCCCAAGCCGGACGCACTCCTCCTCGCGAACGCGGTCGACCCGCACCTGGACCAGTCGTTCTTCTATCTGTTCGACGTGCCCGCCGGCCTGTTCGAGGGCTCGGTCGCGATCGCCCACCCTGATGGAGAGCTGGACGTCATCAGCTCGCCCCTCGAGGCGGAGACCGCGTTCGAGGCCGCCAAGCTCGACCCGCACGTCCACGTGGAGGTCGTGAACCGGGACGAGTCCGACCCGTCCATCCAGAAGAAGCTCCAGGGCGCCAAGTCGGTGGGCCTCAACGACAAGGAGCTCACGCACGAGTGGTACGTTCGGCTCGCGAAGCTTCTCCCTCAGACCACATGGGTCGACGCGTCGGCCGCCATTCGGAACGCCCGGGTGACGAAGGAGCCTCAGGAGATCGAACGCATCCGGAAGGCGGCCCAGATCGGCTCCGAGGTCGGGCGCGAAATCCCGTCGCTCCTCAAGACCGGCATCACCGAGCTCGAGCTCTCGGCCCAGATGGAGTACCGGATGAACCTGCACGGAGCGAGCGGTCGCTCGTTCGCCACCATCGTTGCCTTCGGCCCCCACGGCGCCGAGCCCCACTACCAGCCCGGGGACACCCGACTGATGCCGGGGCAGTCGATCGTCTGCGACTTCGGGGCGATCCACCGGCGCTACGTGAGCGACATCACTCGGTCGTTTCACTTCGGCCCGCGGGACGAGGAGATGAAGGCGGTCCACGATACGGTCGAGGCGTCCCAGAACGCGGCGCTGGCCGCGATCCGTCCGGGCGTCCCCGCCCGCGAGGTGCACCTCGCGGCCGAGGCCGTCATCAACGCGTCGCGCTGGAAGGGCCGGCTCACCCACGGGGTCGGGCACTCGATCGGGCTCGCGGTCCATGACGGTTGGGGATACGGGCCCAAGTCGGACGACCTGATCGAGGAGGGGATGGCGTTCACGGTCGAACCCGGCATCTATCTTCCCGGGAAGGGCGGAGTGCGGATCGAGGACGACATCGTCGTCACGAAGAACGGCTACGAGTTCCTCACGACCGCGCCCCGGTCGTACCTCGAGGTCCCGGCGTGAAGTTCGGCGTCCTCACGGGCGGTGGAGACTGCCCGGGCCTGAACCCCGCCATCCGCGCCGTCGTTCGTCGCGCGGCCCGGTTCGGCCACGAGACGATTGGTTTTCTGGACGGCTGGAAGGGGGTCCGGGACGACGCGACCCGCCCGCTCACGGTCGCGGACGTGGCCGACCTCCTCGGGAAGGGAGGCACGATCCTCGGCAGCTCCCGGACGAACCCGTTCGCGAAAGAGGCCGACGGCGCGAAGGTCCTCGAGACCTTGGCGCGTCACCGCCTCGATGCCCTCATTGCGATTGGCGGGGACGACACGCTCTCCGCCGCGCGCGAGCTCCATCGACGGGGAGGCCACGTGGTCGGCGTCCCCAAGACGATGGACAACGATGTCGGCGGCACCGACTGGACGTTCGGGTTCCACTCGGCGACCGCGGTCGCCGTGGACGCGCTCGAGCGGCTCCGCGACACGGCCGGTAGTCACCACCGCGCGATCGTCCTCGAGGTCATGGGCCGCCACGCCGGTTGGGTCGCCCTCGCGACCGGGCTCGCCGGCGGGGCGGACGTCACGCTGGTCCCGGAGGAGAAGTACGACGAGTCGGCGCTCCTCGCGCACGTCCGCGCCGCCGTAGAGGCTCGGGGATACGCGCTCGTCGTGGCTAGCGAAGGGATCGACCTCGGCCCGCGTCGGGGCTCGGCCGGGACGAAAGACGAGTTCGGCCACGAGCTCCTTCGCGAGAGGGAGGTCGGCGGCGAGCTCGCTCGACGGATCCAGGAGGGAACGGGCGTGGAGACCCGCAGCGCCCAGATCGGGCACATCCAACGCGGAGGCCCGGCGGTGCTCTTCGACCGGATCCTCGCGACCCGCCTCGGCGCCTGCGCGGTCGACCTCGCGATCGCGGGTCGGTTCGGAGAGGTCGCCGTCCTGCGGGGCCCGACCGTTACCGGTATCCCGCTCGACGAAGCGCTCGGTCACCCGAAGACGGTGACCCCGGACTGGCTCGACCTCTTGCACACGTTCGACGCCTAGGGGGGGGCCGATGCCGGTTCGTGCCCTCTGGTACCGTGACGGGGCCCTCCACCTCATCGACCAGCGGGAGCTACCGGGGCGGACCGTCCTCCGCCACCTGCATCACGTTCGGGAAGTGGCCGATGCAATCCGGTCGATGACCGTGCGCGGAGCGCCGGCGATCGGGGTCGCGGCGGCCTACGGGATGGCCCTCGCCCACCGAGAAGGGGGGTACTCTCCCCAACGCGCGGCGAAGCTGCTTCGGTCCACGCGCCCGACCGCGGTCGACCTCGCGGTCGGCGTTCAAGCGGTCCGGACCGCCTGGGTCGCGGGCGAAGACCCTCTCGAGGCCGCGGACCGGTACCGCGCGCAGATCGTCGAGGAGTGCCACCGCATCGGTATCGCCGGGGCGCCTCTCCTCCGACGGGCCCATCGGGTCCTGACGCACTGCAACGCGGGAGCGCTCGCCACGGTCGAGTGGGGGACGGCCCTCGCCCCGATACGGGTCGCCCGGGACCGGGGGGCCGACCTGTTCGTTTGGGTGGACGAGACGCGGCCGCTGCTCCAGGGCGCCCGGCTCACCGCGTGGGAGCTCGCGCGCGAGAGGATCCCCCATGCCGTGATCGTCGACAACGCCGCCGGGGCGTTCATGAAGGCGGGCCAGGTCGACGCGGTCATCGTCGGCGCTGACCGGATCGCCCGCAACGGGGACTTCGCGAACAAGATCGGCACGTACGAAAAGGCGGTCGTCGCCCGGGAGAACGGGATCCCGTTCTACGTCGCGGCGCCGTGGAGCACGTTCGACGCTCGTCGGCGGGACGGAACGGCGATCCCGGTCGAGGAACGGTCGGAAGAGGAGGTCCTCGAGATGACGGGGCGGAGGATCGCGCCACGGAAGAGCCACGCCCGGAACCCGGCGTTCGACGTAACGCCGGCGAAATTCGTCAGCGCGTTCGTCACTCCGAGCGGGGTCGTGCGCCCGAGGGAGCTCGCAGGCGTCCTCGCTCGGCGCCGTTCCGCGTAGGGTCGGCCGCCGGGTCCCGATCCCGCTAGAGCGAGAAGAGGGGCTGCGCGAGGATGTGCTCGGTCCCGCGCAGCATCGCGCCCACGCTGGCCGTCACGTCGACCCCGAGGTGGTGGAGGAACAGGACCAGTCCCAGAATGCCCAGGATCGCGAGCGCCCAGCTCGTCATCGCTGCCATCGTCGTCGCCTCGTTGGTAGACGGGAAAATGGGAGCGCTCGCTACATAAACGGGATTCTGGACTCGCAAAGGAGGTCGGCCCGGACGGCCGGTCCTCGCCTTGCGAACGCGCGCGCGCGCGCCCGCCCAGGCGGGCGCGAGAACGGGGGGCCGAGAGGCCTTCCGGGGTCCGAAAGGGCCTCGACGACCCGAGGGGGCGGGACCGCGAGTAACATTCATAGCAGGGAACGGTTAGCGCATCGGGGTTGCCCTGGTAGTCTAGTGGTCTAGGATGTAGGTCTGTCGAGCCTGCGACTCGGGTTCGAAGGAGCCGGGGGTCACACACCCCCGGACCGGAACTCCCGACCAGGGCGCTCCCCGCCCCGGGCCGACCACGGGCCCGGGGCCTTTCGCGCTCGGGCGCCCGCCCCCTTATCCTCCGTCGTGGTCTCTATAGCGCGTGGCCGACCCCGACCGCCCGAAGCGCGACCGCGCTTCCCCGTACCTCTCCCATGCGGTCGGCGACGCGCTCCGGGACCTGACCGAAAAGCGCCTCCTCGAGCTCGTACGGTCGGAGCCCGTCCCCAACCACCTGGCCATCATCATGGACGGGAACCGCCGGTTCGCCGTCGCCCAGGGCCTCGACATTTCCAAGGGGCACGCGAAAGGGCGCGAGACGGTGGAGCAGCTGCTCGACTGGTGCCTCGATGTCGGCGTCAAGATCCTCACCATCTACGCCCTCTCTACCGAGAACTTCTCGAGATCCCCGGAGGAACTTCAAACGCTCATGGACCTTTACGACCGCGCGCTAAGGGACATCGCGGTCGACGAGCGCGTGCACCGCCACCAGATCCGCGTCCGGGTGATCGGGAACCGGTCCCTTCTTCCTACGCGGGTGCAGGAAGCGATCGACGTCGCCGAGAAGGCGACGGAGAGGTACTCGCGCTACCGATTCAACGTAGCCCTGGCCTACGGAGGCCGCGACGAGATCGTGGAGGCGATCCGGGCCCTGGCCCGAGAGGTCCGGGACGGCCGCCTCACCCCGGAACAGATCGATTCCGAGGCGGTCTCCCGCCACCTGTACACCGCGGACCTTCCCGACCCGGACCTGATCTTCCGGACAAGCGGGGAGGAGCGGATCTCGAACTTCCTCCTCTGGCAGGCCGCCTACAGCGAGCTCTACTTCTCCGACGTGCTCTGGCCCGGTCTCACGCGGACCGACTTCCTTCGGGCGATCCGTTCGTTCCAGATGCGCCGCCGTCGGTTTGGCGAGTGAGCGGCAGGGTCCCGGTCGGCGGATATCCGAGGGTTGCGAGGGCCCTCGGGAACAGGAACGCTACCCCGACGACCACCCAGAGGATGCCGGTCCCAAGGTAGGTCCACTGGACCCCGTACGCCTGGATCAGGAGAGCCCCACCGATCTGCGCCGCGGGGATGATGGCGATGCTGCCGAGGGCGTCGATCCCGAAGTAACGACCCTGCATCTCGGTCGGAACGAGGAGCTGGGCCGCGGTCAGCCACGCCGTCCCCGCGAATCCTCCGAACAGTCCCATCAGGAAGAGGCACACCGAGGCGACCGGCACGGATGGGAACAGCGCGAGGACGACGGCCGCCCCTCCCGAGGCCACGCCGGCGCCGATGGTCCACGACCGTCCGGCCCGGCGGACGCCGCCCGTGCGGCTGACGAGGAGCGAACCGAGCCCCGTCCCCGCGACCTCGAGCGCGAGGAGGAGGGCGAAGACGAGCGCGGAACCGTGCAGGAGGATCGTCGCGAAGACCACGATGAACGTGCCGACGAGGCCCGCGCAGAAGTTGAAGAACGTCGCCGAGAGCGTCAGCTGGAAGAACCCGCGCGCCCGGATGAGCCACCGGAACCCTTCGCGCACGTCCGCGAAGTAGCTCGGCTTCGTGCGGTGCTCGACACCGGCCGCCGGACGGGCGGTCATGCCGAACAGAAGGAGCGCCGATACGGCGAACGTGGCGGCGTTCGCGGCGAGCCCGGTGACGGGCCCCAGACTCACGATCAGTACGCCTCCGAGCGAGGCCCCCACGAACTGGGCGGCCGATCGGCTCGACCGCACGAGGCCGTTGGCGTCCGCGACGAGCGGGGTGTCCACCAGCGAGGGGATGATCGCCTGCTCGGCCGGATTGAAGACCGTCGTGAACGCGCCGACCACGAAGTAGGCGCCGAGGATGGTGAGGAGCTCGAAGCCGTGGAGCTCGAGGACGACCACGACCGCACCCATCGCGAGCGCTCGCGCGATGTCGGCGACGATCATCAGCCGCCGACGGTCGTACCGGTCCACGAGGGTCCCGCCGAAGACGCTGAACAGGATCCCGGCGACGAGCCAAGCCGTTCCGAGAAGCGCCACGTCGAGCGGGGACCCGGTCTCGCTGAACACGATCCACACGAGACAGATCGCCGCGATGGCCGAGCCCAGGGTCGACCCGAGACCCGCGGAGAACACCCGCGCGTAGGCCGAGTTGGCGAGCAGCCGCGCGTAGGGACCGCGCGGCGACCGTCGATCCTCCATAACCGATTTGAGGCCAGAGCGGTGAAGTCCGCATAAGGGCGCGGCTCGCTGGAGAATAGCGCCCCGGCGCGCCGTCGAACGACACAGATTGTTTTAAATACAACCGCTTTTCTACCAAACCCGACAGCCGAGAGTAATCTCGGAGGGAAGAACGATGTTAACCGGACAGACACCGATCCTGGTGCTCAGGGAAGGGACGAAGCGAGAGAAGGGCCGAAGCGCGCTCGGGAACAACATTGCCGCCGCGAAGGCGATCGCGGACGCCGTACGCTCGACGCTCGGACCGCGGGGGCTCGACAAGATGCTGGTCGACTCGATGGGAGACGTCGTCGTTACGAACGACGGGGTCACGATCCTCAAGGAGATGGACGTCGACCACCCGGCGGCAAAGATGCTGGTCGAGGTCGCGAAGACCCAGGACCAGGAAGCCGGGGACGGTACGACCACCGCGGTCGTTCTCGCCGGCGAGCTATTGAAGCGTGCCGAGGGGCTCATCGAGCAGAACATCCACCCCACGATCATCTCGCAGGGGTTCCGTCTGGCGTCCCAGAAGGCCCTCGAGGTCCTCCAAGAGGTCAGCCAGCCGGTGACGATCAACGACCACGAGCTGCTCACCCGCATCGCCGTGACGTCGATGGCCTCGAAGTCGGTCTCGTTCGACCGCGACCACATGGGCGAGATCGCGGTGAAGGCCGTGACGGCCGTGGCCCAGCCGAAAGGCGGCGGCGGCTACGACGTCGACCTCGACAACATCCAGCTCATCAAGAAGCAGGGCGGCTCGATGTCGGACACCCAGCTCATCGAGGGCGTCATCGTCGACAAGGAGAAGGTCCACTCGGGGATGCCGACCCGGGTCGAGAACCCGAAGATCGCGCTCCTCGACGCCGCGATAGAGATCAAGAAGACGGAGATCGACGCGAAGATCGAGATCAACGACCCCTCGCAGCTGAACGCGTTCCTCCAGGAGGAGGAGAACATGCTCCGCCGGATGGTCGAGCAGGTCAAGAAGTCCGGCGCGAACGTCCTTCTCTGCCAGAAGGGGATTGACGACCTCGCCCAGCACCTTCTCGCGAAGGAGGGCATCTACGCCGTCCGTCGCGTCAAGAAGTCCGACATGGAGAAGCTCGCGAAGGCGACCGGGGCGAACATCGTCTCGAAGGTCAGCGAGCTCACCCCCGAGGACGTCGGGCACGCGGGCCTGGTCGACGAACGCAAGATCGGCGAGGACTCGCTCACGTTCGTCACGGGTGCGAAAAAGGCGAAGGCCGTCTCCATCCTGATCCGCGGAGGCACCGAGCACGTCATCGATGAGATCGAGCGGTCGCTAGACGACGCGCTTAACGTGGTCGCCGTTGCGGTCGAGGACGGACGGTACGTCTTCGGCGGCGGAGCGACGGCCGAGGAGCTCGCCATGCGGCTGCGCGACCACGCCGCCAAGATCGGTGGCCGCGAGCAGATCGCGTTCGAGAGCTTCGCCGATGCGCTCGAGACGATCCCGCGGACCCTGGCCGAGAACGCCGGGCTCGACCCGATCGACATGCTGATCGAGCTCCGCAAGGCCCACAAGGGCGGCCAGCAGCGGGCCGGCGTCAACCTCACGACCGGCAAGACCGTTGACATGGGAGAACTCCACGTCATCGAGCCGATCCGGGTCGGGCGCCAGGCGATCGAGAGCGCGACCGACGCCGCGGTGATGATCCTGCGGATCGACGACGTCATCGCGTCCAAGTCGAGCCCACCCCCCTCCGGAGGCCCCGGCGGCCCAGGTGGCGGCATGGGTGGCATGGGCGGGATGGGCGGCGGCGGCTTCGGGGAAGACTGAACCCACCCTCCCCTAGGACGAACCCTTTCTCCCGGTCCCCGGGTCTTCCCGGGGACCTGAACGTTTCTGGTTCGGTAATTAGGCTCGGTCGCGGACCCCGGGCTCCGGGGTCGTTTCAGCGACCGCGCGTGCGAAGGAGTTCCCCGACCTGCCGGAGCGCTCGGGCACGGTGCGACAGCTCGTTCTTCTCCTCGGGGGGGGTCTCGCCGAACGTCCGGAAGCTTCCCTCCGGAATGAAGATCGGGTCAAAGCCGAACCCTTGCCGGCCCCGGGGTCGCTCAGCGATGTGACCGTGCACCTCGCCCACGAACGTCCAGCGTCGGCGGCCGCGCTGGAGGCCCGCCACGGTCCGGAAGAACGCGCGGCGGTCCCGGCGTTGGAGGAGCTCGAGGAGGGGACCGAACCTCCAGGTCTTCAGAATATGAGCCGAGTAGACGCCGGGGAATCCCTTGAGGGAGGGGATGAACAGGCCGGAGTCCTCGACCAGGACGTAGCCGGGGAGGTCCCGCACCGCCGCGAGCTTCGAGACGACCACCTCTTCGAGCGTATCGGCCTGGGGCTCGGGGAGGGTCCGACGACGCCAGCGGACGCGGACGCCGTATGGAGCGAGGAGGTCGCGGACCTCCCGGAACTTCCCGGAGTTGGTGGTGACGAAGGTTACTTCGGTCACGCCTACCAGGGGTACTCGTTGTAGGCGATGATCTCGTCCGGGCTCTTTCGCCCGTCCCCGTTCGCCCGCGAGGCGCCGTTGCCTTCGAGGGGGAATCCGATCGGGATGACCGCGATGGGATGGATCCCTTCGGGAACCCGGAGGACGGAGCGGATCTTCTCGTCGTTGAACTCGATGATCCAGTTGGTCCCGAGACCCTCCGCCGTCGCGGCGATCTGCAGGTGGGCGACCGCGACCGCCACGTCGAGCGGATAGGCCGAGATGTAGCCGCCGATCGTGATCGGGATGTCCTCTTCGACAGCGAACGCGACGATGACCGCGGGCGCCTCCGCGATCAGCTTCCCTCGGTTCGAGGCCTGGGCCAAGAGGCGCTTCCGCTCGTCGTCCTGGACGACCACGAAACGCCAGGGCTGGAGGTTCTGCTGGCTCGGAGCCAGCCGGGCGGCGGCGAGCACCGCCTTCAGCTTCTCCGGCGGCACCGGGCGTGAGTTGTACTGAGTGCAGGGTCGGAAGGCGCGAATTGCGTCTAGGACGTCCATGTCGGTTGACCGAAAACGAATCAGGCTCTGAAGGTCAAAGGAGGTCTACGCCCCCGACGGAAAGCAAGGCATTCGACCCTACGAGGTGAGTCCCTCTTAAAAGGGTTTTCGAGGGTCGCCGCAGCCGACGCCGGAGGGTCCGCGCTGGCGGTTCCTTCCGACATCATCGGATGGTGGGAGGCAGGGAGGTGGCCTCCTTGGGAGCAAACCGCCGCTCGAGGTCGGACCACTCTACCTTGCGCCGGAACCCCATTCTCTCGTTGATGGTCCAGATCGGTTGGTTCAACGAGTCGTTGACCGTCCGCAGGTAGCGGATCCCCTGACGCTGTGCGAACTCGATGGCTTTCCGCTTGAGTTCCGACGCGATGCCCCGGTTCCGGTAGGCTGTCCGGGTGGCCGTGAACCCGACGATCAGGGAGTCCGCCTGGGATAGGTCCCGTTCGAGGTTGCTCAGCCCGACGTACGCCTCTCCGTAGCGGGCCAGGAAGTACGCCTCGGGCATCGTGCCGGGACCCTCGAGCTCCCGGACGAACTGCTCGTAGGAGATCGGCGTGTAGTCGCCCATGCGAGGGACGTCCCGAGCGGCCTCGGTGAGGAGTTCGAAGATGCGCTGGCGGACCTCGGAACGTGCGGGTCCCTCTTCGGCAAGCGTGGTGATGCGGATCCCCTCGCGCTCCAGCGCGGCCACACGATCCAAGGGAGGGGGCACGCTGACCTCGGAGAGGTCGAGAAGGCTCATCCAGGTCGTGCGCGCCTCCTCGAACCCCTGCTTCCGGGCGAACTCGAGGCTTCGAGGATCATCCTTCCGCACGACCGCCCAGAAGCAGGCCGCGTGATGGGCGACGGCCTCCGACTCGAGGAGGTCGGAGAGGGCCCGTCCGATCCCGTGCCGGCGGTGGTCGGGGTCGACGATCACCCCCACCCAGAACTTGTTCGGGTCGTACGCGAACGGGGAGTGGTTCAGCGTAGCGACCGCCACCACCGTTCCGGTTCCCCGCTCCTCGACGATCCACTTTTCGTTGAGGAGGTGCGGAGCCGCCAGCGCTTGGTCCCAATAGCGCTCCTCCCCGGGGGTCGAAGGGAATTCCCGGTTGCTGATTGTATGGAGGCGGCTCAGGGCTTCGTAATCCCTTTCCCCGAAGGGCCGCACGCGGTACTGCTTTTGATCCATCCGAAGGCCTGCGGGGCCCACGTCGGAACTGCCCTTAGGCCCTTGGGGAGGGTGACCCCGCCCGCGTCTCCCCGCGCGAGCAGGGTTCGGTCGCGGGACCGACCCCTGGTGCCGAGGAGGAACGATTATTCGGAGACTGGGGCGCCGGTGTCCGAATCTACGTCAAAGACTTAGCAAGGAGAAAGCGTGCGAAGGTCCGTGGCCCCGCGCTTCCGGCCGACCACCGTCGTCAGTCTCGTGTACGCCTCCACGGCCGTGGTGTGGGGCGCGTACTCGCTGCTGATCGTCACGTTGCCGTTCCGATTCCAGTCGCTCGGCCTTTCGTTGGACCAGTACGGGATCGCTCTCGCGGTCTTCGCCCTCGGGATGCTCTTGACCGAGAGCGTCTGGGGGCTGCTCGCCTTCCGGATCGGGAACCTTCGGACGGTCCTGGGCTTGGGGATCGCGGTCGCGCTCGCGTACGTCGCGGTCGCCTTTTCGACCTCCTTCTTCACGCTCACGGCCTCGCTCGGGGTCCTCGGCGCCCTATCGATCTTCCCGGTCCCCCTCTTTCGCTGGATGGCCGTGATCGCGGGAGGACCCGGCACGGGCGGCGCCGGAACGGGACGCTACGGACTGTTCTTCGGTGGGGGCATGATGGTCGGAGCCGCCCTCGGCCCCCTCCTGTACGTCGAGGTCGGGTTCCAGTCGCTCACGTTCCTGGTCATCGGGGCGTACGCAGTCGGCCTCGGCCTGATGACAGGGCTGCCTTGGAAAGAGACCCGGCTCCCCCGCGCGGAGCCCGGCTCGTTCTTCCAGGTCCGCCGGGTACTGACCGCCCCCTTCGTTCTCGTGGCCATCCTCGTGGTGCTGGCCTTCGTGGCGTACACCCTGACCTCGAGCTTCCTGCAGATCTACTCGGTGAGCGCGTTCCATGGGACCACGGCCGATTCGGGGTATGTGATCGCGGTCGCCCGCGCGACCTCGCTATTATCCGGCTTCCTTCTGGGAGCGTCAACCGATCGTTTCGGCCCGCGGCGCACCGTCCCGGTCGGGTTCTTGCTCCTGACGCTAGGGGCGGTCGGGACGCTGTTCTCCGCTTCGTACACCGAGATGGTCGGTGCGACGATCGTCTTCGCGATCGGGACCGGATGGCTCTCCGCGAGCCTCCTCCCATTGGTCCTGGAGCCCGTGCCGCTTCCGCTTCAGGGGACCGCGATCGGTGTGTTCGGGTCGTTCGAGGACCTCGGGCTTCTGGTGGGCCCGGTCCTCATCAGCTCCGTGTACACGGTGTACGGGGTTCGCTCCATGTTCCTCGTGGTGGCGGGAGTCACGCTCGCCGGTGCGCTCCTCTCCGTCCTTTTCGGCCATCTCGACACAGGACGAGCGCCTCAGCGAACGGACGCGGGACGGGTCGAGGAATAGAGTGGCGGGAACGGCCGGGGGCGCACCGCGCGCCGGCCTCTCGCCCGCACCCTCAGAGGTTCGCACGGTAGCTGGGCCCTTTCCCCTCTCCCGCTCGATCGGGCAAGAGGCTGAGATTCCTCCGGCGGGCCACCTCTCTCGCGAGCAGCTCCCCCCGCCGGGTGAGGGCGTAGACCTTCAGTCGTTGACTGCCTCCCTGGATGTGCCGCCGCTCCTCGGTCAGAAGCTCAGCTGCGACCAGACGGCGGAGCACCTTCGACACGGCGCTCTGGTTGGACCCCAGCGCGCTCGCGAGACCCGCCTGGGTTCGCACGATTCGGGCGGGCGCGTCGTCCCCGAGCCGTCCTTCCCGGGCCAACGCGAGGACGATGCGTTCCGACAGACGGATCTGGTCCGCGGAGACCGAGGCCGCCACCGGCACGGGCGGTCCGCCCACCACTCGTGGACGAGGCGGTGCTGCGAGGCTCGTCTCGGGGTCGCCGAGGATGCCGATTCCGCCCGCCTCCGGGACGGGCGTCGGCTCGTGGCGCTTCCGCAGCCAACGAGAGACCGCCCACGCGACGGCCGCGGCGATCCCTCCGGCTATGCCTCCCACGGCGAAGGAAGGAAGGTCGATTAGCATCCCCTCACCGACCGCGCGAGCGCCAATCGCTGAGGGCGATTAAGGCGTCGGGCGGTCGGGCTCCCGGGGATTCTCCAACTCTCGAGCGATCGTGGCCCCTTCTTCGCGTTCCCGGCGTCGCTCCCGGCCCCAAGTGAGCGCGATCGCCGCGACCGCCACGGCCCCGATCGTGGCCCCCGTCACGCCGGACACGACTAGCGTGAGCGGGCTAACTCCGGGGAGAGCCGCAGGGGGGTGCTGGCCCGGAGCGAACCCTACAACGAGCGAGGCGGAGCCCCGTGCGCTCGCGCCGAAGCTGTCGGTGGCCGTGACGACAACCGTGTAGGTGCCGGCCGCCGTCGGACTGCACACGAGCACGCTCGTGTCCATCGACCCGCAGCCGGGGGGGAGCCCCGAGAAGGCGTAACTAACGGGGGTGGCCGACCGGACGTCCGCCACGATGACGGTCGGCGAACCCACCGAGACCGGTTGCTCGGAGATCTCCACGGAGACGACCGATACCCCCGAGGGCGGGCGCGCGACCCCAAACGTCCAGGTGTCGTTGAAGAAGATCTCGGTCCCGCCGATCGGACCGCCGATGTTGAGGTATCCTCCGAACAGGACCATGGTTTGGTCCGCGGCGTCATAGACGAGACCCATCCCCTGCCTGGGGGACGGTGCGACCGGGGTCAGAAGGGGGGTCCAGCTCCCGTTCGCGTTCGCCCACGCGTCGTTGTAGTAGGACTCCGAGTAGTGACCCCCGAACAGCAGGGACGCGTTCAGCTGGGGGTCGTAGGCGAAGGCGGCCATGTTCCGGATCGACGGGCTGACGGTCGTCCCGCTCTGCTCGGTCCATCCCCCGTTCGCGTACGTCCAGGTGTCGTTGAAGTTCGGGCACAGCCAGGTCCCGGTGGTCTTCCCGCAGGCGTTTCCGCCGAACAAGACCACCGACCGGCTCAACGCATCGTAGGCGAACGACTCGGCGCCTCGCGGTGACGGTCCCGTTCCGTTGAGGACCTCGGTCCACTGGCCCCCTGAGAACGTCCACGTCTCGTTCAGGTACGGACTGTTCTCATTGTCCGGTCCCCCGAGCCACCCCCCGGCTACCAGCACCACGGCCCCGGTCGCGTTGTCGTAGGCCATCGCCTGGTCCATGCCGCTCGCCGGCGGGCTCACGGTGGAGAACAGCTGGGTCCACGTCGTCCCATCGAACTCCCACGTGTCGTTCAGGGGATGGTAGTTCGGAAAACTGGTCACGCCCCCGAACAATAGAACCTCCTGGAGGGCCGAATCATACACCATCGAGGGCATGACTCGGGCCGACGGGAAGACCGTCGGATGGAGCTGGGTCCAGCTCCCGCCTGAGTAGGTCCAGGTCTCGTTCGTGGCGTTGCAGAACTGGTCGAAGAAGTGGCCGGAAGTGCACCCGCCGAACACCACTATCTTCCCCAGCGCGTCGTCGTAGACCATACCGAAGCCGGCCCGGGCCGAGGGGCCCGAGGAGGTCGCCACCGGGGTCCAGTAGCCGGTCGTGTTGTTCAACGAGGGTCCGAGCCCAAGCTCGACCAGCATACCCGTGCCGTCCTCTCCGACGAACAGGTTTCCGGTGAACGGGTCCAGAGCGAGCTGACCGGGTTCGCTGTTCGCGCCCAGCGAGATGTTCCCGACGACCTGGTTGGTGATGGTGTTGATGACACTGATCGAATTCGAGTCCGCGCAGCTCACGTAGAGGAGGCTCCTCAGCGCGTCGAAGGCGTAGCCCGAGGGGGAGACGCCCACGTTCAGGGTGGTGACTTCCGTGCCGAGCGCGGCATTGAACACCTCGACCTGGTTCCCGGGCGAGGAGAACATCCAACCTCCGAGCATCACGTAGAGGAGTCCGTTGGCCCCGTCATAGAACGTATTGGTAGGCCCGTAACTGCCGTTCGTCGAGAGATACCCGATGGTATTGCCGTTCAGCTCGTTGATCTCCTGGACCTGGTTCGTGCCGCGGGCGGCGTAGTAGATCACGTGGGCGGCCGGGTCGATCGCGGCGATCGGGTCGACCCCTCCGCCCGTGTTGGCGGGCAGGGTCGTCAGCTGGATGACCGCGTGCGTCGTGGCGTTGACGAAGAGGAGATCGTCGTTGACGTTGGCCAGGAAGAGCAACAGGCCAGTGGCCGGATCGTACTGGTCGCCGACCAGGTACGTGTAACCGCTAAGGTTGAACCCGCCGCTGAGGGTGTTCGTGGAGGTGTTGATGACCGCGACGCCGTCGCCGAGGCCATCCGTGACGAACATCGTTCCCGTGTTCGGGTCGACAGCGATGCCGCGGGCGTCGTTCCCGGTCGAGATCGAGGCGACCTTCTGAAGCCCGCTCGGTTCCACCACCGATACGTTCTGGGAGTACTCACTCGCGGCGTAGACGAGCTGGTTCGTCGGGTCGTAGATCACGGACTGGGGCCAGTTGCCGATACAGATCGAGGCCACGACGGGGGTTCCCGGCGGGGCCAGAGTTGCGTTGCATAGGGGTGTCGAAGCGTTTGCGGACGGGGCCGAGAGGGTCTGGGCGAAGTGCCCCCCGACCGTCGCGGTCGAGGACCCGGTGGTCGGAGAGTTCGGCACACGGGATGGAATGGCCAGCAACATGAGTCCGCAAACGGCGATCACGAACACGACCCGGAGGGTCCTCCCACGGAGGCCAGCCTCTCCCGGGGCAACGAACTTCACCCTCGGACACAGGGTCGAACTCGTTGGCGACATGATCATCAGACTCTGGCGGCTCCGGAGTTTATGAACCTGGTTCGAGTTTAGGACGGACTTAGTCCACTATGTCCGTCCGCGCGGTTCGGGGTCCCGGCGCCGACGGTCCTCTTCCGGATACAGGTGCCCAGGTCCTCGGAAGGATTCTGTTCAATTCCGTTGGGCGGTCCGCCCCCCGGACCGTACCCGAGCAGCAACACGGTTAAATATGGCGGACAGGGCTCGGAGAACGCTGCTGACATCCGTCCGACAAACGGGTGGATTTCGGCGACGATGGCAGCCGGTCGAGGGATCGGAGGAAGCACCCGATGCACCTGAAGCGTGTCAAGCTGAGGAACTTCAAGTCGTTCGCCGGCGCGACCGAGATCCCGTTCCAGCCCGGGTTCACCGGCGTCGCGGGTCCCAACGGGATGGGGAAGTCGAACATCTCGGACGCCATCCTGTTCGTCCTCGGCCCCACGAGCTCGAAGGCATTGCGGGCGGAACGGCTCACGCACCTCTTCTTCAACGGAGGCTCGTCGAAGAAGCCGGCGACGGAGTGCGAGGTCTCCCTCGTCTTCGACAACACGGATAAGCTCCTTCCCGTCGAGACCCCCGAGGTCGAGGTCACCCGGTACGTCAAGCTCGCCCCGAGCGACCCCGACGGGTACTACTCGTACTTCTACGTCAACGGCAAGCGGACGACCCAGACCGAGATCGACAGCCTCCTCTCACACGCGAGGCTTTCGGGCGACGGGTACAACCTCGTCCAGCAGGGCGACATCAACAAGATCGTCACGATGGGCCCGGTTCCCCGCCGCGGCCTCGTAGAACGCCTGGCCGGCATCAGCCAGTTCGACGACGAGCTCGAGCGAGCCGCCACGAAGCGTGTCGACCTCGACGCGAACCTCGACCGGATCCAGACGCTGCTCACCGAGATCAAGTCCCGCCTCGCGGGCCTCGAAGGACAACGTCTCCTCGCGATCCAGTATAAGCAGCTCCAGGACGACAAGAAGCGCTCGGAGGCCCGGCTCGCGCGCGCGGGCCATCGCCTCGCCGAGCACGAGCTCGCCACCTGCCGAAAGCAGGTCGACGCGGTCCGCGCCGAGATTGAGGGCCTCGACAAGACCCGGACCGAGCTCGCCACCCGGCAGGACGAGCTCGCGTCGGCGATCGACGCGATCGACCGAGAGATCGCCGAGGCCGGCGGCGCGGCCGCCGTCAAGTTCAAGCAAGAGGTCGACGAGAAGAAGATGGCCTACGCGCGCCTCGACCAGAGCTTGGGGCACCTGCGCGAGGCGCTCGTCGCCATCGCCACCCAGGCCGACGAGCTCGTGAAGTCCGTCCGGGCGGACGAGACCCAGGAATCCTCGCTCAAGTCCCAAGAGTCGAAGCTCGCCGACCGGCTCGCGACCCTCGCGAAGACCGCCGATGAGAACGCCCGGGAGATCCAGACTGCGACCGGGACCCCGGGGAAGAGCCGCGACAAGCTCGCCGCTGCCCGCAAACAGCAGCTCGAGCTCGCACGCCATACGGAGACGAAGCAGACCGCCTGGACCAAGGCTGTCGAGGCCCGGGAGACGGCGAGCGCCGGCCTCGGCACGGCGGAGCGGTCGGAGGCGCAAGCCGAGGACGACCTTCGGGAGCGGGAGGTCGAGGTCAAGGACCTCGAGCTCCGCATCAAGGAGACGACCCCTGGGAAGAACGGCTCGGGACCGACGACCGGGGACCTCCAGAAAGAGCTCTTTGCCCTCAAGACGAAGGAGAAGAACCTCTCGGCGGAATGCGAACGACTCTCCCAAGAGGTCCTCGAGCTGAACCGACGGTATCTCGCCCTCGACGCGCGGCTCAAGGCCCGCACGGACGGCGGCGGTCGGCCGACGGCCCTCGCCGCCGTAGACTACCTCCTCTCCCAGCGCAACCTCGGCAAGATCCCCGGGATCCGGGGAACCGTGGAAGAGCTGGCGGAGTTCGACCCGAAGCTGAAGACCGCGCTCCAGGTCGCTGGCGGAAGCCGCTTCCAGGCCCTGGTCGTAGAATCGGACCAGGTGGCGGAAGAGTGCATCAAGCTCCTGCGTGAGGAGAAGCGCGGCCGCGCCACCTTCCTGCCGCTCAACAAGATGCTTCCCGGCCGACCGCATGGGAAGTCCCTCGTCGTGTCGAAGGCGGCCGGAGCGACCGGCTTCGCGATCGACGTCGTGAAGTTCGACGAATCGCTTCGCTCGGCGTTCTGGTACGTCTTCGGGGAGACGGTCGTCATGGACGACCTCTCGCGCGCCCGGGCCCAGATGGGAGGAGTACGCCTGGTCACGTTAACCGGCGACCTCATCGAGGCCACGGGTGCGATCTCGGGAGGGTACGTCGACCCCACGAGCCAGGGTCGTGGCAGCGACTCCGCGGTCGAGCTGAAGCGCCTCGGAGACGAGCTCCGCGGAAAAGGCGCGGCCGAGACCGCCGGCCGGACCGAGCTCGCCAAGGTGACCGAGCGGATCCGCGTGGTCGCCGAGGAGCTTTCCACTCGTTCCATCCAGGACCAGGCGCACCAGTCCGCGCGCCAGGTGTTCGACAAGGACCTGGAGGCGGCCCGGGAGCGTCTCGCGACCGCTCGGGCCCGCATCGAAGCCGCCCGCGCCGACCAGAAGAAGGCCGAGACGGCCCTCGCGGCCGCAGAAGCCGACGTGAGCCGGCTTGCTTCGGAGATCGCCGCGCTGAAGGAGCAGGCCCAGAAGGCCCAGGAGCAGTACCTGAGCCAGCTGCCCGAAGCGGTCTCGGTCCACCTGCGCGCGCTCCAAGAGACCGCGCAGAAGACCTCCGAGGAGCGGGTCCAGGTCAACGGAGAGCTCGAATCGGTCCGTGCCTCCCTCGCGGCCCTCACGACGAACCTCGAGACCCGGCGCTCGGACCTCCAGAAGGCGCAGAAGGAGATCGCCGCGAAGAAGAAGGAGATCTCTCAGACCGAGCGCACCCTCAAGGAATCCCGGGCCGCGCTCGAGGCGCTCAAGGGCGTCGAGTCCCAGCAGAGCGAGTCCGCCCGCGCCCAGACGGAGAAGAAGAAGGGGCTAGACACCGACCGGCTCGCCGTGACGGCCAAGCTGGCCCAGACGCAGGCGAACCTCGAGACCCGCCGGGGGATGCTTACCCAGGAGGAGACGCGCCTGGCCCAGGCCGAGGTGCACCTCAAAGAGCTCGACGAGGCCCTGCAGCAGTTCCCAGAGCCCGAGCCGGACGAGAAGCCAGCCTCCGTCGAGGAGCTGAAGCGGAAGATCGCCGCCTTGGAGCAGCAGCTCCAAGGGATGGGGGACGTCAACCTGCGCGCCGTCGAGGAGTACGACCAGGAGAAGTCCCGGTCGGAAGAGTTCCAGTCGGAGGTCTCCCGCCTCACGAACGAGAAGACCGAGCTCCTCGCCCTTGTCGGGGAGATCGAGAAGAAGAAGCGGGAGAAGATTACCCAGGTCGTCGCCCAGGTCGGCGTCCAGTTCAAGGAGATATACGGCGAGCTCTCGGCGGGGGGCGAGGGCGAGATCGCCCTCGAGAACCCCGAGGACCCCCTCGCCGGTGGGCTGCTCATCAAGGCCCGCCCCGTAGGGAAGACCGTGCTCCGGCTGGAGCAGCTCTCCGGCGGGGAGAAATCGCTCGCGAGCCTCGCGTTCATCTTCTCGATGCAGCGCTACGACCCGAGCCCGCTCTACGTCTTTGACGAGGTCGACATGTCGCTCGACGGCCTCAACGCGGAGTTCGTCGGACGGATGCTCCGGCGCAACGCCGAGCGGGCCCAGTTCATCGTGATCTCGCTGCGCAAGGTGACCCTCAAGTTCGCCCACCATCTCTTGGGGGTGACGATGCGGGGCGACGGCTGCTCTCGCGTCGTCGGCATCGACCTCGACGACATCCACGATGTCGAGAGCCGCGAGAACGCCCGCGCCCCGGAGGCGGCGGCGCCGCTCGAGGCGCGATGACGATCTCCGAAACGGAGGCCGCCGAGCTGTTGCCGTCCACGGCCGTGTCCCGGGAGGCGGCCGAGAAGGTCCTCCGGTACCTCGTCTTCCACCGCTCGCTCATCGACGAGAACGAGAGCTCGACGCCGCTCCTCGAGCGGTACCTCTCGCTCGTCGAGAACCTGAAGGAGGGGGTCCACATCGTGATCCCCGACCCGTTCCAGAAGGCGATCGCGCTCCTCTTCGAGCTCGTGATGGAAGAGGAGTTCGACCCGTGGGAGATCGACCTCGTGAAGTTCACCGAGTCGTACCTCGAGCGGGTCCGGGAGGACGGCGCCGTCAACTTCGCCATCGCCGGCCGTCTCGTCTACATGGCCTGGAACATCCTCTATCTCCAATCCGAGGAGATCCTCAAGATGCGCGCGCTCCCCGACCCCGCGCTCGAGGGGGACGCCGGCCTCACCGATGCGGGCGACGACGGCTACCTCCCGCTCCTCGAGACGCCCGAGGCGGTCGATGTGACCAGCTCGGTCCTCGGGTCGACCGACCCGCCGCCGCTCCTCGGGATGGTCCGCCACCCCGAGACGCGACCGGTGTCGCTCCTCGAGCTCGTCCGCGCCTTCGGCGAGGCCGAGGTCGACGCGCGCCGCGCGCTCCGGATCGAGGAGCTGCGCGACCGGTTGCGGGAAGAGCAGCGGGCTCCCCCCGAGGTCCTGGCGCACGGCGAGATCCCCGAGCACGACCTCGAGGACGCCTGGAAAGCGGCGCTCCACCATCCGGTGGGAAAGCCGTTCCCGCTACTCGAACTGTGGAACCCGCTTTCGGGTCGCGACCGCCTGGTCGCGGTCTTCCTCGCGCTCCTGTTCCTCGCCGGAGAGCGTTCCGTCGAGCTGCTCCAAGAAGCACTCGGGGAGTCCCCCGTCCTCGTGGTGCGGACCGCGGAGACGCGCAAGGCCGTGGTCGCGGGGGCGTAAACAAGGCAGCTACGTGGGCAGGTAGGTAGGAAAGTAGGAAGGAAGGTGGTCCATGCCGTCCAAGCTCGATGACCTCGTTTTCCAGGTCGAAGCGGTCCTGTTCGCCAGCGGAAAGCCTCTCGCCGTGAAGGAGATCGCCGACGCGCTCGGGCTCGAAGACTATCGTCCCGTCCAGCGCGCGGTCCGCACGCTCGAGCAGACCTACGGCAACCGCCAGTCCGCGCTCGAGGTCCGTCGCGTGGGCGACCGCTACGCCCTCCAGCTCCAGGAGAAGTACGTCCCCACGGTCCACTCCGTCACCCCGGTCGAGATGACCCCCCGCACGCTGCGGGCGCTGACCCTGATCGCCTACCACCAGCCGATCCTGCAAAGCAACCTCGTTCGCATGATCGGGGACGTCGCCTACGAAGAGGTGCAGCGCCTCAGGGGCATCGGGCTCATCCACACAGAACCGAAGGGTTCCACTCTCGAACTGACCACCACGCGCCGGTTCGCGGAATACTTCGGGATCGCGTCCACGCGACCCGAGGAGATCCGTCGCTTCCTCGAGCAGAAGCTCGGGGTCGCCCCCACGATGCCGCCTCCCGAGGGCCCGGGGCCCGAAGAGGGGGTGCCTCCGCCCGCGGCGGTCCCCGAGGTCCCCGCGGTGAGCCCGACGGAAGAGACGGCCCCCGACCCGGAGCCCCCGATGGCCTCCTAGTCGGGTTTAGGCGAGACTAGACTAAACTAGAACGTCCCACAACGCGGACATCGGACCGGCTGCGCCGGGCGGATCGCTCCGCAGTACGGGCACAGGAAAGTTGCGCCAGGGTACGGTCCAGAAAGAGGGGGCGCGCCGGGCCACTCCATCCCTCCGAGGTGAGCTCCCCACGGGACCCCGCCGGGAGCGGAGCGAGGCCGGGAGGGGCGCGCGGCCACGGCGACCAACACGACCGCCACGACGATGCCCACGCCGAAGATTGCGAAGATGTACGGCCACGGGACCGCGGCGCTGCCGGACGAAGTCGGCGAGTACCCGGGCGGAAGACCGGGGGTCGGACCGAGATAGACGTAGCGGAGCAGCGACCCGTTCTGGTCGGCGGCAAGAAACGCCGCCGCCTCGACGCCGCCCCAGCCCGTGGTGGGGTCCCAGCCCGGAGCGGCGGAGAAGGCGTAGTTCCCCCCCGCGGTCACGTCGAGGAACGGGTCCGGGCTCGCCCCGGGGTGGAGGGCGAAATAGCTCGCGAACCGGTAGACCTCGGGGTCGATGAAGCCGAGGGACGTCCAGGGGCCCGACGGCCCGTTGTTCTCGACGGCGACGACATCGGCGAGGAGGCCGGCGAGGACCGGGGCGGCTACGCTCGTGCCTTCGAGGATGTCGAAGTAGACCGTCCCGTTCGGGTCCGCGGAGACCGTCACGACGGTCGCGTTCCCGGGCATGGCGACGTCCGGGCCCGAACGTCCCAGCGTCGTCGCCTTCTGGACGATCGTGGCGTTGACCACCGCGGGCTGCGCGGCCGAGTCGAACTGCCACAGCGGCTCGGGATAGACCGTGCTCACCCCGCCCTCGGTTCCGGCGTACGCCCCTTGGCCGCCCGAATTGTCGTACCAGGCGGACATGCCCGAGATCCCGCCATCGTTGGGGTCGTAGGTGGCGTTGAGGACCGTTCCGTGGTAGTAGAAATTCGGGGTGCCGGAGAGGCTCAGCGATACGCCCCCGACGGAGAGGGACCCGAAGGTGTCCGTGGACGCGGTCGCCGGCCAGATCGGCCATTGACCGTCCGAGCGACCCGTGAGCGAGTCCGGCGCGTTCCCCTGGTCGCCACTCGCTGCCACGATGGTGACCCCCGTCGCGGCGGCCGTGAGGAGCTCGGCGTTCCAGGCCGGGTCATTCAGGTCCGGAAGCCCGAAAGAGCAGCTGACGGTCGCGAGATGCGCGGGCGCGTACGAATAGCTCAACGCCTGGGCCAGGTCGGCCGCGAGATAGTCCGCCGCGTCCCCATAGGTACCGGATCCCGTGAGCAGGCTGGCGGCGAAGTAGAAGTTGTAGACGGACGCTCCCGGAGCCAGGCTCCCGGCCATCTCGAGGTCGAGGGAGTTCTCGGCCTCGAACAGGGTAGAGTCGTTCTTGTCCCCGAACGACCCTGGCAGGCTCGGTGTGATGCCGTTGAGCGTTACCGGCACGCCGGTGAAGCTCGGCATCGGCCAACCTGGGCCCAGGGTGCCGTTGAAGTACGACGAGATGACCGTCGGATCCCACGGGGGCAGGTCCGTCTGGTAGGTCTGGTTGAACCCGCTGACGAGCAGGGTCGCGATGGCGACGGACGTGGGATACGTAGCGTTCGGGACGCTGGCCGCCCCGGGGAAGAGCTCGGAGGCCCCGTACGCCTGCGTGTAATCCGACCCGATGAACCAATCCTCGCCGCTATTGTTGTCGTAGACGAACTGCGCGGGCTCGAGCGGGGCTGGCCGGAGCGGGAGGGACCGCGCCATCGACGCTGCGGCGAGCTCCGCCGTAGCGGAGTCGGATAGACCGCTCACGCCCGAGACGAGGCCGGCCAGAGCCGGGGGAAGCGAAACGGCGCCGACCGCGGTGTAGAGAGGCCCTCGGCCCGCGGACACGTACGAGACAAGGTCCACCCCGAGCAGCTGGTCCACCGCCCCCGCTGGCAAAACGGCAGTGACCGTCGATCGGTCCGGGGCGGTCGTGATCTCCCGCGCTCCGGCCGCGGTCAGTGTGGCCTCCACATGCTCGGCGCTCGAACCGGGCGGTGAGAAATCGTTCACGAACTCAGGGAACGTGAGAAAGTGCCGATACGTCGGGGAGGCGGGGTCCTCGACCTGGGTCAGGAACTGACCCAAAAGCGCCGAGTGGGGGTTGGTCAAGGTGAACGTCAAAGAAACCAGGGTGGAGGGAGACAACGCCAGAGGGGGAGAGGCCCCCGGCAACGGGATCGCATCGGTCACGAGAGCGGATGCGCTCGAACTCCCCGTGACGGTCGGCGCGGGGACGGCATTCACCGCCCCGACGGGGCTGGCGACGACGACGAGGGCCAGGAACACGCCGATAACGACGGGAGGCCAACGCATCGGATCGACCCAGCCACATATCCCTAATGAGGTCGACTCGGCGGCCGGCCCGGCAACCCTTTAGGCGGTCCTGGATTCTCGGCGTTCGATGCCGCCCGCCGCGGCTGATGGGAAGACGCGTTGCATCTTCTGCGACATCGTCGCTCGGCGGGCCCCGGCGCACATCCTCTATGAGGACGAGTCGACGGCCGCATTCCTCGCACGGTACCCGGTGACCCGCGGTCACCTGTTGGTGGTCCCGAAGCGTCACGGGGCCCGGCTGACCGACCTCCCGTGGGGGGACCAGATGGCCCTCGTCCACGCCTTGGACGAGCTCTGCCGCCGGGCCGAACGCCTCGCCCCGGATTACAACCTCTCTCTGAACGCCGGGGCGAACGCCGGCCAGGTCGTCTTCCACGTCCACTTCCACATCATCCCGCGGTACGGGGAAACGAACCCGTGGCGCTCCTCCGCGCGACCGGCGCTCGACGAGAGCGACGCAAAGGTTCTCGTCGCGGAGCTTTCATCGACCTGACGAGTTATGCCGATACCTCCCCGGCCACCAGCGGTCGCAGGCCAGTTCTACGAAGGCGAGGGGGCAGCGCTCGCCCGTCAGGTCGAGAGCTGCTTCACCGACGCCCGTGGTCCGGGCACGCTCCCGACCCGACAGCGGTCGAATGTCCGAAAGGTCCGGGCGATCGTGGTGCCGCATGCCGGGTACATCTACTCCGGCCCGATCGCGGCGCACGCCTACCGATTGGTCGCCGCGGACCGCCCGCCCGAGAGCGTCCTCATCCTGGGGGTCGACCACTACGGGGCCAGCCAAGGGGCCGCGCTCTCCGAACGCCCCTGGCTCACGCCCCTCGGCCTGACGCCGGCCGACAGCGACCTGGTCGCTGCGCTCCGACATCCCCCCATCGACGTGTTCGAGGCCGCCCATCGACGGGAGCATTCCATCGAGGTCCAGCTGCCGTTCCTCGAGTACGTCCTCCCGCACCCTCGGTTCGTCCCGCTCGAGGTCGGATTCGATACGTTCGACTTCCTGAAGGAGGTGGCCGGGGTGGTTCGTTCGGCGATTCGGGACCGGGACGTCCTCCTGGTCGCCTCGACCGATTTCTCCCACTACGTTCCCCCGGCGACGGCGGAACGCCTCGACCGGATGGCGATCGACCAGATCCTCGCGCGGGACGCGCGCGGCCTGTACGAAACGGTGGTCCGGAACGACATCTCGATGTGCGGTGTCGCTCCCACGACCGTCCTTCTCGCCGCCCTCGAGGGCCTGGACGTCCGACCGCGGCTGCTTCGCTGGGGGCACTCGGGCGAGGTCGAGAAGATGCGCGACGTCGTCGGCTATGCGGCGATGGTCTTCGAGAGCGCCGACGAGCGCTCCCCCGTTAAATAGAGCGGGAGGCTCCGCGCGCCCGGCCGCCGATGATCCTGTCGGACGTCAAGATCCGGGACGCGCTGCGCGAGCGGCGAATCGTCGTTCGGCCGTTCCGCCCGGAGTGTCTCGGGACGAATTCGTACGATGTCCACCTGGGACCGTTCCTTGCGGTCTATGAGGACGCCGCGCTCGACGCCCGGCAGGAAAACCGCGTCAAGGAGTTCCGCATCCCGAAGGACGGGTACGTCCTCATCCCCGGACAGCTCTATCTCGGGGTGACGGAGGAGTACACCGAGACCCACGGATACGTTCCGTTCCTCGAAGGGAAGTCGAGCGTGGGCCGTCTCGGCATCGACATCCATTCCACGGCCGGCAAGGGGGACGAGGGGTTCTGCAACTACTGGACCCTCGAGATGAGCGTCAAGGTGCCGGTCCGCATCTACGCGGGGATGCCGGTCGGCCAGCTGATCTACTTCGAGATCTCGGGTCGGGTCGCCCACAGCTACTCCGAGAAGAAATCGGCCAAGTATCGCAAGGTCTCCCCGCATCCGACCCCGTCCCGCATGTTCCTCAACTTCCCGGCGGCCAAGCGCGCACGACGGCGCCGGGGTTGACCGGATGGCGACCCGCCGGACCTCGCCCCGGACCCGGATCGCCCGCCTTCGGCTCCCGATACGGGGCCGGCGGGTGGATCTAGTGCTCCCTACGCTCAGCGACATCGAGGCGTTTGTCCGCCTCCTGAACGAACCTTCGGTGGCGCGATGGACGCTCCACGTCCCGTATCCGTACACGAAACGCAACGCTCGCCACTGGGTCCGGCATGCCCGCGCGGGCCGGCGGGCGGGCCGCTCGCTGGGGCTGACGGTCGTGAGGCGCTCCGACGGGGAGGTCCTCGGAGGCGTGGGGCTCCATGACCTCAAGGAGGGCGACCCGTGCGCCGAGGTAGGTTACTGGATCGGCCGAGAGCATCGGGGCCAGGGCTACGCGACCGAGGCCGTGAACCTCCTCGTGCGCACCGGATTCACCCGCCTCGACCTTCACCGGGTCGAGGCCTTCGTGTTCCCGGCGAACGTCGCCTCCCGGGGCGTGATGCGGAGATGCGGGTTCCGCTACGAAGGACGGTTGCGGGACGAGGCGCGGAAGGATGGCCGCTGGCGGTCGACGCTTCTCTTCGCACGGCTCGCGAGCGACCCGCCCCCCCGACGGTCGTGACCCGACGAACCAACGAGCGAACGAACGCGCGAGCGCTCCGCCGAACGGTCAGGGCCTGCGCCGAAGGTAGAACGCCGGCCGGCCCGGACGGGCCCGGTCCCGCCTTCCGAGCGGGTCGAGGGCCGCGGCCTCGCTCTCCCGCATCACCGTGACCGAAGCGAACCCGAGGCGGCGGACGAAGTATCCCTCGGCTCCCCGCAGGGCCGCCTCCTCGTCCACGCGCGGACCGGTCGCGGGAGGTTCCCCGCGCACGAGGGGACCGATGCGCTGGACGTACTTCGCGACCTCGGCCCGATGAGCGTCGACGGCCGGGTCGGAGGCCGCACGGGCCATGACGTCGCGGACATTGGGCGGCTCGCCCCGCTCGACCGTCTCCCGTAGCCACCGCTCGACGGTCTCCTTCCACGGCTCGGCGACGTAGAAGACCGCCTCTTCGACCGGAGGCTCGCCGCGCTCCTCGGCCGGCCGAAGGACCGCCCGTAGGTCCTCCTCGACACGGTCGAGGAACGCCTCGTGCGCGTCGGCGATCTCGGAACGGGCGAATTCGTCCACCGCGGGGAACCGTTCGACCGCCACGAGGTCCGCGAACTTCCCCTGCCCCAGCTCCTCCGCGAGATGCGGCGTCAGCGGGGCGAGCATGCGGACCCAGGCCCGGGCCACCCGAGCGGTGGCTTCCCCCGGGACCCCGCCGCGAGCGTAGTATCGACGGAGGAGGGACGGGATGCCGACGTACGTGACCTCGGCCGCGGAACGAAGGTCGGTGGCCTCGTACGCCGCCCGGACGGCTCCCACGGCGCGGTGCATCGCGGAGGAGAGCCAACCATCGAGTTCGGGAGGCCCGGCGGCGTCCCCCGCGGCCTCACGAATGAGCCGCTCCACCTCCGCGAGGCGGCCGGCAGCGGAGTCAACCAGGGTCGGGTCCCACGTCAGGTCCTGGGACGGGGATGCCGCGATGGCGTAGAAGAGGCGCAGAGCGTCCGGCCCCCACGTTTCGAGAGCGATGCCGATCGGAGGGATCCGACCGCCCTTGCTCGAGACCTCCTTCTTCGAGACCTTCCCGCCGCTCGGACCGGTGATCCACCCGTTGATGTAGATCCCCCGAGGCTGGAGCTCGGGGGGCAGGAGCCGGGCGTGCGTGTAGAGGAAGACGGGAAAGTGGACCCTTTTGTGTTCCTTCCCCCCGAGGTTGAAGTCGAGCGGGTACCAGTAGAGGAACTCCGAGCGGACCTCCTCGAGGAGCTTCCGGTCGACCGTGGGCTCTCCCGGGCCCTCGCCGAGGAACACGTAGTCGAAGAACGCCCCGGTCAGCTGCGGGACCGAGAGCCGGCCGGTGGCCACGAACCGCCGCACGACAAAGTACGCCATGTAGAAGGTCGAGTCCGCGATCGGCTCGATGATCCATTGCGGGTCGAGCGGGAACGGAGTGCCGAGCCACCGTCCCTTGCGGGTGCACGGTCGGTCGGTGAACCAATCGATGATTCCGGGGAGCTCCCGTCCGTAGTCCGACGGCCAGGTCACGAGACGCGACACCGCTTCCCGTGTCCGCTGCTTCCATTCGGGATCCCCATAGGCGAGGAACCACTGGTCCGGCACCTTCCGGATGATGACCGGGTGCCCGTTCCGACAGATCACGGGCTTCGAGAACTCCTGGAGTTCGAAGGTTGGCCCGTCCTCGGAGAGCATCTCGACGACCTGCGTGCGGGCCTCCCGGACGGGGACCCCGGCGAGCGTCGGGACCGTCATCTGCCCTCGCGCGAACTCGAGCCGGTAGAGCCGTTCGGTCGCCTCCTCCAGCGCCGCCGTGTCGGTGAGACCGCTCGCACCGGTGGCGCGAAGGGCGCGTTCGGCCGGTGTGCCGCTCCCGGCCGTGAGCTCGGTCTCGGAGGCGGTCAGGGTGACCCGCGAAGGGATCTCGAGCAGGACCGGAGGTGCTCCGAGCGTCGACCGGACCGATTCGGGTAGACCTCGGAGGGCCGCCTCGTCCGCCGGGGCGTGAGCCGGGACGCTCATCACCACGCCGGTGCCGACCGCGGGGTTCACGAGAGCGCTCTCGAGGATCGGGACCTTCGCCTTCCGCAGGGGTACCTCGACCTCGCGCCCGATGAGCTCGGACGCGGGAACCTCGTGGCCGAGGTGGCCGCCGTGCTGCTCGACGAGCCGTTCGGCCCCGGGGCGGGCCACGAGGAAGGCATGGTCCCCTTCGTGCCACACCACCAACGTCTCGTCCGGCGCGAGCCAAAGGTTCGTGACCCCGTAGACCGTCTCCGGTCGCAACGTGGCGGCCAGGAGGACCCGGCCGTCAGGAAGACGGAACGGCACCGTGGCGAACCGGAGGAGCTCGGCGTCGCCCCCGGCCGAAAGGTCGGTCTCCGAGGGGTCGACAGCGACCGGTCCGCACACGGGGCAGACGGACGTCGTGTACGTGCCTCGGACGAGGACCTTCGCACGCTCGAGCGCGCGGAACTGCCAGCGGATGAACGCACGGTAATCCTCGTCGATCGTCGTGAGGAACGTGGTCTCATCGAACAGGACCCCGATCGAGCGCAAGACGGACCGGTAGGACTCGCCGAGGAACCGCACGACGTATTCGGGGTCTTCGAGACGACCCCACTCCGACGGGGGGACTTCGCTGTTCTCCAGCTGCTGGAGGATCGTCGGGTCCCGGTCCTGGACCCGCTGGGCGAACGTCACCGCGGGCAGGCCGGACGCATGGATCCCGAACGGGAACAGGACCGACTCGCCGAGCATCCGGTGATACCGGTGGAGCGCGTCGGTGTAGAGGTACCCGCGGACGGTCCCCACATGGAGGAACCCGCTCGGTCCAGGGTACGCGTTCACCGCGTAGAACTTGCCGCGGGAGGGCGCACGCTGGCCGGTAGCGATCCCCGCCCGGTTCCACGCCTCCTGCCAGTGCCGGACCCGGGTCGCATCCATGTCGGTCCTTCGACACGGTCACCGTATTTGAGGGATTCCCGAGCCGCGGGCGCCCGGTGGCGCACCGGAGCCGATTTAGCCACCCGACCCTCCTCCCGACGAACATGCGGGTCATCGAGGTGTTCCATTCGCTCCAGGGCGAGGGACCGCTCACCGGGGTCCGCACCACCTTCATCCGGACGGCACGGTGCAACCTGAGATGCGCCTGGTGCGATACCCAGTACTCGTTCGGGCCCGGACGGAGCCGCTCGGTCGGGTCGCTCCTCGCGGAGGTCGCCCGTCACCGGACCCATCATGTCTGCCTCACCGGGGGGGAGCCGCTCCTCCAGACCGAGTCCGTCGAGCTTTGTGAACGGCTCGCCGGCCGAGGGATCACCACCGTCGTCGAGACGGGAGGGTCGCTCGACGTCTCGCCCTACCTCCGAGTCGCTCGCCTCGTGCTCAGCGTCGACGTGAAGGGCCCGTCTTCGAAGATGGAAGGACGGAACCGCTGGGCCAACCTCCCCCTCCTGAGGTCCCGCGACGTCCTCAAGTTCGTCATCGCCGACCGGAAGGACTACCTGTACGCGCGCCGCGTCGTGCAGAGGTACCCTGGGCCCGCGACTCTCGTCTTTCAACCGGTCTGGGGCACGGACGCAGGGCGGCTCGCCGACTGGGTCCTTCGGGACCGGCTCGATGTCCGCGTCCTGCTCCAGGAGCACAAGCTCCTGTGGGGCGACACCCCCGGTCGCTGAAGCGCCCCGACGCGCGCCCCGACAGTTAGGCTAAAGAGGCACGGTCCGTCGTCCGCATCTCCGGCCTATGGCGTCACAAGAACCGTCGTCTCGAACCCTGATGCCGGGGTACGAATCGGTCTTCGGCAAGGCCAAGGGGATGGTCTTCCCTCGGATCGTCCTCGTCGGCCACGGGGTCCTAGACGAACTCGCGACCACCTGCCGGCAGTTCGCCTTTCCGAACCGGGGCGCCGTGGTCACCGGTCCGAAGACCGCCGATATCGCCGGCCGACGTGCCGCGACCATCCTTCAGGAGGGAGGGTTCCGCGTCGCCACGATCATCGCGCACGAGGCCACCGAGGCCGAGGTCGACCGGGTGGCCGAAGAGGCCCGTACGACCGGGGCGGAGTTCCTGATCGGGGCGGGAGGCGGGAGCAAGATCGACATCACGAAGGTCGTGGCCGCTCGCCTGCATATCCCGTTCCTGAGCCTACCGACGTCGGCCGCCCACGATGGGATCTCCTCGCCGCGGGCCTCGCTGCACGGGGCGACCAGCATCACGAGCACCGAAGGGGCCGTCCCGATCGGCGTCATCGCCGACACGCAGCTGATCGTCCAAGCCCCGTTCCGCCTGCTGGCGTCGGGATGCGCCGACGTCATCTCGAACCTCACGGCGACGCTCGATTGGAGGCTCGCGGTCCGGCTGCGCAACGAGGAGTACTCGAGCACCGCCGCGACCCTCAGCGAATACGCCGCCCAGGAGATCATGGACCACGCCGCCTCCATCAAGCCGAACCTCGAGGAATCGGTCTGGATCGCCATCCGACCGATCCTGGTCGCCGGGATCGCGATGAGCGTCGCCGGCTCCTCGCGTCCCTGCTCCGGCAGCGAGCATCTCTTCAGCCACGCCCTCGACCGGGTCAGCGAGCACCCCAGCCTTCACGGCGAGCAGTGCGGGGTCGGAGCGATCATGATGATGTACCTGCACGGCGGCGACTGGAAGCGGCTCAAGAACTCCCTGCTCACGATCGGCGCTCCGACCACCGCCCGCGAGCTCGGGGTCCGCAATGAGGAGGTCGTGAAGGCCCTCGTCATGGCCCACACGATCCGTCCGGATCGGTACACCATCCTCGGGGACAACGGATTAACCCGGGAAGCCGCCGAACGACTCGCCACCGTCACCGGGGTGATCGGCTAGCATGGCGGAGATCACGCTCCTCGCCATCGCGGAGTCTCGCGAGGGGTTCGAGTTCGTCTATCAGGGCGGGGCTCCCATCTGCCGGACCTGCGCGTTCCGCCATGCCTGCCTGACCCTCGACCCGGGCCGTCGGTACGCGGTGACCCGGGTCCGGCCGGTGACGCATCCGTGCGCCCTTCAGGAGACCGACGCGCACGTGGTGGAGGTGAAGCCTGTCGCCCGCCCGCTGGTCGTGGACGCCCGGAGCGCGGTGGTGGGAAGCTCGGTCGAGGTCGGGCGGTACTCGTGCCGCCGGCTCGACTGCCCGAACTGGTCGGTCTGCGCGGGACCATCGCTGCCGGAACACCAACGCTACCGGATCGAGCGGGTCGAGGCCGACCTCGCGGAGTGCCGGATCGGCCGAACGTTGAAACGGGTGGACGCGGTCTAGTTCTCGATGCGGGGCTGTGGGGTAGCTACGGGCGTGAGGAACACACCTCCGTCCGCTCTACTGGTCCATCCTTCGAGCTTTGGGAGCTCGGGACCCCGATTCAAATTCGGGCAGCCCCATTTCTGACCTGCCATAAATACAGGCTAAATACCGCCCCGGCATGGGGGGGCGATGCCGTACGTCGCCCGCCCCCGGCTCGCCGACCCGGACGCGGAGAAGTGGTACCGCGCGATGGCCCGCAAGTCGAGGATTACCGCCGACGTAAACTACCGGCGTCTACGCGCCTTCTGCGAGCAGATGAAGGTCGATCCGGCGGGGATTCTTCGGCGCGCGCGACGGCAGACGGAGATACGGGACCTCCTCGACCGGTTCGTGGAGATGGAGGCCGAGAAGAAGCGGGCCGAGGCCCAGGCTGCGCAGCTTGCAGCGGAGAACGAGCGCGAAGCAGCGGCGCAAGCGGTTAAGACGACCGAAGCGACCATGCAGGCCGAACGCCAGAAGGCCCAGGCGGTCATCGCCAAGCAGGCCGAGGCGGAGCAGCGCCGGATTGCACAGGAGGTCGAGGCCAACGTAGCCGCCTACACGGCGGCCAAGCTGGCCGAGGGCGAGAAGCTGGCCGCTGAGCAACAGGCCCAGGCCCGCGTCGCGCTGGCCGAGGCCGAGAGGCAGGCGCAAGCGCTCGAGGCCGAGGGCCAGAAAGCGGTGCAGATGGTCCCGGTGACGGTCCAGGCCGAGCAGGTCAAGGTCAACAGCGAGCAGGTGTCGGTCGACATCCGCAAGTTGGCAGGCCAGTCCCAGTTCGAAACGATCGCCAAGGAGTTGCAGGTGCAGCTCGCGGTCATCGAG